>ENA-ORUA01000094-ORUA01000094.1-human-gut-metagenome-genome-assembly--contig:-NODE-94-length-94222-cov-11.486041_pt1 | contig 94222 bp, 87 predicted proteins | sample MGYA00242076_ERZ509201 | MGnify/ENA primary metagenome ERZ509201 (study PRJEB26280, sample SAMEA2338863) | human gut metagenome | biome: human gut; feature: human-associated habitat; material: faeces...
CTCTTGCAGTTTTTCTCGCAAGTCCTCTACATCTGACTTTTTGAAAATCAATGCCCTATCTTCCACAACCTCTGTACACTCTGGGATATTCGAAACTAGACAACAATTCCCATAGCTCATAGCTTCTAAAAGACTCAATGGCATTCCTTCCAAATCTGAAGGTAACGTATATACATAAGCATTACTATATAGTTCCTTCAATATCTGCCCCTGAACAAATCCTGTAAAAATAATCCTGTCATCATCTTTTGCTAGATCCTTTAATTCATTCATAAATGAGTCTGTATCACTTGAACCACCTGCTATTACCAGCTTCTTATCAGTCTTAACATTCTTAAATGCCTCAACCAAATATCTAATCCCCTTTTCCGGAACTAATCGTCCTAAAAACAATATGTAAGAATCTTTTTCCAAACCATATTTTTCTGTAATTAATTCAGCTTCTTGGATTTTTGGTCTATTCACTCCATTTGGAATGAACACTGTTTTTCTTCCATACTCTTTCTCAAAATAATCTTGAACGCCTTTACTCAGCACAATAATTTCATCCGCATACTTCACAGCATTCTTTTCACCCTGATGAATAAATTTTGAACCAAATCCACTTTTCCATTTTTCATGTTGCCAATCCAATCCATGAATTGTTACAATCACTTTTTTACCAAATAGTTTTGGCAACCACGCGAAAAATGCCGGTCCCTCTGCATGAATATGAACAATGTCATACCGGCCAAAAGCACAACATAATGCTGCAAAAAAGGATGATGATACAGCTGCAAGACCTTTTTTCTCTATTGTTGGGACTGTTTTAAGCCTAATTCCTTTATATTCTTTAAGTCGTTTTGAATCATATTCAGAACCACTCACATGATGACCACCTCTGTCGTAGCATGTCACATTATGCCCTTGTGCAACCATCCTTGAGCAAAGTTCTTCAACCACTATTTCAACTCCGCCTTCTCTTGATGGAATTCTTTTTTGACCAAACATAGCAATATTAAGTTTTTCTTTATGCTTACTCTTTCGTCTGTTCACGTCTTTAAACTGCTCCATCACTCTTTAATACGCCTGTAATTGTCTTAAAAATAATCCTCAAATCATTCTTAACACTCCACTCCCTAATATACTGGGTATCCAGCTTCACCACTTCCTCAAAGTCCGTGATATTGCTCCTGCCACTCACCTGCCATAGTCCGGTCAGTCCCGGTCTGAATGACATTCTGGCTCTATGGTGTGGCTCATACTTCTCCCACTCATCGAGTGTCGGTGGTCTGGTGCCCACCAGACTCATATCTCCCACTAGTATGTTGAAGAATTGTGGGAATTCATCCAGGCTTGTTTTCCTGATGAACTGCCCGATTCCGGTTTTCTTCTTTCCGTTTGGCAGCACCTTATTGCCTATGATTCTAGGATCGAAATCCATCTTAAACATCATTCCGTCGCCCACTTTATTCTGTGCCGCAAGCTCCTTCTTTCGCTCCTCGGCATCCATATACATGCTGCGGAATTTATACATCTTGAACTTTCTGCCGTTTCTGCCGACTCTCTCCTGTGAGAAGAATATCGGTCCCGGCGATGCTATGTATATCATAGGTCCCACAAATATCATGATGATAAGTGTGAACAGGCAGCCCACCAGTCCTCCGACTATATCCATGCCCCTCTTTACCAGAAGTGCGCTGGGATTTGCATAGTTCTCGCTTGATGTAACTACTGTGTAGTCGCCTATCTTTTCTATCTGCTTGTAGCCACCCTGGGCTGTACCATTTTTTGCTATTCCTGTATGTACTGCAATTCCCATCTCTAGGAATATATCTGCCATTTTTTCAGGATATTCATCCTCGCTGCAAGGCGGAATGAGTACCTCATCCACCCATTCATCGCACGCATAGTCTACTATGCCATCGTGATTCGCAACTATCGGTATGCCGCATATAGTCTCACCCTTCATGTCTGTATCCAGTGAAGCTGCTACTATCTTTGTATAGCCTATACAGCTTTTCTCCACTGTGCACAGTGTATCTCGAAGTATTGCATCAGGTGCTATGACAAACAGTGATTTCTTAGATGCTGCAAAGTCCTTTTTCTTAAGGAAGCTCTTGAGCGCAAGTCTTGCTACATATGTTATTGTCACATAGATTGGAAACATAATATAAAATGATAATCGCGAGTATATATCAGCCATCTGTGTGGTGAACAGAAATAGCGCTGTCACCATAAACACAAGCACTACGTGCTTGCAGGTCGATATGAATTCATCCAGATATCCGCGTTTTAGGGCATTCTTGAATGAGTCTTCCATTATCTCCACACAGAAATCTATCAGAATGAATGCTACACCCAGTATACGGTAGTCCTTATCCACATATGGGTTATTAAAGCCGAAGCGTATCACATATGAAATAAAAAATGCTATAACAATGCATGCGATATCTATAAACATAAAGTCTATATGCTTTGTCCATTCTCTGCCTTTCTTTCTGTACATTCTTTCCAAATTCTCCTTATTGTATCTTTTATTTTCCCTATACCCACTCCGAGGGAGGTACCTTTGTACCCCCCCCCGAATATTTTTAGTCTATTTTGTTTTTTGTATGTTTATTCGGATTAGCGTATCTTTTGTTGTATCTAATTGGTTTTTCAATGACTTATTTTCACCTTTTTTTTATTCATTGTCAATGAATATTAGGTTTTCTTTACAATTTTTGACATATTCGCCAATCTGTATAGTATTATCAGCTCAATATTATACATTATTTATATGTCATTCTGCTTATTTTTCCTCAAACAGCCTCTGCTTCCTCTCTATCATCTCATCAATCCTTGCGATATACTGCCCTACATCCTTGACATTCTCGCATCTGTCGATGCGGTGTGTGCCATCCGGATTCGGTACGGGCCAGACACGCTTGGTGCTTGCTCCGGCTACTGAAAAGTAGTCGGGGATTTTTCTATCATACCTAAAAATTAAGCGCTTACGTTTATGGCACTCTTTCTTTAATAAACGTCGTTATTATCTTTTCATATCCCTCTGGATCTTTTTTATAATTCTCTGCATGTCCTGCACCATGAACTATATAAATTTCTTTACTGCTTTTACAACTATTATAAATTTCTTTTGCCATATATAATGGTGCCAAGTTATCCATATCACCATGAATAATTAAAATCGGAATTTTTGTCTGTGATACCGCCTTACAAGCATCAGCCTCTTTTAAATTAAATCCTCCCCAAAGCTTTATTCCCACATCTGCAAAAATTTTGAATACCTCTACTGGCATTCCTTTAGGCAAAGAGCTCTTACAATTTAACTCTAACATTTTTGTTGATGTTGTAAATCCACTATCTTCAATAATTCCACAAACAGAATCTGGAAAATCCAAATTACTACTCATTGTGACCACTGCTCCACCCATTGAAATTCCCATAAGAAATATCGGTGTTTCTCTTCCAAAATGTTTTGCAGCCCAATTAGCCCAATCTACACAATCATAACGTTCCTTCACTCCCAATGTGAAAATATTTCCTTCACTTTCATCATGCGCACGCATACTGACAAGTAAAACATTCCATTTTTCTTTCTGCGCAATTTTATAAATCGGCACACCATCCACGTAACTATGACCTCTAAACCCATGAAAGAAGATTACTAATGGAGCATTCTTCTTTCTCTCATAATAATGACCTTCCAACTTTGTTCCATCAGAAGCCAAGATAACAATTTTTTCATTATTTTTTTGCTTTATTTTATATGCTTCGGTAAGCCACTCATATTGCTCATCATCTGCTGTTCCCAAATCTGGCCATGCTGTTTCTCTTCGTTCACAAATTTTTTGGAACACTAATTTACTTCCTACCCCCAAAATTATTATCGAAAAAATAAACATTATAATAACTACTGCAACAATCTTTTTCTTTTTCACTGATTTCTCAGTTATTGCAAGTTGTTTTACTCTTTGCTTCATAAACATCACTTTCCTTCAATATTTATCACATCTCAGCCGACCATAAGATCGTTGCCTGCTGCTCACCACGAAGAGGTGTGTGATTATTACGAGCAGCGCAGGGAGCTACCGCTCCCAGTATATCACAAGTCTGCAAATAAATCAGCCTTGTACACGCCATTCTCCAGCATCTTCTTGAAGCTGTCCTTTACGGCTGCGACATCTTCGTGATAGGTCATCCCGTACCAGCCTCGATTGCATCATGGATGGAATAGTCCATGATGATGTGATTAGAAGCATCCACCGGCTGTATTTTCGTGTGTAAAAAAAAACAAAATTATTTTTTGATATGAAGTATCTCTAAAACTAATTTTACCGCCTGATTCTTCATTATTAACAGAACAATCATATAAATAACAACCGAAGCAGTCACTGAAAAAACTGTAGAAATCAGTACTGAACTAATATATTTTTCTGATATAGAACATATAGTCCATATTGCCAGGCATCCTATAGCAACTGAGAGAATGTCCTTTTTTAGAAAACTGACCCTAAAATATTTTCTTCCATACCACCATGTTATAACCATTGACAGTAACTCCGCAATAACAGTAGTAAATGCCGCAGCATTCTGCTGGAATGTTGGAATAAGGATAAAATTTAATCCTATATTAACAAGAGCCGCAACAATCGTTGCCATCAACACCTTATTTTCGCACCTATAAGGTATTAGAATGCACGATGTATAGAACCAACTAAAAATGCTAAAAAGCAACGCAACAGAAAGAATCTTAAGCGATATATTTGCATCAACATATTCTTGTCCTGCAATAATAAAAACTATGTTTTTGCTTAATGCAATCAATCCAACCATTGCCGGAACGACAATAACAACAAGTGCATTCAAAATCTGGTTGGCTGTTCTATTAAAATAGTCTATTTTTTTCTCTCCCAGATAAGCAGATAATCTCGGAATTGAAACAATAATAATTGCAGCCAGCATTTGTTTTACAATAGTGTAGATTTTGGTGGAAACAGAATACAATCCAACTGATTTATTTCCTGAAAAGAAACCAAGCATTGTAGTATCTGCATTCGTATATATTGTTGTCGCTACTGATGTTGCAAACAGAACTAATATTGGAGCCAAATGCGTTAGAATTTTTGCATTAATGGTAAGTCTTATCTTACAATATTTTCTTCTAGAAACAGCATTAAGTATATTTGCGCCGCTGCATGATATAACTGTGATCCATACATAAGCAAACAAATCACTGCTATTTCTAACGAGTACAAACATAAGTATTAATGAAATAAACTGAAACAAAATGCCTCGAATTGTGATATATTTATAGTCCTCATAAATTTGAAATATCCATTCACTTCCAATCAGCGTAAACATTATGCTTATGCTTAACGCTACCATTATTGAACTATATTGGTTAAATCTTGGAACTAAAAGGATACACACTCCTAAAATTAGATACGAAAAAACTGTCGAAATAAAGTTAATTGAAAAGACCTCCGAAGCAAATAATGACATCTTTTCTTCATTATCTCGATATCTTGCTCCCTCTCTGATAGCATAGGTGCTAATTCCTAAAGCCGCCAGCAATGAAAAATACGAAATAACCGACTGACAAAAATTGTAAATTCCTATATTTTCAACATGAAGGACTCGTGATACATACGGAAAAGTAATCAATGGAAAAATCACCTGACATGCCGTTCTAATCATGTTGAGTCCTGCATTGACACCAATAGATCTTTGATTTCTCATTTTTTCTCAACTCCTTCCACAATTTTTACATAAACCGACATTAATAAACTACGCTATGTAATTTTCTTTTTAAACAGCTAGCCAGTATACTTTACATATTATCCTTTTTATCAGTTGCTTTATTGACGAAAAAGAATGATACTGATTTATTAACGGCTTTTCCTTCGTATGAAGCCCGATGCCTTATACAGAAACGGAATGTACTGCGCCGTTTTATAAAGAATAGTCATTTTTATTCCAACCAATTTCCAAAGAAGCCCACAAGAACATACTTTCATAGAATCAATGTAAAATTTGCAATCACTTTTAAATTCTTTTATTTTCTCATAAGGAACCGTATTCAATAAATTCGCATATGAAAAAAAAGATGCCAACCCAACATGAATTTTAGCTTCATAGTGCATCATACTTCGCTTACTACATATTTCATATATTGTTCCTGCTGCACGAACTGAATCTTTCTTTTTTTCTGTGTACACATTTCCAATAGCAGAATTTTCTCTTATCAGATAGTTATACAGTGGGCAGTCTAGCACTATAACACTTTCGCACTTGAGCAAATACTCAAACACAAAAAGATTATCTTCGCCAATCTTTAATTTTGAGTCAAACCTTATATCTCCAATTTTTTCTTTATTATACAGTTTATCCCAGCAAAATGATGTTAGATATCCATCCCACAGTAATAAACTTCTGATAGCCTCTTGACTGGAAATTTTTTTCTCCGGATGAATTACTTCCTCCTTTACATTTGTGAAGTCCTTAAAATATGAACACTCTACTAAATCCGCTCCATTTTTTATTTGTTTATAGAGCGTCCAAAGCGCATCCGGCTCAAGGGAATCATCCGGATCAAAAAAATAAATGTATTTTCCCTTTGCGTAGTTCAGCCCCTGATTACGCGCATTGGAAACCCCCGCATTTTGTATATGGTAAACCTCAATCCGCCCATCGTTTGCTCCATAATAATCACATATTTCCCCACTGTTGTCTGTTGAGCCATCATCAATTATAATAACTTGAAGCTTTCTGTATGTTTGAATTAACAATGAAGACAAACTTTTTTCCAAATAATCTTCCACATTATATACTGGAACAATAACGCTTATTAAATCATCCACAATTTATCCCCTCGTTATCCTTGCAATCACACTTTATAAGCGCATTTTTTCTTGATATTGCAACTATTATTAATATAACCACAGCCGAAAACGCTCCAGATTCATTGCTAAATGTAGCTTCACTCAAGCTTGCAGAAACCATATAAAATAGAATCAATAATATTGAAAATTTACACCTGTTATTCAGCATTGCGTTATTCAACAAATCTTTGCAAATTTGTATAATCAGTATCACATAAACAATCATTCCAATATAACCAAATTGAACATAAATTGATGGCCAGTACACGTCCGACATTGTAGCATATCCATAATTCATTAGATGAGAATAATTCAACGAATTATAAATATTATATAGTTGTGACTGATTTTTATAAGAGATATTCGTTCCAAATGTCCCAAAACCTGTTCCAAAAGGGAAATGATCATTTGCGATTTTTAATCCAACGCTATGTACACCAACTCTTATGCTTTGACTCGCTCCCCATGATAAATATTGCTGAATTTTGCTTTTTGAAATAAAAAAGCTTACAATTCCGATTGGAGCAATATAAACCGGTTTGAAAATATCTTTAAATGATATTCTTTTCTTTTTAGCAAAATTCAAGAGGTAATACGCTAAGATAAATGCAATCGTAATAAATCCCTTTGTTCGGAAAGTTGCCGCAATTGAAAGCAGCGACATTATCTTAAACACTGCATTTCTTTTATCCTCTGTTGCTAGAATACTGTATAAGAGCACTTCATTATAAACAAGGTACGTATAATGAGAATAAATAAACTTATAACTTCTAAGGCCATATCTTACTTCATCTGCTATTCCAGTATTTACAAGCAAATTAACTATTCCAAAAACAAAAATAACAGTTATTATAATTTTTGCTGTACTTATTATTTTTTTCGAGTTCAATCGAATATTATTTTTTACAATAATTCTTATTCCGACCAAATATATAATAAAGAACTTAAACGTTCCTATTATATCTCTCCCAATTACGGAAACTGATGGCATATATCCATACATAACATTTCCCACAATTCCAATAAAAAGCACTAACAGAATGCATAATATGCTATTTTTTTGTTCCTTATTAACAGCCACTTTCCCTTTATCTTTACAAATATATACGATAGCTATAGCCATAAAAAGCAAGCATATCAGCTCATCTGTATAGTTAGCATATGGAATAAATTTGTCAAAAAAAATATTAAAAAAAATAATCAATATATATATAAATAGTGTCAACCATTCCATTTCATCGTTTCCTTTGCTTGTTTTCCCCAAATGCTACTGTACTCGTCGAAACAACTTCTTTAACTTAAAATATCTATCTTCCCCCAAAAAACGAATCAGCTTTCTCTTCCATCTCTGCTTGTTACCCGCCCATGTTGCTGCGTAATGATGAATCGACACTGTTTCATCACAAAGTAAATTCTTTGTATTACCCGTCGAAAGCGGATCAAAAAAACGTGGCGGATATACCGTTACTTCTTTTAGGTAGGTAATATCTTCATTGCTAACCTTACCAAATGAACGAATCACCTTATCATTAAGCCACGGACACGCAAATGTGCTTTTTTTCTGATCTGTAAAAGAAATCGAATCATAGCATTCCATCATCTTTTGTACCACTGGACTTGATTTTTGGGCACCAAAACCAAGTCCAGTGGTACATAGGGATTCAGGTTGCTGAATCCCTATGTAACACTGATTTTCTAACAGAAAATCAGGTTTTTTCAAAAGTTCAACATCAGTATCTAAATAGATTCCGCCGTTATCATATACCACTTTCAATCTTGCATAATCCGAAACAAACGCCCATGCTTTTGCTTCATACGCTGCTTTCATAAACGGATGGCTATTCACATCAAAATTTGACTCATCCCATCGTTTGATTTCGTAATCCGGGCAATATTTTTCCCATGTTTTAATACAATCTAAAACATCTTTCGGTAGTGGTTTTCCGCCAAACCAGCAATAATGAATCATTTTGGGTATCATTTTATTTCCTCTACTATTTTATGTTATTTAATTCTTTTAGCTGGGACACCTGCAACAATTGCATGAGCACAAACTTTGGCACAGAACATCTTCCATGCACTCACTAAACCAATGTAAAACTTGTGAAGTATTTTCATAAAACTCCGTACAAATCCATCATAAACAAATTTGTACAGATGCAAAAGCTATTTTTACAATTGGTTTATGACAGATGTAATATCTATATATTTACTTTTTCCAAATGGCTCATAAGAGGCCATTATAAACTCATGCTTGGGGAACTGGTGAATAAACGTGTACCCTCCCTGAATATTTTTCCATTGCTTACAAGTAAAGAACAATTTATTCTTATAGGGCAGTTTCATAAACTTATTCACCTCCGTTTCCGTACATCCATTTTGATCATTGAACTTAATCAACAACCTATTCCAGTTAATTCTCTGCACTCGACGTTCCCACTTTTCTCTTGCTTCCTGCTCACTATGGTAATGTAAGAAGAAAATTTCAATTGAATTTTTCCCATTAGACAAAACGCCCACAGGATACGAACCAAATCTCTTATCTCCTGAAATCTGCGGCATATCTTTCCAACGAGATTCCTCCGGCTTGATAAAGGTCAATTTTCCATTGATATAACCCCTCAGATCGGACAAGAACTCAATATAATCTTTTGCCATAAAGAACATCCCAACTGTCGGAGATTCTTTTGGCAAGTTATAGCTTTCATAAATCATGCCACCCCAACAATTATTAGAGATAATCGTGAAATCTGTATACTTCAGCTGCTTTTTTCTATAATTAGCTAAACCAAGTCGCCAATACTTTAATACTTTTAGCCTCAATCCTTCGTATGTAGGCACAATAATCCTTCTTTCCTATCTATAAGTGTTTAGACTTAATCGTTGATCTTTCGTTTTCATTTTTTCTTCTTTAGCAATTCGCGATCATAAATATTTTCAACCAATTTTACAGATTCTCGAATATCAAAATGTGCAATTTGTTTCTCATGTTGTAATCGGTATTGCTTCCTCTGTTCTTCCGTCCTTCGCTGCATTGAGATCATTGTATCCGCCCATGCCTGTGGGTCATCCTCTATTGATTTCCAGACGATATCTCCAAAATCAACTTCTCGTGTTACTTTGTCCGACACAATGCAAGGCAATCCTGAAATCTGCGCTTCGAGGAGTACAACAGGTAATCCCTCAAACCTGGAGGGCAAAGCAAAGATATCCATAGCAGAATATAAACTTTCAGGATTCGTAGTTTCTCCCCAAAAGATAATTCGATCTGCACAGACCGTACGCTGTGCTTGGCCCCTTATATTCTCCAAATCCGGCCCATTTCCCGCCAAAAGCAGCATTGCTTTATCATCTATATACGACAGTTTTTCAAAGGCTCGAATTAGATATTCTTGATTTTTCTGACTGTTAAATTTGCCAATATGTCCTATTACTAAATTATCATCTACCCCCAGCTTTTTCCTAATTGAAAACCGTTTATCTGAATTCAAAACAAACGTTTTCGTATCAAAAGCGTTTGGAATAACTTGAAATGCTCTATCGCCATACATCCACTTTCCTGCAAGTTCTCCACATGCCAAATGATAATTTGACACCACTTTTAAAATCGGTTTTAGCACCTGATGTAACAGCGGATGAGAACAAATTGTATTATGACTATGAGAAACACGAACCGGCACTCCTGCCAACATAGCGATTAGAAGTTCAACGGCAATCAATGCACTGCTGCCATGTACATGAACAATATCTGCTTTTACTTTCTTCAGATAAGAATAGATTGTCCTATAATATGCATAAGCGTTCTTCTGCTTCTGTGGCAACTTACATAGTTCTATATTGTTTTCTTGGCACATTTTTTCATAGCCGATATCATAAGGTTCTCCGGCAGCAATAAACACTTGAAATCTATCCTTATCCAGATTCGTAGCATAATTCATGACTTGGGATGTCACACCGTTTCTATCAAAATATGAAGTTATCATTACTACTTTAAATTTTCTCATAAACAATCTCTTTTCAAATAATTTCTAGCTTTAGTAACTCCGTAGAGAAATCAATCGGATGTTCTTTCAAATACTCAACAGTCTTTTTCCTTTGAGAAGGATTGTTATATAAATACTCAATTTTATCTGCCAGATCTTCCGCACTCAGTTCAGCAACGTATCCATTTATACCATCTTGTATCTGCTCTCTTGCTGAAGGAATGTCCGAAGACAGAATTGGCAAACATAATGCACGTGCCTCTACCAAAGTAATTACATACCCCTCATGGCGAGATGGTTGAACATATAAATCGCAGTGCTTCATATATGGGTATGGATTTTTTTTACGACCAAGAAAAACAAATTGATTTTCCAGACAGTACTTCTCTACTAATTTCTTTAGCTTTTTTTCATCTCTGCCACCACCAATAGCATACCATGCAAAATTGATTTTCCTCTTCTTCAAAATGCTTGCTGCTTTTATAGCAATGTCATAGCCTTTCTGTTCTGTCAATCGACCAACAGTTACAATATTAAAGCTTTCCTTGAACGGTATTATCTCATCTTGTTCAGACTTTCGCTTGATTTCTTCAATATCAATTACATTATAAAATACGGCAGCCTTATCTTTATAATGCGGATACTCTCTACAAAATGCATCAACAACTGCCTGGGACACGCCATAAATCTTGTCATATTCGCATAAGTATTTTTGAACGCTTTTCATCCAGTATGGTTTTTCATCATGAAGCCATGTTGCCTTTTTCTTTGCTTGTATTTTCGTCGCCAAGAAAGCTGTCACAAATGAACCATATCCATAGAAGTCAATAGCAATGTCATAAGTCTTTTCAAAAACGTTCGTCACACAATTCGAAATAAAATCATAATATGCAATAAATGAGTTAACCGATAATTTTTTCAATACCTTTGCCGGAAAAGCATACATTGAAACCAGTGATTTTGCAAAAGAACTATTAAAAGTCAACTGAACAATATTAACATTCTTTTTTAGACGGTAAGCATATTCATTGTCCGAATCAAGCAATACAAGTGTTATATTGTAAAGTTCTTCGGGAAGTGCATTAATTAATTCTATCAAAGCCACTTCAGATCCGCCGCCACCTAGTGACTTTGCCATTATTAGTAATTCTTTCATCAGTTTTCCCCACCAAACAAATCGTCTACCAGTTTTTCAAGTTTCTCATTAAACTTGGCATTGTTACTGCTCATACCATGTCCCATGTCGGCAACAATCTGATCATAGTTCGTTATGATATCTCCCAGTGTATTAATGTCCTCCACTGGAATAATCGTTCCCATTCTCTGAGCCACATTCCTTGCAAACTCAACCTGATGATTATTTACATGCTCGTTGAACTGGTGCTGACGCGGCACAACAATAGGAGTCTTACCTATTTGTAGTGGCATGATAAAACTTGCCGGACCACCGTGAGTGATTACAATACGGGCGTCGGCCACATTTTTCACCATCTGCTGATATGGAATCAACTTACTCCACTGACAGTATTTCGGCTCGTATGTACTAAATCCAGTCTGGATAATTACATCTTCGTTTATAATGCCGTCTTTCTTTAATTCATCTATTTTCTGAATCAGCCGATTAAATGGCTGCTCATGTGTTCCTACCGTCACAAAAATCATTTTCTCGTCATCTACTTAGAATATACTTCCAAGGTTAACCGCCTTTGGATAAACCTTTTTCTGCTCTTCCCACTGCACAACAAACTTGTCCACAATGGGGTAAACCATCTTTCCTGTCATTGTCGGTTTATCAATTCGATCAAAAACCTCGATGTAAACCAACTTTGCGCCCATCATTTTACCAATATAAAAAAAAGGGACCGCAACTGCTGCACCGCAGGAAATAATCAAGTCTGGCTTTTCCTTATGTAACACATTCCATGCAATCTTGGTATTCTTAATAAGAGCCTTTAGACTCCGGTTTGTCGGATAATAACAAGGATACATTTTTTCACCTTCGAGCCGGCTTCTTGCATCCTCCTTATCAAAAGTGACCCAGAAATGATCTTTGTCCTTCCAAAATGGCTTTAACATATATAAATGTGTCAGGTGTCCTCCTGACGAACCAACTAAACATACTTTCATGTCCTCTGATCTCCTTCATCCCAAGATTTTTTATGTACACATCCGTATGGATAGGATTTCCCAATGTGATGGTTTTCTATATTGCCCCATCACTTTGCATAATACTTACAACAGTCTTAAAAATAATCCTCAAATCATTCTTAACACTCCACTCCCTAATATACTGGGTATCCAGCTTCACCACTTCCTCAAAGTCCGTGATATTGCTTCTGCCACTCATCTGCCTTTCTTTCTGTACATTCTTTCCAAATTCTCCTTGTGGTATCTTTTATTTCCCTCTATACCTACTACGGGGGGAGGTACCTTTGTCCTCCCCCCCCCGAATTATTTTAGCCTGTTTTGTTTTATTCGGTTATTTGTATCTTTTTCTGTATCCAATCAGGGTTTTTCAGTAATTTATTTTCACTCATTTTTAATTCTTTGTCAATGAATATTAGGTTTTCTTTATAATTTTTGACACATTCGCTAATCACTATGGTATTACAGCACCAATATTATACATTATTATATATCATTCTGCTTATTTTTCCTCAAACAGCCTCTGCTTCCTCTCTATCATCTCATCAATCCTTGCGATATACTGCCCTACATCCTTGACATTCTCGCATCTGTCAATGCGGTGTGTGCCATCCGGATTCGGTACCGGCCAGACACGCTTGGTGCTCGCTCCCGCTCCGCAGGCCACAATCGTTTGCTTTTCCTCCATGATTAGTATGTTGTATACGCCGGCCTTGCCCTTTGCCGCATAGCCTACGTTTTCCATGTTGCCTGCCATGCCCTTCTGCCTGTAGAGGTAGTATGGCTCAAGCCCCATCTGCTTACAGTAGGCTGCGCAGAGATCCATATGCTCCTGGGTGTTGACCATCTGCATATCTCTGTAGCGGTCCTTGAAGATGGTGAGTCTTGCAGCTCGCTTTACTGCGAGTGAATGGATGGTGACGTTGTCAGGTGCCATCTCCTTCACCAGCTCCATTGTGTGCCTTACATCATCGAGTGTCTCCTCGGGAAGTCCCATGATGAGGTCCATGTTTATGTTGTCAAAGCCCAGCTCACGCGCGAGCTTGAAGCTATTTATCGTATCGTCTACCGTGTGGTGTCTTCCTATTATATCAAGTGTCTGCTGCTTCATGGTCTGCGGATTTACTGATATACGGCTGATGCCGTTTTTCTTCAGTGCCAGGAGCTTTTCTCTCGTGATGGAGTCCGGTCTGCCTGCCTCCACGGTAAATTCCAGGCAGTCCTTTAAATCAAAGCTGCATTTGATTTTTCTGATAAGCCTGTCAATCTGGGCAGGGCTTAGGGTGGTCGGTGTGCCGCCTCCTATGTAGATGGAGTTTAGCTTCTTGTGGTAGAATTTCTGTGCCGTGTAGTCTATCTCCTTCTCGAGTGCATCGAGGTAATCGTCTACGCGGTTTTTCCACACACCCAGCGGGTATGACGTAAACGAGCAGTATGCACAGGTGCTCGGGCAGAATGGTATGCCTATGTACAGGCTGTAGCCGTTGTCATAGTCCACCTTATCGAGCAGTGCCTTCTCACGCTTTGCTATGCCTATTGAGAGGTCGATTTTCTCATCGCTTGCGAGGTAGGTTTCCTTCAGATAGTCGTAGGTTTCCTTATCGCTCATGCCGTCCTCTATGCATTTCATGGCTATCTTGGTCGGTCTGATGCCTGAGAGTGTGCCCCACGGAAGACTCTTTCCTGTGCCCTTTTCTATCATGGAATACAGGGCGAGCTTAAGGCGGTTTTTAGTTTCCTTGCGGTCTGCACTGTCTACGGATATTTTTGTGCAGATTCTTTTTCCGGCTCTATTCACCGTCCACTCCACTGCAATTTCATCGCCCACATAGTCTATCTTAAATACCTGTGAGGCATCCGCAAATTCCTTTACGCCATCAGCTGTCATCTCGTGGTGTGTGCAGGCTAAGTTTTTCCCCTCCACCTCATCAGGTGAGCAGCTATAGTACATCTGCACATCCTCCTGAGGGAAGAACTCCTTAAGCAGTGAGTGCACATCATATTCAAAATCCGGTTTATTAAATACTACTACTATCATAAGTAAGGGTTATACATCCTCTCGTTTTCTATGGTTGTTGTGTCGTTGTGGCCCGGGTACACCTCTGTATGCTCAGGCAGTGTCATGATTTTTTCCTTCACTGTGCGCACGAGGTCTGACATGCTGCCGCCCTTGAAATCCGTACGTCCGATCGAGCCGCAAAACAGCGAATCTCCTGTAAAGATCACGTCCTCATACGGGAAATAGTAGCAGCAGCCGCCCGGTGTATGCCCCGGTGTATGAAGCACTACTATGTGAAAGCCTGCGATGTCAAGCTCCTGCTTATCCTTCAAAAATACATCTGCATAAAATGTTTTTGACTGCCCCATCATGTAGCTGACATTAAGCTGCGGGTCGTCGAGTGTGGCTTTGTCTGCCTCATGGATATATATCTTGATGCCGTAGCGGTCTGCGAGCGGCTTTGCATCAGTGGCATGGTCAAAGTGTCCGTGTGTGAGCAGTATTGCTACTGGCTTTGCGCCTGACTCGTCCACCTTTTTGGCGAGCTGATCCGCACACGCGCCCGGGTCTATTATTATCATTTCCTTTGTCTTTATATTGGTGACAAAGTAGCAGTTGGTCTGCACCGGTCCCACTACGAAGTGGTCTATCTTCATATTTACCATATGAGTGTACTCCTTGTCTGTTATATGTTATGCTTCACGCAAGAACCACCGGGATTTAGCCGGTGGTCCTCTCTACGTCTATTACACTTTCTATCTGTCTGAGCTTCTCCACTAGAACCTTTATCTGGTCCCTGCCTCTGATATTGAAAAATACCTCGATTGTAGCGATGCCCTGCTTGCTGGTCTTGGACTGGATACCACTGATATTTATTTCCTTCTCGGTAAATATCTTTGTGATATCTACGAGCAGTCCCGGCCTGTCATGACAGAATATCTTTAGGTCTGCCTGATACTCGGCACCGTTGTCCATGAGGGCTGTATCCTGCCACTCTGCTTCTATGAGCCTGTCCTTTTCTATCTTGGACAGATTGATGATATTCACACAGTCTGTCCTGTGGATGGAGATGCCTCGGCCTCTTGTGACAAAACCCACGATTTCATCTCCCGGAACAGGATTGCAACACTTCGAGAAGTGCACAGCCACATCATAGAGTCCGTGTACCACAATGCCGCTCTTTGACTTGTGCTCGGGCTGTGTGCCTGCTGCCGCCTGCTGCTTTTCTGCAATGCTGCCAAGCACATCTGCATCTGTCACCGGCACCACATGATCCTTCTTATACTCGTCGTACATCCTGTTGACTATCTGGCTCTCCTTGAGTCCGCCGTGGCCGACGGTTGCAAGGCATGAGTTCCAGTCGTGGAAGCCGTATTTGCGGCGTATTTTCTCCTGATACTCAGGCTTGTTTATTTCAGCAAAGTTGATACCCTTCGCCTTGGCATAGGCTGCTATCAGATCCTTGCCGTGCTGTATATTCTCCTCCTTGAGCTCACTTCTGAACCACTGGTTGATCTTGTTCTTGGCCTGTGTGCTCTTTACGACCTTGAGCCAGTCACGGCTTGGTCCCTTGGAGTTCTGTGAGGTGATTATCTCTATCTGGTCACCGTTTTTGATGACATAGTCTATCGGCACCAGCTTGCCGTTTACCTTGGCACCGACCATCTTGTTGCCGACCGCAGAGTGTATGCTGTAGGCAAAGTCTATAGGTGTGGAGCCCTTTGGCAGGTTCTTTACATCGCCGGACGGTGTGAATGCAAATACATTGTCGGAGAATAAATTTAAATCACTCTTTAATAAAGTCATAAACTCCTTATTATCCGACATGTCCTGCTGCCACTCGAGTATCTGGCGCAGCCAGCTGAGCTTCTCCTCCTCTGTGACAGTGGTGGTAGTGGCATTGCCGTTGTTTGCTTCCTTGTACTTCCAGTGCGCTGCGATACCGTACTCAGCTGTACGATGCATCTCATAGGTACGTATCTGTATCTCAAACGGCTGTCCGCTCGGGCCTATGAGTGTCGTGTGAAGCGACTGGTACATGTTCTGCTTCGGCATGGCAATATAGTCCTTGAAACGGCCCGGTATAGGCTTATACTTCTCATGTATGATACCTAGCACTGCGTAGCAGTCCGGTATGGTATCCACCAGAATCCTGATGGCAAAGAGGTCATATATCTGGTCTATAGTCTTGTCCTGATTGACCATCTTCTTATATATACTGAAGAAATGCTTTGCCCTGCCGTATATCTCTGCCTTGATGCCGGCATCCGAAACATACTTCTTGACATCGTTTACCAGACCCTGGATGTAGGTGTCGCGCTCTGTCTTTCTGAGGGCTACCTTCTCTACCAGATCGTAATATGCATCCGGATAGAGGTACTTCATACAAAGATCCTCGAGCTCTATCTTTATCTTGCTGATACCAAGTCGCTGTGCGATAGGGCAGTAGATATCCTGTGTCTCTCTGGCGATACGCTGCTGTGCCTCCTTGGACTGGTACTTGAGTGTACGCATATTGTGCAGTCTGTCTGCCAGCTTTATGAGAATGACCCTGATATCCTTCGCCATGGCGAGAAACATCTTGCGCAGATTCTCAGCCTGCATCTCAAGCCTGTCCGCATTCTTATCCTTCGGATCCTTGGTGCTGTCTGTCAGATGCAGGTGCTTTAACTTCGTGACACCATCCACCAGATGTGCGACATCGTCTCCAAACTCCGCACGCATCTCATCCATGGTCATGATGGTGTCCTCCAGCACATCATGGAGCAGTCCTGCTGCAATTGTTTCCTTATCCAGCTCGAGCTCGGCGAGTACTATGGCAACACACAGCGGATGTATGATATAAGGCTCTCCTGACTTACGCGCCTGCCCCTTATGGGCATCATAAGCTACCCTGTAGGCTTTGTCCACAAGGCTCGTGTCATCCGACGGATGATACTTTTTGATTTCCTTTTTCAGCTCATCATAAAGCTCCTCAGGGCTCGTAAAATCCTTTGTTCCCCTTATACCGCTGGTATCTGAGCGAAATTTGTCCGCTATTTTTTCTAATTCTTCTGTTGAGTAATCTGCCAATAGTCTCACCTCGATTGTAGTGTATCTTTAGTAGCCATTATATTTTATTTCTTTAAAAATTGCAATCTTATGTTGTTAGCCGATAACCATCTTTACTCCGCCATACATGCCTGCTGAGTTGCCGAGTGTGGCAAGCTTGATCTCTGTCTCGCGGCTTGCATGGAAAGCATACTCTTTATAGTACTTTGCTGCTGTATCGATGATGATGCTGCCCGCCTTTGAAAGGCCTCCGCCTACAACAAATACCTCAGGGTCCATAACGCATGCTACTGCTGCCATTGCCTTGCCGAGAAGCTTCATAGACTGCTCTACTGCCGCAATGCCCGCTGCATCTCCTGCCTTTGCCGCATCGCATACATCCTTGGCTGTGAAGCCTGCATTTAAATCAAGCTTTGTTGCCACATCCCTGTGTGCTGCAATATATCTCTCTGCCACTCTTACAAGTCCGTTTGCTGATGCATACTGCTCTAAGCAGCCCTTCTTGCCGCAGCCACAGCACTCTGACTCATCATCTACCATAGGCATATGTCCTATCTCTCCGCCTGCTCCGTTTACTCCGGCTACGATTCTGCCATCGCGGATGATTCCTCCGCCTACACCTGTGCCGAGTGTGATCATGACTACATCCTGATGACCCTTTCCGCCACCCTGCCACATCTCACCGAGTGCAGCTACGTTGGCATCGTTTCCGGCCTTTACCTTGATGCCGCCGCACAGTACTGAGAGTGACTGTGCCACGTTGAACACGCCCCAGCCGAGGTTGACACATCTTAATACTGTTCCGTCATCCTTTACAGGTCCCGGCACTCCCATTCCTATACCCTCGATGTCACCCATCTCGATACCATGCTTCTCGTTATTCTCCTTGATGGATGCTGCGATATCAGGCAGGATGAGCTCGCCGGAATTCTCTGTGCGTGTAGGAATCTCCCATGTATCGACAAGCTTTCCTGTTGTCTCGAAAAAGCCCATCTTTACAGTTGTTCCACCTATATCTACTCCATATGCATATTTCTTCATTTTTTCGTCCTCCAAATCGTTAAACTATGTTTATATTTTATTGCCTAATTGCATATTTTTCAATGTTTTTCATTGTTTTTTATGTTTTTTCTATATATAGAAGCGTTTATATCATCATCCATATGCCCGCTATATGTAAATCCAAGCTTTTTGGCAAGGCGCACCGATGCCGTATTTTTCTCGTCTATCCGGCAGTAAAGCTCTTCAAAGTCTGTGTTTTCGCGCGCGTAGTCTATGATGAAGCGGCATACCTCCGTGGCATAGCCTTGGTTCCATAATTCCGGCGCTATCATATAGCCCAGTTCATCATGCTCAAGCCCTGCCCTGCCTATCAGCTTCCCTGTTTCCTTGGAAAATACAAGCCACATACCATACTCGTAAAAGCCATACATGTTCTCTATATATGCCTTCTGGTATTCAAGCTCTGTCTCGTAGTCGTAAAGCGGTTGCACAAAGTCTGTCATGCCGGGCTTGTCATAGAGCTCATAGAGCGCAGGAAGGTCTGACAGGGACAGCTCACGTATCAGACACCTGTCTGTCTCACCGATGTCCCACGGGATGTGATTATACCGCCTGCGCACCCGCTCCAGATACTCAATATCAAGCTCTGCAAGGCTCTCGACTGCATAGCGCGTGCCGCACTGCGGTTCTCCTACTGATGCTATGCCGAGTGAGTCGGCTATGTGCTTCTGCTGCCTGTTTGATACTATCCAGATGCAGTCGGCGGGAGCTTTCGGTATTCTTTGATTTCCCGTATTAGCTTTCGCGGTGTTATCTGCAGATTCTTGTATCGTTGTTTTTTGGAAGTCATTAATTGATTCATCAGCCGGTAGCGCAACATACAGTTTTTCTTGCAGCTCTTCTGACATAGATACCTTGCCTACCACATTTCTCCACTGTGGCTTGAAGCTATCTCCATGATAGTAAAAAGAGGCAAGTTTTGCGCTTGCCTCATCAATAATTATTATCATTAAACTGTCTCCGGCTCCGGATAGTCCACTCCGAAGGTCTCAACTGTAACTGTCTTCATGACCTGAGCCTCAAGTGGTTTGTCCATGTAGTCTGTGCGCACCTCTGCGATCTTGTTTACCACATCCATGCCCTCGATTACCTTACCGAATGCCGCATACTCACCGTCGAGATGTGGTGCATCCTGATGCATGATGAAGAACTGACTGCCTGCTGAATCAGGTATCATGGTACGTGCCATTGAAAGTACACCGGCTGTGTGCTTTAAATCATTTTTGAAGCCGTTGTGTGTGAACTCGCCCTTGATTTCATAGCCTGGGCCGCCTGTGCCGTTTCCGTCAGGATCTCCGCCCTGGAGCATGAAGCCCTTGATTACACGGTGGAAGCATACTCCGTCATAGAAGTTGTGATTGATTAAGCTGATAAAGTTGTTTACTGTGTTTGGTGCGATTTCCGGATAAAGCTCCGCCTTGATTACATCGCCGTTTTCCATTGTGATTGTTACGATTGGATTCTGTGCCATTATTTTTCTCTCTTTCTTTTATAAAATTATGAGGCTTGGAGAATATCCATTCCCCGTAATTATTAAATATCGAATTAATTTCTACCCGATTGATTTTACTTACTCAGAGCCTCTACCACCTTCGGAAACTCCATGAAGTGCGATGCCTTCACCAGTATGGTGTCACCCTCCTTCACATATGAAAGGAGCTCCTGTGTCATGGTTTCCCTATCCTCGAAATAGTGGATGTCTACATCGGATGATTTCTCCGCTGCTCCGGCTGCATATTCCTTTGCAAGCTCTCCTGCGGCAAAAAGTGTATGGATATGATTCTCTCCAACTGCTTCGCCTACCTCATGGTGCAGCTTTTTCTCATCGCTTCCAAGCTCGCCCATGTCGCCAAGCACTGCTATTGTCCTGCCCTTTGCATGTGAAAGCACCTCGATAGAGGATTTCATGGATACAGGATTTGCATTATAGCAGTCATCTATCACTGTCATGCCGTGTGTTTTGATGAAATTGGTACGACCTGCGATTGTCTCTGCTTTCTCGATTCCTGACTTTATCTCAGCTATTGTGAGGCCAAGCTGCAATCCGACAGCCGTTGCCGCCATGGCATTGTATACATTGTGCTCACCCGGGATGTGGATTTGTGCATCAAACTCACCCTCCGGAGTGACAAAATGAGCCTTCATGCCGTCAAAGCCCATGTTTTCAATATTTGTGGTATATACTGATTTATGAACGTCTGAAGCTGATTCCTTGCCATAGTATATGGCAGGCTTTCCATTTACCGTCTGCACTGTGGCCAGCTTGTCGTCATCTGCATTCAGCACTGCGACCGCATCCGGCATCATATGCTCAAAGCACTCTGTCTTTGCTTTAAGCACACCATCCCTGTCGCCTAAAAACTCCAGATGGCAGTAGCCGATATTGGTGATGACCATGACATCCGGGCAAGACATAGTAGAAAGTCTATGCATCTCGCCAAAATCAGATATGCCCATCTCGAGCACCGCTACCTGATGGCTTTCCCTGATTCCGAAAATGGTGAGTGGCAGGCCTATCTCATTGTTGAAATTGCCTGCGGTCTTATGGACGCTGTATTTCTGCTCAAGAACTGACGATATCATCTCCTTGGTGCTGGTCTTGCCGACACTTCCGGTGATACCCACCACCTTGATATCAAGGCTTTTTCTGTAAAATGCCGCGAGCTTTTTCATGGCATCGGTGGTTGATCCAACAAGCACATATGGACCTGCCGGATCCTTAAGCTCATGCTCAGAGAGCACAATTGCCGCCCCCTGCTCAAACACATTCGGAATGAATTTGTGCCCGTCCACCCTTTCTCCCTTTATCGGGATAAAAAGATAGCCCTCCTTCACCTGTCTGCTGTCTATGACTGCGCCGGTGATTGTCGTATCAAGCAGTGTCTCATCGCCTATGTATGTGCCCTCGCAAGCCTTTGCGATATTTGCAAATGTAAGATTCTTCATGTACTTATCCGACATGCTACACCTCATATTTTTTCAAAGATATGTCAATCAGATGCTCACAGAGCTGATTAAAGCTCATACCGATAACCGCTGCCTCCTGTGGCAGAAGACTGGTCGGAGTCATGCCCGGCAGTGTGTTTGCCTCGAGGCAGAACATCTCATTTTTGTCATTGAGCAAAAAGTCTGAGCGTGAATATGTATCAAGCCCGATAACGCGCGCAACCTCCTCGGCATAGTGCTGCATATCCTTTGTCACCTGCTCAGGAAGCTCGGCCGGACATGTCTCTACTGTACTGCCCGCCTTGTATTTATTCTTATAATCGTAGAAGCCCTCCTTCGGTGCAATCTCTATAATAGGAAGAGCCTTGCCCTCGATAACGCCGACAGAGAACTCCCTGCCCTGTACAAACTCCTCGATAACCAGCTCATTTTCCCACTTGAAGGCATCGTCAAGTGCCGCCTTGAACTCTGCCGCATCCCTAACGATAGTGACACCGATGCTTGAACCACCGCAGCATGGCTTTACCACGCATGGAAGTGTCAGGTCAAGCTTTGTGATATCGTCCTGTCTGGTCGCTCTTGTCATGGAAATACCCTTTGGAGTAGGTATACCGTTTGCAAGGAAGAACTGCTTTGATGTCTCCTTGTTCATGGCGATGGCTGAGCTTAAATAATCGCTGCCTGTATATTTGACACCGAAGAGGTCAAATGCTGCCTGTATCTTTCCGTTCTCTCCGTTTTCTCCGTGGAGTGCCATGAAAACAATATCCGCCATCTGACACATTTTGATGACATTTGGTCCGAAGAAGCAAGGTGACTGATCCTTTCTGGAAGCCTTTACCTTTGCGAGGTCAGGTGCCTCTGTCGGAATATCACTGACCTGCACGCTTATCTCGTCCGCCCGGTCAAATATACCTGTCAGGTCCTCCTCCCTGTCACTATATCCCATAAATACATCCAATAATATAACTTTGTGGCCGTTCTCTTTGAGTGCCTTAGCTACCATGCTTCCTGTCTTGAAGGAAACATCTCTCTCTGTGCTGAGCCCTCCGGCAAGTACTACGATGTTCATTTTTGTCCTCTTTTCTTTGATTGAATTATCATGCTTTGGCTTAATTAAACACAATGCAATGCTTCTTTTTTAAAGCTATGAGTAATCAACATAATTTTTCCAAAATTATAACACCATTTGTGCAAAAAAGAAAGACCGGTTGCCCGGTCAAAAAAGAAATTCTCATCTTATTTTAAACTGTGTTAACTTCCAGCAGCTGTATCATTCTCATAAATACCATCCGCCCGTGCAAATCATCCTGTGAAAGTGATTCTCCGTACTTCAATACTAATAATCGGCACTGATAAAAATTCAGCTCAGGATTGCCAAAAAGCAAAATCCGCAAGGCTGCATTTTCCAGGTAATTGTGTATATTTCCCACCTCAATAAATATATCTACGATATCATCGAGGTTAATAAGTCCTTTCTGTTCATAGTACATTGTTCTCAAATATTTGTTCCCCTCCATCAACTATATTTTTCATAGAACTTCTTTTTGTCTTTCTTTTGAAATTTTTCGTTTTTTACGAAATTTTTCTCTTTGTTTTTGTTGGTGGGTTCATTTTTCCATATAATATATCAATATTCTAGGCGCGTTACGTGCTGGTATTTTGAAGATTTCTATTAGAATTTTTAATATTGATAGGTGATTAGCAGTTTTCGACAAAATACGACATGGTTTTTGGTTTAATTTAGTTGGTTTTTGGTTTATATTGCGCTTTTCTCATAAGAATTTTTGGAATGATAAATTTGTACTATTTTTGTGGTTTTTTCCTTGCTGGCTGCATCTGATAGTCTTGATGCAATAAGGGCAATACAAGATAAATCCATAAAGACTTTTGCCCTTGCCATTTTTGCAACCCGGATGTTATCAAGGTTGTAATTATCTTTTAAATCCCCGAACGTACGCTCTACGCTGGTTCGTTGATTATATAGTTTTTCAAATGCTTTTGTTTCTCTGAATGGTGCTGTAATAAACCTTGAATTATCTTTGATTTTTCGACATAATCGTAACCAAGACTGCGTCTTAGAACCGGGAACCGTGTCAGATTTGAGACGCATAACCAATGCCTTTATATCTGATAATTGCTCTATTTGCATAGCATAATGTACAATAGCCATAGGTTGATAGCATAGTGGGCAGGTCTTGAGGCGCTATAATCCATAAAACTTTTAAAACAGCTCCCAAAATTCAGCCCATAAGCCGGAAAAAATACGAGAAAAGTAGCTGAAACCGCAAAAATCTCCAAAACAGCTCCCAAACTCAGCCCATAAGCCGGAAAAAATCGCGTGAAAAAGTAGCTGAAACCGCAAAAATCCCCAAAACAGCTCCCAAAACCAGTCCATAAGCCGAAAAAAATCCAGAAAAAAGTAGCTGAAACCGCAAAAATCTCCAAAACAGCTTAAAAATTAGAGGCTTCTGGCATAATAGTGGAGGCCTCTAATTATTTCACATAAAAAGAGCCTCCACATTTCTGTGCAAGCTTCTTTTGAAAACTAAAAACTAAAAAATATATTGTTTTTTATATGTCCTGAAACATCAGTAAAATCAATGACTATGAATTATGTAATTCTCTCCATTATTTCCTTTTTTGAAATAATTTTGACATGATTAGAAATGAATGTTACAATATAGATAACAAAAAGGTGCTACCTATAACAACGGTTCGCCTGATCATTTACTTAGTTAAAATAACCGTTCAGTTTCCAGGCTGGGGCGGTTATTTTTTTGTGGTCTTACTGCCATTGGAACCAATCGCATATCCAAGACCAAATGAGGTTAAACAGAGACTGAGCACTGCAAGCATAAAAAACCGGCAGCCAACGGCTGCCGCTTTTCGATGAAAGAAAGGGTAAATTATGATGAAAAATAAGAGTCTAACATTCCGGTTCGATAAGTCCGTATGTATTTCCTTTTCTCTTGTAGACTACATTTACTTCGTCATTCTCTGCATTTCTGAATACGAAGAAATCGTGGCCTGAGAGCTCCATCTGGATGCATGCATCCTCAGGATACATAGGCTTCATACCAAATCTCTTGGTACGGACAATCTTGATTTCCTCGTCCTCTGCATCGTCTGCCTCCACGAAATCATCCTGGAATATCGCCGGTGCATACTTCTTTGCGGAAATCTTGGTTCTGTATTTGCGAAGCTGTCTCTCGATTACTTCCTCTACGAGGTCAATTGATACGTACATATCATTGCTGACCTGCTCTGAACGGATAACATGTCCCTTTGCCGGGATAGTAACCTCGATTTTCTGTCTATCCTTTTCTACGCTGAGTGTAACGTATACGTCTGTGTCCGGTTTAAAAAACTTCTCCAGCTTTGACAGCTTCTCCTCTACTGCCTGCTTAAGCCCCTCTGTTAATTCGATGTTTCTTCCTGAAATTGTTATTCTCATGATGTCCAACCCCTTTATCGTTTATTTGATACGTTGTCTGTATCATGTAAATATTATACCATAAATTTCTTTTTCATCAATCATTTTTATGCAATTTATATAAAAAATCAAGAGTTTATTTATGGTTTTTCGCGAAATCGCTTGATTTCGCTATAATTAGGGATTTCAATACAACAAAAAACATCAAGTCATATGATTTTTTATACACTATCGTAGCGTCTCTATACTATCACAGCGTCTATACTACCACAGCATGTTTATACTATCACAGCGCATCTAACCTACTCCAGTGCCTCAAGCTGAGAGGAAAGCTCCTCCCACGCCTCCATATCTATAAGGATTTCTTCCTCGAGAGCGTCTATTTCGTTCTGGATTTCCGTGAGCTTTGAGTAGCTTGACTGATACTCCGGCTTCATAAGCTCGGCCTTGAGCTCATCGAGCTTTGCCTCCTTGACCGCCAGGTCCTCCTCGGCCTTTTTGACCTTTTTTTGTATCTTCGAGCGTTCCTTGCCCGGGTTGTAGTATGCCTTGCCGGTTGATGAGACAGCCATGCCTCCTGCCTGGGCTGCGCTATTTGCATTGGTGCTTTCGCCCACATTACCTGCTGAAGCGGTTTGTGACGTGCTCCGGTTTGCATCACTGCCTGTCTGACTGCCGCCGGTCTGACTGCTGCCGTTCTGGCTTATCGCGCCGCCAAATATCGCATTGCCTCTGTATACATTTTTGCTCTCCGAAGCCTCCCTGTCAAGCTTTTCCTGATACTGCTCATAGCCAAACTGATAGAGATTGATCGTGCCATCCTCGAACACAAGCAGCTGTGTGGCTACCTTTTTCACAAAATATCTGTCGTGTGATACAAAAATCAGTGTGCCCTTGTAGTCCTTAAGCATGCTCTCCAGCGTTTCCTTGCCTACGATATCCATATGGTTAGTTGGCTCATCGAGCACGAGCACGTTCGGTCTGGTCTTTAAAATCTTACAAAGCGCCAATCTGACCTTTTCTCCTCCGGAGAGCATATTTACGTTCTTAAACACGTCCTCCCCTGAAAAAAGGAAGGCTCCGAGTGCATTTCTGGCCTCGGTTTCCGTGAGATTCGGATACTCATCCCAGAAATCATCGAGCACAGTCTTGTTGCTTGTATACATGGCCATCTGCTGGTCGAAATATCCTATCTGCACATTGGTTCCAAAGCGGTACTCGCCTGAAAGTGCAGGGATCTTACCCACGATAGTCTTTAAAAATGTCGATTTTCCAAGTCCGTTTCCGCCGAGTATGCCAAGCTTTTCGCCTCTTTTCAAATCAAGCGACACTACGGAGAGCGGATGGTCATAGCCGATTGCAAGCTCTGATGTATAAAGCACATCGTTTCCGGTCTCCTTTTCGGGCTGGAAATTGGCATGGAAGGTCTTGTTGTCGTACTTGTCCGGTGCCTCGATAATCACCATGCGGTCGATAGCCTTCTGCTTTGACTGCGCCATGGATGTCTTGGTCGGCTTGCCCTTGAAGCGCGTAACCATACGCTGCAAACGCTCTATCTCCTTCTGCTGGGCGATGTGATCCTTCATCTGCTTGTCGTAGTTTTCCTTTTTGCGGGCGATAAAATTGGTATAATTGCCCGGATAGCGCCTTGCTGTGCCGTACTCTATCTCGTATACCACATCTACCACATTGTCGAGAAACATACGGTCATGGGATACGACAACCACTGCCTTCGGGTACGACTTCAGATAGCCCTCAAGCCACTCAATCGTCGTGACATCGAGGTGGTTGGTCGGCTCGTCCAAAAGCAGTATGTCAGGCTTTGACAAAAGCAGCTTTATGAATGCTATCTTGGTCTGCTGACCTCCGGAAAAGTCACGGATTGGCTTTTTACGCTCGTCGTCAGAGAAGCCAAACTTGCGGATCATGACCTCATATTCCTTCTCATAATAGTAGCCGCCATCATCCTTGAAGGCCTCCTCCATCGCGGTATATCTGGCTACCTTTTCATCGGAATAATCATGCTCGAGCTCTGCAGCCGCGCGCGCAAGCTCTGCCTTTCGCTCGTCCATTTTCACGAAGCATTTGCGAACCTCCTGCTCGAGTGTCACATCAGGATCATCAAACGCAATCTGCTTCAGATACCCTATCTCCGGGTTTCCTGCCTTTGCAATAAAGGCGCTCTCATCGCTGTCGAGCTTTTCCATCTCAATCTCGCCTGAAATGAGCTTTAAAAGTGTTGTCTTGCCACAGCCGTTTCTGCCGACTATCGCTATCTTTTCTGTGTTTCTGATTTCAAAATCTATACTATGCAAAATGACGTCGTCGCCAAATGCGACAGCGCCATTACTTATCTGGTAGAGCATATACTATCCTTTCATGCTTATGCCTGCTGCTTAATTGTTAGCCATAATGTAGTTGACAAACTGTGTTGCAGTACGTCCCGAAATGCCACCGTGGCTGAGTTCCCACTTGTTTGCCTCCCTGCACAGCTCCTCGTCTGAAAGTGTGCAGCCGCTCTTTCTCGCAAGCTCTGTCACGATGTTGAAGAACTCCTTCTGCGATGGCTTTGAGTAGCTGATTGTCACACCAAAACGGTTTACAAGTGACAGCTTCTCCTCAACCGTATCTGAGTGGTGCTTGTCATTGCTGTTGTCCTGGTCATTGCGGTCATTCCATGTCTCCTTGATCAGGTGACGGCGGTTAGAGGTTGCATAAATCAGTATGTTGTCAGGCTTTGTCTCCACACCGCCCTCGATAACTGCCTTTAGGAACTTGTACTCAATCTCATGCTCCTCGAATGAGAGGTCATCCATATATATGATAAATCTGTAGTTTCTGTTTTTGATTGCTGCGATAATCTTTGACAGATATTTAAACTGATGCTTGTATATCTCAATCATGCGCAGTCCGTCATCATAATACTGATTGACAATGGCCTTGATGCTTGTTGATTTTCCGGTTCCGCTGTCTCCGAAAAGCAGCACATTGTTGGCCTTTTTGCCCTGTACAAACGCTTCTGTATTGTCAGTGAGCTTTTTCTTCTGGATTTCATAGCCGATCAGGTCATCGAGCATGACCGCATCCATATTGTTGATTGGCATGAAGGAGAATCCACCGTCCAGATGCTCCTCAATCCTGAATGCCTTGTTGAGACCAAACATGCCGACTCCGTATGCCTTGTAAAAGCCTGTTACCACATCAAAGAACTCCTGCTCATCCTTAGCTGCCTCAAGCTTCTTGCTCAGCGCCCTTACTTTCTCGCTGACATTGTGATTGTACATAAGGTCCTTTTTCACAATGGCCTTATAATTGCTGATCTGTGTGAAACAGTCGATTCCGAGTGCTGACTCGATTGGCTTGAAATCATAATCGAAAAGCTTCTTAAAAATCCTGAAATCGTTTGCCACAAGCCCATTTACGCTACCATCGCTGGCTCCGACCTTCTCACAGGTGATGGAAAACGGATTCTCACTCATCATAAGGAAGAAAGTGAGATAGTTGTGCCACAGATTGTCATCAAAACCATAGTCTGTCGCTACCTTTAGGATTCTCTTGACCTGTGTATTGATGTCGCGCACAAGCTCTGTCTTGTTGTACTCGCCCACCTCAAACTGCTCAAAGAGCTGTCCCAATTTATAAAGTATCTCATCCTGAGATAAATCTCCGTACATAAGTAATTTTGATATTTCCTGATACATGGCTGTTCCTCCTGGTTTGCCTTGTTTTCGCTGCTAACATATGATTATAAACACTGAATAACAATTTTGCAAGGGCTTGTGTGCTTACGTCCCGCCCTGCATGCAAAAAGGCGGAGCTAAAACTCCACCTTTATTGTTGTGCCACGCCCCACCTCGCTGTCGAGCGTCAGCCCTGCATCATGCAGCTCCACTATATGCTTTACTATCGCAAGCCCTAGGCCTGTGCCGCCTGTCTCCTTCGAGCGGCTCTTGTCCACTCTGTAGAAGCGCTCAAAGACGCGCTCCTGCTGATCCTTTGGGATGCCTATGCCGTTGTCCTCGACCGTGAGAACTGTCTTTCCACCGAGCTTGTGTACCGTCACATTTACGGTGCCGCCCTCATTGTTGTAGCGGATAGCATTCTGGCAGAGATTCTCAACGAGCTCCGTGAGAAGCTGCCTGTTGCCTCGTACCATACAGTCAGTGCCGTCAAAATTGAGTGCTACTTTTCTCTGCTCGGCATTCACCTGTAGATTTTCCATGCAGTCCTTGACCAGACAGTACAGATCAAGCTGCTCAAAGCCCTGCTGCGCCTCGCTGGAATCAAGCTCCGAGAGCTTTATGATATCATTGATTAATGAAAGCAGGCGCTGTGCATTTCTTCTGATTTCAGTGGCAAAATGAATCTGCTGCTCATTTTCGACCATGCCGTTTTCTATGAGTTCTGCGTAGCCGGAGATGGCTGTGAGCGGAGTCTTTAGCTCGTGTGACACATTGGCTGTGAAGTCCTGTCTGCTCTTTGCCGCGGCAAGCACGCCCTCATGCTGTATCCTTATCGCATTCATGAACGGCACGAGCTCCTTGTACTCTGTCTTTTTCTGGATGACAGAGGCCTGCTCAAGGTTGCCTGCGAGTGTCTCGATTGGCTTCATGAGCTTTCTGGTCAGGCTCTTGGCGAGAACCACACATATTCCTACTATGATAACCGTCACTATAAGCATGGCAGGTATACTGCTTGCAAACATGTTCCAGATACTTCTCGCTGCAATAGAAACACGCAGTACCGTTCCATCATTGAGCTTTATGGCATGATAGAAGGTATTGCTGTTCATTGTGGCTGATGTTCTCACGCAGTCTCCCGTACCTTTATCAAATGCTGATTCAACTTCCGGTCTATCGCCATGATTTTCAAGTTTTTTCACATCATTTTGATTGTCATACATCACTGTGCCGTCCTTGTCAATCCAGGTGACACGAATACCCTCCACGTCAATCTGCGGGATTTCATTTATATCCTGTTTTAGTATTCCGGTGCTTTCTATTGTCTCTGCCATGACCTGCAGATCTTCCTTTACCTGCTTCTGAAAGAGGTAATAGTTGATTACTGTCATGGAAACCATAGTGGCAATTGCTACAAAAAGTGCTGTTGCTACCAGATAATAGTTAATCTTCTTTTTCATGCTGTACGCTCCGCTTATGTATATTAGAAATCATTATAACAGCTATTATTCTATAACATAGCCCACATTTCTGACTGTCTTTATCCTGCTGCCATAGTCACCCAGCTTGTGGCGGAGTGTCTTTATGTGCATGTCCACTGTACGTGTCTCGCCCTCAAAGTCAGTATCCCAGACGCTTCTCATGATGACCTCCCTGGTCATGACTATGCCCTGACTGCCCATCAGAAGCCTTAAAAGCTCGTACTCCTTGTATGTAAGGTCAACCGGCTCATTGTTCACTGTAACCACATGGCGCTCATGGTCAATCACCAGATCATCCAGCTTTAAAAGCTTCGGCTCCTCCTTCACAGTTCTCCTGAGCAGTGCCTTTACTCTTGTGATAAGCTCCATGATTGAGAAAGGCTTTTTGATGTAATCATCTGCGCCCCCGTCAAGCCCTTTTATCATATCCATCTCTGTGGTCTTGGCTGTGACCATTATAATAGGAATATCCTGTGTAGCCGGACGTTTTCTGAGCTTTCTCACGATATCGTAGCCGCTCTCATCCGGAAGCATCACATCAAGCAGTATGAGGTCCGGTACGAGCTCATCCAGCTTCTTGTAAAATTCCTTTGCGTTTTCAAATGCACTGACGATGTAATTACTGTTTTTTAAAGCAATAGTCTCTATCTCACGTATGCTCTCATCATCCTCTACAATATAAATAAGTGCCATAGCTTTCTCCATTTCAAAAAATCTTATGTAAAATTTTTACCTGCTTTTTACTTTCGATTATACATTACTAATGTAAAACAGACGATGGTTTTATGTAAAATTTATGTAAAATCCATCGTCTGTATCAATTTTGTCTGTATATAACTATGATTTAATTTTTCAGCATAAAGATTAAATCATGATTTGCGAACCTTGTCATCAAGTGCAAATTCAACCCACTCAGCAATATTTGTCGCATGGTCTCCAATACGCTCGAAGTATTTTGCAACCATGAGAAGATCCTCTGCCTGCTCACCATCCTCCGGATGTTCCCTGATGAAATCAATAAGCTCAGCCTTTACCTTATCAAAAAGATCATCAACCACATCATCCTGCTTCATCACTATGCGAGCCTTGTCATTGTTCTTCTCAACATACGCCTCGATTGCCCTGATAAGCATAAGCATTGTCTCTGAAGCCATGCTCTTGACATGCTCTATATTGACCCTGTATGGCTTGTCACTGCTCATCAAAATGGTCATCTCGCTGATATCGGCTGCGTGGTCTCCTATACGCTCCATATCAGTAACCATCTTCATCGCTGCAGAAATTGTTCTAAGGTCTCTTGCTACAGGCTGCTGCTGCATGAGCAGATCAAAGCACAGGCTCTCTATCTTTTTCTGCTCTCTGTCTATCTCTGAATCGCCCTCCATGATGGCTTTGGCGCTATCGGCATCCTGATGTATAAATGCCTCGATTGCTTTCTGGATTGACTCCTCAATCATGCTTCCCATGTGCATCATTTCTTCATTCAGCTTCTTAAGCTGCTCGTCGAATTTCGATCTCATTAACCAAACCTCCCTGTGATGTAATCCTCTGTTCTCTTGTCCTGTGGATATGAGAAAATTGTCTTTGTGTCACCAAACTCCACCATATCTCCCACAAGGAAGAAGGCTGTATCGTCTGACACACGCACTGCCTGCTGCATGTTATGTGTTACAACTACAACCGTGTACTTTTTCTTTAAATCCTCCATGAGCTCCTCTATCTTTGAAGTAGAGATAGGGTCGAGCGCTGATGTAGGCTCATCCATCAAAAGCACCTCCGGCTGTACGGCAAGCGCTCTCGCAATACACAGTCTCTGCTGCTGTCCACCCGAAAGTCCCATAGCAGATTTCTTTAATCTATCTTTAACTTCATTGAATATCGCAGCACCCTGAAGACTTTCCTCAACTATCTGGTCGAGTATCTTTTTATCCTTGATGCCATGCACTCTCGGGCCATATGCGATATTGTCATATATGCTCATCGGGAACGGATTTGGCTGCTGGAAAACCATGCCGACCTTTTTGCGAAGTACGGTTGTATCGACTGATGGTGCATATATATTCTCACCATCTATCTCTATGCTTCCCTCGATTCTGACGTTGTCAACCAGATCATTCATTCTGTTGATACACTTTAAAAATGTAGACTTACCACATCCTGACGGTCCGATCAGCGCTGTCACGCTGTTTTCTTTTATGTCCATATTGACACCATGCAGTGCATGATTCTGGCCATAATACAGATTCAGGTCGCGAACCTGAATTTTGATTTTTTTCTCCATTTGTATCTCCTGCAACATGTAATAAATTTCTTGTCTTCGAGAATACATTATATGGATGCTTTGTAAAATGCTCTATCAGATGTATGTAAAATCTATGTCAAATTTTTACACACATAAATTATTCGCACTGTTTGTATTTATTATTTGTATATACTATTTATATGCTTTATAGTCGGCTTTATTAAAGTACTGTCTGGTTAAAGTATTGTATCTTTAATAATTAAAAGCTCATCCATTATCCTGTCTGCATCAATATTTGAGTAATTGATAATAAACTGATGCCTGTCCTCCTTTGGCTTGATCAGGTTGAAATGGGTAATCGCCTGAAGCTTTATGCCTTTTTTCAAAAGCCTTTCTTCAACTGTTTTGTCCGGAAGGTTCGTGTCAAACTGTATGATAAAATGCAGTCCGGAGTCATTTTCTATTACCCTGCATTCCTTTTCAGTGAAGCAGCCTTTTATGGACGAAAGCACGCTCTGGCGCTTTCTGCCGTAGTGCAGTCTCATTCTGTTTATGTGCTTTTCAAAATAGCCCTCGCTGATAAATCGTGCCAGCGTATACTGCTCGAAGGTCGATACCGTACATGAGTAAAATGAAAGCCTCCTGTAAAACTCATTTGCCAGATGCTCCGGCAGCACCATGTAGCTGATTCGGATGGTGGATGTGAGAGATTTTGAAAATGTATTTATATAGATGACCTTTTCACACGCATCAATCGAGAGGATGGGCGGTATCGGGTGTCCGTTCATGCGAAACTCACTGTCGTAATCATCCTCTATGATGTATCTGTCACTGCTCTCGTTGGCCCATGCCAAAAGCTCATAGCGGCGGTTCACAGGCATCGTGATTCCTGTCGGGAAATGGTGTGTCGGGCTGATATGTGCTATCTGCGCGTTCGCTTTCTTTATAAGCTCCACGCTGATGCCCTGCTCATCCATCTGCACCGGCAGGCATTTTGCATTGTTGCACTCGTATATCTGGCTGATTTTCTTATAGCCAGGATCCTCCACGCAGTATACCTTGTCCGTACCCAAAAGCTTCACAAGCAGACCGTACAGATACTCTGTTCCCGCTCCGACTATTATCTGGTCCGGGTCCACATTCATACCGCGAAACGATGACAGATGGCTTGCTATCGCTTCCCTAAGCTCTCTCACTCCGCCACACGGCGACACCGACAAAAGCTCCTGTTCCCTAAGGGAAATCGTCTCTCGCATAAGCTTTGCCCATATGGAAAATGGAAAGTTACCCGAGTCTGTCCTGTTTGATGAGAAGTCAAATATACTTTCATCCTGCTCAGGCGGCAGCTTTATGCTAAGCTCCTTCTGCACCGGTGCCTTGATTACCCTGATATCTGACACATCGGCTATGAAATAGCCCCTCTTTGGTCTTGCAAACATATAGCCCTCGCCTATCAACTGGTCATATGCATTTTCAACCGTAATGGTACTAACTCCCAGATTCTTGGCGAGGGTACGTTTTGATGGCATTTTCTCCCCGGAGCTTAATTTCCCCTGTGATATGTCGTTTTTGATGCACTCATACAGGCATTTGTAGAGTGGACCGTCTGTTTTTGTGAGGTCGTAGGTCAGCATTTGATTCACCGCTTTCTGGCATTTTTATTTTCCTTATTTTGAATATTTTAATATTACCAGATGTGGCGTAATATTGCAACCATGATATATGGCTGGCATGAGCAAATACAAAAATAAAAGGAGATTTAACAAATGAAAAACAATAAGAATACTCAATACGAACTCAACAAAGGGCTTGCGCAGATGCTCAAGGGCGGTGTCATCATGGATGTCACTACTCCGGAGCAGGCCAGGATTGCCGAGGCAGCCGGTGCATGTGCTGTCATGGCGCTTGAGAGAATCCCTGCTGATATCAGAGCCGCAGGCGGTGTTTCAAGAATGAGCGATCCTAAGATGATTAAGGGCATTCAGGAGGCTGTCAGCATCCCCGTCATGGCAAAGTGCCGTATCGGTCACTTCGTGGAGGCTCAGATACTTGAGGCTATCGAGATTGACTACATTGATGAGTCTGAGGTGCTTTCACCTGCTGATGATGTGTACCATATCAACAAGAGAGATTTCAAGGTTCCTTTCGTGTGCGGTGCAAGAGATCTCGGTGAAGCACTCCGCCGTATCAACGAGGGAGCTTCCATGATCCGTACAAAGGGTGAGCCCGGTACAGGTGATATTGTGCAGGCTGTCAGACATATGAGAAAGATGAATTCTGAGATTGCTAAGCTTACTTCCATGCGTGAGGATGAGCTTTTCGAGGCAGCTAAAAATCTTCAGGTGCCTTTCGAGCTGGTTAAGTTTGTTCACAATAACGGCAAGCTTCCGGTTGTAAACTTTGCGGCAGGCGGTGTGGCTACTCCGGCTGATGCGGCTCTTATGATGCAGCTCGGTGCTGAGGGTGTGTTCGTCGGTTCAGGTATCTTCAAATCAGGCGATCCTGCCAAGAGAGCTGCCGCTATCGTAAAAGCTGTGACAAACTTTACTGATGCAAAGCTCATCGCAGAGCTTTCTGAGGATCTCGGTGAGGCTATGGTCGGAATCAACGAGAACGAGATTAAAATCATCATGGAGGAAAGAGGCAAATAAAATGAAATCAGGACTTAAGATTGGTGTTTTAGCCGTTCAGGGAGCGTTTATTGAGCACAAGCGCATGCTTGAATCTTTAGGCTGTGAGTGTGTTGAGCTGCGCCGGAAATCAGATATCTGTGACTTAGACGGACTCGTGCTGCCTGGAGGTGAGAGCACTGTGCAGGGCAAGCTGCTACGTGAGCTTGATATGTTTGATGAGCTAAAGGGAAGAATCGCAAACGGACTTCCGGTGCTTGCAACCTGCGCCGGTCTTATCCTTTTAGCTTCACATATCAGCAACGATGACAACGTATATTTTGGCACTTTGCCTGTCACTGTTAAAAGAAATGCCTACGGCAGACAGCTCGGAAGCTTTGAGGCCACAGCAAGGTTTGACAATAGCTTTGACTTTACCATGACATTTATCAGGGCGCCTTACGTGGAAGCTATTGATGACTCCGCCAAAAATGATGTACATGTGCTCGCCGAGTATGACGGCAAAATTGTCGGTGTACAGTATAAGAACCAGATTGGGCTGGCTTTTCATCCGGAGCTTGATGATGATACACGGATTCATGAGAGGTTTTTGGAGATGATATGATTATTCAGGAATGTTATTATAATTTGTAATAGCATTCCTTTTTGTTTTTGGTTTTTGTTTTCTATCTCTTTATATTTTTTATTGCCATATCATTTTTCATCATTTATAATTATATATCATGTGTTTCAACACTATTATCCGGAGGGGTTATGAAAATTTTAATTAGTAGGGAACAATTGGAGCTTTTACTTGAAAAAAAGCGCGATTTTATAGGCAAAAAGATAACAATAGATACAATTATAGCAGGTATATCTTTCTTAATATCAGTATGGACAGCAACCTATGAAACCATATGGATCATCCCGGGAATTGTATTTAAAACTATATTTTGTGTTATCGGAATTGTTTACATGATAAAAATAATATATGATATTATTGATTTCAAAAACAATAATTACACTCACACAGACTTATTGAGAGATATAGAAGGATTGGACATGATACAGCATAATCATTCATTAATTATAATCAAAAACAGTGCCCCCGGCATAAAAACAAAATATCTTACATATTATGATGAAAGATGGGACTGTAAGCTGTTTCCCAATTTAAAAACCGCAGATAAAGACAATGAAGCCTTTATCATCAGTAATTTATCAAATGACTTAGGTATACCCAAAAAAGAAATCAAATGCAAATATATATCATCCAGAGTACAGGAAAAATATTCCGTAAGCCATAACGAAAACAGAGTGTATAACCATAGGCTGTACGAAGTAGAATTTAAAAATATTCCAAAAATAATGAATAAAAACGACTTTTCTATTAACTCCCGACACTATTATTGGATGACAATTAGTGAAATGGAAAAAGACGATAATATAATGAAAAAGAATATGGAAGTAGTTGATTTTGTAAAAGAATGCGAAAAATAATTTTTTAAGCCGGGGCATCTGCCCCGGCTTTTATTGTTTCTTATGTCTTATAAGTTCAATATATAATATGATTAGACGGTCAATAGGTATCATAATATTGTTTTAAAAGCTCAAAACTCCAGAGTCACCTTAAACAGATCACCATCCACAGTCAGCTCCAAAGTACCATTCATGAGCTTCATGAGGCTTTCTGCAATAGACAGTCCCAGTCCGCTGCCCTCGGTATTTCGCGAGCTGTCTCCTCTGACAAAACGCTCCTTGAGCTCATCGCTTGAGATATTAAGCGGTGTAGCTGATACATTCTTGAAGGTTATGATGGCTCCGCTGTCCTTTGGAATGATGTCAATATACACTCTCGTGCCCGGCTGGGCATATTTGTTGATGTTGTTCATCAGGTTATCAAACACTCTCCACAGATGTCGTCCGTCTGCCTGAATCATGACAGGCGTAACGTCATTTTTAATAATTAAATCAAGATTATTTTTCTCGAATTTTTCTTTGTATTCTCCGGCTACCTGTGATAACATAACAGCTGCATCCAGTTCCTCCAGCTCTACGTTTATGCTGCCCGTAGATGCCTTTGACGCTTCGAGTAAATCCTGAATTAATTTTTTTAGACGTGATGACTGTCTGTCGAGAACGTCAAGATATTCGCGTACCTTCTCGTTATCTATGTCCTCCTTCTGCAACAGGTCCACATAATTGATAATGGAGGTGAGCGGTGTCTTGATATCATGCGACACATTTGTGATGAGCTCCGTCCTGAAGCGCTCGCTCTTCATTTTTTCAGAGACCGCAGCCTCTATTCCATTGCTCACATTATTCAAATCCTCGCCATGCTTTCTGAAAAACAGCATAAGCCTTGATGTATCAACCGGCTGTGAAAAATCACCGTTTGCTATTGCCTTTGCGGCGCATCTTATCCTGTCATACTGCATGATAAATGCGATAAGCAGAGCAAGCTCTATAAGCTTTATAATGAATATAAATCCAATACTCCCTATTCCAAAGCCTATAAGCTCAAGCAGGCATATGAAACCGAATGCCAGCATACTGATCAAAAACAGCGGTACATTTCTTTCTATACATGAAAAGCCGTATCTGATTGGGGCAAATACCATCCTGCATAGCTTTTTGACAGGCTTTAAGAAAAATCTCACAACATAGTAGCACAATGTATGCTTCCAGAACTCATGTGCCCTGATTCTTACGTATGTTGTCAGGATTGCTTCAAGCGAAACCATGGTTGCCGCCAGACAAATGAGTGCCACCACCGGAAGCTGCTTTATAAGCAAAAAGCCTGCCGGAAATACCATAAAGTCTGCAAACATTGTCACTCCAAGCATCACCTCATACGGCAGCCTGTCATATAATCGTAATTTAATTTCTTCCGAATCCTCACGTTTTCCGGCAACTGTCAGCAGATACCCCGCTGTAATCACAAAACCAAGTATAAATATGACAAACAATACACTCAAATGAGCCTCTGTAAATTCCATGACGTCAAGTAAGCTGTCTGCCTGATTGAAGTAATCGCCCTTTTCCTGAAGCTGCTGCGGAAGCTTTGCATACACATAATAGTACTCAGGCTTATCTTCTGTTGAGGTATATGGATAATACACAAATCCTGTATCTGATATATTAAAGGTATCCGGTAAAAGCTCATAGCTCTCATTCACCTGCTCCACCACTTTTATGATTTCGTAGCTGTCATAATAAATATCCTCATCATAATCGTAGTAAGAGCCGTCACTATCAAAGCGCGAATCGCCGTCATCACTCAGATTCATGCCACACTTTATATGATTTCCTTTTTCATCATAGCACTTTACATTTTTCCACTCGGCAAAGCCTGTAATATCGAGTGACTGGCCTGTAAACATCTCCTCGTAGGCAAAGTAATTATTTCCATTCTCATCGGTTTTCTCAACTGCCTTATATAAGCCAAGCGAGCTGTTATCGTTAGAGCCTGTCATCACCCTCACCTTTGGAATGACATAAGCGGTACCATCATTCAGGCACAGATAAAAGAGCCCATTTGTCTTGGAATACATGATTGAGCTGATTCTCTCACTGTTCATATTGTTTGATGCATCGTCTGACTCTTCATAGCTGCCGCTCATTGCATCCCACAGATATGATAGCCTGTTCCACTTTAAGTTCTTTGCCTTGTAGCTAAAAATATAATCCGGATTTGATATTTCATCCACACTTGAATACACCTTTGCTGCATCAGATTTTACATCTACCTTGTCCTCTGATGTTTCATTGCTCTTTACCACTGCAGCCTGCAGATTGGTATCGTCCATCATCTGCGAAAATGCATTGTCATCACCGGATTCATAATTGTACACCATCTGTCTGCTATAGGCTCCTGCAATATTCGCATGAATTTCATCCCTTAGCTGTGCTGTGCTTTCATAATTGTTTGTATACACTGCAACTAACGTTGTTACAACAAGCCCTGCCGCCATGACCGAGCATACTATAAATGCCGCCAGCTTAAGCCACAGATTTCTTGATATTTTTTTCATATCATTCACCTTCCATTTTATAGTGCTTCACCTGACAAAGCTGTATCAAGCACGCACCTATTCAGCGTCAATTTTGTATCCGCGGCCCCAGATAACCTTTAAGTACCTTGGCTCAGCCGGATTTATCTCAACCTTTTCTCTGAGATGACGGATATGTACCGCCACCGTGTTTTCTGTCCCATACGGCTCATCCTTCCAGACCTTTGCATATATCTGATTCGGCGAATACACCTCGCCCGGATGCTCCATGAGAAGCTTCAAAATATCGTACTCTGTACGTGTGAGATTTGCTGCCTCGCCATCAACTGTCACTGTCTTTGATTTGTCATCCAGCTCAATGCCGCCGATTATCAGCTTTCCTGCGCTTGTATTGCCTGCGCCAAGAAGCATGTATCTCCTGATCTGTGACTTCACCCTTGCCTGCAACTCTACCGGGTTAAACGGTTTCGTCACATAGTCGTCTGCTCCGACCGTGAGCCCGAGTACCTTGTCAGTGTCCTCACTTTTGGCAGTGAGCAGTATGACCGGCACATTAGAGATTTTTCTGATTTCCACCATTGCCTCTATGCCGTCCATGACAGGCATCATGATGTCCATCAGGACAAGATGCACATCATTGTGTTTTACTATATCAAGCGCCTCCAGCCCGTTTCGCGCCGGGATTACCTCGTAGCCATCGCTGGTTAAATAAATGCTGATTGCCGATACAATGTCTTTTTCATCATCACATACTAATACTTTATACATAATTGCCTCCGGAAGTTTTATGTTGATCTTATTGTATCAATTGTAACATTAAAATCCAATTATGTAACATATTAAGATTTGTTTAAGAAATATAACTTTAACTTGGGATTTACTTCTATCCGGGTTACTGATATATTTATATTATGATTAAAGGGTATATCTGATTAATCATGAGGGACAAAATACATTTTGACCCTCATATCATCAAGAAAAGGAGTTTTCACTATGAATAATTATGGAAATGCGTCCGAAGGACTGCAAAAAATGTTTATTGCACAGGTCTGCCTTTATCATATGCAGCGTGCTGTCTGTCATTCCGATCATCAATCTGCTGGCAACTATTGCCTCGATTGTCCTATCAATCATTTATCTGGTAGGACTTTATAATGCCGGAAAAGACATAAACGGATGTGCCAATGCGTTTGTGCTCAGTATCATCTCACTTGTATGCAATATAATATCGAGTCTTACATCATTTAACGTTCTTTTTGCGATGCTGTTTTCTGTTGCAGCAGCTGTTCTTACATTTATGGTAACTTATCAGGTGTGTACGTCTGTAAGTGATGTGGTCGGAAGCCGTGGACACAACGATATCGCAAGCCTTGGAAAAAGCACATGGATTGTATTTTTGATCGGTTCTATATTAAATGTAGTTGTTGCTATAGTGGCTGTAGTGATCCCATTTGCGGATGTTATCATAGTGGGAATGAGTGTTGTCTCTACAATGGTGCAGATCCATTGTACAGCTTTTCTATGCGACATTCCTAAGCAGGAGTTCTGCGGCTCTTTCTAAGTAGCCTACAATTAATATTTGGAATATGCTGTGAGGATTTTGATATGCTCATAATAAAGGAGTGCAGATCATTTTTACTTGTTCTACACTCTTTCTATAATCAATGGGATGACCATCCTACTATGCATTTATCTCTTCAAGTGTCGGCATTACCGCAAGCGCACCTTTTCGTGTGGTGATAATAGATGCTGCATTGTTTGCAAATGTCAGCATTTTTTTATTTTTTCCTAAAGATATTAAGATTATTTTTTTTATATTTCTGTAATTGAACAACTATTTGATACCCATCCGAATTCAACTTTTTTTGTGGTATAATATTCAGCATTACCAGTAAAACATTTGTAATATAAACAAAAAAGCCACATACCAATTTATATCTATATACTATAAAACACCCAAACGAAGACAACCACATATTCATTGCAATACCGCCGAGCAAAAAACATATTTTATTATTTATAGGCACATTCCCCCAAAACACTCTTGTATAATATTTAAATCCATATTTTATTTTTCTAATTCCAATTTCTGCAACGAATCCTCCGTAACCAGTAGCAATAACGGCATGCGATAATTCATGTAATAAAATTGATACAATCAAAATAGGTAATTCAATAAATATTACAGGCCAAAAGTCTTTTTTTTGAAAAGGATAGATCCATTTAGGAAACAAAACCGCCAATACTATGAATAAAATGAATGACGATATAATCGAAACAGTAATAAGCCAAGAAGGTAGATGTATATGTGAGAGAATTTGATTCGGGAATATTGCAAATAATACATCATTAGGCGATGTCTTTATTTCGTTGGAATTTACCTCGTGTGTTTCCTTATTTAGCAAAGAATGCGTTTGCCTGTCAAAAATCATTTCTCCAAATGGCGTTTTATAGTGTTCGTATCGATTAAAAATTTTACTCATTGTTTAATCCTTTAATTCTATAAAATATAGCAAATACCAAAGACAAAACCAAGAAATTTATTAATAGTATTAACCAGCTATTTACACTGTTCTCTAACTCCCGGGTGACAAACATCTGTCTGACATAATAGGAATAAATGCCTTTAGCAATTTTTTCAAGTTCGCTGTTCATAGCCGAGAACATCGGCAGCAAACCAATTATCATAGAAACAGGTGCTGTAATAGGTCCAACACTCATTTGATTTTTTGACAAAATTGCAAGAATAGAACCAATTAACAAAGATAGAATAATGCCAATTATTGACGAAACGATAAAAGTCACTATTTCCTTTGCATTAAACGGAATAATAAATAGAAAAAAACAATTACTAATCAAAGCCAGAAGAAAAACGCAAAATCCTACACCTATTAAATATTCCCATGCTTTAACGTTTGACATTATCAGCATCCTAAGTGTTTTCTTTTCTTTTTCCTCAGAAACAATACTTGACATAAATATAATAGGTACCATTACAGTATTCATCGTTATAAATGATGGCAAAATGAAGTCCAGCTCTACTTCAGATACTATTTCTTTAAATACAAGTGCTAATATCGGAAACATAAAAAATACCACAAGTACAAGTCTATTTTTCAATGAATCCTTAATTTGTTTAATGAAGATAGCACAAATGTGGTTAATTGTTTTCATCTTAAATCTCTCCCTGTCAGTTCAATAAATACTTCTTCCAAATTCGGTTCATTTGAATGGATACTGCGTATTTTATTATTAGTATCAAGTACAGTTTGTAATACTGTAAGCAGATCGTGTGAATCTACCATATATTTTTCACCATTGGTCATCTCAATATTAACTTCGCATTTTTTTCTATGATGTAAGCAGATGTCCTCTGGTGTACCTTCTTCAACTATATTTCCTTCGTTCAGAAGAGCAAGATGATCACACATCTTTTGAGCCTCATTCATATTATGCGTTGTTAAAAAAATTGTAGTTCCACTTTCTTTTAACATTTTCATCATCGAATGAATTTGCAATGTAGTAGCTGGATCCAGACCACTGGTAGGTTCATCTAAAAATACTATTTTAGGAGAATGTAAAATAGCTCTGGCAAATGACAATCTTTGACGCATTCCCTTAGAAAGATTAGAAACACTTTTTTTTGAACTTTCTATCAGACCAACTTTTTCTAATAAATCATTGATTACTTTTTTTCGATTACTAATTGAATAAATTCTAGCATACAGTTCTAGATTATCATAACAATTTAATCTATCATATAGCCCGTCATTGTCTAAAACCATGCCAAATGATGGGAAACTTTCATCAATTTTTTTATCTAATTCTTTCCCCAATATAGCAATATTTCCTGATGTTGCCGAAAGTAGACCAATAAGCATTTTTATTAAAGTTGTCTTTCCAGCTCCCGAAGGTCCAAGCAAGCCAAAAATTTCCCCCTCTTCAACACTTAAAGAAATATTATTTAAAACTTGTCGCTGGTCAAATGCTTTACAAACATCTTTTATTTGAATTACCTGCATAAATTATTCCTCACATTATCAAGAAAAGGACAGTACTAAAATATTAGCACCATCCTCCTTGTTTTAAGGACAGCTCTGTCCCATACATAATAGAGCTATGCTGCAAATGAAGCAGCTACAGCACAACCAGCAGCTGCTGCACCAGCAGTTGCGGATGAGGCAACATCGGAAGCTACAGTCTTTTCATTGCTATCAGCAATAATACTGTCCATTTCATGTTCCTCAAGAAGTCCATACTTTTCCATATTAAAGCTCCTTTCTATATAATATTACATTATCCCTTTTTTTCAAGGGTTAGTGCCAAAGTAGATTAAAAGCTAAATGCGATTAGTCAACAAATTTTGATAATTCGCTTTGTTCAATAATATCTGCCATCTGTCGTGTACGTAATGCATATGTATATTGAGAAATGGATTCATATAATCCTGAATACTTTTCACGATTCGTAATACTATTTTTAGTCAAACATGGATACTGCTTAATAATAACGTTCCTCTGATCAATAAAAATATCATCTACCCTGTTACAAATATATTCATCAAATAAAGTTCGCAGATATTCCATTACAATCTCATGATTGTCAATAGATGCCATGGCAGATACATAATATTTAACCGCCTGCAAGAACGAAAACTCACTCTTATTAATTAAGTCCTTAGAAATACCTTCATCTGCCATATACATAATATAGTCCATCTTTTCTGAAGCTTTACTATATTCACCTCTAAGCACATAATTCATCGCGATAAAATAAGCACAGCCACAATATATTTTCTCGCAAGGTACATCTTCAGGATTAACTACACCATAGTATGATTCCATTGTATTTTCATACGCATTACCAAGGAAATATTCCATTGTTGATATGAACAACTTACTATTTTTTGCATTAATTTTTTCTGGGCAATCGCGTAGAATATTTGACACATAGTACCGTGTATTTGTTGCCCTGAATTGCAGATCGCTAGGATATACCATCTCAGATAAACCTGGAATAATAATATGAAAACTAGGGAAACCCAAATATGAAACATCTCTTATCATAACATCATATCCAGCATTAGTGATTTTTCCAATCCATCTATGTAAAATTTCCCAGTTATCCATACCAGATACATCTTCAACTGGTGTAAAAGCATATGTCGGATTCTTGCTAAATAACTGATATGGATACTGACCCATACCAAATTTATAGCTGTTATATATATTTTTCCATTCATCAACATGGTTATTGGTAAAGTCAACAGAACTTCTTTTTGAATACTCTGCCAAATCTTGTCCTTGAGTCGCTTCTGTTAACGTTCTCTCTATTGCTACCCCAAAATCTGGATGACAGCCAAGCTTTATTCCGTATTTTCCCGTATTCTTTTCATAAACAATTAATGCTGCAACTGGATACTGACCACCAAACGAACAATCCTTGATAAAATAATAATAGCCTTCTTTCTCTTGTTCCTTAAGTTTTTGAATAATCTCATAAACATATGGGAACTGCTGAATATATTCTTCTGGAACATCTGGAAGCGCTGGCTTTTCAGTAAATATTCTTCTTTGAACAACTCTTTCAATTATCTCAGACAACCCTTGAACAAGGGCCTCTTCTGGTGAATTTCCAGCACACATACCGTTTGAGCCATAAAATGGTGTATAGGTTGACTTCGGCAAATACACAACTTTCTTTTCTTTTATGCTATAGAAAGGTAACGTAATATATTTATCTTCTAATCCATAAATATGATAATCAACCTTTTGGACATCATAAAACGCTTTCGCTTTCTCCTCATCAGAAACTCCACTAAGTCCCCTCTGAGAAAAATATAAAGAAGTAAATGAATTAGCGTTTTGAACAATCTCAGCTGATGAAAGTATTTTTTCATCAGGAGACATCAAAAAGGGAAATTTACTTCCAAAAAACACTCTTGGTCCCAATATATCATTCTGATAACGCTCAAAAAACTCCGCATAAGCGCTGGCTTTAGCGTAAGCTTTAGAAACGCCTTTACCATTAGCTCCTATTTTAGTTCCCCTAAAATCTAAGCGAAGAGCATATGTTCCGATGGAACTTCTTTCCTGCCATGTTTCAGTTACTTCAACCTTCATATTTTTTAAAATATCTTGAAGAAATTGGACCGTTTCTTCCGGAGTTTTCTGTTTATAATGCATCAATTGTATTTCACTCATATCAACCAACCTTTCTAATCTATAATTTACTAACACTTTCCATACCCCAAATCATAGATTATTTTTCATTAACATACGGAATTATTGTGCTAGAATAATTGTTCCAACTAACACACTTGTTATTACTTTTCTTCTATCGTATGCTTTTTAATTTCACCTATAATCACCTTATAATTTCAATCTCTTACTAATCCCATTGAGCAATATACTCTTTACTTACCCAACCATATGTTCCTGTTTTTAATCTTTGAACATAAAACCACTCCAAACCGCCTTTTCCATATTTACTCCAGTCAATCCATACCAATTCGCCTGAATACATTAACTCTAAAATTTTAGAATTAGTATTTGGATTATTTCTAAGTCTTACTCCATTTCCTGCTACCTCAGCATTAGCATTATGAGTACTTAATACAGCTAAGCTCCTATTATTTTCTGCATCATATGCTAATATTTCAAAATACTGCTCTTCTATCTCAGAATTGTCTTTAATCTCATCTGCATATGTTCTAGTTCCTCCTCCCATAATTCCAATTGCAATTGTCATTATTAACATACATAATACTTTCTTCATTTTTTCATTTCTCCTTTGTAAATTATTTTATTATTGTTTTTATGACAGCATTTTCCTGCTCCTGTGATGCCTCTTCATAACTCGCTCTCATCGCTTCGCATACTTTTTCATCTATTACACAAATGCTGTAAAATGTATCCTCTGACTGGCTATAACTTACTTTACAAACATTTCCATCCTTTGTTGTAAAGTAGAAATCTATAATGCCCTTCCTTAGCATTTTCTCTGAGTTTATGGCATATTCTATTTCTTTTTTGCTCCAGCCTTCATTATAATTCATGAACTTCTCGGCAATATTTTCTGCCTCTACAGCTTTTTGTTCATAAAGTGGCTTATTTTCAAGTTCTGACGACGAAGAATACTCCGCCAAATTTTTCTCCACATAATAAACTGTCACACTCTGCATATCCACTGCTGCTGAATACTCTATGCCACTGCTTTTATCTGTGATATATACATATTCACTTGAAAATGTTCCGTCACTTCCGTTACTCATATCATGCTCAACATCGACATCCACATTATGTATATCTATTCCATATACTCTTGCCACTGTTTCCTTTGCTATATTCACAGCATCCTGTTCGCTTATATTTTCTTCAACATTCTGATTAGACAGCTCATTTTTATTATACTGTGATAAGCTGTAATCCCTTGAATAACAGAAATCTATTATCTCAAGAATATCCTCATCCGAAAGTTTTTCCGGCAGATAAAATGTACTGGTGTTTTCTTCAAAACACACCTTATCTGAATCTGCCTTATCCGGTGAATCAATACTTTTTAATTTATTTTTGGGGAATTTTCCACTATTTTCATAGTCTCTCTGTAATTCCTTAAATCGGTTAATTTCATCATCTGTCAGCTCTCGCGAATAAGAATCCGCATCCACAGCCGCTTTGTTGACCTGACTTACATAGTCTTCTTTTTCTGTATCAGATATGGAATCCATTCTGTCAAAAATATAATTTTTTGCAGCATATACACCGCCTGTTCCTACTAACGCTATTGCTACAACAACCGCTGCAGCCACTGTTTTGTGAATCTTATATTTCGCTGGTACATTTTCTTTCAAGCACCGGTCTACACGATTCTCAACCATCAGGTTATAGCTGTCAGGAATATTTACTTTTTGAGATGATGCATAAATTTTTAATTTGTCATCAACACTATTGCTTATATCTTTCATTGCACTCTCCGTTTACTTATAGTATTGTTGAGAGCTTATCCCGCCCTCTTGCCAGTCTGGATTTTACTGTTCCTGTAGGAATTTTTAACATTCTTGAGATTTCCCCGACAGAAAACTCTTCATAATAATATAAAATTATTATCTCTCTGAATTCTTCCTTTAATTCCATTACTATCGGTAACATCTCATCAGACTCAAACGCCTCTGTGACAGCGGTATCGTCCAATTGTTTTTCTACTATTTTCCACTTGCTTCTTTTTCGCACAATATCATGTGCTGAATTTACCAATATCTGCATCAGCCATGATTTTGCACTTGTTTTCTTTCTGAGCCTTTGAATATTTCCGAAAGCCTTTACTATCGCATCCCCGACAGCATCCTGTGCATCCGCATCATTTTCCACTATCGTATATGCCAGTCTGTACATACTCTCTTTATTTTCAAAGATCAGATCCGCAAGTTCCTCCTTTGTTATAAGTTGCATATGCTTTTCCCTTCCGTAAACTGTTTACATATATTAGACAGTATAAGGTATGTTTTGGTTCCATGAAATTTAATTTTTTTGAAAAAGTCAAAAAAAGAAGCTCCGACCGAAATCAAAGCTCCTTATTCCTTAGTTTATTATATATGAGTTATTTCATTAACTACTTCGCCTGGAATTTCTTTGCCAGCACCTTTGTCAGAATATTGATAAGGAATACGATTACGAGAAGCACAACCGCAATTCCAAATGCCTGGTCGAATTTTCCTTCACTTGTCGCTGCAAGGTAGAGCTTGATGGTAAGTGTTCCACCTGACTGCATTATCTTTGAGAAATATCCGCTGGCAACCTTTGGAAGCATTCCTGCACTTCCTGCTGTAAAGAGGAGTGCTGCTGACTCACCGACTATTCGGCCGATTGCAAGGATAACACCTGTGATGATTCCCGGCATGGCTGACGGCAGCAGAATGGTGCGGATGGTGTGCCATTTTCCGGCTCCAAGTCCGACTGCTCCGTGTCTGTAGCTGTCCGGTACAGTTTTAAGCGCCTCCTGTGTATTTCTTGTGATGAGAGGCAGCACCATGAGTGTCAGTGTCAGTGAGCCTGTCAGGATACTGTAGCCAAAGCCTATTGTCTGTCCAAAGAACATCATTCCGAAGAGGCCAAAGATGATTGACGGTATTCCTGCAAGTGTCTCTGTGGCAAACTCTATTGTGGATACGAGCTTACCCGGCTTTGCATACTCATTCAAGTACACAGCTGCTCCCACTCCGACAGGAGTAGCTATGAGCATGGTGATAATTATGATGTAAAGTGTATTGAGCAGGTTTCCCGCTATTCCGACAGTGCCTCTTAAGACAGATGTCTCGCTGGTCAGAAACTGCCAGTTTACCTGGCCGATTCCCCTGATAAATACATATATGATGATTCCCGCAAGCAGCACTACCGATAATGCTGCACACAGATATATGAAAAAGTATACTACATCATCGCCTATTCTGCGGCGTTTTCCATTTATACTAGTCATTTTCCACAGCTCCTTTCTTTTTGAGTTTCATAAGGGTGAGGTTGATTATCATGATAAACACAAAAAGCACAAGACCTACTGAGAAAAGCACCTGTCTGTGAAGTCCGCTGGCATATCCCATCTCGCTGACGAGCTGTGTGGTAAGGAAACGCACTGAGTTGAACGGAAGTGGAAAGCTTACCGTTCCACCGGCTACCATGTTGATAGCCATCGCTTCTCCGAGCGCACGACCTATTCCGAGCACAATTCCTGTCATGATTCCTGATTTTGCTGCAGGAACCGTCACTTTAAATATTGTCTGTATCTTTGTTGCTCCAAGAGCAAGGGATGCCGCTCTCATCTGCTGCGGTACTGCCTGTATTGATGATACGCTCATGTTGATTACCGTAGGAAGAATCATGATTGCAAGCACTATGATTGCTGCAAGCAGATTTGATCCGCCGGTAAACTGATGTGTTGCTGAGTTTGCAAAAATATGTTTCTCCAGCTTGTATAATACCGGATTAAGTATCATAAGTCCCAAAAGTCCATAGATTACTGATGGAATGGCTGCAAGCAGCTCTACTGCCGGCTGCACTACCGCTGAGAGCTTTTTGTTTGACACCTCAGTGAGAAATACTGCCGTAAGAAGAGCAATCGGTACTCCTATGAGTATAGATACCGCTGTTCCTATAATGGATGTGAGGATTATGTACAATATTCCGTAGCTTGGGTCTGCCGCTGTCGGCGCCCATTTTGTTCCGAATAAGAGATTTAACACTCCGACCTTGAAAAATGCCGGTGCGCCTTTAAGGAACATATAAATTGTTATTGATAATACTGCGAATATTGCCACAACCGCACATACCGTGAATATTATTTTGGCAACATTCTCTACTATGGATTTATGTTTCATTTGATACTCCTTGTTTCAAAAAGTTCCCCAGGAAACCTGCCATTTCCTGAGGAAACCCTGTATCTTGTCGATATGTATTAATACTGATGTCTAATATCGATGTCTGTATTTCGTATTATTTTTTTATACTTATACTTACTAGTGATGTCTCGTATCGATGTCTGTATTTTGTATTATTACTATGACCGTTATTTCTACTGAGGAAGGATAAGGCCTACCTTCTTGATAACTGCCTGTCCCTCATCTGAGTTTACATAGTCAAACCAAGCTTTAACAATATCGTTCTGCTCGTCAATCTTGCCCTTTGTAGCCATTACGAATGGACGAGAAAGGAGATATTTGCCTGCTACAATGTTTTCCTCTGTTGCCTCTACTCCGTCAATTTTCATTGCTGTTACTGTATCATCAAGCACGTCAAGTGAAACATATCCGATTGCTCCTGGTGTTGAGCCTACCTTTGCAAGAACTGCTCCTGTTGAGTCAAGCTCCTGTGCATATTTGCACTGATCCTTTACATCAAGAAGCTCCTCGAAGGCTCCTCTTGTACCTGAAGCTGCCTCACGGCCGATTGCTACGATTGCCTCATCTTTTCCACCAAGGTCTTTCCAGTTTGAAATCTCACCTGTGTAGATTTTCTTTAAGTCATCTGATGTAAGCTCTGTTACTGAGTTGTCCTTGTCTGTGATTACTGCGATTCCGTCGATTGCTACGATGTTTTCCTCAACGCCGTTTGCTTTCTCATCATCTGTAAGTGCTCTTGATGAATCTCCGATATCTACGCTTCCTGCTGTCACTGACTCGATTCCTGAACCAGAGCCTGTATACTCAACTGTTACTGTTACTCCAGGGTTTTTCTCCATGAATGACTCCTTGAGTGCCTCACAAAGCTTCTCCATTGAAGTACTTCCTGCAAGTGAAAGTGAACCGTCTAAGTTCTCATTTGATGTACCTTCATCTGCGCTTGTATCTGCATTGTTGTCTGCTCCGTCCGAGCTTGAACCACATCCTGTAAATGCTGCTGTCATCATTGTTGCAGCAGTTGCTAAAACTAAAAGTTTTTTCATACGATTTTTCATTTTAATTTCCTCTTTCATTACTTTCTTGAATTTATTTCTTTGTTTGTTACAACTGATATAGTAATGGGGAAATGTAAAATGCAAAATCATTAGTGTGTAAAATGCATGTAAAAAAATATTTTTAATTTACAATACGATTGTAAATTTAATAGACCTGCCATCTTTACTTTCTGCAGTTATTTTTCCTTTGTGTGCCTTTACTATAGCATAGGCTGCTGATAAACCTATTCCAAAGCCTCCTGTTTTTGAGTTGTGTGAAGTATCAGTGCGGTAGAAGCGCTCAAATAGCATGTCCTGTCTGCCTTTTTTTATGTTTGCATTCTCGTCTACAGTGTTCCACACTGTAATTATTCGGGTTTTACCGGATGGTCTCATCGTCAGTTCTATTTCCGGTGCCGTATCTCCGGTGGTGGTAACACAATCGTTTTGTGTTTGGGTTGTTTTATTTAGATACGTTTTATTAAAATTTGTCTTATTAAGATTCTTTTTATTGATATTACCCTTTTCGCGGCTTACGCTGCTGCATCCTGAATACTTCATTGCATTATCAAGCAAAATTGATACAAGCTGTCTGATAGTCTTCTCATCTCCTGTATACAGTATTCCATCTATCACATCTATTGTGAGCTTTTTCCCTTTGGTCCGGGCTATCACTTTAAACGGTTCTGCGGTATCAAGTATTGCGTCAGATAATGAAAATTCCAGCATCTCAAGCTTTGTTGCTTCCTCATCCATTCTCGACAAAAATACAAGCTTTTCCGTGAGCGATGTCAAGCGTGCCACCTGTTTTCTGGTGCTATTTGTCCATTCATTCTCTCCCTCCATCATCTCAATGACCTCTGTATTTGCATCTATTATGGTAAGTGGAGTTTTTATTTCATGGCTGGCATCAGTTATGAACCGCTTCTGCTTTTCATAGCTTTCCGATACAGGCTTTAGTATTTTTCCCGAGAAGAAGTATATCATAACAAATACAACTGCAAGTCCGAACACACTGATTCCAACACTGGCTAATACATATGTTCTTATTGTTGAAAGCTCTCGCTGACAACTCAGAAAAATATACATTGTAGAGCCCCCCTCACCTACTGTCATGTATTTAAAACTTTCTGAGAATCCATTTTTGCCATCACCCTTTTTGCCTGATTTCCAAAGCTTTTTCGCGTATTGTGCTGCATTCTCTGACGAAACAGATGCTATTTTACTTGTGTCAATATTTTCCACATCGCCCTTGCTGTTTATTGTGACAGTGAAGTATCTGGTATCAAACTGACTCTCCGGCGAGATGCCATGGCGTTTTAGGTCATTCTCATTTATGTCGTTCTCATTTAAGTCAGCCTGATTCATATCCTCCGGTGGCTGTACATCTGTTCTGCCGGATGGTGGCTCTTTGAGCGTTGGAGTCTCTTTATTTGTACTTTCATCTGCTGTATTGCCGAATGTATCTGTGTTTGCGTTTTCTGTATCGGTGCTTGTGCTTTCTGTGCCGGTGTTTGTGTTTTCATCATTTTTTTTATTGCTTCCCACTCCCATGTTCTTCTGCTCTAAAAGATCCGGGAATGTTCCTCCGTTTCCGGCAATCAGCTTAAGGCGCGCATCCAGTGCTTCATTCGTACTTATATAATTTGCAATGTTTATCATGCCTACAATTGCAATGAGAACAATTGAAACTGATAACATTGCTATGGCTATAAATTTTCTTCGTAATTTTTTGAGCATTTTATCACCTGCACATTTTTTCTATTTCATGTTCTACATCCAGTGGGTCCAATGGACTTTCCGCTGTTTCATATGTCAATATAAGATTTTTTCCCTGATAATATCCATTTTCGTTATATTTCAATATCTTTCGATAAGCTTTATTTCGATAATCAGGATTGTCTATCAATCCAAGATGCTCCCACAAAATTATGTCGCCATTTTTCTTCTCAACCGTAAAATCGGGATAATAAATAACATCTGAGATTTTAATCGCCTTCTCGTACTCAAACTTTATATTATTATCATACAAGGCTGTCGCAATAATTACTTCTGATTTTGACCGCACTATAATTCCCATTTTAGTATAAAACTTGAGAGCTTCAGGGTTAGGAACCTGTGTCTTTTCATTTGTCTCTTCATTTTCCTTCTTATCAACTGGTAAAAGTATACTTCTATAATGTTTTTGCTTCAACATTTTCTGGGCATAATCCGTTTTATATTTTTTCCGAGCCTTCCTGTTTGTCTCGAGTAGTCTGAGCTCATTTATTGTGTCCTTCAGATAAAGCTCCAGATATTTTTTATTGACAAGATTTCTGATTTCTTTATCATTTTTCTTTGATAAATACTCTCTTCTGCCATTTTTCCAAACATACCATTTAACATTTCCGTCTTTTTGTGTAGGATAAATTGTTCCTTCCTCAGTGATTGTCTCCAGTCTTTCCTGAATCTCTAATATCTCACCTTCCAACCATTGGATTCTATTATCTATTGAACTTATTTTATTTTCCTCCTAACTCTTTGCATCATGTGATGCCATGTATGTGATTCTAACAGTAATTCAATTGTTTTTGTGGGGAATATGATAAATGAAAACTGTCATTTATCTTCAAAAGTGGAGATTATGGTCTCCATTTGTTTGATAGCACAATAATTTTAGGAGCTGTTTTGGAGATTTCTGCAGTTTCAGCTACTTTTTCTCGCAATTTTTCCGGCTTTTGGGCTGAATTTTGGGTGCTGTTTTAGGGTTTTCTGCGGTTTCAGCTACTTTTTTGGAGATTTTTCCGGCTTTTGGGCTGAGTTTTGGGTGCTGTTTTAGAGATTTCTGCGGTTTCAGCTACTTTTTTGGAGATTTTTCCGGCTTTTGGGCTGGGTTTGAGGTGCTGTTTTGGGGATTTCTGCGGTTTCAGCTACTTTTTGCCTGACCTTTTTCGGCTGTTGGGCTGAATTGAAGGTGCTGTTTTAGGGTTTTCCGCGGTTTCAGCTACTTTTTGCCTAGTCTTTTCCGGCTTTTGGGCTGAATTTTGGGTGCTGTTTTAGAAGTTTTAGGGATTACAGCTACCCAAGGCCTGCCTGCTATGCTATCAACCTATGGCTATTGTACATTATGATAATTTAAAAATCCAGCATTTTCTAAATAAAAAGGTAAAAAAGATGATTTTTCAGAAAAATGCAAAAATAGCTACTGCTCAGATTCATAGGTACCCCCTGCCGTATGTGAACTTTTCTAGCAGAATATAATAATTGGATCTTATCGCTTTTACACTGATGTTTGAATAATCCCTAAATTATCGAATATCCCACACCGCGTGTTGCCTTTATCTGTGCTGCAGAGCCCACTGATGCCAGCTTTTTCCGCAGATAGGATATGTAAACCCACACGACATTCTGTTCTGCTTCCGAATCATAGCCCCATATCCTGTCCATAAACTGGTCTGCCGATATTATCTGTCCAGGATTGGTCATAAGCATCTCAAGCATCTGATATTCCTTGTTTGCAAGTCTGATTCCGACGTTTTGAGTTCCAATACTTGGATTTCCTGCATTTTGATTTCCTGATACTTGTCCGTCCGAAGTATTATCTCCTTTGATTTTACCGGTCAGATTACCATTATCCTCATTATTAGCGTCTGTATGTAGTGCATTGTTTTCAATGCTGCCTGCATTCTTAATGCTTGCAGGTCCGGTCAGCATATAGGTTGACCTATCCAACGTGATGTCTCCAAATGTCAGCACTGAGTCTGTTGTATCAGCCTTGCGCCTTGTCATGGCACGGATTCGTGCCAAAAGCTCCTTCATGGAAAATGGCTTAGTCAGATAATCATCGGCGCCACTGTCGAGTCCTTCCACGCGGTCATCTATCTCAGCCTTTGCGGTAAGCATCAATACCGGAACAGAATTGCCATGACTTCTGATAGTTTTGAGCACCGTGATTCCATCCATTTTAGGCATCATGATGTCCAGTATTACTCCGTCATAGTTATCTGAGTTTTCTATATAGTCGAGCGCCTCTGCTCCGTCATAGACGGCATCAACTGAATAGTTGTTGTGTTTTAACACCGCTACAAGTGCACGGCTTAAGTCCTCTTCATCCTCTGCCAGTAATAATCTCATGATGACCTCCTTCTTACTTTCACTCATTATATCATATTATTTAACCATTCAGAACAACCACACGCACATTGTTCACAAAACCGCATGATACTCTTGCTTTGTCTTCACTCCGTTTTGACACCAGCCTGACATCACACTGTCAGGCTATGCGTCATGGTATATAATATTGCCGGATTAAAGAGATACCTCCGATTCGTTTCCTGATGCTGAAAGTGTATAGGTCTGACCTGCCTTCAAATCTGCTGTACTGATTATCACACAGTCATATTTTTTCTGGACTGTGTATGAAATAATCTCATTTCCGTCAGCATCCTTTAAAATTACATCACCGGCATCGGCCTGTGAATCAAGCTTTACAAAGGCTACCTGCTGCTTTGAATCGCTGCTTACATCCTCTGCCATACCGCTGCTTCCCACCGCGACAACAGTTCCTCCATTGATATTAAAGGATGATTTCTCTCCATAGTCTATGGCACTGTTTCCGTTGTCTGATGGACCGTCCACATAAACTTCTCCACCGTTTATAGTCAGGTCTCCGTTTGAATCAAGGCCATCACCGCCTGCCAGCACATGTACGTAGCCACCGTTGATGACCATCCACATTTCATCATCTGATGCAGCGTCTGTATCCTGTGATGCAACTAATGTGTTATCCGACTTTTGTGCTGCGACTGTTATATTGCCGGTTGTCTGCGCTGTATCTGATGTGTCATCCGACTTCTGCGTATTGTCTGATGTGTCATTCGATTTCCGTGCTGAATCCGGTGCCTGCATACCCTTGAAGCCATCTCCTCCCCTGCCGCCAAAACCGCTCGCATCATTTCCGCCTGCTGCATTCATGCCATCATCGCTTGCAGTGATATCTATTTTACCATCATTTATTGTGATATTGAGCCCCTCTAAGCCCTCATAGCTCTCTGTGACTGTAATAGTTCCACCATTGACAAGCAGTGCACTGTCTGCGTGTATACCATCATCACCTGAGCTGATGGTATAGGTTCCGTCATTTATTGTGGCATCAGAGTTGCTGTGGAATGAATCATTTGCAGAGTTTATGGTAAAGGTACCTCCATTTACATAGAGAGCGCCATCTGACTTGATTCCCTTGGTACTTGTTGAGTCAGCATCTGATGATGTAGATGAATTATTTTCTGAGTCAGCATCTGGTGATGTAGATGAATTATTTTCTGAGTCAGCATCTGGTGGTGTAGATGATGAAGACTCTGAACCGGTATCTGACGATGCGCTTGAAGCAGTTGTGTTGTCTGCAATATCCTTACTTTGTGAATTCTTATCAGACTTCTGCCCATCCGGTGGTGTCTGTGCAGTCTGACCTCCTGTATTGTCCGAAACTTTTTCATCAGGCCGGCTTCCATCAAAGCTGTCACCGTCCGGTCTATCCGGCGGTGTCTGCCCGGTCTGTTTACCTGAAGCACTGCCAGAATCACTTTTATCAGAACCATCTCCGCTCGGTTTATCTCCACTTGGCGCTTCTCCAGCTTGTGCAGCTCCACCCGATGCGCCACCTCCCATATTGTCTCTGGTTCCGCCTCCCGGTATGTCATTGTGTGTCTTTGTGGCATTCTCAGCTCCATCGCCTGCAGTTATATCAAAGTCTCCTTCATCAATTTGTACCACATATGATGCATCTATGCCATCACCTGTACTCTCAATTGTAAAATCACCGGATGCAATGTATACAAAGCCCTTTTCATCATCATCCGCGTTTTCTGAGTGAATTCCATCCTTGCCGGAAGTCAGATTGTATGTACCGTCTGCAATTCGCACGCTGTCTTTTCCTGAAAGCGCATGATTTTCTGCTGTGATATTATAGGTGCCGCCTACAAGCTTCAAATCATCCTTTGATACAATTCCGTGCCCGTACTCTGAATTTATGGTAAGTGTCCCCTTGCCATTCAGTGTCAGGTCATCCTTTGAAAAAATCACAGCATCTATATTGTTGTCATCAATTGCCTCATACTCAGCCGTGTTCATAAGAATGTTCTCTGAGCCCTCTGCCAGCGTAATAAATGTCTTATCTGCATTCTTTACATATATTGCTGCGCTCGATGCGCAGGTGATATCGGCATTGTCAAGCACAAGCTGTACCTTGGCTGAGTCTGCATCTACGACAATCTGTCCCTCTGACAAGGCTCCGGAAAGCACATATGTCCCCTCCTTAGTTATAGTGATGATATTTCCGGATATATACACACCACTTGCAGCATTTTCAGTCTCATTTGTTTCTGACTCGTCTGCTTTTGTTTCATCTGTTTCTGAATCATCTGCCTTTGTTTCGTCTGCTTTTGACGCATCGATCTCTGTATCATCCCCTACGGTTACTGTGGTCGAATCATCTGCCAGGTTGATTTTTACTGCGTTGCTCTCATCATAGCCCACATCAAGATCTCTATCCGTAAACATATCATCATATGAATAAATTCCATTGACCGTGTCTCCATCCGCTAAACCTGCAGAGGTCTGGGCAGCTGATATCTCTGTACCTGAATTTTTGACTGTCGAGCAGGCAGTTATGGACATTGCCATTATTACTGCTGCACCGATTATCCCGTATAGCTTGATATTTTGAAAATATTTTGTAATTTTTCTATAGCTCATTCGTATTTACCTCCTGTTGCGTAATTGCTATTTCAAGGTTGCCATTTCGGCAGCGAAGCTCATCTATAAAGCTCTTTTCCATTGCCAAATCCTTAAGTGTTATGTGATAGGTAAGCTTGTAAAGGCTTCCCATATTTGTTGTCTTTACAGAAACAATCTCACAGCCCATGAGATATTTCTCAAATAAATCATCAAAGACCGAGCCGTAATTTAAATCCTCCGGAATTGTAATCCTAAGTGTTCTGTCACATGTAGCTCTTTTGTGTGTACCAAAGCCTGATATATTGAGTACGAGCATCACCATGCCCATGATTAATGCAAAAAGCACTGCAAATGCCAGATAGCCCATTCCTGCGATAAGTCCTGCTGCCATGGCAAGGAAAATTGTACCTATCTCCTTTGCCGTTCCCGGTACCGAGCGGAAACGCACCAGTGAAAAGGCTCCCGCTACAGCTACTCCTGCACCGACATTGCCGTTTACCATCATGATGACTATGCACACCACTGCAGGAAGCATCGCAAGTGTTATCGCAAAGCTAGCTGTATAGCGGCTTTTGTATGTGTAAACCCACGTAATAAAGGCTCCGATTATCAGTGCAACCACTATACAAATTATGAAATCCGACACCGAAATGACCGTTGTAGCTGTTGTATCAAATAATCCTGTAAAAATGTTGCTAAACATATGTAATCCTCCGTCATATCTATTTTCGAATACTTCTTTTATAATATTACTTTTATAATATTACTTTTATAATATTACTCTTATATTTTTCTCTTATAATTTTTCTTTTATAATTTCTAATCTCTGGTTTTTTATCTCTATTTTACAATTTCTGCTTTAATTCCCAGCCACTGCTATAGGCTCATCACCGTATACATCACTTCCTGCCACTAATGCAGACTCATCACCATATAGCTCATCGCAACCATAAGCCGGCTTAGCGCTTCTATTATTCACACGGTCACATATCGCCCGGTATGCCGTACCGTATTTTGAAAATGATGTCTTGTAAAGCTTATTGGCCGTGAGAAAATCAACCATCCAGCCCGGTATGGCTCCATCTGTCTTTACCTCCATCAGCACCTTTTGGTCTTCAAGTATCGGTGTGCCGAAGATGCCCTTATCAAGTGACAGGTCATAGTCTCTCCAAAGAATATTTCTGTCAAAGGTCACTCTGAACTCGTGATTGTTTCTCGCATAAAATGCTTCTCTTTCATATGATAAAAGCACTGCCGGTGCAATGTTTTCATATATTTTGAGCGCATAATTTATCTCGTTTGCAATCTGTGAGTCAGCTATCTGCTCCTTTCCCGCCAGATATGAAATTGCTTTATCGTGCGTCATCGCAATTCTTCGCTTGTATACAACAGAGCAGAATTTCTTTTTCAACTCCACAAACACCGTGTCTGATGGCTTTGCCAATCCGTAGCTTCTAAGCCTTAGCTTTTCCTTATATACCGGATGTTCCAATGATCTGCGTATAAGAAGATGCTTTGGTGTGTCATAATATAAGCTGCAGACTGTGCTTCGTCCGTGCTCATCTGCTATCATATATCCATCCATCACTTCCATCAGCTTTTCGAAAACTGCTTCATCTATCATGTATTTAATTTCAAATCTCTTGAAAATCATTTGGTCTGCCATGCTTTACGTCTCCCTTCGTTTTGATGGTGACATACTAACATGGCTACCTTAAATGAACTTAAAAAATCCGACGCATTTTAAAGCGTCGGATTTTAATCCATATTGTAACTATTTAAATATTTTATTTTGCCTATGCATTATTATCTTGTATGAATAAAATAAACTATGCATTATTGCTTTCTATGAATGAAATAAACTCAGCAGCATTTCTCGGTTTTGAGAAATTATTCACACTGAACAGTAACAAAAAAACACGCTATGCGCGTGCTCCAAAATAATACAGTCGATAACTATTCAGATACATAAATAAATCGGCGTGACAAGATTCGAACTTGCGACCTCTACGTCCCGAACGTAGCGCTCTACCAAACTGAGCCACACGCCGTCTGCAATTCGTTTTTCAACTATTAAATAATATCACAATGTATAAATTTTGTCTACCCCATAATATATATTTATGGTATGATTTATGCTGTATAAGATAAAAATTTACACTGTTGTGCCCAGCCTCACAGCGAGGTATCATACCCATGACTGAACTGTAATTTAATCACGTAATTATTTTCTTTATACTATGAAGCCGGCCCGGCAGCGCAGCGACCGGCTTAGCACCACGGTATATAATTATCAGGAGAATATCATGACAAATCACATAAATAACACAAATCACATAAATCACATAAATCAGACAAATCACACCAATCACATAAATCACATAAATAAAACAGCTATAATAACCGGAGCTTCACGCGGTATCGGTGCCGCCATTGCCAAAAAGCTGGCTTCCTGTGGCTATAACCTCTCACTTTGCTGCCGCAATTCATCTGACAGGCTAAAGGCTCTGGCTGATGAGCTTCACTGTGCATACGGAATTGAGGTGCTATGCTACACCGGAAATGTAGGAGACTTTTTCTTTGCCAAGGATATGGTTGCGAATACCATTTCCCATTTTGGCCATATAGATGTGCTAATTAACAATGCCGGTATATCGCATATCGGGCTGCTGAGCGACATGACACCGGAGGAATGGAACAATATCGTGGCGATAAATCTGACCGGTGTTTTCAACTTCACAAAGCTCGTCATCCCTTATATGGTTGCCGATAAATGTGGCCGTATACTACAGATTTCCTCTGTCTGGGGCAATGTCGGAGCATCCTGCGAGGTGGCATACTCAGCCTGCAAGGGCGGTATAAATGCATTTACCAAGGCACTCGGCAAGGAGCTTGCGCCATCGCATATTCCGGTAAATGCCATAGCCTGCGGTGTAATAGATACCGATATGAACCGATGCTTTGATGAGACAGAACGCGCTGAGCTGGCCGATGAAATCCCTGCCGGACGCTTTGCCACAGCCTGTGAGGTCGCAGATATGGCTTACTCCGTCATCACTGCACCTGATTACCTGACCGGACAGATAATCACTTTTGATGGTGGCTGGATTTAAAATTGTAATTTTAAGTTTTCTATTTTTTTCGTATTTTTTCAGATATTTGTTGCTTTTTATGATTATTGTGTTACAATTTGTTTATGAATAAAATTAATGTCTTTTTACAAGAAAAGCAACTATCAACCATTAGTACAACTGTGCCTGACAGGCTTGATTATCTGATGAGGCTCAACAACTTGACCAACATTGCTCTTTCTGAAATCATGTGCTGTGCAGAATCAACTATTTCAGGCTACAGGACAGGCCGTAGAGTGCCTGACATTTTTGTCATTTGCCATCTAAGTACAATTTTTGGTGTCACACCAAATTATTTTCTTGGATTCACAGACGAAATTTGTCCAACTCACAACTGATTATGTGATATATACATACAAGGCCTTCCGGTATCACTTCACAACCATCACCGGCTGCTGACGCAAATGTCACATAAAATATATTGAAAAATGAAAGGGGGAAATGTTACAGTCTAAGCCAAAACTGTAACGAAAAACAGCCCGGTGCACATATCACAATGTGTGCCGGGCTGTTTTTTACAATATATATGATATGAGGGTCAAAAGCTATTTTGCCCCTCATTTATGATTAATCGGTGTAGTACGGGTCACTAAGGTATACATCGAATTGCATGCAGGCAACAGATTTTATTGTTACTCTGCCACAAGTATTATCGTGGTTCTCGCAGGAACTCTTATGGTGTTGACACCCAAAAGCTCTGTCTTTTCCGTGAAGTCCTCTCCGTCAAAATACTCTGCATTGGTGTTTGTGTCCACATGCCAGTGTTTTCCGTTCGGAAGCACCGGAAGCTGCATCACAAGCGGCTCCCAATATGCGTTCATGCAATAGAATACAATATCATCCTCCGTGTCCTCCTCATTTCTTCCGGCATACATGATGCCGATAAGCTTTGTCTTGTAATCCGTTGAGGCATTGAACGGTGTACCGTTGTGCACACTGATTTCCGGAAACTGGCAGGATGAAGGCTTTGTCATCTTTCTGAGTATAGGATGCTCTTTCCTGAACTGAATCATATGACGCACGAAATCATGGATTTCCTTGAATTCCTCAAGCCTGCTCCAGTCGAGCCATGAAATGATATTGTCCTGACAATACGCATTGTTGTTTCCAAACTGGGTGTTGCAGAACTCATCTCCCGCAAAAAACATCGCCGGGCCACGGCTGCACAAAAGTGCTGCAAATGCATTCTTTATAAGGCGCCTTCTAAGTCCGTTTACATTTGGATCGTCTGTCTCGCCCTCTGCGCCACAGTTCCAGCTATGTCCGTTGTTGTCTCCGTCTGTGTTATTCCAGCCGTTTTTCTCATTGTGCTTTTCATTGTATGAGTAAAGGTCATACAGTGTAAAGCCATCATGACAGGTCAGGAAATTGACTGATGCCTTGTGTCCTCTGCTCTCCGGGCTGTAAAGGTCGCGTGAGCCGGTGATACGTGTGATGGCATTTCCCGCCATACCGTCATCGCCCTTTAAAAAGCTTCTCATGTCATCCCTGTATCTGCCGTTCCATTCAGCCCATCTGTTCCATGACGGGAAGCTTCCCACCTGATACAGTCCGCCTGCATCCCAGGCCTCTGCGATGAGCTTCATCTTGCCAAGTACCGGGTCGAATGCCAGCGACTCAAGAATCGGCGGATTGGCCATAGGTGCACCGTTTTGGTCTCTTCCGAGAATGGAAGCCAGGTCAAATCTGAAGCCATCCACTCTGTACTCAATGGCCCAGTGTCTCAGACAGTCTATGATAAAGTTGCGCACAACAGGATGATTACAGTTCATAACGTTTCCACAGCCACTGAAATTGTAGTAGTGTGCATCCGGTGTAAGCATATAGTACACGTTATTGTCTATTCCCTTGAAGGAGAAGCACGGTCCCATCTCATTTCCCTCAGCGGTATGGTTGAACACCACATCAAGAATGACCTCTATGCCATTTTCCTTTAAAGCCTTTATCAGCGATTTCAGCTCGTCTCCCTCGTGGTTGTGCTCCTCGTTGAAGGCATAGCTGGTATTCGGTGCAAAAAATGATACTGTGTTGTAGCCCCAGTAATTGTAAAGCTGCACACCATCGACCACTCTCGCGCTCTCCATCTCATCAAACTCAAAAATCGGCATGAGCTCCACTGCATTTATTCCAAGGTCCTTAAGATACGGAATCTTATCCTTCAATCCGGCAAATGTGCCCGGTGCGCTGACTCCAGAGGACTTATCCTTTGTATAGCCCCTCACATGTATCTCATAAATCACAAGGTCCTCAAACGGCTGCTCAAGCTGCTTTATGTTGCCCCAGTCAAAGCTGCTTTTTACAACTCTGGCTCTGTACTCAAAATCCTTGCCTCCCTCAGGCTTTTCTCCCCATTTTCGCTGTCCAGTGACCGCTCTGGAATATGGGTCTAAAAGGACATTTTCCTCGTTAAACAGAAGTCCCTTTGCCGGCTCATAAGGCCCATCAAAAGAAAATGCATACTCAAATTCATCCGGCTTTATATCATAAACAAGCATGGAGTAGGTATCTCCTATCCTATATGAATCAGGAAACGGAATCCTCGCATACGGCTTTGGTGCCTGTGGCTTGAACAATAAAAGAGTACACCTCGTTGCCCCATGGGAATTGATGGTAAAGCTCACTCCGTTCGATGCCACGCACGCTCCGTACATTCTGAAAAAGCCCGGACGTATCTTAAATCCCTCTACCACATCAAGTGGCAGCAGGCCTGTATTTACTACATCCTCATGCTTTTCTTCTTTACTGCGCCCTCTCCACATATACATATTGCTCTTTGCTCCCTTACTATATTTGTATGATGGTACATGCCATTTGTTGCATGACTGCTTTTTATCTTAATTCGTTAAAAAATCGTAACTGTTCAATACCTTCACAGTTACAAAATCTGCTATTAATTTACATGCAGATTTCCAAGCTCATCAATCTCTATATTACTACAATTTTGTGAATATGTGTTCATTAAATTGCATATCTCCTGAGCTTTTTCGCCCGAAGCCACTGTCGGCCTGAAATCATTGTATGAGCTTACGCTGCTTAAGGTGCATGGAATAATCCGCGCATCTATGCCCGGCTGCAATTCACCATTTATCAGAGTAAATGCCTGCTGATAAATCGCCGTGTTCTTGTCTGCCGGATTTTTATTGCCTCCGAAGCAAAAATTTCCAAGACTGTAGCATATCATTTTGCCGTTATAGACCTCCATCCCCTGCAGTACATGAGGGTGGTTTCCAACAACCAGGTCTGCTCCCCAATCGATGATACGATGTGCTGCCGCCTGCTGATAGTCATTAGGGTAATGGTCACCCTCTATGCCCCAGTGGCAGCATGCGATAACTATCGCCGCTCCCTGCTCACGAAGCTGAGCTATACCGTTTTGGATATATGCCTCTCGGTCACCGTTTTGTGACAAAAGGCTGACCGACACTATTCCAATCCTTGTCCCATCAGCCGTCTCATAAATACCGGTATGATCATTGAAGCCATACACTATCCCGGCATTGTCGAGCACATTTCTCGTATCGTCCAGTCCTGCTTGTCCATAGTCGTATGTGTGATTGTTTCCAAGACTGCAGGCCTCGATGGAGCTTCCCGTCATAATTCCGATGTAGCTAGGCTTTCCCTTGAGATTCCAGCGCTTTTCTACGCGCTCCGTCGCATCCGATAGCACACACTCCAGGTTGATGAGTGTCATATCGTCAGCCTCAAAAATATCTCTCACACCGCCAAAAAAGTAGTCCTGTCCCTTTGAGTCATAATAAGAATTAAAGCTGCCGTCATAGCTTTGCTCCTGATTGTTACCGAGTGTACAGTCTCCTGTAGCCGTAATCACTATGGTTGACATCTGTGGCTGCTGTGTATCCGCTTCTGTTGCCTCAGCTTTGGCTGCATCAGACTGTGTATTCGCTGTGCCTTCTGCCGTACTGTCAACTGCGTTATCCTCTGCTTTTCCGGCATCCGATGTGTCTCTAACTACATCAACGCCATTCCGGTTAGAGGCTTCCTTTATATTATCTCCAATATATTCTTTTCCTATGAGTGCTCCTGCCATAATGATGCATAAAACCAAAAGCACAGATAATAGAATTTTTAATCCTTTGTTTTCCATAATTTTTCCTCATATTCCTCACACCCTTAGAATATCAACCGTGTGCGCACTTGCTCCCATCAGGTCTGCTCTCTCACATGTTGAAAGATGATACTGTACAAACATATCAAACTCTTCCTCGTCAAGAGCATTCAAAAATGGCCTGATATAATTTGCTGCGCCATCGGCTGCTATTATCTTTTCGCGTGTAAGGGCTGCCTGTGCATTTAATGCCTCTATATCTTCTAATCGGACAAAACTGTACAAATCATTAGCTTTTTCTGTACAATGGAAGCTCTCATCGAGCATTCCGCCCTCTATGCCCTCTTTTATATGCTTCTCCTTTATAGCATAGGTTATCACGCTGTACTCATTCATAATGTATGCTACAAGTATGTAACCACCCGGTTTTGTCACTCTTTTTGCCTCATTCAATGCGGCAAGCTTTTCCTCCGCCGACTTCAGATGATACATAGGTCCGAATACGAGTGTGAGGTCAAATTCATCGTTTCCAAACTTTTTAAGCTTTGTGGCATTGCCCTGGTATGCCTTTACTTTATCGCTCTTTTGCTTCAGTCTGCCGAGGTTATGCTTAACTAACTCGAGTGCTGTCACATCATAGCCTTCCTCGGCAAGAGGCACTGAATATCTGCCCGTTCCCGCACCGACATCCAGTATTTTAATCTGTGAGCGAAGATCAAGCTGCTTCTCATTCATCAAGCTGCCAAGACAATCGTGTATATACTTCATGGAGGTGATAAACTCTACCCTGCCGTGACGGCTGTTCAGGCGCTTTTCCTCGTTGAATTTGTTATAGTATTCTTCTAATTCTGTCACGTATATTCCTCCCTGTATTATTCCTCGATATGCTCACGTCCCTGCGCAATGATTGTGCGCACATGTCCGTCGGCAAGTGAATAAAACACTGATTTGCCCTCACGTCTGCTGTTTACGAGCTTGTTTGCCTTTAATATCCTAAGCTGGTGTGATATGGCGGACTGTGTCATGTTTAGCACCTTTGCAAGGTCGCAGACGCATACCTCCGCTTCAAACAACACAAAGAGGATTCTGATCCGGGTGGAATCGCCAAACACTTTAAAAAGCTCTGCAAGGTCGTAGAGCTCGGTTTCCTCCGGCATTGTATCATTTACTATTTTCAGAAGGTCTTCGTGGATTTCGTTGCAGTCGCAGCATTCTATCTGTTCATTTATGTTTTCGCTCATGGTGGTGTCCTTTCTGCGTTATTTTTACTTTATTGGCTATGGGGCGGGTGCTCCGCATAAATTGCATGTGCCTTCGCAGTTACACAATAACTTTTTTATACGCGAAAGACAGAGTGCACCTCTTGGATGCATTCTGTCTGGTATTTTTTATATAGTAGTTTTATGGCATTTTGATATCTGCTCTTTGATATCTGTTCTTTGAGCTCTACCTTTTTAGAGCTTGTGTACGAATAATGCGCGGATTGCATTTAGCACTGCTATCACCATTACTCCTACGTCTGCAAATATTGCGAGCCACATATTGGCTATTCCGACTGCTCCGAGCACGAGGCAGATCAGCTTGATGCCTATTGCAAAGTATGTGTTTTCATATACTATTCGCAGGCATTTGCGCGATATTTTTATTGCTTTGGCTATCTTTAGCGGGTCATCATCCATGAGGACGATATCTGCGGCTTCGATTGCTGCATCTGAACCCATGGCGCCCATTGCAATTCCGATATCTGCTCTTGAGAGCACCGGTGCATCGTTGATTCCGTCTCCGACGAAAGCGAGCTTTTCTTTGCTGCCCTTTCTTGCGAGCAGTTCTTCTACCTTTGCCACCTTATCGCCCGGTAAAAGCTCACTGTATACTTCATCGATTTCAAGCTCTGCCGCTACTGAGTCGGCTACTGTTCTTGAATCACCTGTAAGCATTATTGTACCTTTTATTCCGGCTTTTTTCAATGCCTTTATTGCTGCCGCTGAGGTTGGTTTTATCTTATCTGAAATAAGGATATAGCCCTCATAGCTGCCGTCTATTGCGATATGGACTATGGTGCCGACCTTGTCAGTTTCACTGTAGCTTAAGCCCAGCTTTTTCATAAGCTTGTAATTTCCTGCCGCTACAGATACGTCATCTACCTTTGCGGTGATTCCGTGGCCGCTGATTTCCTCAACGTCTGTCACGCGGGTTCTGTCGATTTCCTTTCCATATGCCTTCTGTAAGCTCCTGCTGATTGGGTGCGATGAACTGCTCTCTGCAAGTGCTGCGTACTCGAGCACTTTTTCTCTATCGAGCGTATTGTCGTAGACTCCTGCCACCTCAAAAACTCCCTCTGTCATGGTGCCGGTCTTGTCAAATACAACGTATCTGGTCTGTGATAAGGTCTCAAGATAGTTTGAGCCCTTTACAAGAACACCCTCGCGGCTGGCGCCTCCGATTCCTGCAAAAAAGCTGAGCGGAATACTGATGACCAGCGCGCACGGACAGCTTATTACAAGGAAGGTAAGTGCCCTGTATATCCATATGCCCCACTGTGGTGCGGCTGACATGAAAAGTATTCTGACAAGCGGTGGCAGTATCGCAAGTGCAAGTGCACTGTAGCAGACTGCCGGAGTGTAATACTTGGCAAATTTTGATATGAAGTTTTCTGATTTTGATTTCTTTGAGCTTGAATTTTCAACGAGGTCAAGTATCTTTGAAACCGTTGATTCGCCAAACTCTTTGGTCGTTTTAATCTTTAAAACACCGGACATATTGATGCATCCGCTGATTATCTCATCACCGCATTTTGCATCCCTCGGCACGCTCTCACCTGTAAGCGCGCTGGTGTTTAATGTAGATGATCCCTCAACTATCACACCGTCGATAGGAACCTTTTCTCCAGGCTGTACCACGATTACTGAGCCGATAGCAACCTCATCAGGGTCAACCTGGGTGAGCTTTCCGTCCACCTCAATATTGGCATAGTCGGGTCTGATATCCATGAGCTCGCTGATATTCTTACGGCTCTTTCCGACTGCATAGCTCTGAAACAGTTCTCCTATCTGGTAGAAGAGCATAACGGCTATAGCCTCTGTATAGTCACCATTCTCATAAAGTGCAACCGCTATCGCACCTACGGTGGCAACCGCCATCAGGAAGTTTTCATCAAATACCTGCTTGTTTTTGATTCCCTTAAATGCTTTTTTCAGGATATCGTATCCTATAACCAGATAAGGCACCATGTAAAGCAGGAACCTGATAATTCCCTTAACCGGTATGAAATGTAATATAATCATGAGTACCGCTGCGATTATGATACGCGCAAGTACTTTTTTCTGCTTTTTATTCATACGCCATAGCTCCATTCATTATAATCTCTTGATAATCACCCTTACTATAACGCAGGCATTGAAATAATATCGTTTGTCATTCCTGCACCCGACAATTTATAAGAAAATCTCGCAGTCATCCTCTACCTTTTTACAGTTCTTAAGAACCTCCTGCATAACCGCCTTTGCATCCTGTCCCTCTTCAAACTCAACGCTCATCTTGAGTGTCATGAAATTGACTGTAGCATCCTTTACACCTGCTGTATTCTTTGCGGCATCCTCCATCTTGTTGGCGCAGTTAGCGCAGTCTACATCGATTTTGTAAGTCTTCTTCATAGTGGTGTTCTCCTTATTTTCATGAATTATTTGTTTTACTGTACGTTTTTCATTGAACATATGAATGATTGTTCATATGTTGATTTTATTATAGCACCTTTTGTACTGTTGTCAATACACAATGTGCATCTAAACACAAAATTTATTCACATACTCTAATCACATAATTAATCTCATAGCTTATGATTCAGGCTTCATCTGTGATATTTTCTTTCCAGCTGCTTCCCTCTTCTATCCCATTTGCCGTAAGCCATTCATCCTCAACCTCTACATGACGCTGTCTGCCGTTTTCGTCCTCGAGATAAACCATGCATTTTGCTTTTGCGCCGTCTGCTCTTTCCTCACAGCCAAAATCAGCCTCATATATGTGTGTTACCGTATACATCTGCACTCTACCTTCTTTCATATGATTTTGCATGCCATAAATATATAGAAACTTCCCACATGTACAGGTGGATGTGTCCACTCAAAAATATCATGTGGGAAGCTGTTTATCAACTATATTTATTACTTGCCGAATAAATAATTATCCGGTTAATTATAATGATGCTTTAATCGCTGCAAGCAGCTCATCATATGTCTCATATGCAGGAAGCTCAGGGTAGTCCTTCTTGATGGCATCTGTGCTTCTGAAAAGGAAACCTGCCTTGCTGGCCTGTATCATGCCTAAATCGTTGTGGCTGTCACCGCTTGCGATGGTATCGTATCCGATAGACTGAAGTGCCTTTACAGTTGTAAGCTTTGACTGCTTACATCTCATTCTAAAGCCTGTAATCTCGCCATCTTCAGCAACCTCAAGCTCGTTACAAAAGATTGTCGGCCAGCCGAGCTTCTTCATGAGCGGGCCTGCAAACTGTGAAAATGTATCACTGATGATGATTACCTGTGTGATTGAACGAAGCTCATCTAAGAATTCCTTTGCGCCAGGCATTGGATTTATCTTTGCGATTGTCTCCTGAATTTCTTTTAATCCGAGTCCGTGCTCCTTTAAAATATTTATTCTATAGTTCATGAGCTTATCATAATCAGGCTCATCTCTTGTTGTCTTCTCAAGCTCAGGAATTCCTGTCTCCTTTGCAAATGCAATCCAGATTTCAGGTACCAATACTCCCTCAAGGTCTAAGCATACAATATTCATTTTGATTCCTCCGTGTGTTTTATTCTGTGGATTCCGATGAAACTCAATATAATTGTCATGTAACTATTTAAGCAGCCTTGAATAGTTACATGATATTTAGTTCACCGATTTAATCCAGTAAAGTATATCATACAAGCCGACGGTCTACAATAGAATTATACGTGATTTTCAAAGGATTTTTCAGTAAATCATTATTACCGTCCATTACGCTCGTTGGCTTTTGCACACGCACCGGCTTCCGCCGAGAATACTCCCTCATCATCTATGATGTTTCCACTCTCAACATGATTTTTCAGTATATTGTTAAACGCATAATCCCAGATTTTCTCTGAGCCAAGTGCTGTGCGCTTATTTCTGCCGAGTATCTGCGACAGCTTTACACTGTGCTCACGCCATGAAAGCCCGCCCGACGCATCGTTTAGGAGCATTGGCTGTATATTGTCCATGGTGCGGGCAAATCTGGCTTCCGGTGTCTGCTGCTCCTCAAATTCCTCCCACAGCTCTAAAAGCGGCTCGCCCTGTTCCTTTGGCAAGAGTCCGTATATACGCTCCGCCGCCTTCTGCTCACGCTCATGCTGTGTGGCCTTGCCTGTCTCATCATAGGCATATGTGTCTCCTGCGTCAATCTCTACTATGTCGTGTATCAAAAGCATTCCTACTGTCTTTAGCACGTCTATCTTCTCATTGGCATACTCGCTCAAGAGCATGGTCATGATAGCCATATGCCAGGCATGCTCCGCATCATTTTCCTTGCGGCTTGCATCAGCTAAATACGTCTGACGGAATATCTCCTTTTCCTTGTCGATTTCTCTGATGAAATCAAGCTGTTTTTCTAATCTTTTGTCTTTCTCATTTTCCTGCATTATTGTATCTCCACGTTAATTCTCACTATATTTGCAAATCTGCATCCTTTTACTTTATTATGAATTAACCAATAATTTTGTCAAGCGGTCAATACAAATTACAGCGCATCCTTCATTGCTTTAACATACTCACCGACATACTTTGGTGAAGCCTCACCATACTCATCGATTATCTTTATGATGGCAGAGCCCACAATGGCACCATCCGAGATATCTGCCATCTTCTTTGCCTGCTTGGGTGTTGAAATGCCAAAACCGATAGCACATGGCACATCTGTGTTTTCTCTGATTACCTTGACTATTGAAGCCAGATCTGTCTTAATCTCGCTTCTTGTACCGGTGACTCCGAGGCTTGAAATCACATAAATGAAGCCGGTTGCCTCCTTTGCTATCATCGCAATTCTATCCTTTGATGTAGGTGCGATAAATGAAATAAGGTCCACATCATATTTCTCGCAGAGTGGTAAAAACTCTTCCTTTTCCTCATATGGGATATCCGGCAGAATGAGTCCGTCAATGCCTATTTCCTTACATGTACTGATAAACTTTTCTGCGCCGTAAGAGTAAACCACATTTGCATATGTCATAAAAACCATAGGGATTGTGACATCTTTTCTCAAATCTCTCACAAGGTCAAAAACCTTGTCTGTTGTAACTCCGGCTGCAAGTGCCTTTATGTTGGCGCCCTGGATTACAGGTCCCTCTGCTGTAGGATCAGAGAATGGAATTCCAAGCTCTATAAGGTCTGCTCCGTTTGCAACAGCTTCTCTCACGATTTTTGCAGTTGTCTCTAAATTTGGATCACCACAGGTGATAAATGGTATAAATGCCTTGCCGTTTTCAAACGCACTTCTTATCTTACTCATAAATATTCTCCCCTCTGTATCTTGCTATTGCCGCGCAGTCCTTGTCGCCTCTGCCTGAAACAGTAACAACGATTATCTTGTCCTTGTCCATTGTAGGCGCCAGCTTCATGGCATATGCCACTGCATGTGAGGACTCGATTGCAGGGATAATTCCCTCTGTCTTTGCGAGGTATTCAAAAGCATTTACCGCTTCATCATCTGTTATAGGTACATACTGCGCTCTGCCGATATCGTGCAGATATGCGTGCTCCGGTCCGACTCCCGGATAGTCAAGTCCTGCAGAAATTGAATAAACCGGAGCGATCTGTCCGTATTTATCCTGACAGAAATATGACTTCATGCCGTGGAAAATACCAAGACGGCCTGTATTTACTGTAGCTGCAGTCTCAAAGGTATCTATTCCTCTTCCTGCTGCCTCGCAGCCGATGAGCTCTACACCCTCATCCTCTATGAAGTTGTAAAAGCTTCCGATGGCATTTGAGCCGCCGCCCACACATGCGATGACCGCATCAGGCAGTCTGTGCTCCTTTTCAAGCATCTGCTCCTTGATTTCCTTTGAGATGACCGCCTGGAAATCTCTTACGATGGTAGGGAACGGATGTGGTCCCATAACTGAGCCCAGGCAGTAATGTGTGTCCGAAATTCTCTTGGTCCACTCTCTCATTGCCTCCGATACGGCATCCTTTAATGTGGCTGTGCCTGATGTAACCGGGATAACCTGTGCTCCGAGCAGACGCATGCGGTATACATTGAGCGCCTGACGCTTTGTGTCCTCCTCGCCCATGAATACAACACATTCCATACCCATAAGGGCTGCGGCCGTTGCTGTTGCCACGCCGTGCTGACCGGCTCCGGTCTCAGCTATCAGGCGGGTTTTGCCCATTTTCTTTGCAAGAAGTGCCTGACCTAATACGTTGTTGATCTTGTGGGCTCCTGTATGGTTTAAATCCTCTCTCTTAAGGTATATTTTCGCTCCACCGAGATCCTTTGTCATCTTTTCTGCGTAGTACAGTCTCGATGGTCTTCCTGCATAATCGTTGAGAAGCTCTGTGAGCTCTCTGTTAAATTCAGGATCGTTTTTGTAATAATTGTATGCTTCTTCTAATTCTTTAACGGCATTCATAAGGGTTTCAGGAATGTACTGTCCTCCGTGAATACCAAATCTTCCGTTTGGATTTGTCATGATGTTTTCCCTTCTGATGTATATTTGTAAATATTTTGTTTTCTGTACTGAATAGTTACAGATATTCTTAAAACCATGAAGATACTTATATATCTCTATTAGCTTAATCGCAATTCATCAAGCTTAGCCTTTTTGTCGTCCGCTCTCATCAGCGTCTCTCCGATAAGCACTGCGTCAGCTCCGATTTCACGTATTGCCCTGATATCGTCCGTGCTCTTTACACCGCTTTCCGATACAAATATGATGTCATCGGGAATCAGGTCACGAAGCTTTCTGCTGTTAGCTGTATCAACTGTAAAATCCTTCAGATTGCGGTTGTTGACACCTATTATTCTGGCACCGGCTCTTACCGCCATCCCTGCTTCTTTTTCATTGTGTATCTCCACAAGGGCGCTTATGCCAAGGCTGTCGCAGATTTTTATGTATTCACCAAGCTGTTCCTCTGACAGTATAGAGCAGATTAAAAGCACCGCAGCGGCACCGAGTGTTTTTGCCTGATATATCTGATATTCATCAACCGTAAAATCCTTTCGGATGCACGGAATCGAAACCGTTTTTGCAATCTCCTTAAGATACTCATCCGAGCCTAAAAACCACTTCGGCTCTGTCAGTACCGAGATGCAATCCGCACCTGCCGCCTCGTATTCCCTTGCAATTTCAAGATATCTGAAATCCGGCTCTATAAGCCCCTTTGACGGCGAAGCCTTCTTGCACTCACATATGAAGCTCAAGTCATCCTTTTTGAGTGCTTTTTCAAATGCAAAATCACAAAGCTTTTCGTTTTTCGTCTGAATCGCGATATTTTTCATTTCCTCAAGGCTTATTTTTTTCTTGTCCTCTGCCACGCGAAGCCTTGAATATTCTGCAAGCTGGTCTAAAATATTCATCGCTTTTCCTTTCCTGTTTTGTGTGCCTAGCTGTTGCTTACCTCAATGAGCTTATCGAGTGTTTCAAACGCTTTTCCTGAATCAATGATTTCTGCTGCAAGCTCGATACCCTCTTTCATGCTGTCGGCCTTTCCTCCTATATAAAGTGATGCGCCTGCGTTCATGAGTACTGCATTTCTCTTATGGCCCTTCTGTCCACCTAAGATATCACGTACAATTTTTGCATTTTCCTCAGGTGTACCGCCTTTTAAATCCTCCTTTGTACAGCGCTCAAAGCCGAAATCCTCCGGTGAGATTACTGTGGTTCTGAACCATCCGTCCTTTATCTCGCATATCTTGGTCGGTGCGCTCATGGAAATCTCATCGAGCTTATCCATGCCATATACTACCATTCCACGCTTTACTCCGAGGCTTACAAGCACCTGTGCAAGCGGCTCTACAAGGTACTCATCATACACTCCCAGAAGCTGCATGGCCGGTGAACCCGGATTTGTGAGCGGTCCTAAAATATTGAATACTGTTCTAAAACCAAGCTCTTTTCTGATAGGTCCGACATATTTCATTGATGTGTGATATTTCTGTGCAAAGAAGAAGCACATGCCGACTTTATTTAAAAGCTCTACACATTTCTCAGGGCTCTGGTCTATGTTGACACCGAGCGCCTCAAGACAGTCTGCTGTGCCGCATAATGAAGAGGCTGCCCTGTTTCCGTGCTTTGCCACCTTCATGCCACCTGCTGCCGCAACAAGTGCAGAGGTTGTTGAAATGTTGAAGCTCTGTGCATTGTCTCCGCCTGTTCCTACGATTTCAAACACATCCATACCTGTTTTCACCTGTACCGCATGCTCTCTCATGGCTGCTGCACAGCCTGCGATTTCGTCTGTTGTCTCAGCCTTTGCGCTCTTTGTGGAAAGAGCTGCAAGAAAAGCTGCATTCTGGGTTGGTGTTGTCTCACCGCCCATGATCTCATTCATCACTGCATATGCCTCATCATATGTGAGGTCTTCTTTGTTTACGATTTTTACTATGGCTTCTTTGATCATGATTATGTCCTCCTGTATTCCGGTAATATTTCGTTTATAATTTTGTTTATGATTTTGTTCTGCTATTTGTTTTCAATTCAACAACTAATATATAAATTCATTAAACGCTGCAATTTTCAATTAAGCTTTGATAAAATTACTAAGCATCTGCTTTCCGTCCGGTGTCATGATTGACTCCGGGTGAAACTGCACTCCGTATATCGGGTATTCCTTGTGCTCAACAGCCATGATCTCACCATCATCTGTAGTGGCTGTAATCTTTAGGCAATCAGGCATCGTGTCCGCATCTGCAGCAAGTGAATGGTAACGTGCTACCTTTGCTTTTTTCGGGCAACCCTTGAATAAAAGGCTTTCTATGTCAAACGATGCATCCGATTGCTTTCCGTGCATGAGCTCCTTTGCATATGTGACTGTCGCACCGTATGCTGCGCATATCGCCTGATGGCCGAGGCACACGCCAAGGATTGGGATTTCCTTTCCAAGCTTCTTTGCCACAGCTATTATAACTCCCGCATCCTCAGGCCTTCCCGGTCCCGGTGATAATATGATGCGGTCAGGCTTTAAAGCCCTAATCTCTTCAACTGTCATCTCATCATTTCTGATTACTCTGATATCAGGCTCTATCTCGCCGATCAGCTGATACAGATTGTAAGAAAAGCTGTCGTAGTTATCAATCAGTAAAATCATTCTTCCACCTCCTGTGAGACTTCCAGTGCCTTAAGAGAAGCCTTTGCCTTGTTTATGCACTCCTGAAATTCCTTCTCAGGATCTGAATCCGCAACGATTCCCGCTCCGCTTCTCACGAAAACCTTGCCGTTTTTCTTGTAGGCAATACGGATTGCAATACATGTGTCCATGTTTCCGGTAAAATCTATATATCCAATCGCGCCACCGTAAATGCCTCGCTTGTTGTCCTCAAGCTCTCCTATAAGCTGGCACGCTCTGATTTTTGGCGCTCCTGAAAGTGTTCCTGCCGGAAGCACGGCCTCTATTGCATCGAGTGCGTCGTACTCTTCTCTTATCTCTCCACGCACTGTCGAGCCTATATGCATCACATGTGAATATCTCTCTATGGAATGAAGCTTTTCTACCTGTACACTTCCGAATTTGCTTACCTTTCCGAGGTCATTTCTTCCAAGGTCCACGAGCATATTGTGCTCTGCGAGCTCCTTTTCGTCTGCAAGAAGTCCTGCCTCAAGCTCTTTATCCTCTTCCTCTGTCGCGCCTCTTGGCCTCGTGCCTGCCAGTGGAAATGTGTGAAGCACTCCGTTTTCAAGCTTTACAAGAGTCTCAGGCGATGCTCCCGCAACCTCCACATCGGTTCCCGAAAAATAAAACATATACGGCGAAGGATTTATCGTACGAAGCACGCGGTAGGTATCAAAAAGGCTTCCCTCAAACGGTGCACTCAATCTGTTTGATAAAACTATCTGGAAAATATCTCCCTCTTTGATATGATGCTTTGCCTTCTCGACCATCTCACAATACTGCTCCTTGTCAAAAAGCGGTGTGACCTCTCCCAACAGCCTGCCACCCATATTCTGTTTTTTCTCTCCGTGCATCAGAAGCTCCCTAAGCTGCTTTAGCTCAACAATTGCTTTGTTGTAGCCTGTTTCCGGAGCATCAAGTGACATATTTGCGATTAGTATTATCTTCTGGCACAGATTGTCAAATGCTATGACCTTGTCAAAAAGCATCAGATCTACATCCTTGAAATCCTCTGTGTCCTTTGCTTTTCCTCTGATGCTTTTCTCCTTGTAGCCCAGATAATCATACGAAAAATAACCTACAAGACCACCTGTAAAAGATGGCAGATAATCAAATTTCGGACTCTTGTACTCTGAAAGAATCTGTCTGATGTACTCTGAAGGATTATCCGTCTCCACTGAAAGCTTTCCAAGCTTCATATGACCATCTATGCAGTTAATCTCAAGCTTTGGATCATATCCCATAAATGTATATCTTCCCCAGGCCTCATTGGCCTGTGCTGATTCAAGCAGATAACAATGTGTTGAAACATTCTGCAGAATCCTCATAGCCTCTATAGGTGTGATAAAGTCTGATAATATCTCACAGCTTACAGGGAGAATGTCATACTTCCCGGTTTTTGCTATTTCTTTAACTTCGGTCAGTGTAGGGGAAATTTTCATATGCTTACCTCCAAATTTTATGTTTGTGCCCAACATACAGCTCGAATTCGCCTCTTCAAGGCTTCTCCGCAGCTTGCGCTGCTACAATTCTCGCTTTATGTTGTGCAGTCCAATGTTCGTTCGCAAGCTTGCATGCGAGCATGCGAACGAACATTGGACCTCTTTGTTCACTAAAAAAGTCCTTGACAGAATATTACTTCTGTCAAGGACGAATAATCTTAACTATCCGCGGTGCCACCTTGAATTCACGATAAAGCTCGTGCGCTTGGCAGGATACCAACATATCCCGGGCAAATGACGTATGCCCACACGTCGCAGAATACTCTGGATGAATGATAAATCCATTTGACTGCGCCCTCAGCGGTCCATTTGACAACTTGTTTCACACCTGATTCTCAGCACCACAGGCTCTCTGTAAAGGCATCATTGCCGTTATATCCGCTTCAACGGTTTACAATTTATTTAATTGTGCAAACTTTTTATATTGTTTAAATTTCTTTAGCGATTTAATACTTTATCTCGCTAAATTTGTTTAAAGTTTATCACTCCTTTTTGTGTTTGTCAACATATTTTCTATTGCCACAAGCAAAAATTATACCTGTCATGCAGGCTTTCTTCTGTTTCTATCTCTACCCTTTCTCATTCTCTGAGACCTGTGTCTGATAATCTCTCATCAATCCGCAGATCCGCCAGAAGCTTGATCACAAGTGCCAGTCCCCAATATAAATTCATATTCATGGCAAAGGAAAATCCTTCCAATATCAGCTTCCACATTTTAGAATTTATATAACGGATCTGTTTTCCATGCGCCAGGTCTTTCAGGCATCTTCTTGCAAATTCATCCTTTTTATATTTCTTAAGTAATGTTATCATTGCTTTCAGAGACTTTTTCTTCTCAACATACTCCATTTTTGCATCAAAAAATGCTGCAAATGCAATCGTATACCGTACCATTCCCAAATAGGTAGCGTTCCTGCTTTTCTTTACTTCTGCTTCCGTTCTATGTGCGATCTTCAGCCAGCATTCACAGGAATCCGGTTTGTATTGGTAAGATATAGACTCTTCATTCCTAGAAAGCAATATATAATCCCAAAAAGAACTGTTTCCTTAGCGTTTGCTAAAGAATTTCTTTCAAATATTTACCACAAAATGGCAATTTTTCCTTTATTTTTTAAGATTTTATGTTAAAATAAGAACTGACAAACAGGAGGTCAAACAGGAGGTAATAACATGGCAAAAATTTACAAAAAGCCAGTTGTTTCTATAGACACAGGACTTTCGGAAGGTGTTTATACTGCAAGTGGTGCTTCTGCAGGAACTCTGAGCGTAACATATAATGGTGTATGGGATCGTTGGCCTACAGGCGGTAAGGGACTTGTCTTAGCGAGCTGGTCTGGTTTATCAGGAATAATTACATTAAATGTAACATTTAACGATACAATTGATCATGCTGAAACTGAACCCACATCTATCAGTTGTTCCTTGTCTGGTAAAACAGCAACCTTTACATTTAATGCTAATACAACGGGTACACTTACGATTGGAATTCATCTGAATCACGGAACAAGCATTGATGCTTTAAAGATGACAGGATATACATACTCTGTAAAATAGTCTACAAAGAAGGTAATTTTATTCAACCAGAATGTAACTTACGTATCTGGTGGTGCCGGATTAATCTCTGGTGATGGAACAACTACTTTTTCTTCTCATCCATATCCCATTTACTAAAAATCCCTCACCATCTGATCGATCTCATCCTGTCCAAGCACCTTGCACCGTTTCTGCCGGATTGCATACACACGGTCACAGATATTTAATACCGTTGGTCGATGTGTCGTCACAATACAGGTTCGTGGATAAGTATCCATCATGATATTCTTCAACACCTTACGCTCTGTCGCCACATCCAGCGCCGAAGTTGCTTCATCCAACAGCAGGATCGGGGACTTCCGAAGCAGTGCCCTGGCAATGGACAGACGCTGTGCCTGTCCTTCCGAGAAGCCGCCTCCGCGTTCTTTTACAATACTGTTGATTCCATCCGGAAGCTTCTCTACAAATTCCCATGCACAGGCAAGTTTCAATGCCTCTATGATCTCGCCATCGGTCGCTTCCGGTTTTACATTCCGCAGATTCTCTGCGATCGTACCAGAGAACATCGTATTGCCCTGTGGCACATATGAGAACAGGCGTCTGGTCGACGGCGACATCTCCACTTTCTGATTCCGGTTCTCTCCCGCACAGATCCAGGCTTCTCCTTCCTGCGGACGAAGCAGTGACAGGATCAGCCGCAGCATCGTCGTCTTTCCTTCTCCCGACGGTCCTACTAATGCCACGATCTCATGCGGATAGGCTTCTACCGTTGCATGTTCGAATACATTCGTTCCGTTATGATAGGTATACTCCAGATTCTCCATCTTAAGTCCCACACCCTCTGCACGGTGCTCTTTTTCGAATCCCCGCACTTCTTTGTCCTGGCTGTAGTCTTCCTGCGGCATCTCAACAATATCCATCAGACGCCCCGCAGATATGGTCAGTGATATGGCCGTAGGGATCAGCCCTGTCAGAGAGTTTACAGATGCCGTCAACGTTCCGGATAAGGACAGGAACATCGTCATCGTACCGTAACTGATCGCTCCGCTCCAGACTCTGTAGATTCCCCAGCCGTAGCAGCTGTACGATACCGCAAATCCAACGATCGACATCAGCACAGAAGTCAGGATCGACATTTTCTGGAATTCCAGTCTCATGTTGATATAGTCTTTCTGCAGATTCTTCAGCCGGTCGATATAGAAATGTATCATGTCAAATGCCTTAATCGTCTGTATATTCGAGAATGCTTCCTGGTTGAAACCATAAAGCTTTGCATTCATTGCCGCGCTCCGCTCATTGTTGTTGCGCATCCGTCGTAATAACGGTCTCGACATCAATGCACTGAACGGAATTCCAAGCAGCGCGAAGATTGCAAATGTAGGATCATAATAGATCACAACCCACAACGCACTCACGAACTTTGTCGTATAGATGATCAAGTTCGGGATCCAGTTCAGGATACCGCTCGAGATATTCGATGCAGCTGAACTCCACCTGGTGACCAGATCGCCCGTGTGGTATGCCGTGAGTGATTCCCAGTCTGTGACCAGCATCTTGGCAAATATGTCGTTTTTTATCTCTGCATCGACTTTCAGATTGATAAATGTCGAAGCATAACCGGATGCCTGTCCTACCAGAATATTGGCCACCGAGAAACCGATCATCGCCGCAAATGTACTCAGAAGCTTTCCTGTCTGGTGTCCGGTAATGATATCAACCAGATCTTTTGAGATCATACTGGAAACCAGTGATACTCCTGTTCCTGCAAGTCCGAGTACCGTATACAGAACCATCGCTTTCCAGTACCTTCTGGCGTATTGATAGATCCAGCGGGTCTGTATCCACATCTTCTGAAGCGTTCCATCTTTCAGATGTTTTTTGATAAGCTGTACTTTATCCTTCATCTTAACCTTCCGTCTCCTTATATTGCCCTCCCTGTATCGTACCGGCCGTGCCATTTTCTTTTCCAAGACGGTCTATCTCTTTCTTCACCGTCTCTACCGCACTGAACTCTTTCGTACAGAACAGATGCAGGACAGGGATCTCTTTCGCCAGCTCTTTCGAGAATTCCAGATTCTTCTCCAGCAGTTCTTCTTTCCATACCGGGGAGATCATCCGCTGCATCACCCTCATGATCTTCTCATACGTACTAAGCGGTTCCACATGATCCTTCGTATCGCGTCCTAATAACACGATACCTCCAAGTTCATGATCCTCTGTGGTATAGATCTCAGATGTCCCGCACCACGGGATTCCACGTACGATCATTTTCCCGTCTTTTCTTCCGATCAGGTTCAGATCTCCATTCAGATATGGGACACCTAACTGCTCATGCCACATCGCCGTATGCGTAGATTTTCCCATTCCGGAATGCCCGGAGAACAGCCATGCCTTTCCTTCATATAGAATCGATGCCGAATGCACTGCATAATAGCCCTTCTTTTGCGCCAGATAAAGATAGAACATGCGGACTGCGTGAAAAAGCTGATCCACCTCTTCATCTCCAAAAGGCCGTCTGCAGTAGATTCTCACATAACTCCCGTCTTCTGTCATGTAGGCTTCATATATGCTGCTCATCGATGGAAATGTCAGGATATATCCCTCTTCCCACTCACTGACGGTCAGTTCTTTATTCCGGAGCAGAACCTTCCCATTCTGTCTGCTTTCCGGAGGATATTCTGTAAATTCGATGATCTGATCCCAGTTATCGGCTCTATCCTCTTCTCTAATACCATCTGTGCCAGTCTCTTCACCTCCATCTTTTTTCGGAAATTTGGTCATGAAATCATGAAACTTCTCCGGTATCATCTCTTCCGCTCTCAAAAAGCCAACCTCGATTCCGGCAATCTGCATCCCGGCACAACATCTCTCTCCTACAGCCGACAGATGCTCTGTGAAATTTCTCCTCAAGATTCCAAGATTCTGCAGCTGGCTTACGAATTCCAGGATGTCTTTCTTCAACTGCTCTTTTTCTTCACTCTCTGTAATGCCATAGTACTCTGCAACAAGACAGATCAGTTCTTCGTCCGTTCTCGGTGTTTCCAGTGCATTCCACAGAAATACACCGGTCTCATTCATTGTAATTCCTCTCTTCTGGTCCGCTACCTTCTGACCAAATGGAAGCAGATGATAAACTCCCTCTATATTTTTTAACTGATATCCCTCTTGTCTTTTTATCATGCTTTAATTCCTTTCTGAAGATTTCCGGAATTATGGTATTTCCTTATTACAGATGCTATAATATAATGTATCCTGAATTAAATTAATCATTGAACAGCGCAGCACTTCCTGCCGCGCGGATTGGAAGTATATATGAATCATACAAATTCACAACAGTCACATATAACAGACAGAAGTTCTTATCCTGTAGATATCGAGAAACTTCTGCGTGATGGTCATCCCATCCGTCTGAAGCCGCAGGGTTACAGTATGTATCCTCTGTTCATTTCTGGCCGTGATGAAGCTGTCATCGCCCCCTGCAGTACCGATTCTCTGCACCGCGGCGATGTCGTCCTTTACCGGAGAGACCAGAGTATACTGGTTCTGCACCGCATCTGGAAGATCAAAAAAGACGGATTCTATATGGTCGGTGATAATCAGACTGTGATCGAGGGTCCTCTCCGTCCGGACCAGATCCGCGGCCGGCTCATCGCCTGCTGCCGTAACGGACGGGAATTCAGCACGAGGAATCCTTTCTACCGGATGCTCGCAGGCTTCTGGTTAGCTTTTCGCCCCTTCCGTCCACTTGTTCACAAAGCCGCCGGCTTTTTCCGCCATATCAGGAGATGACACATATGAAAAAAACGTTATCTCCTCAAAGCGTATAGGATCATCCGTGGCTTTTATCCAATAACAATCGCAAAAACTCAAGGCTCTCGTCTCGCGGTTAATGCGCATACGCGCTCCCTGTCCGAATGTGATTCCCTTTAATTTGCGCGCCGTCGTGTTTGTGCCTGATGAATAGCGGTACTTCATCCATTTTGTAAAAGTATGATTGTTTGCACCTTTTTGCTTCATAAGTCCGGGCAACAGATTTGTATTTAGTATTTTTTCATTATCTATATCGTAAATCGGTGTGTTTTTGCACATTAATAACATGAAATCACCTCGCATTATATAAATTCGATTGATAACCTTATTATAGTTGTTATTAGATGTGTAATCAATCAAAAACACCGACTAATCTAAAGTCTGATTTTAGATTAGTCGGTATTTTACTATTTGTACGATAATTCTTATAATTTCATCCTCTTTATCATGCTTCCTACCATCCCTGATCCATCAGCCAGTTATTCAATCTTCTCTCCCGTCGGTTTGGATCTGCCTCATTTGAAAGCTCTGTGTACTCGCCTTTTATATTTCCATCCACAATAAAAAGTACCTTGCTGCACCGCGAAGCCACCTTGGCGTCATGTGTCACCATAACGATCGTTGTTCCCTCTTTATTAAGTTTTACGAGTTCATCCATAACTTCATTTGAGGAAGTACGGTTCAATGCTCCGGTCGGTTCATCCGCAAATAGAAGTTTCGGAGAGTTCATCATACTGCGGCAAATGCAGGCTCGCTGGAGCTGTCCCCCGGAAACCTCGTTTATATCGTTGTCAGCCACATCTATGATGTCAAGCTTTCGCATAAGTGCCTCTCCACGCACCTGCTTTTCCTTGTTGCTCTCTTTTGTCTTTTTACTCTCTGCCGCAGGAAGTATGATGTTGTCTAATATCGTTAGATTTTTCATCATATACATCTGCTGGAAGATAAATCCCATCTCATCAAGACGTAGTTTGGCAAGCTCTTTTTCTCTAAGTTCGGTTATATCTTTTCCATCAAAAATGACCTGTCCGCTCGTCACACGATCCATGCCGGATATTGCATACAAAAGTGTTGATTTGCCTGATCCTGACGGCCCCATAATGGCGATCATCTCACCCTCGTTTACTTCTAAATTTATATTTTTAAGTACGTTATTCTGTCTTTTATCTATGACATAAGTTTTGCAAAGATCTTTTGCGCTAAGTAATGCTGCCATGCTTTCTTTCCTCCTACTCAATATTCGATATATCGCTGCTCTTTACTCCTCTGATATGAAGTGCCGTAAGTCCCGATGCCACAAGCGTCATAAAAAAGACGATGCCCGGATAAATCAGAAATATTTTCCACGGATCTATGACATAGGATATTTTCGAGACTCCAAAAATACTAAAGATCGGGTCATCCACGAGATGTGTTACCGGAACTGAGCATATCGCTGCAAGCAGAACCGCTATAAGCGTTACAAACCCGAATCGTGCTGTGTGCCAGCTGATTATCCGTTTGTCTGAAAAGCCTGTCGCTTTTAGTATCGCAATCTGACTCTTTTCATCGCTGATAAACGATCTTTCCATCAGAATACAGATAAGAACTACTACTATCAGAGTTATTCCGAGGAACAAATACTGCACTGCCTCCATTGCGGATGCGGCATTCATGCTATCGTCACAGTATTCTGTGGCATTGGTCACATCCTCATTATCAAATAATTTCTTTATCTTTTCTTTTCGATTTTCAATTTCAGATGCAGACGGATCATCTGTAAAATTTATCTGATATGCCGCCATGCTTGAAATATGCGCAAAGTCCGTAGGCGCGTCCTCATGTAGCCTTATTACTGCGCCAAGCTGGTTCATGCTTTGGAAATATGCCACAACGATACATTCCCTCTTTTCGGTCCTGTAATCGATAGTTACCGTATCTCCTATCTTTGCTCCAGTCATTTTAGCGATCGTCGGTGTTATTGCGATCTCATTTGCATTTTGCGGAACAAGCCCTTGTGTGTACTCATAATCCGAGGCTTTTGTATGGATGCCCTGTAAGCATACGATCGAATAATCTTTTCCACCGGTACTCACACAATATTTATACTGCACTTCTGAGATTACCTTTGCAGGCATATCATTCTCTGCCAGAAGTTTTTCCGTGTCACTTAAATAGTTTTCCACTCTCTGCCGTCCATCCGCTGTCATGCTGCCCATCATCTCAGTCAGATCCGTATAATAAAGGTCGCTGCGCGAAGCTAATGTCGTGACAAGTGTGTCGCTTCTCATCGTAGATGTTGTGTTCACAAGCAAAAGCACCAGTACTGTGCATATAAAAAACGTAATGATTATCGCTGCATAGCGTCTTGGTGCGCTAAGTACATCATTTATGGCTAAAAATCTGCTTGTGCTGCCACGGCTTTTTCCCAGACGAAGCGGTGATTTTCTGTTATATCGCTCTCCTGTCTGTCCAGAGCGTATCGCATCGATAGGTGATAATTTTTTAACAAGCTTTGTACATCTGAATGCAAAAAGCAGTATCGCTGCCACAACAATAAATGCGCCTGCAAACTCCAAAGCATAATAGCTGTTTCCGCCTCCGAGCACCATATTACGGCTTACCGACTCAAGCATCATATTTGAAAAAGGTATACTGCATATAAATCCCCCTATCGCTCCTGCTATCGCCAAAAGGAGATATTTTGCCATATAAAGTCCTCGTATATTTGTGCTTTTTATTCCTATCGCTTTTAGCACTCCGATCTCACAAAACTCCCCTGATATCGTAAATGTTATAGAGAATTTAAGCACGATAAACGAAACGAGCATCATACATACACTTAATACAAGCATCAGAAATGCGACTATCATATCAATCAGATAGCACATTTTTATCATGGAATGAGTACCGGAAAATGTCACCCCCTCTTCTCCAGATATCGCCGATGCAAGTTTTGATTCATCCGAACCTCTTTTTAAATCTATATAGTATATTTTCCCCGGATATCCGCCCTCTGCCAGCATTCCTTCGTCCTGCTTACTGAGCAAAAACCGGTTGTTCCCCATCATACTCGAACCAAGCAGTGCATCCTTTGCCTCCCCATCAAGTATTACGGACAGCTTTACATTGCCATATGTGATCATAATCTTGTCCCCAGGCTGTAGATCATTTTTTTGCAGGAAATCTCCTGTCGCATATGCGTGTCCCGGCTCGATCGAGGTTATCTTTTCATTTTTGCTGTTGAAGAATTTGAGCTTACTGTCCTCTATAGCCTGATACACAGTCGCATTTCTTGCTTCCAGTGCGTTTCCCTTCGTATCCGTCAGATTCGATTTATTTCCAAACACTACGTTTTCTTTCCGATACTCTTTTACGTCCTCCTGCTCCTTTAACATATCCTTTATCGGATCATCCGTGTCCGTTCCCATCATGATAACGACATAATCCCCGACGCCTGCTTTTTTTAGAAAATAATCTGTGCCGTTCATGACTGCTGCCACATTGCTAAGACCGCTCGACACAAACATCGTTGCCAGAAGTATAAAGGCAAACAGGATTATGTTCATTGTCTTTTTTCTTTTCAGATCTTTTTTCAATATTCGAAAAAACATATTTTCTCCTCTCTGTAATATGTATTGTTACGTTGTATTCATATTACATGGGAAATTATTAAATAATCCTTAAATGCATTTTATACTTTATGGATTACTACTGTAGCAAAAAATTCATTCTCCTTTATTTCTGCAAATATCTCTCCGTCCATCATGTGCATAAGCTGTCTGCATATGTAAAGTCCAAGCCCTGAGCCTTTCGCATTTCCCACGTTGCTTCCGCGGTAAAATGAGTCAAAAAGATGAGGAAGTTCATCTTCCTTTAATGTGCAGCCGCTATTTTTTACTGTGATAAGACAGCAGTCCTCCTCCGTGGAAAATGAAATCGTGATATATTTTCCGTCACCGTATTTTAAGGCATTTTCCATAATATTCTGCAACACCTCTATCAGCCTGTTACTGTCTCCACACAGCAGACAGTCCAAGTAGCTTTCAACCTCAAATGCAGTATGCAGATTGGAAAGTTTGTCCGTATAATACGCATTTATATATTCCATCACAGATGACAGATAGACCTCGCCCATTTCTACCGTAAGGTTTAAAAATTCCTCCCTCGATGCAGCCATAATCTCGGTTACATATCCCTCCATCTCTGTTACGTTTTTGTCAATTCCTGCATATACCTGTGCTCTTTTTTCCGGTGTATCATAGAGATTTTCAGATAATGCTTTGTTGTACAACCGAATCGCTGAAAGTGGAGTTTTAAGGTCATGTGCCAATGAAAGTATGAGCGTCTTTTTCTCTTTTTGAAGCTCAAGCTCCTTTTCCCTGCTGCTCTCTAAATTATCGCGCAGCATATCCATTCCCCACAGAAATCTACCAAAGAATTTGCTCTTTTCTGCCTTGATAGGGACAGATAAATTTCCCTTTGCCAGCTCCTCCGTAAGCGACATCATCCTATGGAAAGGCTTTAATATCTTTTTTCCTATGTACATCACTAAAAAAACAGACAGCAAAAACATGATTCCCATGCCAACATTCATAAGGATCAATGTTTTGTGGTCTGTCTGTGTATAGATTACTTTGTATATTGTGCCTGTTGTTTCCTGAGTTCTCCTTATTTCCGGCTCATTGATATGTGCCATAATAAAAAAGAGCACATTTGATATTGCAATCAGTATCAGCTCTATACCAAGGAATATCCCGACAAATTTTCTGTATTTATTCATATCTGTATCCTGTTCCCCACACTGTTATGATGTGCTCCGGTTTCTTTGGATCTTTTTCCGTTTTCTCGCGCAGCCACTTTATATGTACTGTCAGAGTCTGCGGCTCGGATTCGCTGTCGCTCCCCCATACACTGTTAAACAGATAATCTTTTTTAAGGGTAATGCCCTTATTCTCCACCAGAAGCCTCAGTAACTGAAATTCCTTTTCCGTGACGCTTACCGCTTTTCCGTCAACGGTAAGTGTCTGCGTTACCGTATTTAATTTGAGGTTATTGCATATGATCTCCTCGCGGGCATATTTGCGTTTGAATATACCGTTTATCTTTGCGATCAATATATCCACATCAAACGGTTTGCTGATGTAATCGTCCGCTCCAATCTGCAAGCCTTTAAGCGTGCTTTCCTTATCGGTTTTGGCACTTGCGATAAGTATGTGTGTGTTAGAGGTCTCTCGTATCCTCGAGCAGACCGAAAAACCATCAAGTCCGGGCAAACCGATATCAAGCACCAAAAGCTTTGCTCCGTACTGCTCAAATATCGATAACGCCTTTTCCCCTGTATCTGCAAGGCTTACTGTGTAGTTTTCTCTTCTTAAGAAATCACATAGCAATGTGCCTATTTCTTTGTTATCCTCTACTATGATAATGTCTGGCATTTTTCCGCCTTTCTCCTATAAAATATACTCCATCTGGCGTTCCTTTGTCTTAAGCCCCATCTTCTCATAAAATTTCTCAGCAGATGTGTTTCCACTCCATACATTGAGGGTGACCTCGTAGCAGCCGAGACGCTTTGCCTCATTCTTGACATATTCAAAAAGCTGCTCTCCGATATGCGCTCCTCTGGTCTTTGCATCTACACACAGATCATCTATGAAAAGTGATGTAAACGGCACCATATTGTTGGAAAACGGCTGCTGTCTTATCTGGCAGAATGCATATCCCATGCATACATCGTCATCATCTGCCGCAACATATATCGGCTTTGTATCGTCCTTTATCATTTTTGCAAGCTCTTCATTTGTATATTTTGTCGTCCCCGGGATAAAAATATCCGGTCTGATATCGGCATGGATCTGAAGCACCTGCTCTAACAATTCTATAAGTCTTGGTATGTCTTTTTCGTATGCTCTTCTAATATTCATTTTTGAGAATCATCCTTCCTGTTGTCGTTAATGTATAGTTTTTATATTTCAAAATAAATCCAGCATATTATCGAGATAAATGTGCTCTCTGACATGTATCTGATACTGTGGCTTCGTCATATAGTAGAGAAGAAATTCAAGTATCATAGCACTTCCAAGCCCTCTTCCCTCTATTTTAAAATTGCTAAAGCCCATCGGCAGATAAGTGTTCTTTATATCGTCTACTCCTATAAATCCCGGATTTTCCATTGCCTTTGAAAAGAGATATCCCTGCCCTGCATCAGGTGCAGTACAATAATGCTCCGGGCAATCCTCGCCCAGATTTTTGCGGCTAACCGTCTCGTAGCATTTCTTCCTGTCCGTGCAGCCAAACCAGCAGCACTCATTGCACAAAAATTCTACTTTTTCCTTTTGATGTTGTGATAATGCTTTCAGTTTATCAAATGATTTGTTCAACCTGAAATCCGGTACCACATAGCTAAAATCCTCTCTGTTTAGCTCATTTTCAAATTTACAAAAATCCGTCAGCACCTTTGTTGTTGAAGACACAAAATAAAAGTCAGGGTAGTTTTCTTTTATGTAATCAAGCAGAATATCTGAGTAGATGATTATGCCGTTTCCAAAGCCACTGCTTCGCTCATTATCTCTGCCTATATCAAATATCCTGCACAGCTCGTTACATTTTTTGTCAGGAAGATGCTCCTTAGTAAGCAATGAATTGCTAAAGGTAAGTCTCGCAGATATCCCATATTCCCGCATCAGCTTAAGCACTTCTTTCGGATCGTGCTCACCAAAACCGACGCGGCCTCCGCCCCATACGCAATCTGCCGGTGCTCCGTATATTGAGCCTATTTCGCACCAGTCATAGAAATATTCACGGTGCTTGCGGTACAGTGGGAGAAATTCTTTGTATAATTCATAAAACTCAAACAATCCCGGTAGATGATAATACGCTTTCATTTCGACTCCTTATTTTAATCCGTACCAGACTCTCAACAGACTCTAGTATACTTCTCCCAAATGTAAGTGTAAAATCCCGGAGCGTATTGTATGCTTTGATAGCATATCAATATCATGCTCCGGGGTTTCTATTTACGCCTGATTTAGTTTAAGAAATTCTGTATGATAACTTCCTCTGCCTCTTCCTCTGTAAGTCCGAGTGTACGGAGCTTGAGAAGCTGCTCATCGTTTATCCTGCCGATTGCTGCCTCATGTATGATAGCCGCATCGATATTTTTTGCCCTGATTTCAGGGATTGAACCGACCTCTGCATGATCCATGATGATAGAATCACACTGGATATGAGCCTGGCATTTGCTGTTGCCGATGGCATTCGGATGGAAGGTCTGGACCGAGTTTCCTTTTCCTACTGATCTGGAAACAATCTGTGCAGAGCTGTCCTCGCCGTTTAACTGTACCTCGATATTTGACTCCGCCTTCTGCTCTCCATCTGTCATGAGACGCTCTGTGACATAGAGCTTTGCGTCCTTTCCAAGCTCCACATTGGTCTCACGGACTGTAGAATCAACACCCTTTATCTGTGCTGTATCGAGAGTGAAAACAGAATTCTCACCCACAAATATATTTGTTACAGGGTTGAGCACTCTCGCACCTGTTCCGTTTCCCTCGCCGTAGTGCTTTTCCTCATATCTGACATTCGCATTTTTGCCCACATGGAAGGTATGGATGCCGTCGTGTCTGCTCTCGTTGCAGCCGCTGTTGTGGATTCCGCAGCCTGCCACAATCCTTACATCTGCACCATCCTCTACATAGAAATCGTTGTATACAAGGTCTGTCATGCCTGATTTGCTGAGTACTACTGGGATATAGACAGCCTCCCCGTCGGTCTTTCCATCAATATAAATATCAATGCCGGGCTTGTCCTTCTTTTTCTTTATCTTGATATGCTCGCTGTCTCCGTGGCAGATTGATGTGCCGTTTTCACGCAGATTAAAGGCACCGGTCTGACTGAATTTATTATCATTTATGACGTCCAATACGCCCTCTGTTACGTTGTCAAGCTTTACCATATTATGCTCTTCCCTCCAGTCTCTCTACACATTTGTGACATTTCTGTACACCATTGAGATAAGGCAGCACCTCGTCCTTTGTACCGATTTTCTTGATTTCTCCGCCATCAATTATCATGATGCGGTCTGCCATATTAATGATTTTCTCCTGATGTGAAATCACTATGAGGCTCTGCTTTTTCTCAGTATGGATTTCCTCAAATTTCTGTATGAGCATTGAAAAGCTCCACAGATCAATTCCAGCCTCCGGCTCGTCAAATATGCAAAGCGAATGCTCCTTGGCAAGCACTGATGCAATCTCAATTCTCTTCATCTCTCCACCTGAGAGTGTGCCGTCAATCTGGCGGTAAATATAATCCTTTGCACAGAGTCCTACCGCGGTGAGAAGGTCGCAGCACTCCTTGTCTGAAAGCTCATCCTTTGCTGCAAGCTTGAGCAGCTTCATGACTGTCATTCCCTTAAATCTCGGTGGCTGCTGGAATGCAAAGCCTATTCCCGCATTTGCCCTGTGATTGATGTCGAGCTCTGTGATATCCTGTCCGTCAAGTATAATCTTTCCGCTGTCCGGTGTCTGAATACCTATCAGGGTCTTTGCCAGAGTGGATTTTCCACCTCCGTTTGGTCCGGTAATGACAAGCATTTCTCCGTCCTCTACCTGAAATGATATATTGTTCAGAAGGCATTTCTTTCCGCCCTCATCATCTACGTTTAAAGTTAAGTTTTCTGCTTTAAGCACGATTTTCACCTCATTTTTATTTATGATACAGCATAAAATCCTTCTCCTGCTGTTCTTATTACTTTTTCCGTTTACCGTTCACATTCACACATTAGTATGCCCGGCAATGATTACAGTATAACATAATAGTAAACGTTTACAAGGTATAAACTCTCTGGTACTCGCTAAAATACATATTGTGGCTTTTTATAAAAAGTTTGCTTATCTACTAATTTCCCTTATCATTGAATACTCATTGCACAAGGTTCCGTCATTTTGTCTGATAGAATTAAATTTGATGCCAGTTATCCTGAAGCCCATCTTCTCATAAAGTGCTCTCGCCCTGCTATTGCCCTCAATAAAATCCAATTCCATCTGCAATATATCCGGATTGCTTTCTGCTATTTTTATCATTTCCCGGAACATTCTCGTTCCGATCCCCTGATTCCAGAATTCGCTCAGCAAACCGATTGCCACATTTGCCCTGTGTCCGGTTTTCGCGCGTTTATTCCACCAGACCATGCAATTTCCGGCAATTTTTCCATCTGCTTCACAAACCAGCAGCGTATGTGTATCCGACAAATTGCAGCTATTTATGAAATCAATCTCCTGCTCGATGGTCCGGGTCTCACATTCTTCCGGTGTCCTCAGTAAGAAATCCGTTTCACCGGTTGACTTTTTCATGTACTCTATAAGAGCTTTGGCATCCTTTTCATTTGCACTTCGCAAAATGGCAGTTCTGCCGTCTTTTAATTTAAATTCGATATCTTTTATTATCATATTTTCTATAGTACCAACTTCCTATTGATTTATCTTTGGAAAAATCTTCCGAGAGAACTAATTTAAATGTAAAAAATGTAAAACCGGGCACGATATCCTGCCCGGTTTACACTATCCATAATAACTGTTAAGCATCACACCTTGCATATTCACAAAAAGCTCATTGCAGATGTCTTCTCGCTTCTTAGAAAGCTTCATAAAACGCTTTGTCCTAGAAAACTCCGTCTATAAAGCCCTTCATATCGTCCTTAGACACAAGACCAATCTGCTGACCGGCAACCTGACCGCCCTTGATTGCAATAACTGCCGGAATATTCATTATACGATACTCTCTTGCCAGATCAGGATTCTCGTCCACATCAATATTGTAAAACTCCACATCTGTGATTTCATCAGAAAGCTGCTCCATTACCGGCGCAAGCATCTTGCATGGACCGCACCACTCTGCCGAAAAATCAACAATGATAGCCTTATTATTTTTAACCTGTTCAAATTCACTGCTATTAATCTTCTTTACCATAGTTGTTCTCCTTCCATCTGTCGAACGAATTATTTTCGTTGCACCTATACAGCAATAAAAAATAACTGCTATACTATAGTACACCAAATAAGAAATAACAATGCATCAAAAACTTATTATTCGATGTACTAGCACTACTATAATACATAAATCAGATTATGTCACATAAAAATATTATAAACCGCAAAATTTATCATTTATCACGATTAATTTTTTTTGTGCTCTGCCATGTAGGCCTCTATATCCTCTGTGGTTCTGATGATATCCTCCGACAGACACACTGCACCGTCCTCGGTGATAAGCACATCATCCTCAATCCTGATACCGATTTCCCATTCATCTATATACAGCCCCGGCTCATCACTGATGATTGCCCCCGGACGAATCCTGCTGTTTGAGTCAACTGTCACGTCATGCACATCAATTCCCAGATGGTGTGACACGCCATGCATGTAATACTTCGAAATCTCTACAGAATTCTTTATAAGTCCAAGCTTCATAAGCCCGTCTGCAAGCACATCCTTACATACTTCATTTAATTCCTTTGTAGTCATTCCCGGCTTTGCAACCTCGACAATCTTTCGGTTTGCGGCGAGCACGATATCATAAACCTGTTTCTGGCGCTCGGTAAACCTGCCATTTACCGGATATGTTCTCGTAATATCCGAATTGTAGCCATCTATTCTGGCTCCAAGGTCAAGAAGAACCAGTGTTCCATCCTCCATCGTCTCACGATTTGTGTCATAATGAAGCATTGTTCCATTCATTCCGCTTCCGGCAATTGTAGGAAAAGCTGTCCACTCTGCCCCACCGCGTCTTATGATATATTCAAAGTCTGCCTGTGCCTGATATTCTTTCATGCCCGGCTTTAAATTAGCCATTACATTGCAAAGTCCGTCCTTTGTGAGAGCGATTGCCTTTTTGGTCAGCTCAATCTCATCCTCATCCTTCTGCATACGCTCCTCTGCCACAAGCGGGAAAAGATTCTTCACAGCAACTCCCGGATAATCACTCTTAAATTCATTGGCTTTTACCACATTGTAATCCGGCAAATCCACTTTCTGATGACGATACGTGTCGAAATATGCTGTGTATACATCCTCACGCGTCATTATCCTGTCCAGCGTGCTCTCAAGCTCATAAATATATTCTACTTCATCAATTCCTGATATTTCCTCGGCTTCCTCCATAGTCACCTTTCTGCCGTACCAGCGCTCCATCGTAGGGTCTGCCTCCTCTATGAAGAGCATTGTCTTAGCAGGCTCTACACATTTATCCAGGACAAGGACCATGTTGTCACGTCTAAGTCCGGTCAGATAGAAGAAATTGCGGTTAGCCTGTGCTGTAAATAAATCATACTCATCTGCACTCACATGGTGCTCGATGCCTGAGTACAATATTGCTATAGAATTGTCCTCCATCTTGTCTAAAATTCTTTGTCTTCTGCTTTCAAAATCCATTTTGCTGCCTCTTATTCTCATTATTTGTAATGCCTGTTCAAAACATGTCACTGACATTCATACGACCTTACGTTATCACAATATGAGTATTATTACAAGCCATTTGCTCCACGCTATTACATGAATCAAAGGTTTTCTATATTTACATATTTTCTTTTCCCATTTGCATACTCTACATAAGCCTGTTTCTTTTCATTATCATAACCGGCTATAGGTTTTTTACATATTTTCGCTTTATTTATTGCTGCCTTAACAGCTTCAACTGCCCTTTCGTCCATTTCATTATCCGATTCTGTCAATGTACTCTTCTCTTCTTCTCTGGATACAACTTTTATGATTCTACCACTTTTGGTGCTCACAGTTGTCATATAATCACTCCCTCTGTTTTGATTAATATTTAAATATATTATCTATTATACTTGTTTACTTTTTATTATAATATTTATTTTATCATAGTTCACACACAAAAACACCCCAGAACCGAAGTTCTGAGGTGTAATATACTCTTGATATTCTCTTTTCCGAAAAATTATCTCTTTGAGAACTGAGGAGCTCTACGAGCTGCTTTGAGACCGTATTGCGCGAGTTTTTGAGCTGTTTTCCCTTGATACTCCGGGCTTTTCCGGCTTTCTGCCTCTCAGTTATCCGGTGTGCGGACCATAAAAAACGGTCTTTTTTCATTCAGCAATAGCCTGCTGAAACGCACCATTTACTACCCCAAACAGCTCCTCTGGTTTATTGTACTTCACTTTTGCATAGATGTCCATAGTTGTTTTGCTG
>ENA-ORUA01000097-ORUA01000097.1-human-gut-metagenome-genome-assembly--contig:-NODE-97-length-91767-cov-3.857391_pt1 | contig 91767 bp, 64 predicted proteins | sample MGYA00242076_ERZ509201 | MGnify/ENA primary metagenome ERZ509201 (study PRJEB26280, sample SAMEA2338863) | human gut metagenome | biome: human gut; feature: human-associated habitat; material: faeces...
AGCGAATTGAGATTGTATCTTCATTCAAGAATCTATTGATTACTAGCGTCAAGAATAGCTGCATGGACTATCTTCGGAAACAGGCTGTTCGGCAAAACTATGCAGGAAAAGAAATCTCGGTCGAAACAACTGACTCTCCCGAAGAAGTTTATACCATTTTCGAATTGGAGGAGAAACTGAATGCAGCATTGGCTAAATTGCCCGATAACGTTCGGAAAGCATTCCAGATGAGCCGTTTCGAGAATATGACTTACAAACAAATAGCAGAAGAAATGTCCGTTTCGCCTAAAACGGTAGAAGCTTATATCAGCAAGGCCTTGAGTGTATTGCGCACTGAATTGAAGGATTATTTGCCATTGCTTGCAGGCATACTCTCTTTATAAAATAACAAATCTCAAAAAAATCTCATTTTAACATAGGGTATCTTTTCGTTCGTACGTCAAGTTAATAAAGCCATAAGAATTTAGTTGGATATGAAACTTGATGAAGCCCGGATTTTAGCATATATAAAAGGAGAACTTTCTGCCGATGACAACAGGCGTTGTGACGAACTTATACAGTCGTCGCCCAAATTTGCAGAAGGGGTGAGGAAGCTCCAGCATATTTATGATTTGTCGAAAAATCTCAGGCAGCAGAAAAATATCGACGTAACGTCGGCATGGAGTAAAGTATCGCGTAAAATAGAAATCAATAGTTTCAGATACAAGCTGTGGAACGTCACACGAACGGCTGCAGCGGTAATACTTCCGCTATTTCTTATTTATCAATATGCCATAAAACCGGCTTGGGAAGAAAAATCCGACCAAATGATAACCCTCACTTCTGCGGCGGGTATTGTTACCGAAACCATTTTACCCGATGGTAGCAAGGTGTGGTTGAATGCACAAAGTAAACTTACTTATCCCGTGAAGTTTGACGGCAGAGATAGAAAGGTACAATTGTCTGGGGAAGCCTATTTCTCGGTAGTAGCCAGCCAGAAAAACCGTTTTGATGTGGTAACTCCCGGTAACATTACTATCAGTGCTTATGGTACCGAGTTTAACGTAAATGCTTATCAGGATCAGGCAGACTATCTGATAACACTGGCGAAAGGAAATGTCGAAGTGACAGCCATAGATGATACAAACAAAGAAGTGCTTGAAGCCGGACAAAAAATCATTCTGAATCCACAAACCGGTGAAATGGAAGTTGTGGGGGCCGACACATACGTGGAAACAGCCTGGAAGGATGGAAAAATGGTATTCCGGCGCGAAAAACTTGAAATAATAGCTCAGAAACTTTCGCGAAAATTCGGAGTAGTTATCCAATTAGAAGATGATACGTTGAAAAATTACGAATATACCGCCACGTTTACCGACGAAACACTGGAAGATATTTTGGACTTGCTCAAACGTTCGGCACCCATTACATATACTATTGAGCGGCAGGAACAGCGGAATAATAACACGTTTACGCAACGGATTGTAACAATAGAAAACAGGAAAAAATAACTAAAAAGAAAAAGCCTATGAAAATATAGCACCCGGTATACCCGAGAAAAGGGAGAACGTTTTTAACGCGCCCTCCCATGTTCTGTTTCGTTGGAAAATCTCACCTAACCAACTAACGGTCAATTATTAAACTCATATATAAATTTAATAACTATGTAAAATTATGATTATTTTATTAAATAAGCAACGCCTGCGTTTCCTTTATGATTTATTAAATAAAATTCCTATTGCCATGAGGCTAACCTTTGTATTACTATTTATGCTTGTATTTCAGCTTCAAGCTGAACAAGTATATTCCCAACAGGTCAATATTTCGCTAAATTTGAAGAACACATCTATTGAGAAGATTCTACGCGAAATCGAAGAGAAATCAGCATATTATTTCTTATATAACAATAAGTTGATAAATGTTGATCGGAAGGCGGATATTAACGTCAAAGACGAATCTATTGCCAATGTCTTGAATCAGCTTTTCAATGCTGATAAAGTGGAATATGAAGTGAAAGGTTCGCAAATTATCCTGCACCCACTAGGTATGAACCAAATCGTTTCGGAGTCGGCGGCTCTGCAACAACAAAAAAAACAGATTACTGGAAACGTGACGGACAAACAAGGAGAACCGATTATCGGCGCTAACATTGTGGAAACGAATACGGCGAATGGTACGATAACAGATATTGACGGAAATTTCACACTGAATGTTAATAATAACGCTTCGATACAGGTTTTGTATATCGGTTATTTGACGCAGGAGATCAAGACTGCAGGGCGCACAAGATTCGATATTGTTTTGCAGGAAGATGCACTTACATTGGATGAAGTTGTTGTTGTGGGATATGGAACACAAAAGAAAGTGAACCTCACAGGAGCTGTTTCATCGGTAGGTGGTAATGAATTATCGAAAAGAATGGTTGGGCAAACTTCGATGGCGCTGCAGGGGGCTTTGCCTGGTGTTACCATAACTCAACGCTCCGGTCAACCGGGAGCAGATGGTGGAGGAATCCGAATTAGGGGAATAGGCACGATAGGGGATGCCAATCCATTAGTACTTATTGACGGCGTTGAAGGTTCTATGGAAAACATAGATCCCACAACAATTGAGAGTATCAGTGTTTTGAAAGATGCGGCTTCTTCGTCTATTTATGGTTCGCGAGCTGCAAACGGTGTGGTTTTGGTAACTACAAAACGAATGAAGGAAAAAGGTTTCACAATAAACTATTCCGGTTATTTGGGATTTCAATCGCCCACTGATTTAAGAGATATGGTAAATGCTCAGGATCACATGAGCCTGATGAATATTGCCTATGAGAATACCGGAAAATCTCCCGTGTTCGATCCGGAAATGGTGAGAAATTATGCTAGCCTGCATGCATCCGATCCTGACAATTATCCGGATGTAGATTGGCAAGAACTAGTATACACTGAAAAAGGGTTGACCCAGAATCATTCGGTAGCCATAAATGTAGGTTCGGACAGGGTTAAGTTTATGGCCTCTTTGGGATACTACGATCAAAAAGGGTTAATCAAGAATACTGATTTCAAACGATATACGTTGAGGATAAACTCGGATGTCGAACTAAACAGCAGGCTATCTTTAAAATTGGATATGCTTCTTCGTCAGATGGAAAGGGATGAACCAGGATCGGGTGTATCATCGGTAATCGAATGGATGAACCGTATGCCGGCCACTCAGCCTGCTGTTTATACAAATGGCAAGTATGGCTATGGATGGCAAGGTAACAATCCACTTGCAATGGCCAAAGATGGTGGTTACAGAGAATATGTCAATCCTTCTGTCATTCTTAATTTAGGATTTAACTTCAAGATAACCGATAATCTGAAATTGGATTTTGCGTATGCCCCTCATTTCTGGGAACAACATTATAAAGGGTATCAGACAGAACTGCCAACTTATTACCCCGATGAATCTCTCGCTTACTCTGTGCCGGATGCAACTTCGCTCACACATAAGAACAATAGGTATAAAAAGAATAATATAAAAGCAACTCTCCACTATGATAATAAGTTTGGAGATCACGGAGTAGGTTTACTTGCCGGTTGGCAGGATGAGGATTATTGGGAAAGATGGTTCTCGGGTTCGCGCAGAGGGTTTGACCTTCCGGGTTATGATGTGCTCGACGCAGGCGCAAAAGACGAACAAAAAGCAGAGGGAACAGGTTCAGAATGGGCATTGAGATCCTTTTTCGGAAGAATCAACTACAATTACAAAGAACGTTATTTATTCGAAGCAAACATTCGCTACGATGGTTCGTCCAGATTTGCAAAAGGGCACAGATGGGGATTGTTCCCGTCCTTCTCGGGTGGATGGAGAATATCTGAAGAGGCTTTCTGGGAACCTCTTAGGAGTACTTTCGACAACTTTAAAATAAGAGCGTCTTGGGGTCAACTGGGAAATCAAAACATCGGAACCTATCCTTTTGATTCGTTTGTTAACCTTGCCTTGCCTTATGTTTTCAATTCATCTCCTTACAATGGCGCCGCATTGCAGGCTATGGCCAACAACCGCATTTCGTGGGAAAAAACAGAGATGACCAATTTCGGGGTAGATTTCACGTTGTTTAAAAACCTCCAGGTAACATTTGATTATTATATCAAAAACACTTCCGATATCTTGCTGACACTGGATGTCCCTAAGATTATTGGTTTGACAGCACCTTATCAAAATGCAGGGAAAGTAAGAAACAAAGGCTGGGAATTAGCACTGAATTATGGAGATAAGGTAAACGATTTTTCTTATAACATAGGTTTTAACTTATCCGATGTAAAAAACAAAGTGATTGATTTAAAGGGGATTAACAGTGCTGACTTGGTTGTTAACCACGAAGGCTATTCAATGAATTCCATATACGCTTTAGAGGCTATTGGCTTTTTCACAAGCGAAGATCAGTTAAATAATCATGCAAAACAATATGGAAATTACTCTTTAGGCGACATTATGTACAAAGACCAATTGACTATTGATACGGATGGGGACGGGATTCCTGATGAAGCCGACGGGGTTATTAACGATGATGATAAAGTGATTGTGGGAAATTCTATTCCAAGATTCACTTTTGGGTTATCAACATATTTATCCTGGAAGAATTTTGATTTCAATATGCTGTTGCAAGGTGTCGGCAAAGCCGATGGATATTTATATTCTCAGGCAGTAATGCCTTTCTATCTTGGCGGAACGGCTACCGAAGGGCATAAAGATTACTGGAGTGAGGATAACCCTAATGCAACATATCCCCGGCTTGCTTTTAACGAACCAAATAATGAAAAGCACTCTACTTTCTGGATGAAGAATGCTGCATATTTGCGGGTTAAAAATGTACAGATAGGATATAATATACCCAAGAAGATATTACAGAATTGTGGTATTCAAAGTACAAGAATCTATGTGAGTGGCCAGAACCTCTTCTCGTTCGATAGTTTCTGGGATGGATTTGATGTGGAATCTGCTGTGGGTAGAGGAAACCACTATCCTCAGGTGCGTAGTTTCTCTGTTGGTTTAGATGTTAAATTTTAATTATTAGAAATCATGAAACGCATAACCTATATAAGTTTATTTACACTACTAGTTGTTTTTTCGAGTTCGTGCAGTGGCTACCTCGACAAATATCCGATTGATAAGCCTGCCAGTTCTACTTTTTTAAAGTCGGAAGTAGAATTAGACCTGGCCGTTGTTGGGGCATATCAAAGATTATGGAATGGATACGGCGGATATAGCCTTCCTTTTGAGATCATGCTGGATTGTACCACTGATATCGCGTGGGAACGTGCTGATGCTTCATGGCAAGAATTGGGAAATGGTAAAGTTGATCCGAATAATTGGGTTGTTGGCAATGTGTGGACGAGCATGTACGACGGTATTCAGCGATGCAATTTTATCATTCAACATGTAAACAGGATAGAGAATATAACTAATCAGACACGGGTCGACCAAAATGTAGCTCAAGCCAGGTTTCTGAGGGCTTATTGGTATCACCATTTAATAGAAATGTTTGGTGATGTGCCGCTAGTCACTACTTTGCTGGATCTCAGCACTTCCTACGTCCCTCGCGATCCGAAAGAAGATATATATGATTTTATTTTAGATGAGTTGGAGGATTGTTCTGACATTCTGCCTGTTAAATATACCGACGCAAAAGATGTTGAAAAAGTAACGAAAGGCACCGCGCTTGCATTGAAATCGACCGTTGCCCTTTATGCCGGCAGGTGGAGTGTTGCTGCTGATGCTGCAAAGCGAGTGATGGAGTTAGGTCAATACGAACTGGAAGATAATTATGAGCACCTCTTCATTAAAAGCAAGCAGGATGTATCCAAAGAAATACTTTTTAAAATTAATTTCCTGGCTGGAACAAAAAATCATTCATTCCCAGGCGGTGTCAATACCCGTATGGGAAAAGGCTACAGCTCTAAGGTGCCTAATCAGGCTTTGATTGATTCATACTTGTGCATAGATGGTCTTCCCATTGACCAATCGCCACTATATAATCCTAAGAAACCTTTTGAGAATCGGGACCCACGGATGTACGAAACCTGTGTTGTGCCGGGAATGATATTTGCCGGATATCAATTTGAGTCGCATAAAGATAGTCTTCTCTGTTGGAATTATAATGCTAATCCGCCTACACGGGTAGCTAATCAGGATGCTACGAATCCTTACGCCACTTTTTCGGGTTATTGTTGGAAAAAATACACTGATATGGAAGACCCGGACTATCTGAACCGAAGTAATACTGCTTTTTTATTATTGAGATATGCTGAGGTACTGCTTACGTATGCAGAAGCAAAGATAGAACTGAACCAGATAGATAACTCTGTATATGCGGCCATCAATGAGGTAAGAGAAAGGGTCGGAATGCCCGGAATAGGTACAAACCTTACGCAAGACCAATTAAGGGGCATTGTAAGAACCGAGCGAAAAATAGAATTGGCGCTGGAAGGGAAACGGCTTTATGACATCAGACGTTGGAAAATTGCAGAAGAAGTACTCAAGGGTAATCTGTTGGGACGCGTACAGAAAGGTTTATTGGCCAGCGCCCCGGATATTGATGAAAACGGAAGCCCAAGTTACGACAATGTAACCAACAAAGGCGATATGAGGGTGATAGAAATACGGCTTTTCGACAATAAAAAGAACTACTTGTGGCCGATACCTCAGATAGAGATTAATGTAAATAGAGATCTGAAGCAAAATGCAGGTTATTAAGCCTTAATTTAATCTGTCAGCAAAATGAATAATACAGTAAAAGGATATATACTACTGTTTACTACAGCAATTGTTTTAATCAGTTGTAGTAGTAAAGGGGATGAAGAAATTCCTTCGCCTCCGCCGGATGAGAAAGTTGCCGTTGATTTACTTTGGAATCAGCGGGTGATAAAGAAGAATTATACGCACATGAATTCGAACGACCGAGGCAGACAACCCTCGTTGTGTGGTGTAAGCGATTTAAGTGAATTGATTCCCGGAAAGCCCTCCAATGTAAACGAAACTTATTCGTGTCTGGAAGGGGGAACAATCGCTGCGTCAGACAGGTCGGCACCATCTGCACATTTGGTATCAATAAATTACAGTGGAGACGAATACATCTATGATTATCCGAATAATAAGCGGAAAACAGGATTTGCTTTTAATCCCAAACGTGGAAACCCTAACGAACCGATAGAGTTCCAGTTTGTAAACCTGGCCAGCGGATATACCAGTGCCGATTCATTGAATTATTTACGGGAGGTTGGATTTGTGTTTTCAAATTGGGGGAAAAGCAATTCGGGTAATTGGGCCTTTAAACGCGATTTTACGATTGGAGAATTTAACAAAGACATTCAATTGAAGTTCTTTGCTAAGCTGGATTATGTAAATAAAACAAGTGCCGATAAGAATATCTACATAACCTGCGATTTAAGATATGTGTTTTGGGATAACAACAATCAGAAAGTGAGGGCCGATCTGGTCGGAGTACTGGTTTACGAAAATCTGGCAGACCCAAACAGTTCAAATCCTATCTATTGGTCGAGTTCGGCTACAGTTGGTAACGACCCTTCCGAACGAAGATTTATAAGAGGAAAACTAACCCAGGTACCTCAACTCGGCAGCGATTGGAAAGAGATCACAATAAACTACAACAAGTTTATTGAGATGCTCCCTGACCCGCCTGCAGGATTGAGCTATGACAATGCTGTTATTTCTGGGTTCGACCTCTATTCTTCGTTGCGGGGGCAAGATGTCGTTTTCAGTGTAAAAGATGTGAGATTAATAGGGTATTCACCGGATAAATAATAAGATGATGAGAAAAATAGCAAGTATGTTTATCTGTCTTGTTGCATTTTTCCCATATATTCCGGCTATATCACAAAGTTTGATCTGGGTTGAAACAGAATTGTTTCAAAATAAAGGGGGTTGGATAACCGACAGCCAGTTTATTGATCAGATGGGGTCTCCTTACTTGTTGGCGCATGGGCTGAGTAAGCCCGTGCCCAACGCAGAGACTGTGGTAAAGTTTGAAGAAACGGGAAAATACCATTTCTGGGTGCGAACAAAAGATTGGACTCCGACCAATAGCCAGGACGGCGCCGGCAAATTTCAAGTACTGATAAACGATGTTCCCACCGGAACCGTTTTCGGTTCAGATCAAATAAAGCAATGGCACTGGGTTTATGGTGGAGAAGTTGCGATTCGGGAACGAGAGGTTAAACTTTCGCTGCAAGATCTGACCGGCTTCGACGGAAGATGTGATGTCGTTTGTTTTTCCAAAAAGAAAACCATATTGCCCGATGACGTAAATGCGTTGGAAGTAATCCGTAAGAGAGAACTAAAAATCGCTTCGCCTGAATATAACGGTCATTACGATCTGGTTATCATTGGCGGAGGTGTTGCTGGCGTGTCGGCGGCCGTTCAGGCAGCTCGCATGGGGGTGAAGGTTGCATTGATACAAAACAGGCCTGTGCTTGGGGGTAACAGTAGCTCGGAAGTCCGAGTTTCAATGGATGGAAGTACATTCAGGAATAAATATCCGGCTATCGGTCGAATTGTTCGTGAAATGGATAATTACGAAGCCGGCGTGGGAGGTGAATCTTATCTCTATCGCGACCAGACGAAAAGCGATATGGTGGAAAATGAAAAAAACATTTCCCTCTTTGCCAACCTGCACGTAAATGGCGTAGAAACACGCGACGGGAAAATACACAACGTAACAGCGGTGGATATCCAAACGCTGAAGGAGTATGTTTTCTCAGGCGATTTGTTTGCCGATTGTACCGGCGATGCAACTGTTGGCATACTGGCAGGTGCAGATCACCGATACGGACGTGAAAACAGAACAGAAACCGGCGAACCTTCGGCTCCTGAAAACGGTGATAACCTGGTAATGGGAACATCAAATCAATGGAGAACTACCGAAGAGGATACCGTATCCACGTTTCCTGTACAGTCATGGATGTTCGGGTTAACAGAAGATTATCACTTCCCGATTGTAAATTCTCAATGGGACTGGGAAAGTGGGTTTGGTAACCTGCATACGGTTCATCAGGCAGAGGAAATAAGAGATCTCAATTTCTGTGCTATCTACAGCAACTGGGCTTTTCTTAAAACACATAAAGCAGAACAGTTTGGGAAACGCAGACTTTCAAGGGTTCAGCCTGTTGCCGGGAAAAGAGAATCGTATAGGTTGCTAGGCGATATCATACTGACGGAAAATGATGTGCGAAATAAGGTAGCCTATCCGGATGCAGTGGTAACAACAACGTGGGGTATCGACTTGCATTATCCCGACCCGGAAAATTCAAAACGATTTCCCGGAATGGAATTTATAGCTTATGCCGAACATAAGTTCAAGCAAAATGACGTTTATACATTTCCATACCGTTGCTTGTATTCCCGGAACATTTCGAATTTGTTTATGGCAGGACGCAATATCAGCGTTACTCATATTGCCTTAGGTACAGTCAGGGTACAGCGTACAACTGGTATGATGGGTGAAGTTGTCGGTGTTGCCGCCTATCTCTGCAAAAAACAAAAATGTTTGCCACGAGACGTTTATGAACATCATTTAGATGAATTCATGAAACTTGTCGGAAAGATGTGCGATTAGATTACCGCAAAGCATATCTGCATTATTTTATAGATGAATAATTAAAAAACAAAAGAAAAATCACATGAAATCAATAATAGTTTGTAGCATATTGATGCTTTTTGCATCTACTTCAATGTCATTGGCGCAGGATTTAGATCCTTATACCTATCCTGTAACCGAAAATGGAGAGCAACTTAAAAATGTATTTTTAAAAAGCTCATTCTTAAACTCAGGCGGATCGCTTTTCATTAATGGCGTAGCAGGAGGAGAAGCCAGAGGATTTGTAGAGAAGAATGGAAAACTATATTTCTCCAGTAGGAAATCGAATAACAGTCCGTACAACGCTCAGGTTTTTGAGGTTGACGGTGCAACCGGCAGTTTGTTGAACACCTACGACCTGCCCAATGAATTATATAGTGGGCTGACGTTTCCTGCAAATGACATCGCGATTGATAATGCCGGGAATATCTTTATTTCCAATATGGTAACCACAACCGGAGAATTCAGGATAACATATATTGACCCTGACAAATCTCCGCTACAATGGGAAACCGTATTGAGCGCTACTTTATCGGGCAGATACGAGACTTTTGAAGTTTTTGGGGACATTAAGAATGGAGATGGATTTATACTTGTTCCCAAATCATCAAGCAATATCATTTATAAATATAACGTAACCAATGGTACGGCAAATGCTACAGCAGAGGAGATTAAGATTTCTCAATTCTTCCCCGATCCTGTACAAGCCAAGGCCTCGATCACAGGATTCGGACAAAGCCCAAGATTGCATATTGTATCCAATGATTATTTCTATGCAGATGGTACGCATCGTTATCCGGTTCGTTATAACATGGCGGGCATGGCAGTAGATGGTTTTCAGAACAATGTTGCCCTGGCACCAACCAGTATGGAGCCAAAGCCCGAAAGAGCCGACGGAGATGACAAACGCGGAGGGGCGAACGGCGTTACTGAATTTGAGTTGAACGGAAAACATTATTTGATTGTAGCATCGGCGAATACGGATTTTGTTACCCCCCAGCAATTTGATTTGTTCCAGTTCAAAGATGACAAAAAAGAGTTCGGTGACATGACTTTCCTATATCGCTTTCCGAATGCAGGGATGGGTAAACAAGGCAACGGGATAGTTTCCATATCTAATGTGCAAATTCTGAATAACGGAACGGAAGACAAAGCCCGTATTTATATTTATGCATACAAAAATGGATATGGAATATACGACTTGATAACAAATGTAATAGAAGAGTCATCGGAGTTCGATTGGCTTCAGGCACCGGCCATTGTTGTCGACGATTCGACTGCAAAAGTAGTGGGTCCCAATGCTGACAGTTTTACACGGTTTTACGTAAATGGTGCGGAAGTGGCGCTTACCGATGGAAAGGCTGATTTGTCGGGATTGGCAGGCGATATCTCGCTGAAAGCTACGACCAATAGCGACGGACAGGTTATTCGTTTAAAAATAAGAAGATAGAAAACGTATCCAACAATGAAGAATATAATAAGATTCAGTATATATATTCTACTGTTAGGAGTGTTTTATCCCGTCTGTGCGTGCGATGATGACAGTTCCAAAACAAAAGAATATATAGTAAACTTCAACCAGACGGATATCTCGTTGAAAGAGGGTAAACGGCAACTGCTCGTTGCCGAATTCAATAAAGAAGCCGGCAAGTTGGATTATAACTGGAAAAACAGCAATCCGGCAGTTGTAGAACTGGTAAATGAGAAAACGAATAATGTTACCCTTCGTGCCCTGTCGGCTGGTACGGCAACGATTACATTGGAATCAGCCGGTAAAGAGGCTTCGGCACAATGTAAGATAACTGTCAGCAAAAGGGGTGTGGTCAGGCTTCTTGGCATAGGGAACAGCTTTTTGCAGAATGCTATCGAACAAAACCTCTACGAACTGGCAAAGGCCGAAGGGATAGAACTCATTATCGGAAGCATGACAATTGGGGGCTCTTCGCTGGATACGCATTGGAACAATATTTCCAGCGATAAAGCTGCCTATAGCTATCTGAAAATAGTAGGTAGCGATAGAACCAGAACCCCGGGGAAATCCATAAGCGCTATCATCAAAGAAGAAGAATGGGATTACATCAGCATTCAGCAAGTAAGCGGCTATTCCGGCATTTCTTCATCTTACGGCAACCTGCCGGGTATTTTGAATTATTTGAAAGAAAATGCGACTAATCCCGATGTCGAATTTATTCTGCACCAAACTTGGGCGTACGCAGAAAACGCTACCCATACCGATTTTCCTAAATATAACAAAAATCAGCTGGAAATGTACCGGGCCATTGTAGAAGCAACGAAACAGGCGGTACGAACAGCAGGGGTGGATATTGTTATTCCTTCGGGAACAGCAATTCAGAATGGAAGAACCACCAATATAGGAGACAATTTCACCAAAGACGGATATCACTTAAATTCAATCGGTATGTATACAATAGCCTGCACATGGTTTGAAAAGCTGTTCGGCAGAGATGTCAGGAAGAATTCGTATATGCCGGCCAGTATAGACAAATCATCTGCCGATGTAGCACGAACAGCCGCACACTTTGCAATAAAAGAACCGTATAAAGTTACCGGATTGGGCGAATTCTTAAAAAGCCCGGAGAATAATAATTAATATGAACGAATAAACATTAGAAACAAAATGAAAAGAACAATAAATAGTTTATTTGTGGCAATTATACTTGCCGGAATCGTATGGTCGTGTAGTGATGATAAGGAAGATTCACTATTCAGATTACAAGTTGATAATACCGATGTAACAATTTCATCCATAAATACACCTGTAATTCTGACAATTACGAGTGGTAATGAAGGATACACAGTACAGTCGGGCGACGAAGAGATTGTTACGACCGAAATTTCCGGAACAACAATAACTCTGAGAGGGGTAGGCGAAGGCACAACCAGAGTCACCGTTACTGATAAAGAGAAACGTTCTGTAGCAGTGCAGGTTACTGTATCCTTAATATTACCCAATACTGAATTTTTTAGTTGGAACGGTGTTACAACTGGGTTCGACTCCCCCGGCGACTATGGCATTTCCTTCCTTTTAAGTAGCGTAGCATTAACGGATCTTTCATCGGAGGAGAAGAAGCAAATAATTCTCTCCTGGAGCGGAGGAATTACCGTTGGCAGCAAAACAAATGGGAAACTAAATGTTGTTACACCTGAAGGGACGGAAACAACTTCGCTCACGTCAGTTAAAGTTATCAGGGGTGATGCTTCGGGTTATTATATCGTTTTTGGCGACGGAAGCAAGAGTGGTGAATTGTTTTTCGTTAAATAATCAAAGTCATTAACATAAGAAAATGTTTTAACAATAGCAAATGAAATACATATTCTTATTCTCAATCTTGTTCCTACCATTATCCGGAGCGTTTTCCCAGTTCAACGAAAACAGTCCGGTTATGGTAGGGGCAGAGATATTAATTGAACCCGGACAAAGTCCGGAAGATGTTGAACACTGGTTCAGACTTCTCAAAGAGAACGGATTTAAAATTACCCGTTTGAGGATGTTTGAAGACTATATGAAGGATGAATACGGGAACTGGGATTTTTCGTTGTTCGACCGGGCATTTAAGGCTGGAGATAAATACGGGATAAAAATATTAGGCAATCTGTTTCCTGCCACTTCTTTCGATGATATTGGCGGATTCAAATTTCCCCGGGACGAAAAACATTGGAATGAAATCAGGGAATATATTGCAAAGACAGTAACACATTTCAAAGACTACGAATCGTTATTCGGCTGGGTTCCTGTGAACGAACCAGGAGCCCCTTTGCCTTGGAATCAGTCCTATACAAAAAACAAATTTGAAGAATGGAAAGCCATAACTCCCCTTCCTGCAACAACGAATGGAATCAGGCATTTCACTTTCGACAGGGAGAAATTCACCTTATTCTATCATCCCTGGTTTTTACGGATAATGACGGAAGAGATACAGAAATACGATACAGAACATGCCATACATCTTAATCCGGCAGAAATATTTCTTCAAGCTGAGATGTATGAATTTGCCGATTGGCGGAAGTTTCTCACATCACTAGGTGGATCTGCTCACGCAGGGTGGCACTTCTCATATTTCATCCGGGAACAGTTTGCAATGGCTATGTCGGCCAATGCGGACTTTCTACGCTCGGGAGCAAAAAATCTCCCCTGGTTCATGACCGAAATACAGGGAGGTAACAACACCTACAGCGCCCATACTCCTATGTGCCCAACCGCAGAAGAAATTGCTCAATGGCTTTGGATTGTTATCGGAAGCGGGAGTAAAGGCGCGTTGTTCTGGTGCTTAAATCCTCGAAGTTCGGGGGTAGAAGCCGGAGAATGGGCAATGCTGGATTTTCAGAACAATCCATCCGATAGGTTCATAACTGCAGCAAAAATAGCACAATTGGTCAATGACAATGAAAAACTATTCAGCTCAACCAAATATGTAAACCCTAATATCAATGTACTGTATGTTAAGGAGTCGATGTGGGTTGAGGAAAAATTGTCCCGTTATATTTCCGATAAACAGAACGATGCCCGGCAAAAAGGTGGTGTTATTAAATCGGCCCTTGGCTATTTTGAAGCGTTGAGCCAACATGGTTATAACCTTAATTTTGGAGATATAAATGATTTTGATTTTGACGCGGAAGATTATCTCAACCATATCGTTATTTTGAGTCATCAGATTTCAATACCATCAAAACATTGGTCTAACCTGGATAATTTCGTGAAGAGGGGAGGAACGTTGATTGTTGATGGATTGACAGGTTTTTATAATGAAAATGCCGTCTGTTTAATGAACAATGACTTTCCGTTGAAGAATCTTTTCGGGGGAGAAGTTTCGGAGTTTAAACATGTTGATAAGTTATTTGACCTGGATGTATCCGGTCAGAAACTCAAGACCCACCTTTGGCAGGGAACAATCATTCCCCACACAGGAACTGTCATCTCGCGCAATAACAACCAGCCTACAGGGATTATTAATAATTATGGAAAAGGAAAAGTATTTTGGATTCCTTCCCCACTGGGCTTAGGTGCAAAGATATCAAAAGAATACGAGCCGCTTCTCAGCATTTTCGAACAAGAATTTGATAATACCGGAGCATTCAGGTTTAAAAAATTCCATGAAGGAGTGTTAATGAAAAACATTGAAACATCACAGGGAGTTATTTCAGTACTGATAAATAAGAATAAAGAAAAGCAAACCATTGAACTTATCGGTTTCGAGAAGTATAAACCGCATAGAATGCTGTTTCAGGATAAGGGTGGAGAGATAGTTTCGCAAAACAAAGTCTATATCTATCCGGAAGAAACAATCGTTATAGATTGGCGGAAGAAATAAATCAAAAACTTATCAAATATAATATCATGAAACAATTTAGAATAAACCTACTAAAGGTAGCTATAACATTATCGTTGTTACTTATCTGTATACCTATTTTTCCTCAGAAACACTTCAGTTTAAAATCTCCGGATGAAAAGCTGGAAGTAAAAATAGAGGTTGCACAAACAATAACCTATTCCATTGCTCATCAAGGTGATATAGTCCTTAACCCCTCAACCATAGCAATGGAAATAGAAGGCGGAAAACATTTTGGAATAAATGCCAAAGTGACTAAAGAAAAGCGGAACAAAATAAATCAAACAATTACATCTCCATACTATAAAAAAGATAAAATCGAAGACACTTGCAATGAACTGGTAATCAGTTTCAGAGAAGGTTTTCATTTGGTATTCAGGGCTTATGATGACGGGGTTGCTTACCGGTTTATATCTTCGCGAAAACAGGATTTTATTGTAAAAAATGAAATTGCGGAGTTCAATGTCGGTGCAACCAATCGGGCATATATTCCTTATGTGAAAACAGAACAAAAATCAAAGACTGGTCAGCTATTCAATTCTTTCGAAAATACCTATGCTAACACTTCCGTGAATCAATGGGAGGGTGAGCGATTGGCCTTTCTTCCGTTATTAGTAGAGACGACTAATAACAAGAAATTAGTAATTACGGAAGCCGATTTGGAAAATTATCCCGGAATGTTTTTAGAGAATGCCGACAAAGACGCCACTCTGAAAAGCTTTTTTGCTCCTTACCCCAAAACAATGAAGCAAGGAGGACACAATATGTTGCAAGAACTTGTAACGGAACGCAAAGATTATATTGCCGAGTGTCGGGCAAAAACACTATTCCCATGGCGAATTATCGCTGTATCATCAAGAGATGAAGAGTTGCTGGATAATGACTTGGTTTATAAACTGGCAGCACCGAGCCGGATTGAAGATACTTCCTGGATAACTCCCGGAAAGGTAGCTTGGGAATGGTGGAATGATTGGAACTTGTACGGTGTTGACTTTGAGACAGGAATAAACAACGAAACCTATAAATACTATATTGATTTTGCATCAAAGTATGGAATTGAATATGTTATTCTGGATGAAGGATGGGCTGTAAACCTGAAAGCCGACCTTTTCGATGTTATCCCCGAGATAAATCTTCCCGAATTGGTGAAATATGCCGGCGAACGCAATGTTGGCATTATCCTATGGGCGGGATATTACGCATTCAACAAAGATATTGAGCGTATCTGCAAGCATTATTCCGAAATGGGAATAAAAGGGTTCAAAGTCGATTTTATGGATAGGGACGATCAACTCATGGTTAATTTCCACTATGAAGCAGCGCGAATTGCTGCGCAATATAAGATGTTGTTGGATTTTCACGGCACATACAAACCTACAGGGCTGCAAAGAACCTATCCGAATGTGATAAACTTTGAAGGTGTGCATGGGCTGGAAACCATGAAGTGGTCCGAGAACACGGTTGATCAGGTTGTGTATGATGTAACCATCCCTTTTATCAGAATGCTGGCAGGTCCGATGGACTATACGCAAGGAGCCATGAAGAATGCGATAAAGAAGAACTATCGTCCGGTTTTCTCTGAAGCTATGAGCCAGGGAACGCGTTGTCGTCAATTGGCACAATATATTATTTTTGAAGCACCATTGACAATGCTGTGCGATAGTCCCTCGAATTACGAAAGAGAAGGGGAATGCGCAGAATTCATAGCTTCCATACCAACCGTATGGGATGAAACAATAGCGTTGAATAGTAAAATTGGCGAATTTGTAACAATTGCCCGTCGAAAAGGAGAAGTATGGTATATTGGTTCTATGACTGATTGGAATAAACGCTCAATCGAGCTGGACTTATCTTTTTTGGATGGCGGTAACTATCAGGCTGAGATTTTTAAGGATGGGATCAATGCAGGCAAAGTAGCAAAAGATTATAAGAAAGAAGTTGTCGAAGTTTCGGGCGGTAGAAAACTGAAAGTTTCTTTAGCCAGCGGCGGTGGATGTGCAATAAAAATCTATAGGAAGTAAATTATGAAAAAGTATATACCCATAATGCTCCTCCTCTTTCTTACGACGGGTTTTTCAACTTCGCTCTTTTCGCAAACAAGTAGGAAAGACTATAGTTTGCAGGTTGACTCAATACTGAATCTGATGACATTGGAAGAAAAAGTGGGGCAGATGATTCAGTATTCTGATGACAGATTGCAGACCGGGCCATCAATCGAACATACAGATCAGTTTGCCGAAATCACGGCAGGAAGAGTAGGTTCCATGTTCAACGTTATGTCTGTTGAACGGATAAGAAGCTATCAGGACATAGCAATGCAAAGTCGTTTGAAAATTCCTTTACTATTTGGGCTTGATGTGGTTCATGGAATGCGAACTACATTTCCCATTCCTTTGGCAGAAGCGGCAAGCTTCGATTTTCAGATGATAGAGCAAACAGCGAGAATTGCCGCTGCCGAAACATCCGCTTATGGCATTCACTGGACATTTGCACCAATGGTCGATATTTCGAGGGATGCCCGCTGGGGAAGGGGGATGGAAGGATCCGGCGAAGACCCATGGCTAGGAAGCCAGATAGCTCGGGCAAGGATAAATGGATTTCAAGGTGAGAATTACAGCAATGCAAAGAGCATAATGGCTTGCGCTAAACATTTTGCAGCTTATGGAGCCGCTGTTGCCGGTAAAGATTATGCAGAAGCCGATATTTCGGAAACAACATTGCATCAAATCTATTTACCCCCATTCAAGGCGGCTGTCGAAGCAAATGTTGCCACAATGATGAATGGCTTTAATGAAATAAACGGCATCCCGGCCAATGCACACAAAGAACTCCAAAGAGATATACTCAAAGGTGCCTGGGATTTTAAAGGTTTTATGGTCAGCGATTGGGGATCTATCGGAGAAATTGCAACCCACGGAATGGCAAAAGACAGCAAGGAAGCAACCAAACTTGCCGTTATTGCCGGTTGCGATATGGATATGCATTCTATGTCTTACAAAAGGAATCTGGTGAATCTGGCCGATGAAGGACAAGTCGACGTTTCACTCATAGATGATGCGGTGAGGCGCATTCTTACAAAGAAGTTCGAATTGGGTCTATTTGATGATCCGTATCGTTATTGCTACCGGGAAAAAGAGTTGAATGACTCTTCCATAATTAAGAAACATCGCTCTGATGCCCGTTTGATGGGTGCAAAATCCGTTGTATTATTAAAAAATGAACAGGTATTACCAATACAACCCAATATCAAAAAGATTGCACTTGTTGGCCCCTTGAATAAATCAAGAGTCGATATGCTGGGTAATTGGAATGCGGCGGGAGAAGAAAATGATGTTATCACAATCTATGAAGGGCTCTGTAGCGCAATGCCGAATACCGAAATTGTTTATATCGAAGGATATAATCTGGAAACAAATGAACTGGAGCCTCTCCCGGATGATATGGCACACTACGATATGATTATTGTCTCAGTCGGCGAAAGAGCTTTAGATTCAGGTGAGGCAAAATCGAAGGTGGATATAACTGTTCATACAAATCAGCAAGCGATGATTAAACATATCAAAAAACAAACGGATAAACCAGTTGTAATGCTGCTGATGGGTGGCAGGCCACTTGTCTTTTCGGAGGCAGAGCCCTTTGCCGATGCAATAGTTATGACCTGGTGGCTTGGTACAGAAGCCGGAAATGCTATATCAGATGTGTTGACCGGAAAGTATAATCCTTCGGGAAAACTACCGGTAACTTTCCCGAAGCATGTGGGCCAATGCCCTATTTATTATAACCACAAAAGAACAGGTAGACCCTGGAAGCCAAATGAAAAGTATGTGTCAGGGTATATGGACGAAACGGCTTTGCCAGCCTATCCTTTTGGATTTGGGTTGAGTTATACTCAATTTGAAATAGGTAAACCCACTTTGGCGCGAAATAATTATGCAATCAATGAACCCGTAACTATACGGGTGAGAATAAAGAATACTGGAGAACGGACCGGAATAGAAACTGTACAATTATACCTGCAAGATGTTGTTAGCTCCATTACACGCCCTGCAATTGAGTTGTGTGGAACACAGCAAGTAAAATTGAATCCTGGCGAAGAGAGGTGGATTGAGTTTGAATTATCGACAGAAGTCTTTGGATTTTATGACAAGAGCGAATTCAAAACAGAAGCCGGAGAGTTTAATATCTATGTCGGAAATAGTTCACAGAATTTGCAGGGCCAATCCTTCTATCTGAAGAAATAACATAGAAATATCTTAATTATGTAAGTCACGTGGAGTCTTTCTAAAAAAGAACTATATCTGTTTATTGATACGTATGCAGAAACCTTAGACACGGAGATTTATTTGGATATGGGTAGCGCGACTTTGTAGAAAACGATTTCCGGAAATGAATAACCTTGGGGCAGAGCCCCGAGGAATTCTATTGATTTAATTCTTCCATGCAATTCATAAAGAATTCGTAACCATTTCGCATACCTAAAGATTAGCAAAAATGCAACATAGAAACAAATCACCAAAACTGTGATGCAGATAGCTTATCTTTCGTATATCCTAAAATAGAATAATCTGGGCACTACTGTCCAAAGAAATTTTCTTGGACGTATTTTAAATTATTAAATATCAATGTTTTACGCGACTATATTTTTTTCGAGATTTGATTTTATACTTTTGCAAATTGTATTGCAAGAGATAGAAATCATGAATCAGGGAAAGACTGTATTCGCTCAGATAATGTCGCTCATACCGAGATATGAGTTCGACAAGTTCGTAAAGAGATACAATGGCAATCGACATGCCATCGAGTTCAAATGCAGAGACCAGTTTATGGTGATGAGTTTTGCTCAGTTCACCGATCAAGATAGTCTCCGCAGCATTGATGCAACGCTGGTTGCTCTGTCCTCCAAGTTGTACTCGTCTGGAATCAAATATATCCAGCGGTCGACTTTGGCACATATCAACGAAACCAAGGACTGGCGCATATATCGTGACTTCGGTCAAATATTGATTGCTTGGGCGAGAGAGCTGCTTCAAAATGAGCCCTCCAGACTTGACGTAGATGGCATCGTCTATGCCTTCGACAGCAGCACGATTAAACTTTGCTTGCAACTCTGTCCATGGGCGAGACTTCATCATGATAAAGGAGGTGTAAAGATGCACACCTTGCTGGATTTGCGAGGAGCTATTCCCACATTTATTTATCTGACAGAAGCTGCGGTACATGACTCTAAAGTTATGAGCCTGATACCCGTAGAACCAGGTAATTACTACCTTATGGATAAGGGCTATGTAGATTTTAAGCAGTAGTTCTGCCACTTTCATCGCCAGCAAGCTTTTTTCGTTACCAGGGCCAAGGATAACATGAAGTATGAGGTGGTAGAAGAGCATCTGGTTGATAAAAGTACTGGAGTCATTAGCGATTCCACTATCAGACTGACGGGACTGAAATCCTCCCAATGGTATCCGGATACACTCCGCATGGTTGTATATGAGGACTATGCCACAGGAAACGTCTATAGGTTCTTGACCAACGACTTCGTACATTCTTACCTGACCATTGCTGAACTTTACAGGGAACGTTGGCAAGTAGAATGTTTCTTCAAATGGATCAAACAACATCTGCACATTAAGTCGTTCTACGGCACAAGCCAGAATGCAGTCTACTCGCAGATATGGATTGCCATCTGCGATTACCTGCTGCTTGCTATTGCCAAGAAAATGTTTCATGTTGATCAAGAACTTTATATTTTATCGTCCGCCATCGGGAAAGTACTCTTTGAGAGGAAGCCTTTAGGCGAACTGTTTGTTAAACCAAAACGTCTAATGAATGATGCCGATTCAGATCAACTGAACCTATGGGAAAATTTCTTTGGACAGTAGTGAAATCAATCCTAAAAATGCCATTAAAAAAGGATGTTCAAAATAGAACATCCTTTCTTCGTAAACTATCATTACAGTTACTCAAAACTCACCGGGTAATGGCCAATTGGGAGTAGGCACATGCATTTTCTCCATTTCCTTTTCAAATTCAGCTATTACTCCAGGATATTTATCGGCTAAATTCATAGACTCTGTCATGTCTTCCTTTATATTATATAATTCTAAAGGGGCATCTTTTTTAATAGTAACAACTTTCCAGTCACCTCTGCGAGCTGCACGTTGTTTTCCGGGAAACTCCCAGTACAGTAAACGATTATCCGTATCCATCTGTTTACCATAGAATAGAGGTAAGACATTTATCCCATTTAAATTTTGAGGCAATTTATCTGTAGCATTAGCCAATGCGGCCAATGTAGGCATTACATCCGGGAAATAAATAATATTATTCAATTTCTGAACCGGAACTTTACCTGGCTGATTAACAATAAAAGGCACACGAATTCCTCCTTCATAAAGTTGACCTTTCATACCCTTCAGTGAACCTTTACATCCTAACTCGGCCAATGGTGCCTGCTTAGCAGCTCCATTGTCTGAAGCAAAAATGATCATTGTATTTTCACGCAATCCCAATCTGTCAAGTTCTGCCAACAAGCGTCCAATTGCTCGGTCCATGTGTGTGATAAGCGCAGCATACCGTTTAGTATTCATATCCCAAGTTTCATCATCATACCAAACCGTTTCATCTATAATATAAGGTTCATGCGGTGCATCATAGGCCAAATATAAAAAGAATGGATTTGTCTTGTTCCTATTTATAAATTTAATCGCATCTTCCGTTGAAAGATCAGTATTATGTTTTATATGTTTGTCTCCTTCATTCTCTTTTATATTTTCAAGTTTCTCATTATTAAAACGCCAATAAGGATAGTAATATGGATCGTTAGAATAAACCGTACTAATAAGCCAGCCGTAAAACTCATCAAATCCTCGATTCAAAGGGGTAGCCTCAGGATTAAAACCATCCAAATGCCATTTGTTTACCAAACATGTCCGATAGCCAGCACTACTTAATACAGTAGCGATTGTTGTATCATTCGGTAACAAATGCATTCTTCGTATAGGCTTTGTACCTTTCATCCCTTCAATACCTCCTGCATTACAGAAATTATCACGAATGGTAGTGTTTCCTGTATTCCGCCCCGTCATCAATGCACAACGAGAAGGAGAACTTATTCCCGATCCTGCATAACACTGAGTAAAAGAAGTGCCAGTTGCTGCCAGCTTATCAATATTAGGAGTCTCAATATATTTATTCCCATAACAAGTCAAATCACAATAGCCCATATCATCCGCCAATATAAAAATTATATTAGTTTTTTTATCATTTACCGCAGTTGACTGCTGGGCCTTAACCACTATTTGAGGAAGAACCAACATATTTACGGCACAAAATCCTCCTAAAAGTTTATTCTTATTCATAATCTACATTTTTTTATTCACAGTTTCATTCTGTCTCACGAAAATTATACTCCAACACACATTATGGCATATCAACATTCTCATTATACTCCAATATCAATTCATCATGAGCTTTAATCTGAACGTCATCCAATTTCCAGTCCTTAGCCCAAATGATTTTTCCAGCTTTATTACCTTCAATACAGACATTACGAAGTATAAAGTTTTCGATTTTGCTGTTTGCTATTCCAACTACATTCATACAAGTTCTTGCATTAGAAGCCGTTACATTATCAAGAGTAACATTCCGAAAGACAGGAGTACCTTGTTCCAAACTTACAGATTCTAACATTTTACTCCAGTACACTGGAATTTTCTCCATATCATATCCCTTCGGAAGTTTAGAAATACTATATGCAGGATTCCAATTCAAATCAACAACAAACGGCCGTTCAACCCCTATCATCTCGATGTCATACAAATAAATGTCTTCAATCACTCCACCACGCTGACAAGTACTCTTGAAACGCAATCCACATTTTGTACCTACACCTTTCATTCGGTATGCCACTATATTACGAATTCCCCCCGAGGTTTCACTACCACAAGTAAACATCCCCCCTCCAGAACCAGCTACACAGTCACGAATCACTACATATTGGCAAGGGCGATTCACCCTAAGCCCGTCACTATCTCGTCCAGCTTTCAAACAGAAATTATCATCATTGCAATTTATATTAGCATTCTGAACAAGAATATATTCAGATGAATCAATATCAATGCCATCTGTACTTGGACCATGGCCTTCAATATTATTACTAATTATAATGCCATCAATTGTTATATGCTTACTATACAAAATATGTAAACTCCAAAAACCGGGCTGATACAATACAATATCACGTACAGTCACATTCTCACATTCGGCAATAAGAATTCCGCGAGGGCGTTCACAATCATAATCCACAATCCAGCGTAATCCCTTTGCCTCATAATCCTCCCGCATATTCCAGTACTTATCCCAAAACACCTTGCCACGCCCATTTATCACTCCATCACCAGAAATAGCAGCATTTTTCTTACCAATGATATTTATCAATGCAGAAGGCCACTCCATTTCTATTCCTGCAACGCGCGTATCTATCTTCTTATAATCACCTATATCTTGAGAGCCTATAAGAGTAACTCCTTTTGAAATATGAAGATTTACATTGTTCCCTACAAATAAAGAACCGGTAAGATAAATGCCTGGATGAAACACTACAATTCCGCCTCCGGCTTGTTCTGCAGCATCAATTGCTTTTTGAATAGCCATAGTATTCATACTTAGAGCATCTCCCTTTGCGCCATAGTCTGTAACATTATATACAGCCTGCTGTACCGGATAAGACATAGCACCTACTTTTTTCATCCAAAAGAAATCTGGTATTTCTCTGCCATGAGCATTCGTGGATAAACCGGTCATCCATACAGACAACGCAAACAGAATAAAGTAATTCTTCATTATATAAATTGGATTAACAAGTAAATTATACGTTATTGAAAGGTCAATTAGTAAACAACAAATCTTGTAAAGGACAAAAGTAAACAATTATACAACCACAATTATATTCCTTTTGACCCTAATACTTTTCTTTTTGATTTTGTCCAATCAAAAAGTATCTATTATCTCATCTTAGCTTAAATTCTCTCCGCCTATTATTGTCAGAAGAGTCTTTCAATCTTTCAAAAGTATAGTTTATTCCTCATCCACAATTCCGGTTTCACGCCCAAAAGATCTATATTCCAAGGGGGTAAATCCAGTACGTTTTTTGAAAAGAGAGAAGAAATGCTCAGTGGATTTATAATCGAGCATAAAAGATATTTCCTTGACAGACTGGGATGTGCCTACTAACAACTGCTTTGCTTTACGGAGTTTCAATTCCTGAAAATATTTGGCAGGTGCATATCCCGTATAATCCTTAAAAACCTTGCGAAACCAGGAATAGCTAATATTCAGTTTCATAGCCAATTCTTCCGGATCAATATCTTTGAACACATTTTCATTCATAATGATTTTCGCTTGTTCAATCTTTTGATCAACATCACCGACCTCAAAAATCTTATTCTTAGAAATGGAAAGGATCATTCCTATCATATGCAACACAATACCAGAAAGATATTGCTGAGAAGAAATCTTATCAGCTTCAGCAATTTCCAATGCACGCGAGAAAAGAGTAACTAATTCCTCATTCAATCCTACCTCTAATACTTGATTATCTTTAGAAAGGAAACCACCTTTCAACATATCATCTATGACCGGTCCTTCAAAACCAATGTAGTATTCATTCCATCCTGTCTGCTGGTATGGGTGGTATGTATGCCACTGTCCGGGAAACAGCACCATGAGCCTTCCCTTACAAACTTGCTTCTCAGGAGTGGTCTCAGAGGTAAATAATCCTCGACCTTTAGTTATGTAAACTAGCTGATACTCACGTAAAACACGTCCTTTTTGAGCATTGAAGAAGTAACCAGAAGGGTGATCCTTCAAGGGATAGGGAGAATTCGGCTGGATAGACTGAAAGCCTACAGTATTTACCCACAGACCGAATTTCTGGTCCATGTCATTTACAATCAAGTACTTAAATTCAACCCCTAAATCATTATAGTTCTTAGTCATAATACGTGTTTTTACAGGATAGGATAGGTAAGGGCAAAAATAGAAATTATTTGCGAATAAAAAAATGTCCGCTCCGGGTTAATTCTAAAAATATACCGGAGCGGACTAATAAATACGAATAAAGAGAAAGAGTCTATTTCTTTACGACAATCTTATCATATTGTTGTTCGGCCTTGATTTCTGTATACTTAGGTGCATCTATCATCTCGATAAGTGCACGGAGTACAGGGCCTTCACCCATAGGATCGTTCTCCTGGGTAGGACGGTTGTAATAGTATGCCACAGAAGGCATAATGCCGGTTCCTACACAAATAGAAGTTACATCACCATCATCTGAGATTTTTTTCATCATACCCTTCAAACCTTGTTCAGCCACATAGATAAAGTCCGGATGCAACCAACCCTCCTTCACACCACGGGCAATACCGAACACAAACATAGCGGTACCAGTGATTTCTTCATAAGAATCTTCCTTATCCAGCAATTGATGCCAAAGTCCGTTCTTACCTTGATAGCGTGCTACACCACTGGCTTGCTGACGGAAATTTTCAATAACCGCTTCACGCATCGGATGATCTTTCGGCATCATACTGAGCAAATCAGCTTGTGCCATAAACACCCAGCCGTTGGCACGGCTCCAGTGAGCTACTCCATGTTCCTTGTTGTCTGTATGATAACAATGATAATAAATCTGCTTTTCAGGACACCAGAGATAGCGATTATAATTCAATACCTGATTAGCGGCATCATTGAAATACTTCTCATCACCGGTCAACTTACCCATACGTGCCAAAAAAGAAATTGCCATGAATGCATCGTCCGCCCAGATAGTATTAACGTGTGGCCAGATGCGGGCAATGGTACCATCAACCAGACGAGGTTCACCATAATTCAGATGTTCGGCAGTCTCATTAATGTAACCCAGAAATGAATCATTAGGATACTTCAACTGCAACTCTATCAAACTGGCTCCCATCGGTCCATTATCGTCCAGACGTTTGCCACGGAAGATCATGTGCCAACTCAATTTGCGGACAGCATTCCAACCATCCCGCTTAAAAGCTTCATCATATTGTTTACGGAAGAAATCAAGGTTACCTTCGTTGAATACGAAGTTCATATTCTTCAAAACATATTTCTCATACTTCTTATCACCGAGCTTATCACCCAGTTCCATCAAAGCCATATTTGTTACCCCATTGGTATAGTGCCAGTTATTATACTTGCAAGCAACCTTTACATCCATATCAAGAGGTAACTTCTTGACGGACTTATATATCTCACCTGTCTTCGTATTCTTGAACTCGTATGTAGTGCTGGCAAGAATGCGGTCTGCAATCTTTACGGCAGCTTCTCTTGCCGTCATCTTGGTTTGGGCGGTAAGGGTTGCCACTGCCAACAGCAGGGCGAGGGAAAAGAATGTTCGTTTCATGATATTTGTTTAAGTACTTGGTTATCATTTAGGAAGATTAAATGCGCGAGTCATTTCCTGCATTTGCTCCTGACTCATGCCATCAGGCTCAAAGCCCATGTTTTTGGCAGCAATATAAATCAAGGCAGATTTATTCAATACATCTACCTGATCGAAAGCAGACATAACATCCACATCTACCGCAAAAACACCATGTTTTTCCCACATAGCCACGTCATAATCTTCAAGTTGTTCAATAGTTGCTTCCGCCAGTTTCACGGAGCTTGGCAGTTCGTAAGGAATGATGCCTAAACCACGCGGACAGAAAGCCTTTGTTTCAGGAATCATACTCCAAAGTAAATTGGTAGCCACATCTTTCTCCAGGAATTTCTTGCAATGCGTCATAGCAATCAGTTCGATAGGATGGGTATGCAATGAAGCTTTATAGGGAGATCCTTTCTCAATCAAGCGATTGTGCACACTAAGATGGGCAGGAAGTTCGGAAGTAGGCATCACCGGATGATCGGCAATGATGACATAGCTGGCACAGTCATCCAGAATACGAATCACAGAACCGTGCTCCATCGGCCAACGGGCCAGATCGCGCATCCGTTTATTGGTGCCCTTGCAATAGAAATAGCAATCTTTCAGATACGGAAGAGTAGCACCGATTTGTTTCACTTCGCTGATGGCAGGCAATGCTTTTATTTCATCGTCTACAAATTCAGTAATATTCAGGGTGATATTACCGCCATTACGTTCGGCCCACCCTTTTTGCCAGAGATATCCGGCAACCTCTGCCACTTGATTGACTGCATAAGTCAATGCCGGACGGTTTTCGAGAATTGATTTCATTATAATAAATTAAGTTACGGGTTACGAGCTACAAGCTACGAGTTGCTGCGCTATCATACCGAAAGGCACTTGTAACTCGTAGCTCGTAGCTATATATACTATTACACTTGTGCCATTGCCACCACAATAATAGAAGATATCAGAACTACCAACCCCAGAATAAGAACCGCAATCGTAGTATTGCTGACACCTTTCCATTCCTTCAACAGAATTCCCCAGACATTGCTGAACGTTACGTTCAATGACATCAGGATACTCCAGGAGAAAGCAAGTAGTACAGGACTGTCTGTCAGGAAGCTCTTACCCATTTCAAGGCCGAAGAACTGGGAATACCACAATACGCCTGCAAGCGCACAGAACAACAGATTATTCGTCAGTACCGAACCTTTCACAGAAAGATATTCCTTACCCGTCTTATTCTTGATATTCTGCCAAATACAGTAAGCGGCATTCGTACAGAAACCTCCAAGAGTTACCAGGAAAATTACAGGTAATCCGGCATAGAGCGCTTCTACTCCACCAGCCAAAGCAGCCTCTTTTATCGGTGTTCCCGCATCCAGACCGAGAGCGAAACAAGCGCTCATCACACCTGCCAACAGAGCCACAAGCAGCCCCTTTGTCAGAGCAAAATCCTTAACGGCAGCGCGTTTCTCCTCTTCCGTCATATTCTTGGAACGAAGACTACCGGCATATCCAATAATAGCAATACCTGCCAACGTGATACATACGCCGATGAGCAACATCAGTCCTTCACCATGAAGCAGGTCTTTTCCAGCAAACAAAGCCGGGAAAAGTGTTCCGAAACCGGCGCACGTACCGAGGGCAATACTCTGTCCGAGTGCTACACCCAGATAGCGCATACTCAAACCGAATGTCAGTCCACCCACGCCCCACAGAACGCCGTAAACCATTGCAGGCAAAGCGCCTCCGGCCCCCCAAAGTTCAATCAGCGAACTTCCCGCCGGAATGGCAAGCAACGCACCTAACAATGGGAAAACAAGCCATGCAAAGATTCCCTGTACAAGCCAGAAACTCTCCCACGACCAGTTTTTCACCTTGTTAATGGGTACATACGAACTACTCTGTCCGAAGCTCCCGATAGCTATAATCAACAATCCTATCAGTGTATTCATGATAATAACGTTTAGTGATAAATGATGAGTGTTTAACACAAAGAACCGTACAAAGATACAGCTTTCTCCGCTAAACACTCGTCACTAACCATTAATCCCTCAATTACGTTTCGACGTAACGTCTGCTTCGTATTTCTGTATCTCAGTAATGAATTCCTCACCTACAGGTACACCGTTCTTCAGACAGAACATATCCCAAACAGCATTCCAAGGCAGAGATTTTCCTTCTTCGAGCAGAGCAAGGCGTTCAAACAGCTGATCGTTCGCCTCGTATTTACGCAATGTATCCAGCGGTTCCAACAGAGCTTGCAACACACACTTCTGTGTAGCACGGCTACCTACTACATACGCACCGATACGATTGATAGAAGCATCAAAATAGTCCAAACCGATATGCACGCGATCTAACGCATTACAACGTACGATTTCTTTGCAAAGATCCATCGTCTCATCATTCATTATCGTTACATGGTCAGAATCCCAACGTACCGGACGGCTCACGTGCAACATGATTTCCGGAATAAACAGTAACAATGAAGACAACTTGTCGGCAACGCTTTCTGTCGGATGGAAGTGACCTGTATCCAACGTAACAATCTTATTACGGCTCACACCATAACCGATATAGAAATCGTTGGAACCTACCGTATAACTCTCCAGACCAATACCGAATACCTTAGATTCCACACAGTCCTTCATATTCTTGTATTCCACCTCGAAGATACGATCCAAAGAATCCTTCAGTAACTCGCGATATAACATACGGTTTACAGTAATATCCTTACTTCCATCATGCACCCACAGGTTCATGATACAAGGATCGCCCTGGCGTTTACCCATTTCCTCGGCAATAGCACGGCAACGTTTTGTGTGCTCTACCCAGAAATCACGGATTCCTTTATCAGGATTAGCAAGTGAAAGATTACCACTCTTCGGATGAGAGAAGGAGGTAGAGTTGAAGTCCAGCTTCATATTGTTTTCGGCCGCCCATTGTATCCAGCTTTCAAAATGAGCCGGCTCCACCTGGTCGCGGTCAACGAACTTACCGCCGAAGTCACCATAGATTTCATGCAGATTTAAACGATGAGTTCCAGGAATATAGCTGGCTGCCTTCAAGACGTCTTGTCTCAATTCTTCCATATTGCGAGCTTTGCCGGGATAGTTTCCGGTAGCCTGGATACCTCCTGTCAGCGCACCCTGCGCTTCAAATCCAGCTACATCATCTGCCTGCCAACAGTGCAGGGAAAGGGAAATCTTTTGCAAAGCATCCATTGCTTTTTCTACATCTACGCCAATAGCCGCATAACGTTCTTTTGCCAATTCATAGGCTCTCTGGATTAATTCTTCTTTCATGATGGTACTAGTTTTAATTATAAAGTTTTAAGTATTAAGTATTTTCTATTCAGGCGGTAAGGTAAATCAGGCTAACTGCAAGAAGTGCAGATAAGCAGCATTCCATACTTCCACATTTTCCGGGGTGAAGGTTTTCAACGGAATGGAACGGTTGATGAGCTGACGCATTGAAACAACGTCACTCGCCGCACCCGCTGTAAGGGCTTGTATCATGACATTACCGATTGCTGTCGCTTCTGACGGACCGGCCACTACTGGTATACCTACTGCATTGGCTGTCCACTGATTCAATAAATCATTACGGCTGCCTCCTCCGATAACATGCAGGGCCTCTACCGGACGGGGAGAAAGACCGCGCAGGTTCTCCAGCACCTGACGATAGCGCAGTGCCAGACTTTCGAAGATACACCGTACCACTTGCCCTCGGGTCTCCGGTATCGGCTGATGATGGTCAGCACAATAAGTACGGATTGCCTGTTCCATATTCATCGGATTGGCAAACAGAGCATCATCCGGATTTATCAGGCTACGGAACGGTTCACTGGCTTCCGCTTCGGCGATCAGTTCGGGATAAGAGATTTCTTCCCAATCGCAACGGCAGCGTTCCAGTAACCACATTCCACAAATATTCTTGAGTAAACGAATGGTTCCGGCAACACCGCCCTCATTCGTAAAATTTAAAGCTTCGGTTTCTTCATTAATAACCGGTGCATCCGTCTCTACCCCCATCAATGACCATGTGCCGCTACTCAGATAAGCAAAGTTACGATCCAATGCCGGCACAGCCGCCACAGCCGAAGCCGTATCATGCCCGGCAACAGCAATCACCGGAATTGCCCCCAACCCAGTGATCGTTTGTATTTCTTTAGTCAATACACCTACCTTTTCGCCCGGATAAACAAAACGGCCGAAATGCTCTTCCGTCAAACCGATTTCTTTTAACAATGCCGGTTCCAAACGACGCGTTTCAGCATTCACCAGTTGCGCAGTGGTGGCAATAGTATATTCTGTCACCATCTCCCCCGTCAATAAGTAACTAAGGGCGTCCGGCATGAAAAGTATTTTATCAGCTGCTTCCAGTGCACTATCTTTATTACGGCGTAAGGTATCTAATTGAAAAAGTGAATTGAAATTCATGACCTGAATACCTGTCCATCCATAAACTTGCTTACGGGGAACACGGGCGAAGAATGTCTCAGGAGCCCCCATGGTATGCGGATCACGATAAGAATAGGGCTGGCGAAGCAATCCACCGTCTTTACCTACGCACACAAAATCCACTCCCCAAGTATCAATTCCGATAGAAGTTATCTGTACATCATCCATGTGGGCAGCCAGTTTCAAGCCTTCCAAAATGTGACGATACAATTCGTAAATATCCCAGTAGTAATGTCCACCGACTTCGATCAGATGGTTAGGAAAGCGGTTTACATCCTGCAATTCCAATCCCTGCGGAGTAAATGTTCCCAATATGGTACGGCCGCTGGTAGCTCCCAAATCAACCGCAAAAAAGCAATGTTTCATGATATTAAATATAATTTGACGATACAAAAATAGGGGAAACCTCCCCTATACTTTGTATTAGTTTTGATTGAAAAGGTGCTGTTTCTGATATTCTTACCAGAGAGTGCACAGAGATCAAATTACTCCTCCACTCCTTCACAATAACGGGTCACTATCTTTTCTCCTTCCGTATTACGAATATTCACATTCTTCATACTGATATTCTTACTATATATAAATTCAGCTCCCAATTTAGAAGTAATATCTATATCTTCCAACACAATACCATCAATCGGCATTTCAGGAATACCATTGAAGAATAAAGCACGGCGGGCTCCAGCGCAAACCAGGTTCTTCACATGAATATTACGGAAACAAGGTGTAGTTTCATCCACTGGCAACGGTTCTACTTTAGCAGGTACCTTCTCACCACTTTCCAACACTTCAACAGCCGATTTGCCACCATAATAAAGATTGAATGTAATCGGCTCCGTCGGGATATCCATCATGGCAATATTACGTATCCAGATATTCTCAACAACTCCTCCGCGCCCACGCTTGCTCTTAAAACGCAAACCGACATCCGTCCCCAGGAACTGACAATTGCTGACAGAGACATTGCGTACACCACCACTCATTTCACTACCAACCACAAAACCACCGTGGCCTTTGAATACTGTACAACCATCTACCACCACATTCTCACAAACACGTCCCCGGCGGCGACCGTCTTCGTCTTTGCCACTCTTCAGACAAATACCATCATCGCCCACATCAAATGTAGAGTTCACAATCAGTGCATTCTTGCAAGATTCCAGATCCAAACCATCACCATTCTGCGCATAACTCGGATTACGAACCTGTACTTCTTCTATCAACACATTCTCACACATCAACGGATGCAGGTTCCATGCCGGTGAATTCTGGAAAATCACACCCTGCAACCATACATTCTTACACTCTATCAGGCTCACCATCACCGGACGAAGAAAATGACGCACACTCTGCCATTCTTCCTCGGTTTTCAGATTCTGAGGTACGTTCATATTACTGATAGTATCCCCTTTCAACGTCTGCGGATAAGGGAACCAGTAGGTGGGACGTTTATATACCCCACCCCGGGCGATAGTCTGTTTCCATACACCTTCTGTTACTTTCTCCCGTTTCAGAGGACGCCAATAATGTCCGTTACCATCAATGGCACCTTCTCCCGTTATCGCTACATTTTCCAGATTACGTCCGGAGACAGGCGATTGGCAACGGCGGGTGTATCCAATCCTTCAAATACAGTCTCTACCAATGGATAGAGGTCTACATCAGGTGAAAAGAGGATAACAGCACCCTTTTCCAAGTGCAGGTCAATATTACTTTTCAGGACAATAGGACCTGTAAACCAAACACCGGCAGGAACAATCAAATGTCCGCCCCCCTTTTCCGCCAAGGCATCAATAGCCTTGGCAAAAGCCGCCGTACAAAGTTCTTCGCCATTACCCACTGCACCAAAGTCAGCAAGGTTCACCTTGCGATCGGGGAATTTCGGCGCTTCTACCCTTGGCATATCAAAAGGCAGGTCTTTATATACTGCTTCATACTTATACGTTGAAGATTGGCAAGCACTGAGCAACCACAGACACACGGCTGCAATCACATACAATTGTTTCGTCATTCTTAGTTCTTTTTTATTTATAATCAGATATTTATTTCTATTCTCCCAGATAGAAGGAAGGTACGGGCGCTTGTGGATATCCCATGCTGCGATGCGCCACATAGCTACGATAAAGCGGATCTTGCATCAGCGTTACGCGGCGGTCGCGAGTCGGAATATTGGTATGATAGATACGCAACTCTCCCGGCAAAGCAGTAATCAGTTCTTCACGCCAATCACCTTCCAGGTCAGCTATCATCAAGATATCACCTTCGATTCCTTCAGTCAACACTTCTCCCTGCCATTTCCAGATGCTTTGTTTGCGCCCACCTGAAGATGAAGAAGCTCCCCAGCGGTTATCATCTCCTTTAAAAGTCTCACGCAGCAGATCCGCATCCCACCATATCCAATTACGGCAACCGGGTACTTCCGCATTTGTAGTGTTTATTTTCTTGCCATCGGCAGTGAGCAGGTATTTATCCGTGCTGCCACCTTTACGGTCTTCACTGGCAAAACATTCCATACCGGGATGTAAAGAATCAAAATCGGCCACCATACCGTCACCTACATGATAGGTGGTCTGCCCGATTTTCCAGATCAATTTGCCGGTAGCTGCATCCACCACGGAAACACCGCGACCATCCTCTTTCTTCGGTTCACTCACCATAAACACCTGCATACCTTCCATATCAGGATGAAGTTTGCAGAGATAAGCCTTGTCACTATGCCCCAAACCGGAAGACCAAAGTAACGTACCATTATCATCGAGCATACACGAGCCTAACAGAATCTCATCCCGTCCGTCACCGTCCACATCAGCCGTCACCATGCTGTGCGCACCCATACTGCGCACAATGGGATTTTCTTCATCCCCATCCCAGCGCCAGGCACGTTGCAGTTTTCCGTCTTTCAGCATCCAGGCATCTACCACCATCAGTTTGTAAGTGCCGCGGGCAGCCAATATATAAGGTGTCTTTCCATCCAGATAAGCAACCCCCATTTGGTTACGGTTCTGGCGAATCAGATTTCCATAGCGGTCGTTCCGTTCAGGCCAGTCCACGCGATCTATCTCTTTACCGGTCATGCCATCCAGCACGGAGAGGTATTCACTGCCACCACAAACACGACCTTTTTCATTCTTTACATAGTCATCAGCAGCAGTCTTGATAGCAACTTCAGCTTTCCCATCTCCATTGAAATCGTATACTATGAAAGGAGAATACCAGATTCCCGGTTCGATACCCGGTCCCATATCATAGGTCCAGAGGTAGCTTCCGTCACTCAGATAAGCAGATATTTTATATGTCTTTCCGGTTGTATCTCCGGGCATACCGGGGTCAACATTCGTTTCGGGAGTACGGATGATATAGTCATAAATACCGTCACCGTTCAAATCCGCTAAAGCGATCTTCCCGGCTTTCACACTCTCTTTCAATGGAATAGAAGTATAAGGCTTCAATTCGGAAAGAATCACTTCCCGTTTCTCCGACAAGGCAGATTTCTTTCCTTTCACCAGAACTTCCACCCAATAAGACGCCTTTTCGGCAGGAGTGACATCCATAAAGTCACAAGTCTGTGTAAGCGGCTTTTTAGTCAGGCGACGCGTTTTACCGTCAGCTTCCCGATAGACATGAAATGCAGTACCGGGAGCATCCGATGCCAATAACCGCCAACTGAGATAAATACCTTTGCCATCGCGGGCAGGGGTTACTGTCAATCCACGGTTCAGATTCTCAGTCACCCGTTCCCGGGTAAAACCTTCCACTAAGGGTTTCGGTTCATGCCTCGGATCAAGTATTTCATAGTAGTAATGCCTCTCGCGAGGGTCCTGGGCATTCAGAGTACTCGCCAACCCAAGCAGGCAGAGCATAATTAGATTCGATTTCATTGATTATCGCTTTAGTTTGAGGATGTACCGGAATCACCACAGATTACACAGATTTACACAGATATAAATATGATTATTAATGATAAAAAAATAATCTGTGATAATCTGTGTAATCTGTGGTGCTTTCCTGTCTCCGAATTATAAAGTTCTTATTTCAAAGTCTGCATAGGAATCAAGTGTACAGGTCCCAGCAAACCGCTTGGAACCGGCTCCCATTTGCCATAATTATCCTTTTTATAATGGATATTCACAATATTGGCATCCTTATAAATACGCCAGGGAACGTCGCGCCGATCCATATCAGCAATACGGTTAGCGGGCAGATTGGTTACTTCCACCTCCAATGTATTCACGCCCGGACGAAGATACTTACCTACCAGACAACGATAAGGAACTGCAATAAGCGTAGCTACCGCCTGTCCGTTGATGCGTACACGGGCACTCTCACGAACATCCCCGAGGTCGAGCATCCACTCTTCGACATCGGCAGGACTCTTCAGTGTAAACGTAGTGGTATAGCAAGCAGCTCCCATCACATTCTTTGTACCTTCGGCAGGAATTTCCGTCCATGAGCCAAGAGATACACTGTCCGGAGTGGCAGCAACCGCAGGGCTTGCCTCTACAAAGCGGAATCCCCATTTATCGGTAAAAGAATAAGTTACCGGAGACGTCTTCTTCACATCGTTCTGCACCACAGGCGTCCAGTATCCATATTCGGGTGCAGAAACTTCCTGGTTCGCGAATGTCTTCAGGATAACAGATTCACCGGATGCCAATTGCAGGAACACTTCCGTCCTGCCATTATTCTGGCGCAACCGTGCCTTACCCGAGGTTCCGTTCATTGGATTATAAAGCATTGCCGAACGTGCCTGCACAGCCAAAGGTATCCAGTTTTCGGTATCTTCTGTTTTCAAAGCAGAGATGAAATAGTGGTGTCCTTCAGGATGCGAGCGGCGAATGCTGCTTAATCCGAAAGTTGTTTTCATCTCTTCGGGAACAGCATCAGTGGCGGCCAATGTACGAGCATAATCTGTTCCAAAGAGAATATGTCCCTTTCCTTCCCGCTCCTTTATCTGTGCCAGCGCCTTATTGAACTCAGTACGGCGTCCTTCCAAAGTATTCAACCCCGGCACATCTTCCGGATATTGCTCCAGAAAGACAATCGTAGCACCTTCATCTGCCAGACGAAGCAGTTTCTCCAGTACATCGGCAGGCATCAGGCGGGCACCGGGAACTACCAGCGCTTTATAAGAGACACCACCGGAAGTCAATATCTTGCCGTCCTGACACATGGCATCACGGATGAAGTTATCAGAAATATAGTCCATATCATATCCCGCACTATAAATACGGTGCACCGCCTCTATAAAACGGGGAGCACGCTTTGCCATCTTATGAATATCGAAAAGCAACAGACGTCCGTCCAACTCATCCCACATGTCATATGCAGGCAGATAAACCAGGAAGTCATTATCCGGTTGTCCCATTTGCAGGAAACTCTGGCAACGGGTGACATAATCGAAAAATGCAGGGGCATCCCGCCAAATATTATTCGTAGGACTCATATCAATGGAAGCATAGAACTTCCAACCCGGCCAAGCAGCCTCAGCGGGCGAGTAAGTGGTTCCATGAAAATACATGTGATTCACACCCGAGATAAACATCAGGTCCATATCGGGTTTGCACTGCGAAAGTGAAGTGCGGAAGTGCTCTGTCAGCCAAGTGAATGTTTCTGAAGTAGTGAACGGTTTTCCGGCAATATGCGCTGCCGAAGAAGCATATTTCAGCATGGAAAGATCAGAGTCGTTGGGACGCGTCAGCGAATCCTTACGCAATCCTCGGATACCGAAGTCGGACAGTCCGAACCCCTCACATTCGGGCACGTCGACCGTCGCATAAAGATCTATCAGATTACCGGGAGAACCGTGTGCCTGGTTACGGGTACGTGAACCATGTTTGTGCGCCCAGTCCGTCCACTGGCGGGTGAAGTTCTCCTGAAGCAGTTCGGCAAGAGTTTCGCGATAATCGGAGATAATGCGACGGGTAGTCTCTGTCCGGTCTTTCGAAAGGAAATCCGGAAGAAAGTGTTCCAGTTTATAGCCACGACGGCGGGCAAACTGTTCAAAAAGGTCGTCCGTCCAGTCGGCACCGTAAACTTCATAAGAGTCATTGAAAAAATTATGCGGATACTCTGTTGGAGTTCCGGCAGAACCATCAGTCGCCTTTCCGGCAAAAGCCCGTTCAAATCGGTTCAGATAATTGGATACTGCTTTTGACGAAAAATGGTTCATCACATATCCTTCACCACCGGGAGCTGCACGCTTCACTTTCTGAAATGTCTTACCTACGAAAGCGGCAATCAGCCGCCACTCCCCTCTCGGAGCCTTCCATATTAGCTTTCCGTTCTCTATCTTCGAAGTCAGGTCATAGCAACGCACAGCCTTTTGTTCTTTCGGAGTAGAAGCGTCAGTCAGCACTCTGAAAGCCATCAGCTTACACAGTTTGGCATACGGACGTTGTTTTTCATCCGTCACTTCTATCTTTGCTTTCAGGCGTTCACCACCCTTCAGTGTATATTCTTCAATCAGCAATTTACAGGCAGCATCTTCTATACCCACTTCCGGGCCACCGAAAGGCCAGCCCGTACCTGTGTTCATATCAATCTTCATACCCAGGCGTGCAGCTTCACTTTCCGTATGGCGTAACATTTGCATCCACCCGGGAGTCAGGAACTGAATTTCGTTTGCATCATTACCCTGCACCCCATAGATAGGAGTAACTTCCATCGTGCCCATCCCTGCTTTGGAATATGCTTCCAGATTGCGAGTCAGGTTAGCCGCATCTACCGCACTCCCCATCCACCACCAGCGAGCACCCGGTTTAGCTTCCGTAGTTACTTCAGGCCACGCTATATTTTGTGCGGAAAGGGTTCCGGCACAGAAAGAAGCAAAGATTATTGCCAATAAATTCTTTTTCATGATATATACTATTTATTCAGCTCCAGACAGCCCATAATGAACGGTCCTGTTGCTTTTGCATCATTATCCCGCATCTTCTCACCGATATAATATTCGAAGCTGCCATCGCGATACGGATGTCCGCCCAAGCCGCCCACCTGGCAGCAACGTGTCAGTGTCAGCGTACCATCCTGGCGTTCTACCATCAGTTTACTTTTCAATCCCTTGAAAGCCTTCTCAGCCACAGCACGATATTTCGGGTCAATATACCCTTTATTCACAGCTTTTGCATAAGCATACATGAATTGCGTGGTTACAGATGCTTCCGGGAAGTTTCCTTTCCGTTTCGGCTGGTCGAGTACCTGATACCACAAACCATTTTTGTCCTGATAAGCGGGCAACACCTCAGCCAGTCCCTGTATCCAGCCAATCATCCGGGCACGTCCTTCGTGGTTTTCGGGAATGAAATCCAACGCATCCACCATCGCCATGAACCACCATCCGATACTCCGTCCCCAGAAGTTAGGCGAATGTCCTGTTTCCGGATCTGCCCAACGCTGGCTCTTGCTTTCATCCCATGCGTGATGATAAAGCCCGGTTTTGGCATCATACGTATGTTTCTGGCAAAGCGTAAACTGCTTTACCGCCTCATCAATCCATTCGGGTTTGTTGAACTCCGCACCATATTGTGCGAGGAAAGGAGATGCCATATATAAGCCATCCAGCCAAATCTGATGCTGATAGATCAGCTTATGCCAGTACGCGCCTTCCAGCGTGCGCGGATGGTTTTTCAGTTGCTTAACCAGGGCATCCATTGCTGTTTTATATTTCTCTTTGCCTGTTTCACGGTACAGGTCGAACAAAACCTTACCTGAATTTATATAATCGAGGTTGTATGTTTCCACATGATACAAATGGATTTCTCCTTTATCATTAATCAGCGAATCCGCCCATTGCTCCACATAGTCGAAATAACGACGCTCTCCTGTCTTCTTCCACATCCGCAACATCGCACAGCAGCCTACACCCTGCGCATATCCAAAGAACAGACGCTTCCCATGATCCAACTGATAGGCTTTCGGAAAACGTACCATTTCCGAATCGGCAAACCAACGGGCATACGAATCCGGCTCCCACGTATCTGTACGGAAAGGAGTAGCCGGGAATCCGGCTTTATTACAAAGATTCACGCGGAAGAAATTGCAATATGCATAACGCACAGCTACCGGCACGGAAACCTGCGGAGCGGAAACTTCCAGTTTGTCTCCCCTGATTAGGGCCGTAGCGGGATAAAAACGGCGATCTTCACCGGCAACGATAAAACCTTTCACCGGTTCATTGTCCGGAGTCATCAGTCCGTCGTCAGCATAGTCAAAGCTCAATACAGCTTTATTCCCTTCCACCTTCATTGTCTTGAACAACGGGCCGGAATAAGTCACGTCCTTACCATATTGCTTTGCCAATGCCCAGGCAGCCAGACGTTCACCCGTCACTGTTTTATTGCGGGGATGGATATCGAGCGAGTCGCCCGCATCAGTGATAACTGCCATACCCACATTCTTGAGTCCGCTTTGCCAGGTCCGGAGTTGGGCTTCGCGGATAGTGGCCGGCTGTCCGTAGTGCGGAGCTATCTGCACAAAGTAGAATGGCATATCCGGCTGCTTCCATTCCTTACGCCAACTATTTATCATATTGGTGAATACCTGCTGGTATTTATCGGCACGGATAGAGTTTGACTCTCCCTGATACCAGATATTTCCTTTTATCGTATATCCCAGAATGGGATGTATCATACCATTCCACAATGTTGCGGGTACTTTACAATAGTTTTTCTGTTGCTTCACGCCTTCCAATGCAAAGTCTTTCAGCACATCGGCATAAAGCGGATTTTTCTTCATTACATCCAGCTTTGTCCATGACTCCGCATGTGTTCCGCCCCAGGTAGACTGAATCAACCCTACGGGCATCTTCAGCTCTTTATATAACTTACGTCCGAAGACAAAGCCCACAGCCGAAAAGTCATACAGGTTCTTCGGATTGCAAACCAACCATTCCCCCTCACAGTCGTCCAACTCACCCTCGTGCGCCAACTGGTGTTTCACATGGAACAGGCGGATTTCCGGATAATCGGCATCCTTCAGTTCTTCCGCTTCATTCAGCATTCCGGTATTCCACTTCACATCCGGATGACGCGATACGGGGAACTCCATATTACTCTGTCCCGTACAAAGCCAAACTTCACCTATTAATACATTATTAATGGTAATCTCATTTTCACCGCTCACCGTAACGGACTGGTTGGTTGTTGCCTTCGGTGTCTTCAGTTTCACGGTCCATTTACCATTGGCCGCAGCCTTGGCAGTCACAGGTTTATCCAGCCATGATGCTTTAACCGTTACTTTTTCTCCGGGCGCAGCTTTCCCCCACACATTCACCTGTGTGTTTTGCTGCAATACCATGTTGTCTGAAAAAATAGCGGGAAGTGTCACCTTTGCTTCTGCCGTGAGAGAAGCAATCAAAACGAATACAAGAAAAATAGAAAATCCAAGAAGCTTTTTCATGTGCCTTTAATAGTTTATAGATTCACATAGATTATTTTATAGAACATGCCAATACCTGACGGCACAAAAATAGGGGTTTCCACCGAAACCCCTTCTTTATATTTTGATAGTTTTCTTATTGCTTTTGTCGTTTCCATAAAAACAGAATTGGCATTATCTATCCCTTTATCTTCAGCCAGCCCCAAATCGTTTTCTTTCGGGAGATGCTAAGTAAAGCAGCCCCCATCAAGCAACAGGCACAGCGTAACTCTTTATTGGAAAGTTTATTAAGATTATCAACAATACCGGGTAAAGGGTAGTTCTCTTTAAAAAAGGAAAATACATCGGCTGAGTTTTCTAAGTCGGTTTTCATTTGGCAAGTGCAAGTAAAAGGTTCATCCATCGTGTTATAAGTTTTAAAGGTTGATGTCGCCCCTATACCTCTATAATAAAAGTGGCATGGGAACTATTAACATATTATCCACTTTCGAGGCTCTGGTAAACCGGTAAGAAAATAATAAGCAATAGCTCCACGCCACAAGATGTATATAACAAAGTTATATGCAATCCGGACGTGGAGACCTTCACTTATCATTCGCTCTTATTAAAAATGTACCAGATTTCCGAAAGTACGAATAATAAAATGATCTCCAAATCATAAACATATCCCTTCACCACTGAAGAAATATGCAACAAAGATACACAAAATATCGGAATAGATATCATAGGATACGGCAATTATCATTTAGCTCATTATGATAGAGAAAATGACTCTACCAACGTTTTAGAAATAATGTTCCCGACCGGAATAACGCAATCTAAGTATTGTAGAACGGTATGTTAAAGATACAAATGCCTATTTATCCCATACAAAAACAACGCAAACAATAAATTTCTTCTATTGGAAAAATAGTTCTCTATTTCCTACATCCTACACCGGAGACTTTTTTCATTTGATTATCAAACAAATAGATGCGTGGAAAATGATGTAGAATGGTGTAGGCAAATTTCATCCTACACCCCAAAAACAGGCTTTCAAAGCACTTTTTCTATTACAACCAGCTAATAATCAGACACTCAACACGTTTTTTTACATACCTTACGCACATCCCCGTAAACACCTCTCTTTTACAAGAAAACAGAGGATATCTCTGCATTATTCTTCAAAAAACCTTCCTGATTCCTTTCATATCATAATATTAGGCGACGAAAAGAACTTGAAAATCCTGTTGCGAGATCGACAAATCCCACAATAGAATACTTAGGAACAATAAGAAAAATGGAAAGAAGGTCCTATGAAAACCCAACTTAGCCTTATTGTTTTTGTTCCTTTGCCCGTAACAAAACTTCGTTTCACAGTTGAGGGCTCTACGTTTTACAGTTGAGGGCTGTCGGTCCCACAACTGCGGGCTGCACAGCCTTCAATTGAAAAACGAGGTTTTGCTTATAGCATAATAACATTAACATTAAGGCTTTAGGAGAAAAAGGAAGGAGCATATCAAGTTTTTCCTCTATCATTCAGCTTTCTATATAACGAAATAATGAAGTCTAACTCCTGCAAAGCGCTCTTTCTTATTTGCTTTACGGTGCAGGATTCATCTCCGTGAAACTCTGTGTTACTCCGTGGCGAATTAATTCATAACTCAATAGATATTTATTATCTTTGCTACAGAATTTCTAAACAACGAATGCTCCTTTAATGAAAAAGTTCCAAATGATATTACAAGAAAGAGTCAAACTGCTGCTGTTTGTCTTGCTTTCTATTAGTTTGAACTCTTTCTCTACCAATACCAAATTCTACAACATCAGTGACACCTATGGCATTACATCAGGAGAAGCATTTTCCATCTGTAAAGACCAGTATGGTTTTATCTGGACCTCCACCAAAACCGGCATTTTAAGAGTGACTGAAGGCGACTGCCGCAATTATGAGCTTCCCTGCCGAACCACAGATTTTGTATTCGTAAAGCTGACTTATAGCAATTCACAACTGTTCTCCTACACCAATAACGGCCAAATATTCCATTATGACGAACCTACAGACCAGTTCTTCTTCCTGACAGACTTGCGGGAAGAAACCGATAATAGCCACATTACAATAGGAACCATCGTTGCCGATACAAGCAATGTACTTTGGATTGCTTCCTCGATCGGACTCTTTAAATATGAGAATAACATACTTACAAAAATCCCACAAACGGAAGAGGACATAAAGCATCTCACTTTTTATGACGACAATCACTTATTCTATATTACATCGGCAGGCATTTCACTACTGAATATTTCGACATCAGAAAGCCGGCTTCTTTACTCAAACACTACGGAAGATTTCTTTCAGGTACCCAGCCTGTACTATGATGACCAGCTAAAACGTCTATGGATTGGAACCGGATCGGCCGGGCTTTTCTACTATGACATCATCCGGAAATCTTTATCAGATATCCCTATCAGAAACTTTCCGAAGCAACCCATTCTTGCTATCAGAAAGGATGCCAAAAACACCCTTCTGATTGGTATTGACGGACAAGGTATCTGGAACATCAGCGAAAAAGGAGATACAATTTTCCATATATATAAGGAGGACCTGAACAATCCTTTTTCACTCCGGGGTGACGGAGTATATGATATTCTTTGCGACGGTTCAAAAAACTGGATAGCCACATTCACCGGAAAGCTGTCTTTCTTTGAAAACAACAACTCCCAGATCACACCGGTCACTTACCAGATAAACAACCCAAACTCCTTAGGAAACAACTACGTCAACCAGATCATTGAAGATCACGAAGGGCATATATGGTTTGCTACAAACAATGGTGTAAGCTGCTGGGATGCAGCATCCAACAAGTGGAAGCATTATTACCAGAATAAATCGGAACAGGCAAAGGTATTCTTATCTTTATGTGAAGATAACCAGGGACATATCTGGGCAGGAAGTTATTCTTCCGGCATCTATCTATTGGATCGTGAAACCGGAAAAACGCTGAAACATTACTCCTCCAAGACCAACACTCCCGGCTTTACTGGCGATTTCATCTTTGACTTTTTCGTGGATAAAGAAGGAGACGTGTGGATAGGCGGCAACCAAAAGCTATCCTGTTATCTGATAAAAGAAGATCGTTTCCGTGAATATCCGGTTCAGCCCGTCAGCGCGTTTGCCGAACTTTCTCCGGGGAAACTGTTGCTTACAACCTCACGTGGTTTGTTGTTGCTGGATAAAAATCAGGGAACGGTGGAAACGTTAGTCGAAGGCAGTCTGACTCAGGACGTAGTAGTAACCGGCAATACAATATGGGTTGCCACTTGCAGAGACGGCCTGATAAGATATGGCTATGACAAACAACAAACAGAGAGATTTACAACGGAATCCGGCCTGACGTCCAACTATGTGAACAGTATCTTATTTGATAGCGGTTTCTTATGGATTGGTACAGAACGAGGCTTGTGCCGGCTCAACATCTTAAATAATACAATCCAACCCTACACATCAGTCTATTCCCTTTCAACCACGACTTTCTGCGTCAACTCCTGTACGCGGCTGAAGAATGGCAAGCTGATCTGGGGAACAAGCAACGGTGCAATCATGTTTGCGCCGGAACTGATTCAGGAAACCCCTCCACGAGGAAATATCTTTTTCCAGAATATCACCGTAGCAGGCCGCTCCATACGCACAATTCCCGGTTTATTAAACAATACTCCCGTCAATCAACAGAAGAATCTTTCCTTAAACTACACTCAGAACAATTTCATGTTAGAGCTGCTTCCAATAGGGAATTCTTCAGGAAACATGAAATTCTCGTGGCTATTAGAGGGATTGGACGCAAACTGGAGCCGCCCTTCGGAACTTCACTTTATTAATTATACCAATCTTCCGGGTGGAAACTTCAAATTACACATCAGGATGTACGACAGTTCTCTATCGCAAATGATTGATGAACGCAGCCTGAACATACACGTCACGCCTCCTTTCTGGAAAACCTGGTGGTTTGCAGCTATCATCAGTCTATGCACCATCTGCTATATCATTTATGCTTTCAAAAGTTATTCGAACCGCTTGAAGCGGAAGAGTACCAATGACAGGCTTATTGCCGATGCTGTCCAGGCACTCATGCAAGAAAGAATGGCACAGGCAGAACCGGGCATCCGGGAAGAGCTGCCTGTGCCCCAGAGTAAGCCAAGTGATCCGTTCGTAAGCCGGGCAATTAGCATCATCAACGAAAACATTTCCAATAGCGAATTTGGAAAGGAAGAATTTGCCGCAGCCATGAATGTGAGTTCTTCACTTCTATATAAGAAAATTAAAACATTGACGGATCAATCGCCGTCTGACTTTATCAAGACCGTACGGATGAATCATGCTCTCAAACTTCTGCAATCCGGTCAATATACTGTAACCGAAGTTAGCGAACTTTCCGGTTTTTCAAGCCTCAGCATTTTCAGCCGCGCCTTCAAAAGCTATTTCGGCAAAACACCTACCGAAATCTAAGAAAAGCCTCAAGAATAAGGCCGGAGACCATTATGCAGGCCTTTTTTATCTGAAATGCAAAATGAAATATCTAAAATGAAAAGTCCTTTCCCTATCTCCTCCCCTAACTTTGCAGGCAGAACTTTTAGATTATCAGCAGAATGAAAAACATGTCACATTATCTACAGCTTATATTAATAATGCTGTTCAGTTTCGGGGCAACCGCCAACGGATATGCCCAGAATAAAAAAACAAACATTGCATCTGACTTTGACAAAGTGGGTTGGAAAGTAGGTATTCAGTCCTATACCTTCACCCGGTACTCCCTTTTTGACGCTATTGATGCAGCGGCGGATTTAGGTCTGAAATATGTAGAGGCTACAATCTGGCAAACCATAGAGAGGGGAAAAGAAGAACGATTCAATCCATGGCAAATGTCAGAAGAGACTAAACAAAAAATCAAGAACAAATGTCTGGAGAAGGATATAACACTTACTTCATTCTACTGCCGTCCAAGCAAGGAAGATGCGGAGAACGGACAAACAGAGAAATTGTTCCAATTCTGCAAAGAATGGCATCTATCTTTGACTACCGATCCTGTCCGTATTGCAGAAGGTCCGGGAAGTATGGACTTCTATGACGAATTGTGTCAAAAGTATGGCGTTTATATGTTTCTGACCAATCACCCCAAAGCACATGGTTCGCCCTATTGGAACCCCGTGGATGTATTGGCCGATTGTAAAAACAGGAGTAAATACATCGGTGCTTCTGTTGATGTAGGACACTTTATGCGCGATGGTACCAATGTATATGAGGCTGTTAGAAGCTACACCGATGCAGGTCGTATGTATCATTTTCATTTTCGTGATGTAGACCGTTGCGACAAAGAAGGAAAAGATGTAGCCTTGGGTGAAGGAGCAGCTCAAATCAAAGAACTGCTAACCTATCTTTATGAAAAAGGAGCTACTCCCGTTATCGTATTCGAATATGAAAGGGATCAGGATGAACCGTTGAAATACGTAACTCCCAGTGTGGGCTATCTTCATCAACTCAGTAAAAAATTGTTCGGAAATAGGAGAGCGAAAAACTCCAATAAGAATGAAACCGTAAAATTGTGGGCACAGAATGCCCGGACAGAAGGCGGATTAAAGGTATATGACAAAGATACATTAGCAACGATACATGGCTGGAATAACACGGATCAACTTATTTCGTGGAACACCTTCTCTAAAAAAGGGAACTATATCGTACGCATGAAGTATGCTGAACCCTACCAAGGTAGCGCCCTAACTGTGACGGCAGGACAACAGCAACTTGCCACATTGATTCAGCCGACCAACAATTGGAACGAATACCGGGAGATGGATTTAGGCGTCATAAATATTCCTGTTACAGGAGAAATAGATATTCAGCTCCAAGGCATCCAACTCTCTTTAGCAAAAGATGAGAAAGGCAGACTGGTACACAAAGAAGCACTACCCGATGTTCAATGCCTTTCACTGATACCAACAAAGGAAAAAGCGACTTCCACTCCAATAGACATACTGAAAGGATTCAAGGGAAAACCTCTCTTTAATGGAAAGACATTCAAAGGCTGGACTGGCAATAACGGCGACAACAGCATGAAGTGGTTTCGCATAGAAGAAGGTGCCATTATCGGCGGAAGCATAGAAAAGGATATTCCTAAAAATGAGTTCCTGCGTTCCGACCGCGAATACAGTGACTTTGAACTCCGCCTGAAATTCAAAATTAACTGTGCGGATGACTCATATAATGCAGGTATCCAATTCCGTAGTCAACCCCAAACAGAAAAGAACAAAGAACATGAAATGATAGGTTATCAGGCAGACATCATCTCATGGAAAAAAGGAGCGCTTTATGATGAGCAACGCCGGTGGGATTTCTTAGGTACGCCTCTCTGTAAAAACCCGGACTATAATCCCAAAGAGTGGAACTCATATATTATCCGTTGTGAAGGTCCGCGTATCCGCATCTGGCTGAATGGAACACAAACATTGGACTACATCGAGCCTTTCTCTGACTGCCCTCACCCGGATGCACAAATAGGTAAAATTCCACTGACAGGATACATCGCTTTACAAATTCACGAAGGTAAAGCTTGCGAGGCAATCTATAAAGATATTGAAATAGAAAAAATCAAATAGAAAATGAAAACAACAATCAAGTCCTTTCTGCTACTCTCTCTATTAGCAGTTCTGTTGAAAGTCCTGAAGACGGAATAGAACATCGACGAAACAATTGGTAATCCGGTAAACCTAAGTTATCGTTTTTCACTCGACTCTCCGTCCTGGCGTGAGGCAGCAGACCCCAGTATGATAAAATACAAAGGAGAATATTATCTTTTTCTTTCTAAATCCGGCGGTTATTTCCATTCAACAGATCTTGTTCATTGGGATTTAATAACCACTGACAGTCTTCCCATCGAGAAGTATGCTCCCACCGTTATGGAAATGGACGGAGAGATCTACTTCACGGCCTCCGTAGCCACCAACAAAATCTATAAAAGCGCTGATCCCAAATCAGGCAAATGGGAGTTGGTAACCGATCAGTTTCCTTATATCCTGGCAGACCCGATGTTGTTTTACGATTCAGATACTGACAAAGTATATCTATACTATGGTTCCGGTGCAGCCACTCCCATGATGGGAATGGAATTGGATAAAAAAACATTTATGCCCAAAGGGGAAGCCATTCCCTTATTTTACAGCAATGCTGAAAAATACGGTTGGGAAGTATCCGGAGACTATAATACCAATTACAAGCACACTTGCTGGCTTGAAGGCGCATGGATGAACCAATACAAAGGGAAGTATTACCTGCAATATGCAGTACCCGGTACCGAATTCAAAAGTTACAGCAACGGAATTTACGTATCGGAAAATCCATTGGGCCCATTCACTTTACTCAAACATAATCCTTTCTCTTATAAACCCGAAGGTTTTGTCAACGGAACCGGACATGGCAGCACATTTCAGGATTTATATGGAAACTACTGGAATATCGGTACTTCCACAATCTCACGAAGGCACATGTTCGAAAGAAGGATTTCCCTATATCCAACCTTCTTTGACAAAGATGGAGATGTTTATGCATACACAGCATGGGGAGACTATCCTATGATTGTTCCTGATAAAAAAATATCTTCTCCACAAGATTTATTCCCGGGATGGATGCTCCTGTCTTATAAAAAGAAGGTAGAAGCGTCATCTACATTGGAAGGATATCCTACAGAGAATGCCGTGAATGAAGATATCAGAACATGGTGGAGCGCAAAAACCGCAGACAAAGGAGAGTTTATGACTGTTGATTTAGACCGGAACTCTAAAGTCTATGCCATTCAGGTCAACTTTGCCGACCAGGATGCTACCGCATTGGGAAAATCGGATTCCATATATTACCAATACCGGATAGAAGAATCCCAAGATGGGATTACATGGAATCTGTTAGTTGACAAATCAGAGAACAAAGCTGATGCTCCCAATGACTACATCCAATTGGACAAACCGGCAGACACCAGGTATATCCGTATCACCAATATCTATTTCCCTTCCGGCAAGTTTTCCATCTCCGGCTTAAGAGTGTTCGGGAAAGTGGATAAACCGGTTCCGGCAACTGCCCAATTCACGGAATTAACCAGAAACAACGATAACCGCAGAACCGTAAATCTGAGTTGGAGCAAAGTCAACGATGCTACCGGATACAATATCCGGTTCGGTACACAGAAAAACAAATTATACCATAATTATCTGGTATATGAAGACAACAAGGTATCCATTAACATATTGAACGCTGACCAGACTTATTATTTCGCAATAGACAGTTTCAATGAAGCGGGTGTCACTATCGGAAAAGAAATCAAAACCATTCAATAAATATGCAATATCATGAAAATCACTTATTATCTTAGGAAATCACTTTTCTGCTTATTACTGTTTGCATCATTTGCATCAATCAGCAAGGCGGATTATCCATTGTTTTGGCAACGATATACAGCCGACCCATGGGGAATAGAATACAATGGACGACTGTACCTGTTTTGTTCGCATGATACCTATAGCCCTCAAAGAGGATACGGATATTTTATGAACGATATCACTTGTATCTCAACTGACGATCTAAAGAATTGGACAGACCACGGTGAAGTATTCCATGCCAAAGACTCAAGATGGGGAGCCCAATTGACCTGGGCGCCATGCGTTGTTTATCACAACAACCAATTCTATCTCTATTACGGTGACGGCAATTGCGGAGGTATTGGCGTAGCAACCAGTAACAGTCCAACCGGTCCTTATATAGACAATCGAGACAAACCCGTGGTAGATATGAATACTCCGGGAGTGCAACCCGGCAGCGGACAATGGGGAATGTGGTGTTTCGATCCAAGCGTATGGATAGAAGATGACGGACAGGCCTTCCTTTACTTCGGAGGGGGCGATCCCGGCAATTCACGAATCATTAAATTGAAAGATAACCTGACAGAAGTTGAAGGTAAGGCCATACACCCCAATACTCCCGGTTTCTTCGAAGCTTCATTTGTACATAAATATAAAAACAAGTATTATTATTCGTATGCCGGGCATCATTTCAGCTTTCCCGCCAACATTGAGTATGTAATGAGTGAACATCCAATGGGACCTTTTTCCCAGCCTGGATTAATATTGCCTAACCCACCCATCAACGACGGCTTCAACAATCATCATTCCATCTTTCCATTCAAAGGCGAATATTATATTGCATATCATAACCGGGAAGTGGCCTATGTGAAAGGAGAAGCGGACAAACGTTCACGCGAATATATGCGTAGTGTCTGTCTGGACCATTTAATACACAATGAAGATGGTACTATCCGGACGGTATCAATCACACGTGACGGCTTGCCCCAATTAAAATACATCAATCCGTACAAACGAAATGAAGCGGAAACCATGGCAAAAGGTTGGGGCATCAATACTGAAGCCCGAAAAGGCGATCCGGGTAATCGGATTGTAAGTTCTGCTAACGAGGGGGATTACATAAAAGTACAGGGAGTGGATTTCACCAAAGAAGGCCTTTCCAAACTTAAAGCTTTGATTTCATGTGGTGCTCCAGAAGGTGGAAATATTGAAATCCGTCTGGAGAGTGAAAACGGATTGCTGATAGGTACTCTGAACGTTGTTCCCACAGGAGACTGGGATTCCTGGAAAACGATTACAACGGACGTAGCTATTCCCAACACTGGTATATTTGATCTGTACTTTGTATTCAAAGGCAATAAAGAAGACTTTGTCCATATAGATTATTGGGAATTCACACATTAATATCCACAATAAATATTTGTATTAAAAACAACCATCAACAATAACGATTATGATGAAAAACAAGATTTTAGCCCTATATCTGGGGTTCCTTCCACTTTTGGCAACGGCTCAAAATCCGATTATTCAAACCAAATATACAGCCGATCCTGCTCCAATGGTGCATAACGATACATTATTCCTTTATGTGGGATGCGATGAAAAGGATGCTCCTTCCAACGCATACCTGATGAGAGAATACCGCCTGTATACCACTACCGACATGGTGAATTGGACGGACTGTGGAGCACCGCTGAAAACAAGTGATTTCAAATGGTCAGCCGGAGATGCCAGCGCTGCACAATGCATAGAGCGGGATGGCAAGTTTTATTGGTATATATCCTCACAAAACAGATTCAGTCCGGGTTCATCCATCGGTGTAGCCGTTGCAGATACTCCTTATGGTCCCTTCAGAGATGCATTGGGCCAGGCATTAGTAACCAACGACATGACTACAGCCGCCAAACACTCCTGGGATGACCTTGACCCTACGGTCTTTATCGACAGTAATAAACAAGCATATCTCTATTGGGGAAACGGGGCTTGTTATCAGGCCAAACTGAATAAAGATATGATATCCCTGGACGGCTCAATCACAGCACTCGACATCAAAGACCAGACCGCCTTTGTGGGAAGGTTCACAGAGGCGCCCTGGGTATATAAGCGTAACAACCTGTATTATATGATTTATGCCGCCGAATTCCCGGAATCCATACATTATTCAACCGCCCGGACCGCAGAAGGTCCCTGGAAAGCCCGGGGAGTCGTAATGCCATTGGAAAAAGGAAGTAATACCAACCATCCCGGAATAATTGATTTTAAAGGTAACTCCTACTTCTTCTATCATAATGATGCGCTGCCCGGTGGGCACAGTTATTGCAGATCGGTATGTGTGGAACAGTTCACATACAACCCCGACGGAACCATACCGCAAATGCACATGACTAATGAAGGTATAAAGAAAGGAACAGGTACACTCAATCCATACAAACGAACTGAAGCGGAAACTATAGCATGGGCACAAGGCGTTACATCTGCCACCGATAAAGAAAAAGGTGTATATATAACCGCTATTCATAATACCGATTACATCAAGGTGCGTGATGTGAACTTCGGACAGAAAGGTGCTTCGCAATTCACCGCTTCCGCATCCAGCAGATATCATGGAGGAGAAATAGAACTAAGAATCGACTCACCCGAAGGTGAAGTGATCGGCACCTTAAACATTCCCTATACCGGAGAATGGGATAATTGGGAACAACACTCTACCCATGTGAAGCCGGTCAAAGGAGTTCATGACCTATACCTTATATTTAAAGGTAAAACTCCCCACGAGCTTTTCAACTTCGATTATTGGATGTTCTCCGAAAAGTCCTCAAATTAATTAATTTATTCTATTTATTATGACCATGAAGCATATATTCTCTATCATCCTCGGCCTGATGGCATTCTGCCAGTTACAAGCCCAGTCGTGGACAGCCGACAACGGCAACGGTACTTTTACCAATCCTCTGTTTTACGATGAATTTACCGATCCTGACCTGATACGTGTAGGAACAGATTATTACATGGTTGCCAGTTCCATGCATGCCATGCCCGGACTACCGCTACTACGTTCCAAAGATCTGGTAAACTGGGAATTCGTAACATATATCTTTGACAAACTCGATTTAGGACCTGATTTTCATCTGGAAGGCGATAAAGGCATTTATGGAAACGGAATATGGGCACCTGCCATCCGTTATCACAAAGGCACTTTCTATGTATTCGTCAACGTAAATGACCATGGCTTACAAGTTTTCTCTGCCAAAAATCCCGCCGGCCCCTGGACACACAAGAATATGGGTGGCAGAATTTACGACCTGGGCATATTGTTTGATGACGACGACAAGATATATGCAGTACATGGTTACGACGAAGTACATCTGATTCAACTTAAACCTGACTTCAGCGGCTATGTGGAAGGCAGTGAGAAAGTAATCATCCCTAAAGGTAATGCCATGGGAGAAGGGCATCATTTCTATAAAATAGACGGAAAATATTATATCATCAGTGCAGACTATGCACCCGTAGGCCGTATGCAATGTGCCCGCGCTGACAAACTGGAAGGTCCTTACGAAACCGTGGTTATCAGTAATCGTGAAACCATGGGTACACAACGTGGCTGGTGGACCAAAGGATATGGCTTCTGGTCGAACATCCCCAATGAAGGAGAAGCAATGGAATTTGAGCGCCCTTCTGAAAATGGTTTCGGTGCAGTAACCCTTCATCAGGGAGGCATCGTCGATCTGCCTAATGGTGAATGGTGGGGATTCTCAATGATGGACGTAAAATCCGCAGGCCGCCTGACTTTCCTTTCACCCGTGACCTGGAAAGATGGTTGGCCCTACTTCGGACTGGAAGGAAACCTGGGACGCTCACCACGCACCTGGTTCAAACCGGATACCGGAACGGATATAGCTCCTCTGACAACTTATCAGCGTGATGATGATTTCTCGTCTGCCAAACTAAAACCGATCTGGCAATGGAACCATATTCCGGTAGATAAGAAATGGTCGCTCACTGAGAAAAAAGGTGTACTGCGTCTGCACACTCTCCCTGCCAAAAACTTCATGTATGCGAAAAATACACTTACTCAACGCGCTATCGGTCCGGAGTCCAGCGCCACCGTCGAATTAAATGCCAAATCCTTAAAGAAAGGTGACGTAGCCGGACTTGGGTTATTGAATGTTCCCTATTATTGGATCGGTGTAGTGCGTACTGACGAGGGATTCATCCTGAGATTTTACGACTTAGTAAAGAACCAGTCTACAGACGAACCATTATCCGGCCCACAAGTGTACCTGCGTGCCAGTGGTGATTACAATAGAGACCTGGCAACACTCAGCTTCAGTACAGACGGTAAAACATTTAAAGAAGTCGGCGGTGAACTGCGTCTGGGGTATCAAATGAAGACTTTCCAGGGAGTACGGTATGCCTTATTTGCTTTCAATACGAATGGAAAAGCGGGAGGTTATGCCGACTTCGACAATTTCAAGGTAAAAGAACCACTGGCAGATCGCTCTAAAAATCTTCCTCTCGGCAAAGTAATAACACTAACCAATCTCGCAAACGGTGAGCAAGTCTGGGCTAATCCCCACGGTATGCTGAATCGTTCCTATCCGGGAAGTAATACGTTCAACGGTACCGGATGCCAATTCCGTGTACACGACCGCGGACAAGGACGTATAGCTCTTGAAGCATTAGACGGATCAGGCTTTGTCACCGTCACCGGAGCCGGCCTCTCAGCAGATGTTCGACTCATGCAGAAAGAAACGGAAGGCAGCCTCTTCATGTGGCAGGATATGTTATGGGGACAATGTATGCTACTATCCTTAAAGACCAATCGCTTCATTGGTTTGGATCCGCGTACAGACGAACCTTATTCTGCCGACTGGCCCGGGACTATACCCAACCGTAAAGACGGGACTGTGTTTTCCTGGCAGGAAATAAAATAATTGCATATATTCTCCGATTTATGCATAAAGCACAGCATTCATAGTATAAAAAGTATAAAAATTCCCTCTTTAATGCATATTCTTTCCAAAATTATCGCTACTTTTGCGCCATTCTTAGAATAATTATACAGAACAATGAAGAAAAAAGCCAATCGGTTAGACGCTATCAAGATGATTATCTCAAGCAAGGACGTCAGTTCTCAGGAAGAACTGCTGCAAGCTCTGAGTAAAGAAGGCTTTGAACTGACACAAGCCACTCTCTCCCGCGACTTGAAACAACTGAAAGTTGCCAAGGCGGCAAACATGAACGGGAAATATGTATATGTATTACCCAACAACATCATGTACAAACGTTCCAATGACCAAAGTGCCAGCGAAATGTTGATGACCAGCGGATTCGTGTCCCTGCAATTCTCCGGTAACATTGCCGTTATCCGTACACGACCGGGATATGCCAGCAGTATGGCCTACGACATCGACAACCGCGAATGTCCCGCCATTCTGGGCACTATTGCCGGAGACGACACCATCATGTTGGTAGTGCATGAAGCCGCTTCACATGGCGAAGTACGCGAATTTCTGTCGCAAATCATTCCGAACATTAAATAAATAAAGAACGAATCAATAAGAAATGGATACCAAAAAAGTGGACGTGATGGTGGCTGACGCCTCTCACGAAGTTTATGTGGATAAGATTTTGGATACCATCAGAGAAGCGGCCAAAGTACGTGGAACGGGCATCGCAGAACGCACACACGAATATGTGGCGACAAAAATGAAAGAAGGAAAAGCCATCATCGCCTTATGCGGAGACGTGTTTGCAGGCTTCAGCTACATCGAGAGTTGGGGAAACAAACAATATGTTGCGACTTCCGGTTTGATTGTGCATCCCGACTTTCGCGGTATTGGATTGGCTAAGCGTATCAAAATGGCATCTTTCCGCCTGGCACGCTTGCGATGGCCCAACGCCAAAGTATTCAGTCTCACCAGCGGAGCCGCCGTCATGAAAATGAATACGGAACTGGGATACGTTCCCGTCACTTTCAATGAACTGACTGATGACGAATCCTTCTGGAAAGGCTGCGAAGGCTGCATCAACCATGATATATTAGTAGCCAAGAACCGCAAATTCTGCATCTGCACAGCAATGCTTTACGACCCGGCTCTGCATGAAGATGATAAAATTTAAAAAACAAAGGATATGGAAGAAAAGAAAAAAGTAGTAGTCGCATTCAGCGGCGGTCTTGATACTTCATTTACGGTAATGTACCTTGCCAAGGAAAAAGGGTATGAAGTGTATGCAGCTTGTGCAAACACCGGTGGTTTCAGCCCCGAACAACTGAAAACAAACGAAGAAAACGCTTATAAACTGGGCGCAAAAGAATATGTCACTATCGACGTGACGCAGGAATATTACGAAAAGAGCTTGAAATACATGGTATTTGGTAACGTGCTGCGTAATGGTACCTATCCTATTTCCGTAAGTTCCGAACGTATCTTCCAGGCACTTGCCATCGCACGCTATGCCAACGAGATCGGTGCAGATGCTATCGCTCACGGTTCTACCGGTGCAGGCAACGACCAGATTCGTTTTGACATGACATTCCTTGTATTGGCTCCGGGCGTGGAAATCATCACACTGACTCGTGATATGGCATTGAGCCGCCAGGAAGAAATCGATTATCTGAACAAACATGGTTTCTCAGCAGACTTCACCAAACTGAAATACTCTTACAATGTAGGTTTGTGGGGTACCTCTATCTGCGGTGGTGAGATTCTGGATTCCGCACAAGGATTACCCGAAAGCGCTTATCTGAAACACTGTGTAAAGGAAGGCAGCGAACAACTCCGTCTTACTTTCGAAAAAGGTGAGTTGAAAGCTGTGAACGATGAGAAATTTGATGATCCCATCAAAGCCATTCAGAAAGTAGAAGAAATCGGTGCCGCTTACGGTATTGGTCGTGATATGCATGTGGGTGATACAATTATCGGTATCAAAGGCCGCGTAGGTTTCGAAGCTGCTGCTCCGATGCTGATTATCGGTGCACATAAATTCCTGGAAAAATATACACTGAGTAAATGGCAGCAATACTGGAAAGACCAGGTTGCCAATTGGTACGGTATGTTCCTGCACGAAAGCCAATATCTGGAACCGGTGATGCGCGACATCGAAGCCATGCTACAGGAAAGCCAGCGTAACGTAAACGGTACGGCTATTCTGGAACTTCGCCCATTATCTTTCTCGACGGTAGGTGTAGAATCAGAAGACGACCTTGTGAAAACGAAGTTCGGCGAATATGGCGAAATGCAAAAAGGCTGGACAGCAGAAGATGCGAAAGGTTTCATCAAGGTTACTTCTACTCCACTGAGAGTATATTATAACAATCATAAAGACGAAGAAATCTAAAAAGCCTATCCCCTAACCCATCTCTCATAGAGAACGGTTAGGGGATAGAACAATTATACGAACAGATATGGATAATAATAACAAAAAACTAACTCGCTCACGCAGCGACAGAATGCTTGCCGGCGTCTGCGGAGGATTGGCCGCTTATTTCGGACTCGACCCTTCACTCGTACGTATCGGCTATGCGTTATTGACGTTTTTTACCGTATTTGCCGGTATCCCCGTGTACCTTATAATGTGGCTTATTGTTCCCGAGGAAAAGAACTTGTATAACAGATAAAAGAATAATTGTATAAACTAACATGATTAAAGTAGGAATCATCGGCGGAGCCGGATATACGGCAGGTGAATTAATTCGTTTGCTGATCAATCATCCGGAAGCGGAAATCGTATTCATCAACAGCTCAAGTAACGCCGGAAACAAAATTACCGACGTACATGAAGGATTGTACGGCGAAACGGACCTTGTCTTCACCGACGAGTTACCTTTGGACAAAATTGACGTGTTATTCTTCTGTACCGCCCATGGCGACACGAAGAAGTTCATGGAGAGTCACAACCTTCCCGAGGAGTTGAAGATTATCGACCTTTCTATGGACTACCGCATCGCTTCTCCGGAACATGACTTTATTTACGGTTTGCCGGAATTGAACCGTCGCGCTACCTGCAAAGCAAAGCATGTGGCTAATCCGGGTTGCTTTGCCACTTGTATCCAATTGGGATTGCTCCCCCTTGCCAAACACCTGATGCTGAACAATGACATCATGGTGAATGCCATTACCGGTTCCACCGGGGCTGGTGTAAAACCAGGATCAACCAGTCACTTCAGTTGGCGCAATAACAACATGAGTGTATACAAGGCATTCGAGCACCAGCATGTACCCGAAATCAAGCAATCTCTGAAGCAATTGCAGAACAGTTTTGATGCGGATATTGACTTTATCCCTTACCGCGGTGATTTCGCACGTGGTATTTTTGCTACCATCGTAGTAAAAACTAAAGTTGCACTGGATGAAATAGTCCGTATGTACGAAGAATATTACGCCAAAGACTCTTTCGTGCATATCGTAGAAAAGAACATCGACCTGAAACAAGTAGTGAACACCAACAAATGTCTTCTGCATTTGGAAAAGCACGGTGATAAGCTGCTTATCATCTCCTGCATCGACAACCTGCTGAAAGGTGCCAGTGGTCAGGCGGTGCACAACATGAATCTGATGTTCAATTTAGAAGAAACCGTCGGCTTGCGATTGAAACCCAGCGCCTTCTAAGTAATTTGTATTTTGTAATTTAGAATTAAAGAAATGAACTTATTCGACGTATATCCCCTTTTTGACATCAACATTGTCAAGGGAAAAGGCTGCCACGTGTGGGACGAAAACGGTACTGAGTACCTCGATCTCTACGGTGGACATGCTGTTATCTCCATCGGTCATGCACATCCGCATTACGTGGAGATGATCAGCAACCAGGTTGCCACGTTGGGATTTTATTCCAACTCTGTGATTAACAAGCTACAGGAACAGGTTGCTGAACGTCTGGGAAAAGTTTGTGGTTATGATGACTACTCCTTATTCCTGATTAACAGCGGTGCAGAAGCCAACGAAAATGCTTTGAAACTCGCTTCGTTCTACAACGGACGTACACGTGTGGTTTCCTTCAACAAGGCATTCCACGGACGTACTTCACTTGCCGTGGAAGTGACTAATAATCCCAAAATCATAGCTCCTATTAATGACTGCGGACATGTCACTTACCTTCCGCTGAACGATATTGAAGCTATGAAAAACGAACTGGCAAAAAGTGATGTTTGCGCAGTGATTATCGAAGGTATTCAAGGTGTGGGTGGTATTCAATTGCCGACAGATGAATTCATGCAGGCTTTGCGTGAAGCTTGTACAGCTCATAATACGATATTGGTTCTGGACGAAATTCAAAGCGGTTATGGCCGCAGCGGTAAGTTCTTCGCTCATCAATATAACGGTATCAAAGCAGATATTATCACGGTAGCCAAAGGCATCGGTAACGGTTTCCCAATGGCCGGTGTACTTATCAGTCCGATGTTCACTCCGGTTTACGGACAGTTGGGCACTACTTTCGGCGGTAATCACCTGGCATGCAGCGCAGCGCTTGCTGTCTTGGACGTAATAGGTCAGGAGAATCTGGTTGAAAATGCAGCCAAGGTAGGTGAGTATCTGATGACGGAGTTGAAAAAGTTCCCGCAGATCAAAGAAGTTCGCGGACGTGGTCTGATGATCGGTCTTGAATTTGAAGAACCGATAAAGGAACTTCGTCTGAAACTGTTGAAAGAACAACATGTATTTACCGGTGTCAGCGGTACAAATGTACTCCGCCTGCTTCCACCCCTCTGCCTCAGCATGGAAGAAGCCAATCTCTTCCTCGAACGTTTCAGAAAAGTATTAGCATAAGGCACTCTCACCGTCTTGCTGCCCGCAAGACATACAGATCAATAATCAGCAAGAGAAAATGCAACCCTGTCTATGAGTATTTTCCACCGACAGGGTTGTCCATTTTCCAACTTCTTCAACGATCATACCTTTGATATTCATGCGGATTCTTTATTTCTGATTGCCATTATATCTTCGCAAGTTATAAATTTTATGTTCATGTTCTTCACATATAAGTATAATCTCACCTTGGGGATTAATAAAATAACCAATATTTGAACTTCCGTCAAATTTCACAAATGCCATACCATCACTGCGAAAGTTGCCAACAGCAGCATAGTCACCACACACCTTATTGCCTTTATAGTCTATATAAAACCACTTATGGCCATCTTCAGTAACAGCAGCCAGTCCAAAGCTAAAACTTCTGGTAGATAAATACTTGCATGGAGCAACCATTTTGGCATTTTCTGAAGTTATATTATAAAATCCATATTTACCATCTTTCTTCACCCAACAATAATTCAAATCCAAGGAATTCACCAATACAGATCTTGATCTGGTACAATTCTCATAAATAAAAGGAACTTTCACAATACCGTCATGATTCATAAAGCCCCACCCTTCTCCTTGCTTAACAGGTGTCAGTAATTGTCCTTTCGAATCCCACATTCCAATATAGTCATATACATCAGAGACCATTTTTCCAGACTTATTTATCAAGAAAGCTTCTTTCATCTTATCCTCCTTTTCATTGAAAACCGAAGCCACGCCATTTACAAAAGGTGATGCCTCGTCAAATTTAAAGGGAATTACAACTTTTCCCTTAATATCAATATAACCAAATTTTCCGTTCAGCTCAACACAAGCCAATCCTTCAGAAAAAGGAAAGGCAAAAGTATATTGAGGCGGTATTTCTATTTCTCCATCTTTACGCATAAACCCATATTTATCCCCCTCTTTATATTTCATGAGTCCATGATTAAAAGGAACTTCTTCCGGATCTGATGAGAATTTTGTCATAGATAGTTTCTGCATAAGCCCATTCAAAAGTTCATAATCTGAATCTTGAACTCCGGTGTTTCTTTTAAAATACATCTTCTTTGCCCAAAATTGTGCCATATAATGCGTAGCTCGTTCTCCATACTCTTCGCATCCTTGACGCAAAAACAACATATTTGCTAACGCATATTGAGAATTCATGTCATCACGAATAGCACTCTGCTCAAACAACAAAAGAGCCGATTTATACTTCTTCTCTTTATAACACCGACTGGCAACTTCATTAAGTTTTGAAGGACTGTAACCCAAGGAATGTTTCAACAAGAACTCAATATCCTTATCATTAGTGTCAAATTCAGCTTTTTCAATATATGCGATTTCTTCTTTCTCAAGATTCAACCGAATCACATTCTTAATCTTTACATTCTTGCCATCGCCTTCAATATGCTTATTTACATAAACAAACACATTATCGTATTCATAATTGTCCGCATAAGTAGGAACAGACACTGGATGACAAACAATTGAATCATAGCTAATCTTGAAAGTATAGCTATTCTTCTCTTCCAAAATTCCAAATTGCAACAAATAATCATCAATATTACAATCTGTGGATTTATTTGGAATATCTTTAAATGAATATAAATCATTATAAACCGGAGTTCGAAATTTATTCTCACACATCATAATAATATCCGTTCGTAATTCTGCCGCTTCTGCACCCATCGGATGATTTGCATAGCGGGCTAACATTTTGAAATAACGTTCAACACACATTTCAGCTTTTTCTCTTTGTTCAATAGTTAATTCACTCTGCGCCATCAACACGTTAGTCAATAGCAGACAAGCTATAAAGATTAAATATTTTCCCATGACTAACTTATCTATATAATTCTTCACTACAGTTATCTCTCTTATTTCCGTCTATTCGTTTAAAAGACGAAATCAGCCATCCTGTGTTATTTCCTTCACGTTCAACACGTTCAACAGTAAATGTATATCCAGGAACTTGCCACAGATGAAACTTCGTTTTCTCTACAACAGCCAATGTTAACTGCCCGGAATAAATTAGAGCATAAAAGACAGACAAAGCATCCGGTAAATAATTCTTTTCTGAATAATTCAGAATATTCTCATTACCTATCGCTGCTATTTTAGACAAGTCTATAAAACCCACTTCATGATTATCCGGTTGAATATCTAACCCATGATTTCGTTTCAATGGCTCCAAATCCAAAATTTCACCTTTTGCACCGACAATCACCCAGCGATATACATATACTTCAACTTGCTCAGGCTTTAAAAATAAAGTAACTTTTTCTTCTTTGTTCTTGTAGTGGCAATAGCATAATACCTCAGCCGTCCACGTAGAATCTGTATAATGCAAAGAAGTAGAATCTTCAACAGCCGCCTCTATAAACTCAAAAACTGCATTTTTCACAGAATCCGGGTTATTTCGAAACAGCTCACTGTCAAAAAGGTACAGCATATTTGTACACCGTTTCAAAGAATCTTCCAAAGGTAGTGGGATGCTCTCTATTCCATTAAAACGCTTCATAAATTCATCCATCTGTTTTACGCGATAACGAAATGTTTCATTGAAAGACAGGTTATTCATCAGTTGTCCATATGTCATACACAGACAACCAAACAAGATACAAATTGATAATACAATTTTTCGTCTCATACACTTTCTTTTAATAGGTATCCAATACTTCACTGTCACCTAACAATATCACATATTGACTGCCAACGCTCGTGATTTCTTGCTGAAGATATACATTAATAGTCTTTTCCGTAATGTCTTCATAAATCACTTTTCCATCCCTCATTCCTACAAATTTCTGTTTGATTGTCACCGCAGCTTTATATAAGCCATCTCTGACTTTATAAAAATCAGAGACATAGCATACATCAGCTTGAGTTATTTGTACTTCTGAGTAACTTAGACTAGTCAAATTTCTCAGATAATTCTTTGTCTGTATCCAGTTCTTTGTATTACGAGCTTTTGAAGAAACTTGAGTACGTACTGCAGGCTGAATATTATCATAAATATCCCGATAATTATTACCCTCTCCCATAAATAGTTTTAGTGCTTGCTTCATATAAACCACCTTCGTTGCATTGTCATTCTTCTTGCTCCCGATAAACGACAAGTACATCTGATAAGTATTAATTCGATTCCGCACCTCCTCTTTAAACATTTCCAAATCTTCTTCCGATAAATCATTGGTTTGTGCATACCCCATCGAAACGTACATTTGAAAGGTTACAACGATAGTAAATAGTATAATCTTCTTCATAATCGTATAAAATCTATTTCTTATAAACCTCATTAATCCTCAAGGAAGTAATCTTCCCATTATTGTCTTGAGTAAAAGATAGTACATTGAAATTTATCAAATAATACTCTGTACTCAATCTTTCCAAAAAGTTTCTGGCTGTCTCTCTTGCCACAATGGTTTTACAGTTCCTACCCAGCATTTCTACAATAGCATTTGCATTAGAAAAATACTTATTTAGAATAGGGGTGACCATTGCGATACGTTGAGGAGCAGCTATATTCGTATCTATTAACTGCCGCAATCCCTCCAATACCTGATTCTGTGTATTTGCCGACACATCCGCTCCATGAATCACCATTGTATCAGTCGATTCATCTACTACAGACTCATTTGTTGATACACTTGTTTGGGATACAACCGTATCAGACACAAAAACGTCAAAGACCGGATGCTGCTTGTTTCCTGACAACTCAACGGTGGCATCCCGAGTAACCTCCAATATATTATTCCAATCTGAAATATTTTGTTTATTAGCTTCAGTCATAACAGTCAAGTAACCATACGTCAAAAATCCGCCAATCTTAAAATTGCATGCTGATGTTTCACCCGCTTTACTACTTGTGATAATCATAGCACCTGATTTCTTCATAAACAAATCTTCATAATTCGTTTCAACCTCTCTGTTTATACAGGGGGCACTTTTACTTAATTCCAGTTTGGGTGAAAGATTTTCACTGTAAGAATTGCAGCAATCCGTTATCATGATACAAAGTCTCGGGCATTTTCTCTTAATAATATTGAATGTACCTTCTGCTGAAATAAGTTCATTCTCATAATGGGCACCCAAGCTCATTTGAGGATATTTTGAAGTATCATGCAAAGAACGGGCACCATGACCACTATAATAAAGAAATACAACATCATCTTTTCCACATTGAAGACGATTCAACACATTGCGTAAATTCTGAGGTGAACAGCGATTAGCAACATTAACATCATATTCAAATGAAATTTTATTTTGCAAAGCTGCTTGAGCCTCTGCAAGCATACAACTTATCCGTTCAATATCCAACTTCACAGTATTACCTATAGATTCATCATTAGTGTCACCGAAAAGAATAGCATGAAATGTCTGTGCTCTGAGCGGAATATTAACCAGAGCCAAACATAAGATTAATAAAAAAACATTTTTCTGTAGTTTCATAATCATGGGAGTTTTAAAAGAGTTTTTAAATATTCATTGTCAGGAAGAAGTCCTAAAGCGAATTTCACTAAATAACGGGCATGTACATATTGTTGTCGACAATAAACCTTATCATCTTTCACAAAAGCTAATTGATTACCATTGAATGCTACAAGCAAGTACAGCTCCTCCTTATTTTCATCGACAAATTTTATCGCTATATTAGGTTCAAAAGGAGTTTTAACTATACTCCCACTCTGATCATAATTCAAGATATCTTGCAAAAAAAACTGTAGGATAGAATAATAGGATGCAGCAAGCTCACCAATTTTATAATCTATGGCGTACTGGGCAATCAATGTATCCTGTTCTGCTTTTTGAGGACGCATCTTATACCCTATCACTTCTGTTGGACTGTAAACAAACTGACATATTGTGTCACCTAATAAGACTACAACTTGACTGTCTGGAACGATTGAGTGATTATCTATCTTCCGTGGAATATTTTGACTACTTCTACAAGAAACACAACAAAAAATGAACGCTGTAATAGACAGAAGAAGCATATATTTAGTTCTCATCTTTTTATATTTTTAAATGGATATTCTCGATATCAGGTAGTTATCTTACCTATAAAATGCAAGTATTCTGCAGAAAGATGTCTATGTTTTCATTATGTTTCAAGTGTGTCTTCTCCAATTCCTCCTAAGACTGCTAACCTTATTATACAACGAAGCGTGGAACTGCATACTATCATCTGTAGCCGAAGGTCCTAGGAAAACCCAACTACACAGACGACAGACAGCAGTCCCACGCATAAGCGAGAGAACCACCGTACTAACATCTTGTGTAGTTTTGAAAATTTCCTAGGTTTTCGACTACAAGATGAAGCACAACGCTTCTTATTTTTTATCTAACAAATAAATCAGAATGCAACGCTTTCCATTCTCAACAAGCACAAAATTACAAAAAAGGTTTATATTAAAAAGGAAAAATTGATAAAAAATGTATCCGTAGTTTACATTCCACAATATCTGTTATATCATAAGGTATTAGCTATTTGTCCTGATAGGAATTCATTTTCTTTCAAGTATAATCCATTATCTTTAGTTGAACAACTATACTCATTATCTTCTATATTAAACAAATAAAGCTTGCATTTTGCAGAGTAATCAGCAAAAAACGTTTAAACTGTTTCATATATCATATTAAATATACCCATATTCCAAAACAATTTGAGATTGAAATGACAGTAAGGAAACTAGATCAAACATTATTATTTCTATTTTAGTAGTAACTATTAAGCGTGAAACAATGAAGGAAAGAAGTTGCTTTTAGTAGCAGACTTGCCGAATCCGAGATGATAAGCTTTCGACGCATGTGCTTGTGCTGCAAGTACAATGTCTCTCAGGCTTTCACGATTGGAAAGTTGCCCGAACATCAGAACAGCGAATTGATTCCAACAGGTAAATTGCTTGACGTATTTGTCTCCATCATATGTCCTTGCTAGATAGTTGAAATCATTGCGGTCGAGGAAGTTTAAAAGCTGAAAGAACATGTATTTTCCTTGATGCATATGCCATTTTACGTTAGTTTGACAAAGATAAGTTCAAATCAGTTGACTCGAAAAACCTTTATAATTATCTAACTCTCAAAATTTTCAAAGAACTTATTTGATTTTTTAGTGGACACTAATGATATTGAGTGTCAAATATTGATTTTTAGGGTTCATTTTACTATATTTGGTGTTTTTTCCCTTCCTTGAGTGTCATTTATCCATGATAACAGAATCTATTTTCAGTACTATGAGGTCCTTACAATCGGTGAATTGTGAGAAAATTTAGAGAATAATCTACCTTTTACGGTAAGCATTATGTGACAATAGTCGCTATTTCTTAAGATCGTCTTGGTAGTAATATTTTGAATAGAAAACGAAGTTATATTTCTTTTATTGTTCAAATTATTGCTATATTTGCAGTATGAATAGACAATTAAGTGAAATAGGAACTATTCCAGTAACGACTTCAATCATTGAATCGTTATATCCAGAACTTAAGTCTGCTAACAAGAAAGTAACCTGGCTCGAGAAGCAAGGGGTTATCATCAGACTGAAGCGAGGACTTTATGTGGTCAACCCCGAACATTCAGGAAAGACTCTATCGAGTGAGTTGATTGCCAATCATCTCTATACACCTTCGTATATTTCAATGTCTACTGCACTACGATATTATGGACTTATCCCCGAGGCTGTATATGTTCATCAATCAATGACAGTAAAGCACTCTCGTAGCTTTCAAACTCCAGTCGGCAGTTATGACTACAAATATATTTCAAGAGAGGCATTTTCGATAGGAGTAAGGAGTATGCATAAGGGTGACTATGCATTTCTTATTGCATCACCGGAAAAGGCTTTGTGTGATTTGATTGCCAATTCCTCAAAGGTCAATCTTCGCTATATGAAAGATGTGGAAATATATCTTGAACAAGATATCCGTATGGATATGGATGAGTTCTATAAGATGGATGAAACCATATTCAAAGACTATATAAAGGTTGGCAAAAAGGCTGATTCAATTTCTAGACTATTAAAATTCATGAAACGATGAAGAATGAGATATTTGACAATATGCTATCCCGCTATGACTTGACGACGGAGCAACATAAAAGAAACGCCATATTTGAAGTTAACCAACAGATGATACTTGCTGGACTTTATGCTGGAGGCTTTTTTGAGTCGGCGGCGTTCTATGGTGGTACTTGTTTAAGAATCTTTCATGGTCTGCAGCGTTTCAGTGAGGATATGGATTTTTCATTACTTGCGCAAGATGACAATTTCGATTTTACAAAATATTTTCCTGCTATCGTTGATGCTTTTGCAATGGTAGGCCGTGAAGTTGAAATAAAGAAAAAAGATAAGAAGAATTTCGGAAATGTCGAATCGGCATTTCTTAAAGATAATACCAATGTGTATGATGTGACTTTCCAAACAGAGAGGTCAATAAAGATAAAGATTGAAGTAGATACTTGTCCACCGTTGAACTTCAAGACAGAACAGAAACTATTGCTTCAGCCACACTCATTTATGACTCGTTGTTTTACACTTCCCGATCTGTTTGCCGGTAAGATGCACGCACTGGTCTATCGTGTGTGGAAGAATAGAGTTAAAGGCCGTGATTGGTATGACTTTGAATGGTATGTACGCCATAATATTCCACTGGATTTTACTCATTTGGCAGAACGATGCAAGCAGTTCAACAATGAGAATATTACTCCAGAGTTATTCAAGGAGAAACTCATTGAGCGTCTCTCTACAGCTGATATAAAACAAGTGAAAGAAGATATATTGCCTTTCGTCCGCAATCCCAAAGAACTTGATATTTGGTCAAATGATTATTTCGTGCAGTTGGCCGGGATGATGAGAATGGGATAATCTTGTATGAAACAGAGGATATTATGTTACACCTATGACAATCAAAAAGACATCATCGGTGCCGAATTCATCATACTTACCGTGAAATCGTAGCTTATCAAAGGTGTGCTACGCGAACTGAAACTGAAAAGCAAACAAATTATCATTTATTCATTATCAGCATCAGTTTTACATTTCCCTAAATTCTCCATTCGCTGTTACTTATGAGCAATCTCCCTTCGTTGCATTCGAGCAGCCGTACGGAGCTCTGTGAAAAATTTCCGATGAGCCTCTTCCGACTTACATTTTGCTTCTTCAGCCACTTCTTTCATTAACTGAGATAGCATCTCATCAGTAGGTTCTTCCATATTCGTCAAACGATAGGAATTCATTTCTTTTTCAGACATAATCTATCATCTTTAGTTGAACAACTATACTCATTATCTTCCATATTAAACAAATAAAGCTTGCATTTTGCAGAGTAATCAGCAAAAAACGTTTAAACTGTTTCATATATCGACTAAAAAATATCTACCTTTGCCCATCGACAACCCTTTTAATAACAGAATGATATGAGAACAGCAATTATCGGAGCAGGAAACATGGGCGGCTCTATAGCCCGTGGATTGGCAAAGGGAAGTATTATCCCCGCCTCGGATATCATAGTTTCTAATCCCTCACAAGGAAAGTTGGATGAACTACAAGCAGAGTTTCCTGCTTTACAAATCACCCATGACAATCAGGAAGCCATCATCGGCGCCGAATTCATCATACTCGCTGTGAAACCGTGGCTTATCAAAGGTGTGCTGCGCGAGCTGAAACTGAAGAGTAAACAAATTATCATTTCTGTTGCTGCAGGCATCAACTTTGAAGAGCTGGCTCACTACGTACCCGAACCGGAAATGACCATGTTCCGCATTATTCCTAACACCGCCATCAGCGAGATGGAAAGTATGACACTGATTGCCAGTCGTAATGCGACCAAAGAACAAGAACAACTGATGCTGGATATTTTCAATCAGATGGGACTTGCCATGCTCATCCCCGAAGAAAAATTCGCAGCCTGCACTTCCATGGCTTCCTGCGGAATCGCTTATGTGTTGAAATACATCCAGGCTGCCATGCAAGCCGGTATAGAAATGGGGATTTATCCCAAAGATGCTATGAGAATGGTGGCTCAATCTGTAAAGGGAGCAGCCGAACTGATACTGAATAATGATACGCATCCCAGCGTAGAAATCGATAAAGTATGTACCCCCGGCGGTATTACCATCAAAGGTATCAATGAACTGGAACATGACGGTTATACATCCGCCATCATCAATGCTATCAAAGCAAGTAAGCAATAAGACTAACAATTAATTCATTAAATAAACAACCACATGGACGAACAAATTAAGCAAATAGCAGAACGCCTTCGCGGGCTTCGTGATGTACTGGAGCTGACCGCTGAAGACATTGCCCGTGAATGTGACATCTCTCCTTACGACTACCGTCTTGCCGAAACGGGAGATTTTGATATCTCCGTAAGTATGTTGCAAAAGATTGCACGCAGATACGGAGTTTCATTGGACGCACTGATGTTTGGTGAAGAACCTAAAATGAGCAGCTACTTCCTGACTCGTGCCGGAAAAGGTGTCAGCATCGAACGTACCAAGGCCTACAAATATCAAGCCCTCGCTTCTGGTTTCATGAACCGTAGCGTAGACCCGTTCATTGTAACCGTTGAACCTAAACCGGACGATGAACCGATACATTACAACAGCCACGCCGGACAAGAATTCAGTCTTGTGCTCGAAGGGCGCATGATGGTCAACATCGATGGCAAAGAGCTTATACTAAACGAAGGAGACAGCCTGTACTTCAATTCAAAATTGCCGCATGGCATGAAAGCACTGGATGGAAAAACGGTACGATTCCTGGCAATTATCATGTAACAACTAAATGGAGAATGAAGGGAATCTCTCATTCTTAATTCCTATAATTATGGTAGAAAGATTTTTATCACAAACCTCTTTCACTACACAAGAGGACTTTATCAAAAACTTTAAAATAAACGTACCGGAAAACTTCAACTTCGGATACGATGTAGTAGACGCCTGGGCTGCCGAACAACCTGACAAACCTGCATTGTTATGGACTAATGATAAGGGTGAACACCGGCAATTTACGTTTGCCGACATGAAACGTTATACGGACATGACCGCCTCGTATTTCCAAAGCCTCGGCATCGGCCATGGTGACATGGTAATGTTGATATTGAAACGCCGCTTTGAATTCTGGTACAGCACCATAGCTTTACATAAACTCGGTGCCGTCGTCATTCCCGCCACTCACTTGCTGACAAAGAAAGATATCGTGTACCGCTGTAATGCTGCGGATATCAAGATGATTGTTTGTGCAGGAGAATCGGTTATCACGGATCATATTGTAGCTGCCATGCCGGATTCCCCCAGCGTGAAGAAACTCGTCAGTGTAGGTCCCCAAGTAGCCGAAGGATTCGATGATTTCCACAAAGGGATCGAAAATGCCGCACCTTTCGTGAAGCCGGAGCATCCGAATACGAACGAAGATATCTCACTGATGTACTTCACCAGCGGAACCACCGGTGAACCGAAAATGGTCGCCCATGACTTTACATATCCGTTGGGGCATATCGTTACCGGTAGTTTCTGGCATAACCTGACGGAAAACAGCCTGCATCTCACCATCGCCGATACCGGTTGGGGGAAAGCTGTATGGGGCAAACTTTACGGACAATGGATTGCCGGAGCAAATATATTTGTGTATGACCACGAGAAATTTACCCCTGCCGCCATCCTGGAGAAGATACAGGATTATCACGTAACTTCTCTCTGTGCACCTCCCACCATCTTCCGTTTCCTCATTCACGAAGATCTGACAAAGTACGATCTCTCATCACTGCAATATTGTACCATCGCCGGCGAAGCTCTGAACCCAGCCGTATTTGAGACCTTCAAGAAACTGACAGGCATCAAACTGATGGAAGGATTCGGACAGACAGAAACCACGCTGACCATTGCTACCATGCCTTGGATGGAACCGAAACCGGGAAGTATGGGATTGCCTAATCCACAATACGATGTAGACCTGATAGACAATGACGGCCGTTCCGTAGAAGCCGGTGAACAGGGACAAATCGTAATCCGTACAGACAAGGGTAAGCCACTGGGATTGTTCAAAGAGTATTACCGCGATCCGGAACGTACACACGAAGCCTGGAACAATAATATCTACTATACGGGAGACGTTGCCTGGAAAGATGAGGACGGCTATCTCTGGTTTGTAGGCCGTGCCGACGATGTGATCAAGAGTTCCGGTTACCGTATCGGCCCCTTCGAAGTGGAAAGTGCTCTGATGACACACCCAGCTGTAATAGAATGTGCCATCACAGGCGTACCTGATGAAATCCGCGGTCAGGTAGTGAAAGCTACCATCGTACTGGCTAAAGAATATAAAGTGAAAGAGGGAGAAGCACTTATCAAGGAATTGCAAAATCATGTAAAGAAAGTGACAGCCCCTTACAAATATCCGCGTGTGATTGAATTTGTAGACGAACTGCCGAAAACCATCAGTGGAAAGATCCGTCGTGTGGAAATCCGGAAGAACGATACGAAATAAGAAAAAAATATGAGGAATAAGCTACTTCTAAATCGTTTGCACCTTTTATGTTACTTTTTGATCGATTTGAGCTATTCGGTTTCCCGCAAACCACTTACATTTGCGACCGGAAAGTACAACTAAAAAGTTTAAAGCACATGATTACAAGTAGAAAGATTTCTCAGATTAACGTTTTCGCAGGTAACCCCTGGGAAGTGGAAAGTGTGAAGCAATTGCTGAAGTCAGCTTACATCACCGCTTCAACAGAGGACAAAGGTAATGGCATTCACGTGTCTGTGCCTTGTCAGCAGTACACTGCCGCCATGCGAGTTATCAGTAACCGAAAGGCTTTATAAGACTGAAAAGAAAACGAAGTGAAAAAGGACTGCCCCTTGGAAGAAATTTCCGAAGGGGCAGTTTTTTATTCATTAGTATACCGCTTCTCCATGATAATTCTCCCTTCACCGCCTTCCTTGTGTAAAGGAACAGAAAATCAAGTCATTCCCCGTCAACAAGAAGTTAGGAGTTTGTCAACAGGAAGTTAACTTCTTGTCGACAAACTCCTAACTTCTTGTTGACAAAAAACAACAATTTGTAACCGCCAGGAAAACAGCGACATAGCATCTCTTTATAGAAGATTAAATTGTGTACTAATATTACAGTCGTGTCTTCGCAAAGTGAAGTTCATTAGCTTGAGCTCAAGTTGCAAATACGTAGCAAAGTGAAACAAACAGGAGAAAGCATTCCATTATTATATAGAAAAGATGTATTTACATTCTTCTTGTATCTGAAATGAATAAAATAAAGTAATATTGATCATTTCATTTTTGTACACTTCTTTTCTTTAATACACTGACATATATAATATTACCCAAAAGAAGTGTACAAAAATAAAAGGGCCAAAAATGGCATTTAGACACTTAAGACCGCAACACAGATTTGTATACAGCAATTTGATATGAGCACTACGGCAAGAGGGTGTATAGACGCTCTTTATCTGCCTTTCACTCTCCCACTATACATACAAAACGTCCAGTCCGGAGACAAGTCACTCCACATAATTCATTAATTAACAGCATATTACTCTAAGGTTTGAATTTGAGTAAAAAAAAAAATTAAATCAGTAAAACGTATTATTTTAATACGCATAGATTTGCGACGTTAATTTTAATTTAAACATTATGAAAGATGTAAAAACATTAATGAGAGATTGGAACAAACATCAATGCTTGATGTTTTTCCTATGCTTTTTCTTTTTATCTGCAGGATTGTCGCAAAGGGTATATGCCGTCCAGAGTATCGCAATGGGCATTGACCAGCAACTGCAAATTACCGGTGTTGTAAAAGACACCAACGGTGAACCTATGATTGGAGTGACAGTAATGGTAAAAGGAACGGGGACCGGTACCATCACAGACATTGACGGCAAGTATAGCGTATCCGTGCCTGGAAACAAGAGCGTACTGACATTCTCTTTCGTAGGATATACTACTAAAGAAGTGACCGTTGGTAATCAGAAGAGTATAAATGTCACTCTATCCGAAGACTCCAAGATGATAGACGAAGTAGTAGTCATCGGTTTCCAATCACAGAAAAAAGGGAATCTGACAGCTTCTGTAGCTTCCGTTGGAGCAGAAGCATTGGAAAACAGGCCGGTTGCCAATATCGGACAAGCCTTGCAAGGCATGGTTCCGGGCTTAAACATCAGTATCGAAGGTGGCGACCCAAACAAAGTTCCTTCATTGAATATCCGTGGTGCCACTACTTTTCGCCAGAGAGGCACATCTAATGATGACAAGAACAAGTTCGATGTGAAATCCGGCTCTCCGCTGATCCTGTTGGATGGTGTGGAAATCACTGCTGAAGACTTGAATCAGTTGAATCCGAATGACATAGACAACATGTCGTTCCTGAAAGATGCTTCCGCCGCCGCTATTTATGGAACAAGAGCCACCTTCGGCGTGATACTGGTAACTACCAAAGGAGGTAATTACAATCAGAAAGCGAAAATCGACTACTCTTACAATTTAGCTTTCGATCAGCCTTATGAATTGCCTGACATTTTGGATTCATACTATATTTATAAAGCGTTAAGGGACAAAGAAGTTTGGACTGGTACTATCGCTGAGTATTCCCAACACGACAGAGACATGTTGGATCACATGATGGCCTACATGAAAGATCCTGTGAACAACAAGCCTTATTTTATGGAGGGGGATGCCATACAATGGGTAGGCAACACGAATCCTTACAAAGAGTTAGTGAAAAGCTGGACTCCGACTCAAAAGCATAACCTCTCTATCAGTGGTGGTGGTGACAGAATCAGTTATTATATCTCTCTGGGTATGCAAGACCAAAAAGGTATGTATGAAATTAAAACCGACAGATTAAAAAGATACAATGCCATGCTCAGCATTAACGCCAAAGTTACGAAGTGGTTCAATGTAGCTGCCAAAGCCTCATACAATGTGTTCGATTATGAAGGTCCTACGCAACAAACAGATGGTATGAACCTTTGGAGTTATGCCAAATCCTACTATCCGGAGAACTTTATTTATCAACCTGTATTGACAGGACCAGACGATTTTCTACCGAATCACCCGACAGAAAATCCCGTAAGCTATTTGTATGCGGGCGGACGTAATATCAGTTCCAGACGAAAAACAATTCTTTCCATCAGTCCCGAGTTCACAATCATCCCCAAGATATTGAAAATCAAGGCGGATCTATCTGTGGCTCCCACTACTTACCAAAAAGAAAAGACTCATCCGAAACAGGCGCGTGTAAACAATTCATGGACCGCTCTCGAAACTCGCTGGGCAACCGAAAACACGGGTGAAGTCACACGTTCTACCACGGATAGATATGCTATCAACGTGTATGCGGATTATAACCAAACTTTCAAGGAAAAGCACAATGTTTCCGTGTTATTAGGCCTTAACCAAGAAGAAGAATCTTATGCCGGTTCTACTCTTTACCTGAAAAACATGCTCGATCCGTACATCCTGAATCCCGAGCTGGTGCAAGATGTTACGGCAAACACCTCTGCCAATTCTCATCATGAAATTGCTTCACGCGCATTGTTCGGCCGTATCATGTACAACTACATGAGCAGATATTTGATAGAACTGGATGCCCGTTATGACGGTAGTTCCAAGTTCCCGAAAGATTCCCGCTTCCAGTTCTTCCCCACCGTATCATTGGGATGGAGAGTCTCAGAAGAGAAGTTCATGGAATGGTCGAAGGACTGGCTGGACAACTTCAAGATCAGGGCCTCATGGGGACGTTTGGGCAGCCAGCCCGATTCGGAATACCCATATCAATCCGTTTTCAGTACTTCAGAGGGATATTTCTTGTTTGATGGAACACGTTACCCTACTGGTATCAATACTCCTTCATTAATCAATCCTAATTTGACTTGGGAAAAATCGACTACCAAGAACCTTGGCTTCGACTTTACTTTCTTGCAGAGCCGATTGACATTCACCGCCGACATATTCGAGAGAAAAGTGACCGACATCCTGATACCGGGTGGAAAGGATTACCCGGCATTGATCGGTGACGATGACTTGCCCTTCGAGAATGCAGGTATCTTGAAAACCACTGGATTTGAACTCCAAGCAAAATGGTCTGACAAACTGGCTAACGGATTCCGTTATAGCGTAGGCGTAGCACTCTCAGATGATAAGGCTAAAGTGGTGAGCTACCCTTCCAACCCTACGAATAAGATTGGTGACGGTGTATTGTATAAGGGATATACCGTAGGAGATATCTGGGGATACGTAACCGGAGGTATCCTTCAGGAAGGTGACTTCGACGGTGTAGGCGCAAATGGGAAACCGCTGTATCATGGCCCCTATTTCAAAGGCGGACAGGCTTATCCGGGCTACATTTGGTATCAAGATTTGGATCACGACGGCGTCATCACTACCGGCTTGAATACCGTAGACGATCCGGGTGACAGAAAAGTGATTGGTAACAATGCACCACGCTATCGCTACAACATCACCGCCAACTTCCAGTACAAAGGATTCGATCTCGATCTGATGTTCCAAGGTGTGGGCAAACGAGACTATTGGTTGTCGTCTACTTCCAGTTATTGGGGCAACGGAGCCGGTTCATGGGAAGTATACAACAACTCCTGGACTCCCGAAAGAACAGATGCCAAATTCCCGATGTATGGTTCCGGTACAGGTAGTTACCCCCAAACAGGTTATTTGCTTGATGCTTCCTATATCAAATTGAAACAAGTGATTCTGGGATATACATTCCCGAGAGCTTTAATCAACAAAATCGGTTTGGAGAAATTGAGATTGAATTTAGCCGCCTATAATCTGTTTACTATTTCGGATATGCCCAAGTATTATGATGCTGACTATCTCTCTGATGCGTATCCTCCGAAACGGACATTCAGCGTAGGTATTCAAGTAGGTTTTTAACGTTTTAAATCAATAGAGATTATGAAGAAATATTCAATTATAGCTTTACTTGTGACCTTGGTGGCATCTTTGTCGTCTTGTAATGACGACTTCATGCAACGAGATCCGATAGATGACATGGCTGACGGTACATTCTTTACAAAAGAAGCCGACTTACAGCTGTACTTGGACGGAATTTACAGATATTATGTATACGGACATGGAGTGAGTGGAACCAACAATACCTCGCACGATAAAGGTTTCTTGGCGGTAAAGGCAGGCAGCCAGATTATTTTTGGAGATGCATTCAGCGACAATACTGTATATGCGGGTAATATCGATGCTAAATTAGGCGGTACTTATGACACTCCGAACACAGCATCAAAGAATTTTGATGCGCCCTGGCAGTGGGAAAAACTTCGCAAGGTGAACTACTTCCTGAATCATTATGCGGAAGTAGGGGATCCGGAAACATTGAAGAAATATGCAGCTCAGGCCTATTTCTTCAAGGCATGGGACTATTACATCAAACTGGTGGCTCTGGGTGAAGTGCCTTGGTTGGATAAGGAACTGGATACAAGTTCACCGGAACTCTACGGCTCCCGCATGCCACGCACGGAATTGGTTACCAATATCCTGAAGTGTTTTGACTTTGCCATTGAAAATTTGGAGGATAACGACAATTCCTGTGGATATATCAACAAAGATATGGCATTATTCTTAAAAGCCCGCTTCTGTTTGTTCGAAGGAACCTTCCGGAAATATCATACAGAATTGAATCTGCAATCTACAGCCAACGAATTATTGGGTATGAGTCGTGATGCTGCCTGGACGATTATCGAGAAGAACAGATACTCCCTTTTCAAACATCCTACAGCAAAAGATTCTTATTGGCAACTGTTCGTACAAAAAGGTTCTCCCGAAACTGAGGGTAACAACGAAACCATCCTGTCACGTGTATACGACGGTGTTAAACTGGGACATGACAATCCGCGTTATTGGGGAATGAACAACCACACACGCTATTGCATGGGTGCTCCCGTAACTATGCTCGAAGACTATCTGTGCGAAGACGGACGTCCCATCTATATAGGAGGTGTAGAAGGCAGCTACGAGGTAAACCCGCTGTTCAAAGGATATGACGGAATGTGGGAGGAGTTGGACAACCGTGATCCCCGCTTGACGCAAACTGTTTGCAGACCGGGTGAATATGCGTCCATCTTTGATGCGGACGATAATACATATTCTTTGGAAGAATCCGGTATCATCTATCCAATGATTACGTATGATACAGGTGGCGGTTCTCCAATGAAGAAGTACAATTCAACGGTAACCGGCTATCGATTCATCAAACACTGGATGCCCGATTACGCTGAATGGGAAGCTAACCCAAAAGGTGTGCAAACAGCCCACATGTTCCGCTATGGAGAGTTGTTGCTGATTTACGCCGAAGCCAGAGCGGAATTAGGTGAAATTACCAACGACGATTTGGAGATCACCGTCAATGCCTTAAGAGAAAGAGCCGGATTTGATTTTGCCAAATACCCCAATGCCAAGCTGACTCTAACCAACATACCTGCTGACCCACGTCTGGACGCCATCTATGCAAAGTATCTGGATTATTCCGTTACTCCGATAATTCGCGAAATCAGACGTGAACGCCGTGTGGAAACAATGATGGAAGGCATGCGCTACGAAGATTTGATGAGATGGAAAGCCGGTAAGCTGTTCACGGTCCCCGTAAGAGGAATGAAGATGACGCAGGAGAAAATAGAATTGTACAGCAAAAACCGCAACGATGAAGTATATAAGGATTATCCCTACAAAGTAACAGTTCCTATAGGAGAGGTAGGTAATAAGGTGATTGTAGACGATGACGGTTTCATCATTCCTTATCCTACATCAACCACTGTTATCAAAGGCGTGCGACCTTGGGATGACAAACGTTACTATTATCCGATCCCTTTAAACGAGATGCTTATGAATCCGCTGCTGACGCAGAATCCAGGTTGGAAAGACATTAATAGATAACCGATAAATATAGCGTAAGATCATGAAAAAAAATATATATTTCTTAGCAGGAATGCTTTCGTTCGGGGCACTGTTTACGGGATGCGACGACGATGACTTTGGTAAAGCGGTGACCATTACCGTTGAAAATGCAACAAACCTTGAAAGCGATGTTTTCGGGGTCGACGTGACGGAAGGACAGCCCGTGCAACTGAAACCGTTCATCATGCCCGAAAGTGCGAGAGAAAATGCCGTCAGCTACCACTTTGCCGGAGAGCCTTCGGGTGCCATCGACTTAAGCGCGGACGGCTTAATTACCCCTAAACTGACCACACCTGCCGAAGGAAACATTCCATTTCCGTTGGGTACGGATACCATTATTGTAAGAGTTGACGACGGTTCGGGCACATTTGTCAGATACCCGATCAGAGTAATCAGTAAGATAGTACTTGTTTCGAGTATCACGATTCAGTCTGCCGGACAGAGTGTGGAAGTGGAAAATGGAAAGACCTTCAATTTGGCCCAGTATGTAACCATTAATCCAAACAATGCTACCGACAAGAGCGTCACTTATTCTTCTGCAGATGAAACTGTGGCTACAGTAGACCAAGACGGTTTGATAACCGTAATAGGAGAAGTGGGACAAACCACCGATATTTATATAACCGCCAACGACAGAGGGAAACAAACGGCTACTTGCAGAGTAAAGGTTGCCGCAGAAGCTCCTATGTATGTAGGCTTCCCCTTCTCGGACAACTGGAATTACTCATCCAATCTGGGAACCAAGGAAGGCGACATGAAAAACCTGTTCGATGATAAGAATTCAACATTCTGGGCACCCGAAATCATCACTCGTCCCATTTATGATCCGGTGTGCTACTTGGATCTCAATCTGGGGCAAATCATCAAATTCGGTCAATTAGGTTACAGACACCGTAATCTGAATTATTCTCATCTACAATGTCACACTTTCAAATTAGAAGCCAAAAAGGTGGAAAGTGACGCATGGACAGATCTAGGCGAATATGTAACAGAAGCCTTGAAGGTGGATGATTACCAGTTGTTCCAAGTTGAACCTACGGAAGCCCAATACATTAGAATAACCTTTATCAAAGGGCATCTGAGAAGCGGCTATACAGACTGGGATTACTCAGAAACCGGAAACGTTTCCGTGGGAGACTTACAGGTATTCATTTACAACAGATAATTACTTTTGTTAAAGTGTCGAGGGAAATCTTATTATGAGATTTCCCTCTTTCTTCAACGATAATAATTTCTTATAAAATATTTCCGTTTTCTTTCTTGCACATTCAAGGTTTTCTTGATAACTTGCCATTATATTTTTTCAGAATCCGCCGAATAATCTTTAATCCGATAGTTTATGTATGAAAAGCAAATACCTATTACTCTTTCTGGTCTTCATTTATCAAGCATCAGCTTCCTTTGCCACTGAAAAGTATAAGTTCAGAACCATGTCGCCCGATGGAGGGTTCTACTATGATGGAATAAAGGCGATAGAGCAAGACATAGAAGGTTTTATCTGGGTAATGATGGACTACGAGCTCTACCGTTTTGACGGCTATCACTATAAAAAGTACTATCCTTATTTTGCCTCGATTGCCCCAACAAAAAGATGGATATTCAACAATATAGCATCCGACGCCTCCGGTCATCTATATGTAAATACAAACAACGGACTATACCGTTATAAGCGCATCTCGGATAGGTTTGAGAAAATATATGATGCGGTTTCTCAAGTGAAGGTCGACAAAGCCGACAATGTCTGGATCAGATCTAAAAACAAATGGAGCATATTGGATTCCAATACAGGAGAAGTCAATACGCCTTACTATGACGAGAAAATTCCTGTTTATAGTAATCCAGTTTTCTGCCTCCACAACCAGGACCTATATACATTCATTTATCGGGAAATTTACCGTTACAATTATGCGGAGAGTAGGTTTGTTCTCTGTTTCACGCTCCCCAATACGGGCAGTGGTTATATTCGCTTTGCCCAGACGCATATGGGAAAGTTATGGGTATTTATTGATAAAGATGGATTATATAAGATTGACTTGTCATCTTTCAAGATTGAAGACCATTATAAACCTCTCCCTGAATATGACGACAGCTCATTGCGAGCATTTCATGTGGACAAGAAAGGGAATATTTGGTTAGGAACCATAAACGGATTGTACATACTCAATCCGTCAAGCAGAGAACTATCACTTTATAAACATTCCGGAACAGACCCCTTCAGTCTACCGAACAATTCCATTTGGGAAATCTATGAAGACAGGCAGGACAATGTTTGGATAGGCACCTATTCGGGCACTTTATCTTATGTAAACGTAAATGAAAACCATGCGTTCAGAACTTATCACACCCAGAACAGCGGTCTGAATTATGCTCCGGTAAGCGCGTTCGCCGAGGAGCAGGACTATATCTGGATAGGTACGGAAGGTGGAGGCATTAACCGGATGGATAAAGTCAACGGAGAAATAAGTGGCTTTACACTCCCGAACAACGTTACATCCAAGAATGTAAAATCGCTGGTGATTGACGCCGGACGCAATCTATGGATTTCGACATTCAGGGGCGGACTGGATCTTTATGATTCCAGACAGAATAAGGCAATCAATTACAAACATTCCAAAAAGGATTCCTGTTCTTTGCTGGTAGATGATATTCGAAAGACTGTTCTTGAAGGAGACTCGGGTATGTGGATATCGTATCAGTATCACAAGCCTGAAATATCCTATTTTTCTTTCCGCAGCAAGTCGTTCACCCATTTCAGCCTCGATAGCATACACGATTACGCCTACTTGTTCGACATCCTGAGGCAAGGAGAGAAGACACTATGGGCTATCAGCAATGAGGCCCTCTATCAGATGGACACGCACACACGTGCCGTGGAAAAGATCATTCCCAATGATTCCACATACCTGGGACTGTTTACTTTCTGCCTGGACGATTCCGGCAATATCTGGATCGGCACCATCGGCAATGGGCTTATTAAGTTCGACACCAACACCTCGCACTTCATCTCGCTGAAAAATGTATTGCAGCAGGACATCTACTCCATCTACAGCATTTGCTATGACAACGGGAATGTGTGGATGGGAACTGACAACGGTCTGTTTTGCTATAACATAGCCGACAACCAGCTGATGAGATTCGACAAAAGGGAAAATACGCAGGGACAAGTTTACTACCCACTGGCATCCATGAAGGGAAGAGACGGATTATTGTATTTCGGAGGAACAAATGGCTTTACCGTCATCAATCCGAAAAACATCTCGTACAACAGTTACAAGCCCAAAGCCATTATATCAGATTTCTTTATTGACCACCAAGCGGTTCATCCCAACTATACACTCAACGATACACTTAATTGTATTATCCTTGATTATGACCAGGTAAACTTCGGTTTTCAATTTTCTTCCGACAATTATCATATCCCTGAAAAAAACCGCTTCAAATACCGGCTGAAAGGATATAGTGATTCTTGGATCACTACAAATGCACAACAGCGCACAGTCATGTACTCGAAAGTACCTGCCGGTACGTATTACTTTGAAGTCTACGCTGCCAACAATGACGGTATCTGGAGTGACAAGCCCGCGGTGATAAAAGTGATAAGAAAGGTGGCCCCGTGGGTTAGTCTGCCAGCATACTTCCTTTATGTGCTGACGGTAATAGGAATCACTTACCTGATGTATCATCACTATGCCGAGAAGAAAAAACTGGAGATGCTGCTCTATCAAGAAAATATAGAAAAAGACCAAAAGGAGCAAATACATCAGGCACAGCTACGATTCTTTACCAACATATCACATGACTTCCGAACTCCACTATCTCTTATCCTTGCTGCACTGGACAAACTGAGACGTGAAGGATTGAAAGAATATTATTATCGTATATTGAACGGCAACGTACAACGTTTACTGAATTTGGTAAACGAACTGATGGATTTTAGAACAGTAGAAAACGGTATGATGAAACTGGAATTGCAGCCACTGGACATCAACCGTTTCATAAAAGAAATCGCCAATGATTTCATCGACTATGCACGGCAGCGAAATATCGACTTCCAGATACTATGCGACGAAAGCATGCCCACTGACATTTATATAGACAAAAACATAGTGGAAAAAATTGTCATGAACTTGTTAAACAATGCTTTCAAATATACGCCTGACAGGGGAAGCATTATTTTAGAAACACGCTGCAGGAAAGCTTTTACATCCTTGTATAAGAACAGCTACACCGTAGGCGAAAGCACGAACGATGTCTTTTCTATCATCGTCAGTGATACAGGAGTAGGCATATCCCGAGAGTCCATAAGCAGTGTTTTCGAACGTTTTTATAAGGTAAATACAGTAAACGCCGACTCCCACCTGGGTACGGGAATAGGCCTGGCACTTGTAAAGAGCTTGGTATTGTTACAGAAAGGAACTATCTCCATCCACAGTGAGCGGGAAAAGGGCACGGACATGATTGTATACTTACCGCTTGACAGCAGTATCTTCAACGAAACTGATTTCATGAAACAGAAGGAAACGACACAAGAAACTATCATGGAAATTACAGACAAAGAAGCCCTGCCTGTCGATATTAAAGATATGGGAAGCGAATTCATGCCCGCAAACAAGAAAAAAATATTGATTACCGAAGATAATGATGACCTGAGGGTATTAATCGCCGAATCCCTATCCGATGAATTTCAGGTGATGCAGGCAAGAGATGGTGTTGAAGCGCTGAAGTTGATAGAGGATGTAGATTTTGATTTGGTTATAAGCGATATCATGATGCCTCACAAAGACGGGGTATCTTTGTGCAATGACATCAAGAAAGACATGAATACATCACATATTCCGGTCATTTTACTGACAGCCAAAACTAGTCTTGAAAGCAAGATCGAAGGAGTGGATTCGGGTGCCGACCTTTATTTCGAAAAGCCTATCGATTTGACCTATCTAAAATTGTCCATCCAAAACATATTCAGAAACCAGCAGCAGTTGAAGGAACATTATGCCAAGAATTATTATGCGGACAGCAGCGAGCTCTCTTCCAACGAGCAGGATGGTAAATTTCTAAAACACCTAATCACTTTTATCGAGGCTAATATGGACCAGTCTCAAATGGATGTCAATCAGATTGCCGAGGAATTGTTGATAAGCAGAAGCAAACTTTACACAAAGGTTAAGAGCCTGACCGGAAAGTCTGTTGTAGAATTTGTATTGAATTGTCGGTTACGCAAAGCTGCCAGATTGATTATTGAGGAAAATCTGACCATGAGGGAAGTGATGATGCAAATAGGTATAGAAAGTCAAGCCTATTTTACCAATTCATTTAAGAAAGTATTTGGTGAAACACCTACATCCTTCGCCGCAAAGCACAAAAAGTTGTCCAAAGGCGATTTAGATAAAACAAATGGCAAATAGAGTAAAACAAGGAAAGAGGAATTGCCTTCCTTTGCAAAAACTTATAAATTTAATAACATGAAAAAGATTTTGCAGGTAACCATTTTGTTTTCCTTATTGACTGTCGGTTCGTTTGCTCAAAAGCAACAACAAATATTACCGGCCGATCAGGAAATTCCTTTAAAATACGGTGCCGATCGTTTAGGTAAACGTTCAGATGCAGCCATGAAAAAATTCCGTGACAACAGATTGGGAGCTTTCATACATTGGGGGCTTTACGCCATTCCCGGAGGAGAATGGAACGGAAAAATGTACAATGGAGCAGCCGAGTGGTTGAAGTCGTGGGCCAAAGTTCCTGCAGATGAGTGGTTGAGGCTGATGGACCAATGGAATCCAGAAAAGTTCAATGCCAAAGTTTGGGCAAAGATGGCTCGAAAGATGGGAGTGAAATACGTGAAAATCACAACCAAGCATCATGAAGGTTTCTGTCTGTGGCCAAGTAAGTACAGTAATTATACAGTGGCTCAAACCCCTTATAAGAAAGATATTTTAGGCGAATTGGTAAAGGCCTACAATGATGAAGGTATTGACGTTCATTTCTACTTCTCGGTGATGGACTGGAGTCATCCAGACTACCGATATGACATCAAATCGAAAGATGATGAAGTTGCTTTTGCGCGTTTCCTTGAATTTACGGACAACCAGCTGAAAGAGCTTGCTACCCGTTATCCTACCGTAAAAGACTTCTGGTTTGACGGCACATGGGATGCCAGCATCAAGAAAAATGGCTGGTGGACAGCTCATGCCGAACAAATGTTGAAAGACCTGTTACCGGGCGTAACTATCAACAGTCGACTACGTGCCGATGATTACGGCAAGCGACACTTCGACAGTAACGGACACTTGATGGGAGATTATGAGTCAGGGTATGAGCGCCGCCTACCCGATCCAGTGAAAGACTTGAAAGTAACCCGCTGGGATTGGGAAGCATGTATGACCTTGCCCGAAAATCAATGGGGATATCACAAAGATTGGTCGTTGAGCTATGTGAAAACTCCCTTGGAAGTACTGGAACGCATAGTGCATGCCGTTTCAATGGGAGGAAACATGGTTGTGAACTTCGGACCGCAAGCCGACGGTGACTTCCGCCGGGAAGAAAAAGAAATGGCTGATGCCATTGGCAAATGGATGCAACAATATGGCGAGTGCATCTACGGATGTGATTACGCCGGTTGGGACAAACAACCCTGGGGATACTATACCCACAAGGGAAAAGAGGTATATATGATTGTCTTCAATCCTCCTTATTCCAAACACTTGGTGGTTAAAACCCCAAAGGGTACAAAAATTCTGAAAGCAACTGTGACAAACGGGAAAGAGGTGGCAGTGACAGAAACCGCCCGCAATGAATACAATGTGGATATGCCCGCAAAAGCCCCCGAAGGTCCCTTTGTCATCAAACTACAGATAGAGGAAAACGTAAGTTCCGCTGATAAATACCGTGATGCTTTGACTTGATTCTTATTTAATCTGATTATGTTATGAAAAGGCTTTCTCTTTTTATTTATTTCTTCCTGATAACGGTCCTGCAAGCTGCCGCACAGCAAAGCTTTGACAAGACTGCCGTAAAATCTGTCATGAAACGCGTGGCTGACTGGCAGATTGCCAATCCCAACAAAGGAGCAGAGCACGATGATTTAGACTGGACGCATGCAGCCCTGTACATGGGTATGTTGGACTGGGCAGAGCTAACAGAAAAAGAAGACAGCGACGATTCTTATTATCAGTGGTTGCTCCGTATCGGACAACGTAATCACTTCCAGATAGGTAAATGGATGTATCATGCTGATTTTATTGCCGTCGGACAGCCCTTTATCGACCTTTACTTGAAATATGGCAATAAGAAGATGATCGCTCCCGTCATGGCACGAGCCAACTGGGTAGTAGAAAATCCGGCTGAAACTACTTTGGAACTGGATTACGGCAAACTCGAAACTCTGGACCGATGGTCCTGGTGCGACGCATTGTTTATGGCTCCCCCCGTATATGCCAAACTATATGCGTTGACCAAGGACAAAAGGTATCTGGATTTCCTGAACAAGGAATACAAGGCCACTTATAATTATTTGTATGATAAAGAAGAGCATTTATTCTACCGTGACCATCGATATTTTGCCAAACGCGAAGCTAATGGTAAGAAAGTGTTTTGGGGACGTGGCAACGGTTGGGTGTTAGGAGGACTGGTCGAAATCCTTCAAGCTCTTCCTAAAGATGAATCCTCACGCACGTTTTATCAGGACTTATTTGTGGCATTGGCCACCCGTGTAGCCAGCCTGCAGAGTGCTGATGGATATTGGCATGCCAGCCTGCTCGATCCAGCGTCTTACCCATCGCCCGAAACAAGTGCAACCGGTTTTATCGTTTATGCACTTGCCTATGGCGTAAACGAAGGGGTGTTGGACAAAGCCACTTTTATGCCAACCATCGAAAAGGGGTGGAAAGCCTTATTAGATGCGGTCGAACCAGATGGTAAGTTAGGCTACGTACAACCCATCGGAGCTGATCCGCGTAAAGTGACGCGGGACATGACCGAAGTATATGGGACAGGGGCATTCCTGCTGTCCGGGTGTCAGATTTATAAGATGAAGTAAAATAAGTTAGAGCTATCATGAAGAATTATACATTGTTTTTGTGGATTGCTTTGCTAATGTTAGGTATATCCGGTACGATAGGTGCACGTGAGGTAGCATCCTTCAACGACGGTTGGGAATTCAAGAAAGGTCCGTTTTCCAAAGAAGCGTTGCAGGCTGTACAGAAATGGAATTCAGACTGGCAGGAGGTATCCATCCCACATACTTGGAATGCGGACGACATGCAAAAGCAAGCCTCCGCTTTCTATGAAGGTGTAGGCTACTACCGCAAAAAGTTCACTTTCCCCGAAAATATGGAAGGCAAGCGCATCTTTCTACGCTTCGAGGGTGTAGGTTCTTATGCCGAAGTATATATCAATGGCTATCTGGCAGGAACACACAAAGGAGCTTACTCTGCTTTTGCATGCGAGATCAGCTCGCAAGTAAAATTCGGCAAGGAAAACGAAATTATAGTAAAGGCAGACAACTCTTCACGTCCCGATGTTATCCCCACGAACCACATTTTGTTCGGTGTTTATGGAGGTATTTACCGTCCCGTATGGCTGGTTGTTACGGAAACTTGCAGCATCATTGCAAACGACTGTGCCTCTCCGGGAGTGTATATTACCCAGAAAAATGTTTCAAAGAAGTCAGCCGAAGTGACTGTAAAAGTAAAGGTGGACAATACAACCCTAACTCCCGTCCCACTGGAACTAGAGAATGCAATATACGACAGGAACGGCAAATTGGTAAAGAAACATAGTCAGAACTTCGAACTTACTCCACAAGGAGTGCAGAACTATTCCTCACACTTCCGACTGAACAATCCCCATTTATGGCAAGGACGTGAAGACCCATATCTGTATAAAGTCGTTTCACGTCTCATGCAGAATGGACGCGTGATAGACGAAGTTATTCAGCCCCTGGGGATTCGCAAGTATGAAATCGTAGCAGGCAAAGGATTCTTCCTCAATGGAAAGAAGTACCCCATGCTGGGGGTAACCCGCCATCAAGACTGGTGGGGACTGGGTAGCGCCCTCACCAATAAAGAGCACGACTTCGACTTGGCACAAATTATGGATATCGGTGCAACCACCGTCCGCTTTGCACATTACCAGCAGTCTGACTACATCTATTCACGCTGCGACACGCTGGGATTGGTAATCTGGGCAGAGATCCCCTTCGTGAACCGAGTCAGCGGCCAAGAATGGGACAATGCCCACCAACAGATGCGCGAACTTATCCGTCAAAGCTTTAATCATCCCTCCATCTATGTATGGGGAATCCATAATGAAGTGTATCATCCGCATGGTTATACCGCCGCACTTACCCAATCCATTCACGATCTCTGCAAACTGGAGGATCCAGACCGCTACACGGTTGCGGTAAATGGTTACGGTCATGCCGATCACCCCGTCAACCAAAATGCGGATATACAGGGCATGAACCGTTACTTCGGTTGGTACGAACGGAAAATACAAGACATCAAGCCATGGATAGAGAAAATGGAAAAAGAATATCCTTGGCAACGCCTGATGCTGACAGAATATGGTGCAGACGCCAATATAGAACATCAGACGGAAATATTGGGCGATGCACTGAATTGGACAAGCCCTTTCTATCCGGAAACATTTCAAACTAAAACCCACGAATACCAATGGAGCATCATTGCCCAGCATCCTTACATCATCGCTTCTTACCTGTGGAATATGTTCGACTTTGCAGTGCCAACATCAAAAAGAGGCAGTGTAGACGCCCGCAATATGAAAGGCATGATGACTTTCGATCGTAGAATCAAGAAAGATTCTTATTTCTGGTATAAGGCGAACTGGAGCAAGGAACCGGTTCTTTACCTGACACAGCGCCGGAATGCAGTGCGCGAGAAAAAAGAGACTTCCATTACAGTGTATTCCAATATCGGTACCCCCAAGGTGTATCTGAACGGGAAAGAATTGACCGGAGTGCGGAAAGGTTATACTGATGTACATTATATATTCGACAAGGTAGTGCTGGACGATGGCAAGAATGTACTGAAAGCATCCCTTCTCCATCAAGGAAAAGAATATACAGACGAAATAGAATGGAATTATAACGGAGAGTGCAACCGGGAAGCTGATTTCCTGGAGCATAAGAAAGAGCATGGTAGTTGGTAATTCCATAAAGAAAGAAATTATTATTATTACTGATAACATTAAATTAGGATTGAAGTATGAAGACTTTTAAGACCTTGCTGTTGGGACTTTGCATCGTGATGTGTGCATGCTCGACACAAACTCCCCGGCAAACCAATGAGTACGGCACTAATTGGCAGTGGGAAAACGGGACCATCGTAATAGAAACTCCCGAGCGTCCCGCCGGCCAAAAAAGCGTGTTGGGACTGACTGTCCCGAAGATGGAAGTAGTACGCGTAGGATTCGTAGGACTGGGCATGCGCGGTCCCGGTGCGGTGGAACGTTTCACGCATATACCGGGTACACAAGTCGTGGCACTTTGTGATTATGAGCAGTCGCGCGCAGAGAGATGTCAGAAATACCTAAAGAAAGCATCCATGCCCAAAGCTGCCATCTATTCGGGAGAGAAAGGGTACGAAGAACTTTGTAAACGAGACGATATAGACTTGGTTTATATCGCTGCCGATTGGCTACATCACTTTCCCGTAGCCAAATACGCTTTGGAAAATGGCAAACATGTAGCGATCGAAGTACCTTCAGCAATGAATCTCCAGCAATGTTGGGACTTGATTAATATGAGCGAAAAGTATCGTAAGCACTGCATGATTCTAGAAAACTGCTGTTATGACTGGTTTGAAATGAACACGCTGAACATGGCACAGCAAGGAGTATTCGGTGAAGTAATTCGCGCACAAGGTGCCTACATTCACAACCTAAGCCCATTTTGGAATCATTATTGGAAGAACGGTGAGAATGACAAGCTGGGTTGGCGCTTGGACTACAACATGAGACATCGCGGGGATGTATATGCCACTCACGGTCTGGGTCCAGTAGCACAAGCGCTCGACATTCACCGTGGAGATCGCATGAAGACACTAGTGGCTATGGATACCAAGTCAGCCATAGGTAAAGCACTGGTAGAAGAAAGAGCAGATTCCATTTGTAATAACTTCCGCAATGGCGACCATACTACCACTCTGATTCGTACCGAAAACGGTAAAGTTATAGAAATCCAACATAATGTAATGACTCCGCAACCTTACAATCGCTTGTATCAACTTACGGGTACTAAAGGCTTTGCCAATAAATATCCGATCAGCGGTTATGCTCTTGATGCTAAACAGTTGACAGCTTCCGGAGTACAGCCCAAGATTGATGATTTAAATTCACATAGTTTCTTGCCTAAGAGTGAGATGGAGACTCTTGTAGCCAAGTACCAGCATCCGATATTGAAGAAATATGGTGAAATGGCTAAGGAAGTAGGGGGACATGGTGGCATGGATTTCATTATGGACTGCCGTCTAGTTTATTGCTTACAAAATGGTTTGCCATTGGATATGGATGTATACGATCTAGCAGAGTGGTGTTGTCTTGCCGAACTCGGAACACTCTCTATGGATAACAACTGTGCCGCCGTAGCATTTCCTGACTTTACCCGTGGAGAGTGGAATGTTGTAAAAGGTTACAAACACGCTTATGCAAGTCCTGAAGAAGAAAAAGCCGTAGCCGAGAAAGCAGCAGCTTTCACAGCCAAACTGAAGGAACAAGGAGAAAAAGAATGGGGGGAAACTGAGAATCAAGAAGCAAAATAGCAATATAGCTGAGAAAACGAAGTGAAAAGATAATCGCCCCTTCTATTTCCGAAGGGGCGTTTTTTTATTCATCTTAATATACCGCTTCACCTCCTTCGGGCTTCTCACGATATTTTATATCAAAACGTCCTTCCTTGATACTTCCACCACTGAATGTACCACTAATAATGGTTCCATCCATACGGGTAATATAAGCTTCGCCATCGCCTAAATCTCCTTCATCAAGAACGGCATCTGTATAAGTACAAGTAGTACCCTGACGAGGATTCACAAGTACCAAATGCAAACTACTGAAGACACCGACTGCGGCATCAATCTCAACATAATGATTCTCTTCATCGTCAGAAAAACGAACAGTGGGTGTCCCATACCGTCCACTGGCATATACCCAGCCATCAATCAGACAGCCTAACGTATTTGCACCCGTAGTCGTAGCCTCCGGCATCAGTGTCGGATCAACAGTTTTGTCTTCATCACAAGCACAACAACAAACCAACAGGAATAGAAATAACAGTTTTTTCATAACGCCTAAAAATGATAGTTTAAACCGAAAAGTAAGGATAACTGTCCGAAATAACCGCTACCGGCTCTCGGACTCTCCACATCCCACTCCACATTATGATACTTCACCGAATAAGACTCGGAACTGGATGCCAGCCAGTTCACCCTGGCAGAAGCTCCCCAATGACTTGACAGAAAATACTCACCCGAGAGAGACAAGTTACCTGCAAACTTACTCATGGTAACTTTTCGAGGTTTATCATATACTGTACTCTTATCACGATAAAGTTGATATCCGATTCCACCGGAGAATTGAAGTTGATAATGCTTTTGCACCATAGTCAAGGCTACCTGAGGAGCCATATAATGCATATATATCTTATCTGCCCCAGTATCATGTGTGTTCTTATACGCACTTCCCTGATACAGAAATCCCAGCCCGAACTTCAGTTCCCTACCCGTAATCTGTCCAAGGTAGTTGACATCCCAGGCTACACCTTTTCGTAAGTCACTGCGATAGGTATCTGCCCTATCAGTAATTCCTACAAAGCGCCCCAGGTACCATGACGGTCCGGCATGAACGGAAAATGATGATCTTTTATCACCTGCACTTTGAGCGTATAAAGAGGCGCTTAATAACACCCCGACAAAGAAAGAAAGCAAGTATCTCATAATGATTTATATAGCGTCTTTTCCTTATAAATACTCAAAAATCGAAAGTACTGCATTCGGATAATAACTATTTTTAATCAAAGTTATAAATCCGCATCTTCTTCAGCTACCTTTTCCGCTCTATATCCTGTGTACGAAAGAATGCCTCCGAATACCGGGCTCCCCAAAGTTCATAGCGTTCAAATTGCATTTCTACTTTACGGGTAAAGTTTATCCAGTCTTTCTTCTCTAACGGCGACCATACATTCTCAGCTAGTGCCGACATCCGCGGGAAGATGGCAAACTCAGCCTTCCAGGTTGTAGGAATATATTCCGTCCAAAGGCACCCTTGTGCACCCCATACAAGTTCCTGTTGCTCCGTAGTCAACGAATCGGGCACAATCTGAAATTCATAGACCTTCTCCAATGACAACGGGCCACGAGGACCTATTTCCGACTGGATACGACTTTCCTTCAGATTGAAATACGACCAGGCAGAACAGGTAAATATAGTACGATGATTGGTCCGCACTGCCTTTTTCCCAAATTCAGGCCGACGCCAGTTCATTACAATACAATCTTCAGAAATACCTCCTTCAAGGATCTCATCCCAACCAATCAACGTTTTACCTTTCGCGTTTACCACCTCCTGCACATAATGGATGAAATAGCTTTGCAATGCCTTTTCGTCTTTCAACTCATGTTCACGCATAAACTGTTGCGTCTCTTCGGATTCCTGCCACCAGCGCTTGGCACACTCGTCGCCACCCACATGAATATATTGACCGGGAAAGAGATCGCATAATTCAGAAAACACATCTTTCAGGAAGTCAAAGACTTCAGGTTTTGGTGCCAGTACATTATTGAATTTATTGAAGATCCCCCACGTCAATGCTGCCTTTTTAGGTTCATTCGGCGTAGTACTGAACTGTGGGTAAGTGGCAAGTACTGCCATACAATGCCCGGGAATATCTATCTCAGGAATCACTGTGATATGACGTTCAGCAGCATAACGTACAATTTCGTGTACATCTTCATGGGTATAATAACCGCCGTAGGGTAACGGTTGATACTTTCCAGGATAAAGTCCGAAAATCTCTCCCTCGCGGATAGAACCTTTCTCCGTCAGTTCCGGGCGGCATTTCATCTCAACACGCCAAGCCTGATCATCTGTCAGATGCCAATGAAAATAGTTGAGTTTATGAAGCGCAAGGTAATCAATATACTTTTTGATGAAATCTACGGGAAAGAAATGACGTACCACATCCAAATGCATACCACGATAAGGGAAACGCGGATAATCGATAATTTTCAGAGTCGGAAGGATAGGCAACACACCCGCACGGGTGGGTAATAATTGTATAAGCGTCTGAACACCATAGAAGACACCCGCCTCATCATTTCCTTCAATACGTACACCACCTACAGGGGTAATCTCCAACTGATAACCTCCTGGAATTTCTCCATTCTTTTGATTTTTCAGAATGATACAAGGTTGGTCACTCGGCTTCGAAAGTATTGTTTCTACAGCAGACGAAAGTTTCTTTCGGGATTTACCAGATTTTGGGAGCTCCACTTGCAAGGGGATACCGAGATAGCGCTCCATATAATCAGCCAGATAGGTAGCCGAAGGTGCCAACGTTGGTTCTGACATACGAATGACCGTATTACGTTGAATCAAATACTCTCCCTGTCCGGTTACAGTTATCTCCACCGGTTCGGGAATAATGCTAAAAGTTTTCTCCTGTGCCTGCCCGGCAAGCGCAGTTGCAGCGAAGGTTGCAGCCATAATTTTCTTTAAGTACATAGATGATGATGTATATTATATTGCAAATATAACCCTTTTGCAGAAAGATGTTTAAGATTTCCAATCTCTTTTTTGACGAAAAAAGAAAGTACAACATTGAACACATACCACACAAGTGTTTAATGTATACCATACAAGTATTTCATATCTGTAACACAAGTGACTTATTTGTAGGATACAAGTATTACATAAGTACCTTAATTAATAAGCCTTCCGTCCATATAGCAAGGTGATAAATCAATATTGAAAGAGTATAATTTAATATTATAGAGGCAAACAACTCATTTGCATCGTGAAAATAAAACTGAAAGAATAGCATCCTTCATTTTTCTCACTACACCCTTCCACCCGCTAAGGCCGATGAATAAGGAAGTGTAGAAGTGTGGAAGGGAATTAAGTTTTCATTGTTTTAAGTCAATAAATTAAAGAAGTACCAAAACTTATGCACTATAACCTCACCTACTCCTAGGATCTCATATAAAAGTACTTTTGAGTTTTTGACTTGTAACAAAACACATTAATAGTAGCTCTCATACATTTTCCGGTTTAACTCTTGGTTTACATGAACCGCATAATTCGTAGGAAATGTGACTTAATTTAATGCCAAAGGAAAGTTCTTCTTTAGAAAATGCAGGAAAACAAAAAGCTCCATAAATCATTGATTTATGGAGCTTTAAACAGTACTCGAAGCGGGACTTGA
>ENA-ORUA01000120-ORUA01000120.1-human-gut-metagenome-genome-assembly--contig:-NODE-120-length-81997-cov-8.384199_pt1 | contig 81997 bp, 61 predicted proteins | sample MGYA00242076_ERZ509201 | MGnify/ENA primary metagenome ERZ509201 (study PRJEB26280, sample SAMEA2338863) | human gut metagenome | biome: human gut; feature: human-associated habitat; material: faeces...
GAAACAGCATTAAAATCTGCAGCAGAATCGGATATTATCATTATGTGCACAGGGCTTGACTCCTCGATAGAGGGCGAAGAAGCCGGTGGTGCACTTGCAGGAGGAGGCGGTAATATCGGTGAACAGGGTGACCGTGAAACAATAGAACTACCGCTTAATCAACAAGAATATATTGCGGAATTGCTCGATACAGGCAAAAAGATAATTTTGCTTAACTTTTCAGGTGGCTGTATAGATTTTAGAAAATATAAAAACAGAGTAAACGCTATCTTGCAATGCTGGTATCCGGGAGCACAAGGCGGAGAGGCTATTGCTAACATACTTTTCGGCAAATGTTCTCCAAGCGGTAAATTACCGATTACATTTTACAACTCGGTTGATGATTTACCTGATTTTTGCGATTATTCCATGCGAAACAGAACATACCGATATTTTAAAGGTGATGTGCAGTATCCTTTCGGCTACGGAAAGACTTATACAAAGTTCGATTTGTTAAAAATCGATTACAATTCAAAAGAGAAACAATTATCTTGCTTAATTAAAAACTCCGGTGAATTTGATTGTGATGAGGTAGTTCAGATTTACATTACCTATCCCAAAACAAATTACGAACTTCCGACTAAATCGTTAATCAAGTGCAAGAGAGAATTTATTCCAAAGGGTGATACAAAAGAATTTATATTCACTTTTGAAGAAAATGATTTTTATTCAATAGACCATTTTGGTAATACTGTTTTCCTTGAAGGTTCATATAAAATATTGACAACAGATGGACAAAACATATATGATGAATCAAATTCGTTTTATAATAGTCAAGAAACAGATATAGTAAATAAATGTCCCTTTAATCATATATAAAGTTATGATTTTATGATAACATAATCTGTTCAAATATAATGTGAGGATGAAATATTAAATTATGAGGAGTTGTTATGAAATTTTCAAACACATTATTGCTTTAATATTGGGGGTTTAATATTACCGATAAGCCCTCTTACTGAGTTTAATAACACAAAAAAATTCAGTAAAAGAACTGACAAGCCGGTACCGTTTTTCAAAAACTGATAACTCCACAGTACAGTACCCGCCAATCCGGAAAGCAGAATGACAAAATATGCCTCTTTTTTCTTAATGGCAAGTAAAATGCAGGAAATGAAGCTTGCAGAGAAAAAGAATGCATCAAAAACAGCACCACTGCCATCTACATACTTTAGGAGCATATAGGCGATAATAAAAGAAAATATAAACGCTAATGCAATACAAATCCTTTTGAGACTTGACACCCGTTGCATTTTTACGGAGTTATCTTCCTGCTTATTCCATGTTATAAAACTGATAATCGCCGATGGGAACTGTATCAACAGCATAAAAACACAGGATGCATAAATTTCATCAAAATATGACATAATGCCATATGATACGGCATATAGCATACCTACAACAAATCCAAAGCGTTTTCCTGAGCAAACCAAAAAGTTAAAAGCAATTCCGGCGGCTGATATTATAATTCTGTAAAATTCATCTCGAACAAGTATTCCGGACAGAACGATAATTAAAACCTGTACTGTTATTAAAATTATTTCTTTATTTTTTGAAAGAGTTTGTTTTTTCATAGCTTAAAAACCCGGCCTATATTAAAAGGTATATAATTCCGGTCCTTATTTATCAATTATTCAACATATCATAATTCATATAAATTGGACTTACGGTCAACTTTCCGGTTTCATCAAACTCCAAAACAGTTCCGCCGCAAACACTTCCGTCTTCAACCCAGTCATGACCATCACCGGTTTTCGTTGCATAAGTTAATCTAACTCCTCGGTACAAAACCGAAAAATTATTTTTATGTTCATGCCCGCAAACGACGTTTTTGGTACTATTCAGTTCAACAATTTTTTCAAACATACCGCTATTATAATACGGTGAACAAATAGGCTCTCTCAGCATACCGAAATTCCCATTCTCATCTTTTGTAAAGCCGTCATTAATAGGCTCATATATTTTTGCTGCCATATTATATTCCGGCAGAGGGATATGAATAAACAGCGTACTTTCTACCGGTGTGCCATTATATTCGGCAAGTCCTTTTACCATATATTCATACCAATGTATTTGATTTCTTTTAATATAGTCATAGCCTGTTCCAACAACAGTATATTCATTATTATTTACATCTTCCGACGGTGCAAAAATGTAGCCGTCTTTTGTAATCCATCCATTCAATTTTGATTTCTCCGACTCATTTAAGCCGGTCAAATTAATTTTTTCACTGCCTATATTTACAGAATCAATCGTAGAATAGCTACCGAGAGAATGTGTATCCATCATAATCATCGAATGAAATATTTCATCGTCAATTGCTGATTTAACATTAATAACATAATTACCTACGCCGGAAATATTTATTGGACCTTTAGCTAAATCCTTACTGCGATTTGCATTTTCTTTATAATTGAAAATAATATTTTGAGCCTGCAAATACTCATCAAATATCCAATTGCCGTCAACATCAGATTCGGCATCATGATTTCCTAATATCGGTGCCCATGGGACATCAAATTCTATACATATTTCATCAATTTCTTTCACAAATCTTTTGACAGCTTTTTTTGAATTTTTCAACCATGTATTATCTCCTGTAAAGGTTACTATACTTGGATTTGTTTCTTGTATAAGTTGACGTACAAGTTTATAAGTGCGATTGATTCTCTTCTGAGACATACCTTCGGACAACTGTAAATCGGTAAGATTTAAAATCTTAAAATCCGATTTTTTATCAACAGTCAATATGTACGCATCCTTATCTATATTATATTTATCGTTTTCGTTCCACACTAATTGTGATGGTTTGCCTTCCAAATTTTTATAAATTCCCACAATGTGGCCCCCTACAGAAAGACTAATGATTACAGGTATAATGATTAAAAGGGAAATAACAGTTTTTGTTTTTTTCTTCATAAGTCAATTGTCTCCTAATAAATTTTATTTATATAATCCGGTTTCAAGTAAAACAGGTGCATTTCTGCTCTGTGTGATTTTTACAATAATCTTATTGGTTTTTACGGACTCAAAAAAGCATATTTTTTTATAGCCTATGGTTTCGCCTTTGAATACAGTAATGCCATTAGCAATAATCTTGAATTTCTCAACCCTCTGACTTTGCGTAATATCTTCACGCAAAATTGCTTTTTGAATACAGCTTGTATTAAAGCTCAATTCATATGTATACTCGTCAATCTGATTTTGCCTGCAATCAACCCTTTTGGCAAAATCATTTTCAATGCACTTTCTAGCGGTTTTCAGCCGATTGATAAACTTTTTAGGCAAATCTCCTTTTTTGTTCGGCGGAATGTTCACAAGCAGAGTTGCGTTATTTCCGACAGATGTATAATAGCATTCCAGCAAATTTTTAACGGAACGCGTCATCGTTATTTCAAAGTATTTGTGATAAAACCACCCTGCGTATGTAATCGGCACATCCATTTCACTCGGCCAGTAGCAAAGCGGCTCATTTTCTGAAATCAAGTCTCTGTCGCCCAGTCGTTTATCGGTATGGTCTATTTTGGAAAGCATTTTAAATGCGCCTTCCTCCTGCTGTGACTGCCGCATTACCTCGTCGTAGACCTGAAGTCTTTTCGGCACAACACTCCATTCGGCTTTTCTTGCTTTGCCGCTCTCGTTCCCTATCCACCGAATATCAGGGCCGCAGTTTGAAAGGGCAGCATTGGGCTGATATTTATGAATGGTTGCATAATAACGTTCCCAATCATAACGCTGTTTTTTGCCGTTTTTTCCCTCCCCGCAGGCACCGTCAAACCAAAAGCAGAAAATATCACCGTAATTTGTGCACAGTTCTTCAAGCTGATTACAGAAATAATCGTTATACGCCTCTGTTCCGTAGGTGGGTTCGTGCCTGTCCCAAGGCGATAAATATATGCCGAGCTTAAAACCGAATTTCTTACAGGATTCGCTGAGTTCTTTTACAATATCGCCCTGTCCGCTTTTGTAAGGCGTATTTCTGATGCAATAATCCGTATATTTTGAATTGAAAAGGCAAAATCCGTCGTGATGCTTTGCCGTAATGATTACACCTTTACTGCCGGTAGACATTAAATCCTGTACCCATTTGTCGGTATCCAGCTGTTTCAATTTGAAATTTTTGGGATCAACATTACCGTCACCCCATTCCTTTCCGGTATATGTATTCAGCCCGAAATGGATAAAGTTATAATATCCCATTTCAAGAATATTAAGTTGTCTGTTGTTCGGAACAATCTTATTGGACGTATCGTTGAAATTCAATTTAATCACATCACTTTCTAAAAACAATTAATAAGGCTAATAAATGCCTTGTTTTCACATAACAAGACATTTATTGTAATTATTCGGAAAAATCTTAATCGCCTATTTGGTTTTCAAATGTTTTACAGTATTTGTTAAAACACATCTTTTGTATCATCATATTCTATAACTAATCCCTTAAGATTTTTTCCTAAATCAGTCGGATACCATTTTTCGCCCAAAATAATATCCGCTTTGTTCTTCTTAATCGACAAACTACGTAACTGATTACAATCGTGAAAAGCTCTTTCCTCTATTTCTTCAATTTGCTCATAAATTACAAGTTCGGTTAATCCGGGATTTTTAGAAAAGGCATCTTTACCTATAAATTTTAGATTGGCTGACAGTTTTACTTGGCTTAAATAACCAACTCTGAGAAAGGCATATTGGCCAACCCTTTCAACACTATCCGCAAAAACAACACTTTTTATTTGATTGTGATAAAATGCATAATCACGGATAATTTCAACGCCTTCAGGAATTACATATTCTTCATCAAAATACTCTTTTATTTCTTTTTTACTTACATCATCAACCTTGATATGTTCTTGAACACCGTTTTTAATTGGGTTGCATACCAATTCTTTGCCGTCCATAGTTAACAATGTTCCGTTTACGACCTTAAAAGAAGTATTGCCCCGGGCCACCTCAATTACTTCCAGATTTGAGTTATTGATAATAGCTCTTGTACCGATTGAGTTTACATTTTTACCAATAACCAATTTTTTTACATATCTCGTGTTGCAAATTCCGGTATCGTCTATGGCAACAACTTTTTTTCCGTCTATTTCATCAGGAACAATCAATTCTTCCCTGGATGTTTGATCTGCGTAGCCGGTAATATGGATACCGTCCTCCATAACCTCATAATCAAATATATTCGAATCACTGTTGCAGCCGGTCAGCCCCAACAAACTCATAAGCAGCAAAGCACACAGAAAAACAGAAATTCTTTTTTTCAATTAAATCACCAACCCTTACTTAATTTTCAACAGCTTCAGGAGCTTCTTGTCCGGCATGAAAGCTTACCTCGCCAACTCTCTCCTGCATTTCTTTAATACACTGTGCGTGCTGCTCTTTTGTCAGTTTATAGAAAAAGAACGGTACTGTCGAACACAAAATACCTATTGAAGTTAAAATAACATAAATATTAAATACACCGGTAATAACCTGCGGATTATATAACAAATCCCAGTCTGATGAAAAGCCGATATTGGCTAATAACTGTGGTAAAATAAGATTCAAAAGCATTGTAACAGGTGCTAACAGCATACCGAAAATGGTCATCATATTATCTGCTCTTTCTCCGTACTTCCATTGATGGTAATCCAAGGCATCAGAAGTAACGCCTGCCAAAAGTCCGGTTTCTATCGGAGAAAACAAATTTTTAAGCAAAGCTGCAAGCATAAACACAGCAAGACCTACAGTTATGCTGCTCATATTAATTGCCCAATACATCAATCCAACGCATAAAAGAGAAAAAATTCGTGCCCAAACAAGAATTGTACCCTTTTCAAATTTCTTTATTAAAAACGGCGTAAGTAAATTGCCGGCGGTCATAGATAAAACAATTACATTACTTGCAATACCAAACCAGCTTTCAAGTCTTATACTGTAAACAAACCACCATTGCAATATCTGACCGAACAAAGCAGTCCAAATACCGAATAAATTAGAAAAATTAATTATCCATAAATGAGGGTTTTTTAAAACATTTTTTACACCTTTAAAGAAATGGACCTTTTGCTTGTTTTCATTTGGCTTTTCAATAATACGTTCTTTAACCTGAAGCATACAAAATATCGTTACAGCAACGCCTGTTACCGCAAAAATAGGGACAAATATTTTATATGTAAGTAACTCGGTAAATCCGCCTGTTGTACCGATCAACACAGGAAAAAACATGCCGATTACAGATGGCACAAGACCTGTTATTATAGGTACAATCGAATACATCATCTGACGCTCTTCACTGTTTGGAGAGATAAATTGAACCAAGCCCTGAATATTACAAAACTGAGCTGTAAATACTGCCAATAATGAAAACAGAAAATGTAAAACCACTACTTGGTGTGCATACTGCATAGAGTTGAAATCAATAAAAGGAATGACAGACATCAGTACTGCCGCAGGTATACCGAACGCAATTATAATCGGTTTCATTCTTCCGTGCTTGGCACACCATTTTCTTCTTACAAACCAAGTTACATAATTGGTGATTGCGTTGAGAACAAGTAAGTTGGCCAGAATCTGCGGCAGTGCTACCATACCGAATTGCGGCACATTTTCCAATAAATCTATAGGTGCAAAGTAAAGACATATACCAACAATCAGTTCAGAAATAAAAGCTAAATTTGCTGTAATTTTTGTTTTTTTCTCCAAAACGCCGTGATTTTCAAATATAAGTATTGAAAACGGAGATAAGAACATGAAAAAGTAGTTCATTATGGATGTAAATATAGTTATCTTTGCAAAATCTGCATAATCAATACCTACAATTGCACCGCAGAACCAGTTAGGCGTAAAAGTCATATAAGCAACTACGGTTGAAAATATAAATGTACCTATTTGCGCACCGCCGTAAGCAACCTTTTCCTTGACAGATAGATAATTGTTAGGCGCCGGCTCTGACCAATAATTCTTAAGATAATTTTTGCCGGCTGAAAGTTTTCCTTTTATGTCCGTCATAAGTTATTAACCTCCAATAACATACTTTATAAATTGTATTTATACTATCTAACACATTAAAAATTTGCAAACCAAATATTTAAGAGCTTTTAATAAATACAAACCGTTTCGCCCTGTTTCAAGTTCATCTCTTTTTTTAAAGTAAAATCATATTCATATTTTGGTTCTTCCAATGTAAAATGGATATCTTTTTCCGCAGTGAATTTAAGATATGTTATTTTTCCGTTACAAAGCTTGAGAGAGACAAGCAAGCCGCCGTAAGCTCTCAGGTTTTCAAACGCAATATCTTTCCAAGTCGCAGGAATAGCAGGGAGTAATTTGATTTTATTGTTTTCGGAATAAAGCAGCATTTCCTGAATTGCGTCCATTGCAAGGAAATTCGCTTCAAGCGTAAACAGCCTGCACCTTTGGGAACAGCTGGTTTTGAATCTGTAATCCCCGTTAGAATGAAAGCCGTTATCCGTGCAAAAATATCTAAAAAAGCTGTCAAGCATACCGAATGCTTTATCGCCGTTCCCCTGTACAGCGTATAACTGTGCCATCCAGCCAAAGGAATAGCCTACCCAATTTTTAATGCCGAAATGCTCCAAATTCGCAATCGTGCTATCAATAATTCTTTTATTTTCTTCTGTATCGTACTCCATCGTACGAAGCGGATATATAGACATACAGTGCGAATGATGTCTGTGCGATTCATAAGGACTTTCATCAGGGCTCAACATCAAAACATTCTTTTCATTAACGGCAAGTGGCTCAAAATCAGATAATATCTTTGTCCATTTTTCAGCTGCATCCATTTTGCCCAAAGCATTACTTGTTTTAATCATATTTACGCAAAAGGCTTTCATCAGCGCCAAATCGTAGTTGCTGTTCGGCGTAAGCCATGCGGACATTCTGTTATCGTGAATTTCAGGCGAAGAGGAGAGTTCCAGCTTGTAAAAGCCGTTTTCCTTATGCAGCATATGCAGCAAGAATTCGCCGACCTCTGTCATATAGGGATAAATTTTCTCTCTTAAATAATCATCTTTCCCTGTATAAAAATAATGCCGTGCCATAATACAGCATAGCCAAAGCTGATTCGTGGGGGAAAATGCATATTGACACCAACCGCCTAAAGCATTGCCTTCAATATCCATAACAGACGGCAGGCACAAGCCTTTTACGCCGTAGAAATCTTCGGCAAACGCTCTGCCTTGCTCGGCGGTATTTAACAGATAATCAATAAAGCTCTCTCCCTCGTCAATACGGTTGGCTTTCAAATAGCTTGTATAGGACATCTGAGTGTTCAAATCGTGATGATAATCGCCCTTCCACGGAGGCAATCTGTTATTATCGGCGGTCCATACACCTTGCAGAGGCGTCGGGAACTTTCCTTTTCTGCTGCAGCCTGCCAGCAGATATGTATTGAAGTTATATTGCCTTTCCATAAACTTATCAGGCAGAGTTATACTTGACTTGCTCCAATACTGCTCCCACCACGCCTTGTGCTGTTCAAATGCATTTTCATATCCTGTATTCAAAGCTGTAATAACCTTGTCCACGCATTTGTCAACAAAATCATTGTTTTTGGAAATGACCACCGTGTATGCGATTAAGGTTGTGCCGTTACAGGATTTACTTGCGGTAACGATACCGTAAAAACTCTCATTTGTAGGCTGTATGAAATACTGAAGTTTCACACCGTTTCTATTCTCTTTCACAACAGTTGCCTTGGGATAAACCAGGTTTTTTAAGGACTGTACAGTCCCCTTAAATGCTTTGACAAAAAAACGACGTTTATGTTTTCCAAATTTCGGATTTGCAACAGAGATTTTAACATTCAGTTTTGAAATTTGAATCAAACCGAAATCCTCTTCGGCATGCACAAAGCTGTTTATTTTTATTCCACCGACATTTAATTGAGCTTCGGCAGTTTGCATATCAAGCTTTGAAACGACATTCTTTCTTACGCCCAAATCAATAATGATTTTGCCTGTGGGCAGCTTTGTCGGCGTTGTATTGTGATAACAAGCGTCATACTTTTGATTTATCGTTTTTTGTGCTCCATTCTTGACCAGCTGTTTTAAATTGCAGTAATTAAAGTCAGGCTGATTTTTCGGGGGATTAGAGCAATCCCATATTCCGGCCTTATCAATGCTGAAGCGAAGCTTATTCGATTTATTCCATATAAGGCATCCCAAATCACCATTTCCCAAAGGAATTGCTTCATCCCAATTTTTAATTGTTTTATTAAAATACAATTGTTTAGTGTTCATATTTTTCCTTTCACTAAAGCGATAAAATTTAAATCAAAAGTTCCATTTCTTGCAATAATATTTTGCTTTTGGAACAACATTTCGGTTTTTCGGATATTCATACTCGCTGTAAATTTTTCCCCATTGAAGTTCAAACTTGTTTAGCTTTTTACCAAATGCGAAAGACTTATACCTTTCACTCTGTGCATAGTCGTTTCCGTTTTTGTATATATAAAGTTTGTGATTCTTCAGACATCCGAGAGCGTAATCATAAAACATTTCCCACCTTGCAAAATCCCACCAGCACATTGAGTAATCTAATGTACAGTAATTCATATAAATTCTGAAATGTTGGTCTATCTTTTTTCAAAAACGCCGTCAAACATTTTCAGTTCTTTCAAATCAAAGCTAAATGTTCCGCACCAGGAGTACTGAACGTTGCAGTATTCTTTAAGATATTCGTAAATGCCGTTACACGCACAAATATAGTTGCTCGCTTCGACAGTAACAACGGCGTCCTTTGCCATGACTTTGTATTTTTCTTCCTTTTCATTTGTAATTATCACATCAAAATTATCAATAAACTGTGGGAGGTTTCTTTTGATGAAATCTCTCATAAATTCATTCATAAGTTTCGTCTTGCAAAGGCATCGGGAACTTTCTTTTTCTGTTGTAGCTTGCCGGCAAACATGTATGGTTGTTATATATTCACGTTCTTTATGCACAATTTATTTATATCCATATATCCTATTCAACTTAATTGATGCATCATTCATATGAATTTCAGAATTAAAATACGTTTTCTGATAACGCTTTATAGCACAGGTACGAATTTCAAACGTGGCATCATTTAATATATCATCTTTGAACCGCGACAAACCTATTTGCCATGTGTTATTTATGTTAATATAATCTGCTACAATATTACCGGAACAATACATATGAGCCATATCGCATGGAGCATCAATAATGAGAACTGCATCTCTGTATTTATTAAAAATCTCCTTGTTGATTTTCAAAGTATAGTTTAATTTCTCACAAAATATTTTATAAAAATATTTATCATACTGCATTTTCTTTCTATGCGATTTCTTTATTTCACAATATTTTTCATTTATCTGTTCACGGAAAATTTCTATTTTTTTTCCATTGTTATAATATAAAATATTTTTATCTGATAATGCAAAATCAACTCTTTTTGTGTCAGTGTCATAAAACATTTTTAAACAATCCGAAAAATCATATAATTCAACTGAATAATTTTTATCTGTCCAATTGAATTTAAGAGCATTTTCAAATCCGGTTTTCAGCTCGCCTTTTTCAAAAAACACTTTTTTCTTATTGCAAGAATATTCGGGACATATTCCGTTTAATTTTGCAAAAATGTAACGAATATTTTTATCTTTTTCTATTTTAAGTACCGGCTGTGCCATTATATATGAGAAATTCACATCGCCAATTTTAAGATTAAACGGAAAGAAAAAAGATATTCCGCTATGTAAGTTCAAAACAGGGAATTCCAACATTTCATCATTTTGCCTTACAGAAATATTAAGATTTTTTATTCCGCTGTTGCAGTAGCCTTTTTCATACGTATTAACAAAGCAAAAGCCTTCCCCACATTCATTTACACGAATATTCGATGTAAACAAATTGTTGTATTTATTAAAATCATTTTTATTCATAAAAACGGATTGCTTATCACAAACATCAAATGTACTGACAAAGTAATGTAGCAATTTCAGATAGTAGAATTTTTCTTTAGGTATACCATATTCGCCTAATGGCGCCTGAAAATCATAGTTCAATATAGGAAGACAATTTTCAAAACCCCATGACGTTTCTTGCATAGGCGCAAAGTTAGGATTTCTTCCACCGTGAAAAACATAATATCCCAAAAGATTTACACCTTTAGCAATATTTAAAAGTGACAAAACATATGCATCCATTGTAGAAATATACGGGCGTCTATGAGTCGTAGCCTGAACGCCTGCTCCAAGCTCACACATAGAGAGTGGAGTTTCTTGCATTATACGATATGTCAAAATATCGTTGCTGTTTTTTCTCAAGGCATCATTATCATTACCGACGATTTTATCAATAAAAAGTTTATTTATCTTAAATCTATTCTCGTTAGGAAGAGGTTTTATTCCGTGACTCCATGGAGCTTCCGGATATGTGCCAAAGAGCGGAACCGTAGAATAATCTCCGGGAATTCCTCCTGACCAAGCCGTTACTGTATAAATTGGTACTTTAAAACCGATTTTGCAAGCGATTTTTTTCAACATTTTAATATGAGATTCGTCTTTTGTATATTCATTTTCAAGTTGAATTCCGATTATCGTACCTGCATTACCTTGATATAAAAACTCCTTGACCTGCTCATAATATTTCGCATACATAGTTTCAACTTCTTTAAGATACCATTCGGAATTTGTTCGTTTATCCTTTCTTTTCCAAATCCAATCAGGGAATCCTCCGTTTTTTGCCTCTCCGTGTGAATATGGTCCCATGCGCAGAATTACAAACATATGATTTTTGCTGCACAAAGAAATAAACCTATTCAAATCGCAGTCTCCGTTAAATGTCCATTCGCCTTTTTTGCGTTCGTGATGATTCCAAAATGTATAGGTTGCTATTGTATTAATTCCTCCGGCCTTCATTTTTAAAATTTCTTGTTCCCACAATGCATTATCATATCTTGAAAATTGAAATTCTCCTGAAATAATATAAAATGGTTTACCGCCTTTTTTAAAATAAAGGTTTGTTATATCAATATCGCTTTCTATTTCTGAAACATGTAAATGTCCCTGCTTGATTTCTTTAAGTTTGGTAACATTAAAAACAATATTCATTTTTCAGTTTTCCTTTTTGCTATTTTATATGTATATTTGCTTTATATTTGCGTTACTATCTTTATCAATAGTAATTAGTGTGCCGCGTTGTACAGCATCGTCATGGGATGAAAATATTCAGTTTTCATTTTGCACCCCATTATCATATTTCAAAAATTTTAATCTTTTTAATTTTCACATTTTTAGATACTGCAATTTTAATGTATCTCGCTTCGTTCTTTACTGCTATCTTTCTTGCTTTTGTGTTCAATGATAGTACTGTCCAATTTTCTCTGTCAGTTGAAAAAAATATATCAAAATTAGTCTTGCGGAAAATAGGTTGGCTGATATTCACTTCGCAGGATTCATAGCAATTTTCAAGATCAAGTATTATGCAGGGTTCTCTATCGTTTCTGTCAGGACTCCAATATTTGTGCTTTGACTTTGTTGTAAGACAAATACTTGAACCGACTACGCTTTCACTTGACACCATAACAGGTCGGTCATTTATAATATTTATTTTCCTATTAGTCCTCTTTTGAACATTCGTTTTCGGTGCGGGAATATATTGAATATTCTGATTAGAGTATTCTTCACTACCTAAAGCAGTGATTGTTAGTTCATTACTAATAAGGTTTCCGCATTTTGCAAGCACAGTTGATTTACCACTATAATATGCTCTTGCCTCAATCGCACACATACCGTCAAAGCAATTATTGAGTTTTTTATTAAAAAGCATTTTTTTGCCCGTCGGAAGCATTAAAGCACCGCTTGTGACTTCAAACGTGATTTCAAAGTCACCTTGTACACGTTCATCGTTTTTATTAATAACTTCACACGTAAGCATTGTGTCATCCGTACCGTCAGTTGATATTTCCTTTTTATCGGCAGTAAGCTTTAATGAATAAGGCTTATCCTTCACGGACTGCTTCGGTATTTCAATGCCTAAATTCTTTTTGCGGTAAGCATAGTATGCATTAAGAGGTAATCTGTATAAATCACAAATTCCTAAATTGCCTATACCTGCTATACTTCCATGATGAAAACCGCACCAAATGCTTCTGCCGGATCTCCACGGATAGTATTCGTTGCTGCCTTTTGTTTCATATAAATCAACTTTACCGGGGCGATATGAGGCGATACTTCCGTATTCCGCAACCATATTCGGAACAGGCGGATTTTTATAAAGGACTGCACCGTCTCCGTTATAACCCGAAACATCCGTAAGAGTGTCAAGTCCGCCCCTCTGCGTCCCACCAAGTCCGGCAGGACGAGTGCTGTCAAGTTCATGACAATACTTAACCAATCTTACAATAAGTTTTCGGGCTTCGTTCATCGCTTTTTTCTTTGAAAAGAAGACTTCGTTTCCCATACTCCAGCAGATTATTGAAGGGCTGTTATAATTAACCTTTATCATCTCTGAAAGCTGTTGCCTCAGACTTTCTTCAAAGGCTTTGTAATGCTCTTTTTTTACAGGCATCGCACTTGATTTCCAATAGCCGTCAGCACCAAAACCGCCGATACCCCAAAACACATTTTCACTCCAAAAAAGCATACCTTGTCTGTCGCATTCTTTGGCAAACTCGGTATGATGAGGATAATGTGAGCCTCTTATAAAATTAAAACCGCAATTTTTCATAAGAGCAATGTCTCTTTTTATCCCGGAGTGAGTAACAGCGTCACCCCAGCCACCGTGATCCTGATGAACATTTGCTCCCTCTAAAAGCAAATGCTCTCCGTTAAGAAAGAATCCATTATCTTTTGTCCATTCAATGGTTCGAACACCAAATGAAGTTAACAAACGGTCATCTTCAAGCGTTGTTTTTAATGAATAAAGATACGGATTATCAATATCCCATAAGGTAGGATTTTCAATTTTAACTTTTTGTACAGCTTTATTATTTATAACTTTGCATCCGCTGCTGCAAACGACATTCCCATCAGCGTCAATTACTTCACTTAAAAGTGTTTTACCTTCGGCATTTACACATTTTGTTTCAATATTTAATTCATATTCATTATCAGAAATTTTTGAAGATGCAACACGAACACCATACCAATCAATATGTGTTTTCGGATAGACAATCAAATAAACGTCACGGTAAATTCCGCCGTTAAATAAATGTTCACCGGCTCTCGGCGCAAGAGTAGCTTTCCAAATATTATTCACACGCACAAAAAGTGTATTTTTCCCCTGCTTTATATAATTTGTAATATCAACGGTAAATGCGGTATACCCGCCTTCATGAGATTGAATATACTTACCGTTGAGATAAATTTCGGCAATTTGAAAAATTGCCCCAAACTCCAGTAAAATACAGCTGTTTTGAATATCACAATTACAATTAAATTCCTTGTAATATGTGCCATAGCCAACATAAAAATCATTCTCACCATAATAAGGAATACCAAACGAATGAGGAAGTCCGATAAGACTATATTCATTTAGTTTTATATTAATCTCATCGCCCTTGTTTTCACCAAATTTAAAATACCAGTTACGATTTATGATTGTTTTTTCCATATGCCATTTCGCCTTTTCTGCTATTTCTTCGCAGCTCTAACTTCCGCATATCCGTCATCGTTCCTTCTCTTTTTCGAGAATATTTTCATCCTTGTAATAAAGCTTTGGTTGCAAATGTTTAATGGGCAATATTCTACATCGTGTTCGTTAAGATATAAAAAATGCTCTTTAAGCCTACTCTCAAAGTCATGATAATTACCGGCATTTTTATTCCAGCATTTTTCCGATAGTGCTTGCATACGAGGATATAAGTTAAAGTCAAGCTTTTCTTTATCTCTTATCCATTCTGTCCATACTGTGCCCTCGATACCGAATATTCCTTTTTCAAGCTCAGTTCCAAATTTTATATCGGCATTTGTGTATGAATACGTCTTTTTAAGAGGTGTCTGCGAGTAGTCATAATCAAAATAAAAATACGGGCCGTAGCTGACAACTATTTGCCCGCCTTTCTCAATATAGTCTGCGCATTGATTGTCCTTGAGTTCACTTCGCCAAAGTTGTAAAAGTGTGTTCTCAGGTAAATCCGTGCCTAACTTTTCATCCCATATCATAGGCTTTTTACCGTACTTTTGCAGAATTTTATTAACCTCAATATAGAAATATCCCTGTAATGCATCCTCGTCTTTTAAGCCGAGACGCTTCATTTTTGCCTGACAGTCGGCACATGTTTTCCATTTTATTTTCGGCACCTCATCGCCGCCTATATGGAAGTATTCACACGGAAACACTAAGCTCAGTTCACTGATAATGTTTTCGACAAACTCATAAATTTTGTTTTTCCCCACGCAGGCAATAGTGTCCTCAACGCCCCATTCCTTGCGTACTTTAACGGTCTTGCCCTCACATGACAATTCGGGTATAACGCTTATTGCCCCCAAGAGATGACCGGGAATATCAATTTCCGGAATAACATTTATATGATATTCGGCAGCATAAGCGACAAGCTCCGAAAGCTCTTTCTGAGTATAATAAAGTCCTGCACCGTATTCTTCTGTGTCGCATTGTCCACTTCTTTTTATCTGTGTTCCGCCTCGTATACTTCCCCTTTCGGCAAGTGAAGGATATGCCTTTATCTCAACTCTCCACCCTTGATCATCTGTCAAATGAAGATGCAGAAAATTAAGTTTATAAAAGGCCATACTCCTGATTATTGCCTTAATTTTTTCAATTGGGATGTAGTGTCTTGCTGTGTCAAGCATAATACCACGATATTTATAGTCAGGCCTGTCGGAAATTCTCGCTGTTTGAAGAAAGCTCCCATACATAAGCTGGCTCAATGACACAAGAGCATAGAACAGCCCTGCACTGTCACTATAAGAAATATCAATGCAATCTCCCGAACAGTTTAACAAATATTCGTTTTCCGCAAGACTTTTATCACGCATAATTGAAATATCTGCGGCATTTTTTGAAAAGATAAACTCAGGGGAAAAGTCGAGAAGCTCTAAAATATTTCCTACTTCACTCGGACTATCCGTATTTACGGTATATTGGTTTTTCAGTCCTGCTTTTTTGCCGTAAGAAAAATTTTTAGGCTGTGGTATTATTTTCATAATTACTATTACTCCAAAAGTTTCGTCTTTCTCTTTCTTATTTTAAATGGGATAACAACCAAAAGACCGACACCAAGTATACAACTTGCAATCACACAGCTCATTGAGATTTTATTCCTTTTTATAATACCGGGAAACACATCATTATAAAATTTCTCAATTTCTATGACTTCATGATATTTGGTTACCCCAAATTTATCGGTATATATTTTCATTTCTTCAGCCGCAGCTTTCTTGCCGGCGATATCAAGTGAACTTTCGGTACATTTTGCATAAAGCACACACATTCTTACTTTTTCAACCTGTTCAAGAGCCATTTGATCATCCTGTACGGCAGCCATAGCTTTTTCAGTAAGCTGCATATATTTTGCAATATTTGATGCAGAAAGATAATCATATTTATGCTCTGACGGATTATCATATAAATTCAATTCTTTATTATGCGAAATATAACTTTCACTCATAGTTTCAAGATACTCTTCGATATACGGCGACGCTTCTCCGTAATTAAGCTGAATGTATTTTTTCATGAGTGCTTCAAAGTCAATATCCTTGTCCCACATCTGACGACTCAGAAGGTATGTTCGCATATCTGCCATTTCATCGCCTTTTTCCCTTGAACCCTGATGAAACACACCCATTACATTATTATCAACATAGAAATCCATATTTGCCTTCTGAACATCGTAATTTGGGAACGGCAGCAGTAGATGATTAAAATCAACCACGTAATCCCAGACAACAATATTTTTTGCTATATTACCCCAAGACTCTAATAAGAGCTTTATTTGCTTACTGTTCTTGTTTGCACCAACAGAATAACTATAGCCCTGACTGCCGGGATTTGCACAAAGCTTGATAACAACATTTTGTTCAACTTCCAACCCAACCGGCGGGTTTATGCAGTCTTGATATGCAAGCGTAGAAAACATCAAATTCGGAAATTCCTTGCCTAAATCCTTTGCAAGACGATTAATAAACATAATAATCGTTGCAGAATTGCTCTGATATTTTGTATTAATTCTATTACATTCCGGACATTGACAAACCTTGACAGGCGTATCCATTATGCTGAAATCCCAATACAGTGCCTCAGGATTTTTTTGGATTTCGGACTTCATTCCTGCTTTGACTATTTCATATACATCTTCATTAGTTAAGCAAAGATGGGTTTGCATATCGGAAGAGTGCCACTTTGCCTGATAACATCTTTTTCCGTTAATCCATGCAAAATACTCCGGGTGACTATCAAAATATTTTTCCGGAGGAACAAATTGAAACTGTGTATGACACCACGTGCCCCATTGTGCATAAATGCCTTCCTTAAAGCCCTCTTTTGCTTTTGTCCCATTTAGTTTCAGTTTATCATACCAATTGTTTTGAAGTGCCTCATATTGAAATTGCTTTCTCCATGCTATAGACGGATTAATGACTTCATCATAATTTTCAAGCCTTATAGTGGGAAACTCAGGTATATAATCGTAATCATTTCTCAAAAACATACACCCAAGCTTTGTTTCTAAAAAATCATATATTCCATTTTTAGTTCCGCTCTGATTTGCACCCTTAATTATTAAATTATTATCTTTAACCTTTAATATATATCCGTCATTTTCTATCTGATCAATATTAACATTTTCTGACAACTGCGTATTGCCTATACTAATAAAGCATCCCTTATCGACATTACCGTCTTCAATTATTTCAATCGTTTCACAGCCTATCATCTGCTGTAAAGCTTCTGCTAAAAAGCTTACAGCAGATTTTAATTCTTTGTTTGCATTCTTTTCATATAATATTTTATATGGGGTATTTCCATCAACAGCAAGTGTTATCCCATCTTTTTCTTTTGCCATTTCTTGTTTGGCATTGCTTTCAGAATATGTAGGAGCTTTAGACAAATCAAGTGCTTTCCGGTTTTCTTGGACTTTAAATGAGCAGCCGGCAATACTACCTAAAACTATCGAACCAAGAGAAATAGCTGCAATAATTCTTCTTAACACCATTATCTTCCTTTGCTGTGATTCATTAATATGACTGATACAAATTAATTATTTTTCAGATAGCTTTCCGATTATATCTGACACTATTTTATCCATTTCAGACTGTTTCTGTTCCATATCATATACAAGTTTAAACTGTGTTCTTGCACGGTCAAGATTATGTTCGGAATAAGCGGTTCTGAAATATACATCTCCGTTAATGTAATCGCCTAAAAATCTTATTCCGCATTCAAGGGTCATAAGCCTTGCCGAGAGGGGCATAAGTCTTATTTCGTCGGGAGTGAGCGTGTCTGCCATTTCCTCAATAAACCCCCTTGTAAAGCATTCGAACAAATTAAGGTCACAGTAAACGAGGTCAAGATTCTTCTCGTCCTCACTGACGGGATTTGTACCAAACCGCAAAGAATCACCATAGTCGTAAAGAAGTGAACCCGGCATAACAGTGTCAAGATCAATGACAGCAACCGCATTGCCCGTAAGATCATCTATCATAATATTATTATATTTTGTGTCATTATGGGTGACTCTTAGAGGTATACTGCCGTCCTTTATTGCATCTGTTATTGCGGACGCAATGTTTTTCCTTTTAAGGGCAAATTCAATTTCTTTTTTTACCTTGTCAGCTCTGCCGGATATGTTATTGGTTATGGCTTTTTCAAAATCTGCAAAACGCTTTGGAGTATTATGAAAGTCCTTTATAGTCTCATGCAGTTTATCGGCCGGAAAGTCAGCCAAAAGTTTCTGAAATCTGCCAAACGCCTTTGCTGCATTATAAAAATGCTCCGGTTTTTCAACAACATTGTAGGTGCGTGCGCCCTCTATAAAGATATACATACGATAATATCTGCCGTCATCGGTTTTATAGAAGCTCTTACCATCAAGGGTCTTTACAACAGTAAGCGTTTCTCTAAGCGGATCTCCACCCTCTTTGATAATTTTCTTTCTCAAATGTTCAGTAACAGCCTCTATATTTTCCATTACTTCCTCAGGTTTATCGAAAACGTCGCTGTTTATTTTCTGAAGTATAAATCTTACGGCACACGGCAGAGCTTCAAAGGTTTCATTTATATGACCGTCACCGTATGGCTCAATGTGTTCCCATATATTGAAATTTGATGCAATTGCATTTAATTCGTTATTCAAGATGTCTTATTCCTTTCTGCTTTATATACCCGAAACAACAAAATCAAGTTCAAACGGCACAACCACACTCTTTGGGTCTTCGCCGTAAAGCTTTTCTCGAATCCCTCTGTAAAGCTTATTCAGCATTTTATCGCCCTCACGGTAATCACTAACCTGAATACCGCCGTGTGCAAGAAGAATTTTTTCCGCCTTTTCGGCGAAACCGGAATTGAGATATGCCACAGCAAGATACATTTTAATTCTTGCGTTTTCTTTGAGTTCTTCACTTATGATTTCATAGCAATCGATAAGCTCACTAAAGTTTTCAACTTCAAGGAAGGTTTTGAAAACGCTCTCAACCACAGAATAATCATCGGCTTTCATTCTTACTATCTTTTTTGCATAATAGAGATAATTTTCATCGCCATCATTTTTCAACAGGGACATATACAGATGATTATTCTGATAATTACTGTCCAGCAACATACTTTTAACAGTGTTTTCCATTGCACGGTCAAATCTTCCGCAGTCATAATCAATCAGCCCCAACTGGTAATAAAACTGCCATTCTGTGCTGTTTTGGTTCTCATATGCTTTAAGGGCAGTATACATATCATCACCAATTAAAAAGCTGTCTGCGGTCGGCTCGCTCTTTAGCTTACCGGTATTGATAAAATCAACCCACTTTTGCGTCTGTACGCAAGGTAAAAACTCAAGATGTTCCGGAGCATTTTTATGTATCAAATTGTTAAGATAGCCCCAGCCGTGTCCACGCCAAATCATCTCGCCTTTTTCGAAGGCAACGTTTTCTGCCATATATAAATTGATTTTTTCAAGTTTTTCGGTATTGACCTTTGCGTCTATATCACTCACAAGGACAGCATAATCACTATCAACGGGATTATCCAACTGAACGCCTGTATAGCACTCAGTCCAGCTCCATGTTGTATTCGGTGGCATTGGTATACACTCATACTGCGTCTTGCCTAAACCCGCCTGTATCTCAACATAGTCGCCTGCCTTATCAGTCAGGAACTCCTGCCAGTGCTTTGAGCCTTGAATATGACCCCAGCTGAAAAGCTTTCTGCCCTTTAATCGTTTTGTAGAATACTGCAAAAGCCCCTTTCCGTTTTTATCAACATTGGCAATAAATTTTTTATTTTCATCAGGTATATCATAAAAGTAGTCTATTGTGTTCGGGATTCTTTCCGGATAGGACACATCCACACCTCTGTCAAAAGGTATGGACGATTTGGCTATGCCTGTGCCGTCGCTGTTATTGTAGGCACTATCGGCAGGCACGATAACCCTGCCACCCTCAAACTCAGGCGTTGCAATATTGCTCCACCAATACATAGGAACTGTTTTTTCGCTTGGGTTGTATATGCACATTCTTGCTATCAGCTTATCTTCGTCAAGCATGAAATCCATTTGATAATATACGCCCCTCACACGCTCATACTCATAGAATCTAAGCACTTCCTCGCCGTTTTTGCCCGTTACCTTTGCCGCATAAAGGCTCTCGCAAGTATATGGCGTATGTCCGATTATACCTATATTCCACTCAACACCGCCGCTAAACCATGCGTTTCTGACAGAAAGATTGCGAAAGCGAATAACATCGTTGTGATAGAGCAGGTCTTCACCCGTCTTTTTATTGATGAGTTTCCAGAGCCTGCCTCCGAGTGCAGGCAGAAACTCCGCATAAAGGCAATCATTCTCCAGGATAATAACAGGAACATCTGATTCTGTTTCATCTGTATAAAGATTTTGCTCTCTGTATGGATAGCAATTTTGCCTTTTACCGAAGCCAATAAAAAGTCCTTCATAATCACGGATAAAGGCTTTGGTTGTATTCTGCACATTGATTTCCTGTGAAAGGGCAGGCAGGGAGGATTCGTTTCCCATTTTACTAAATCTGTATTTTTTTATTTTTTGCTCTATCATTTTACATACCTCTTATATTGTACTTAGTTAAAAGGCTTTTGATCATATCAACATCAAAGCAATCATAGGGGATGTTGCGATAGTCAATGATTTTACACCAGTCCTTTGAAAACGCAACAATTTCTTTTCCGAATTTTCCATACGATATATCCAAACGGGTTGGATTAAATTCCTTAATATCTTCTTTAAGTTTATTGCCCTTTTTTAATTCACTTATTACATATGAATAAAACTTTTCCCAACGCACCTTATAATACTCTTTTATAAGTCCGCTCCATTCACGCCATGCGTAATCATAAAGGAAACTGTCTCCGTCAACATCTCCCCAAAGCGTTACGAGAGTCTTTGCCATTATAAAAAAGTATTCCTTTTCATTCTCATCTGTTGAAAGAGTTTGACTATCATATAGCCATTTGTTGAGATTAGTTTCAGTTCTCTGTGATAAAAGCATATCAATATCATCAAGCAAATCAAGTTGTTTTCTTGCGAGAACTTCGCATTTTTCAATTTCGTCATTTTTATAGCATTCCGTAAATTCACGCTGTCCGTAATAAAACAGATTACTTAAATATTGTGAAAAAATGATAATAACATCATAGCGATAGCCATCCTTAAGGGAAGAGTAATCATCAAGCTGTGACGCAAACAATCTTACGCTTTCAAGCAGATCATTATTATTATAAAATTCGGAAACTCTGTCCCAGCCACCTGTGTACGGAGGATCAAAAGAAGGATATGACGCAAGTGCAGATCCCTGTGTTTCCGTGTTTCCGGGAGCTCCGGACATTGTTATAAGATTTTTCGGGCAGCCATAACAGCTTTTAAGAAGTGAAACATAAGCTTCTTTTAAATCATTGCTTCCGGTTCGCCTGACGCTGTAATTTTCAAGCCAATTTTTGATATTTACATCGTCTTTTCTCGTTAGCATATCATAGAACAAGTCATACACAAGCGGATTTTGACCTATGCCTTCAGGGAACAGTCCGCTTCCCAAACAGTTGGAAACGCCATTATTGGTAAGTGTGCCGAAAAGATTATGACTAAATGATGAAATATCTCCCTGCAAAGCGGTTCTGCCGCCGAAGTTATGAAGATTTCCAACAATAAAATCATAACCCCAAAAGTTCTTGTTCTGTTTGTGTTTTGTGCCGTCGATATCAAGTATAAGCAGTCGTTCCCTGTGAATACCTTTGACAATCTGTTTACGCAAAGACCATGCCTGCATAATCCAAACAGCATCTTTGTCAAAATCGGTCATAATTTTTTCTATTTTCTTCCCAACCTTGCGAAGATAGAATCTGGACTTTTTCGGTGGATTATTTTCATGAAACGGATCTGTTGCATAGCGGTGATAAGCACCCATAAGACGTTCCAGATTTTTGTAAAATGCTCCACCTATTTCGGAGAATAATTTTTCTGTAGGATCAATAATTGCACATTTCGGAAATCTGCACCAAGAATTGCTAATACTTATTTTTGCCTTCGGAAATTTTTCCTTAATATTAGCCGGCATATGTCCACCAAAGCCTTGCTGTATGGGCATCATACCAAATTTAAGCATTCGATTAAGTATTTTTTTGCCAAGCTCCAACCGCTCATAAACATATTTTTCTTCTTTGGGAGGCATATATCCGATAATATTTGTCATCTGCTGCCATGGCCAAAATGCCAAGCCGGAAATTGTTCGGAGCGCTTCATCCTTACTGTAACCGAATTGCTGTAAGGTTTCATACCATACAGCTTCGTTGCCAACTACCGCAAGTGGCATATTGATACCGTTTAATGCCATAAAATCAAGTTCTTTTTCCCAACGTTCCCAATTCCACCAGCACATTGAATATGAAAAAGTGCAGTAGTTAAGATAAACACGGTATTTTTCGGGGATTGTAACAGTTTCCGAATTTTCAAACGGTGTGGGCTTTTCAGTTATAAGTGTTCTGTTTCCCGCCCATGAGAGGTTTACATTTTGATATTTCTTTAGATAATAATATAAACCGTTACAGGCTGAAATAATGCAGTTTCCCTTTATTACAACACGACCGTCTCTATATTCAAGAGTAAAATAATCGTCGTTTATTCCGCTTATTTTATTATCAACACTTATATAGTAATCATCTTCGCTGAGATTTAATCTTTTCAGCATGCCCTTTATAATATCATCCATAATAGACCCGCCTATATAAAAATCGTTTATTCAACCTTATAAGTATCTTTATCGAAATCCACCGTTATTTTAACGCCGTTTGAAAACTCCGTTTGCTGTATTCTCCTGTTTTTGTCCAAAAATTTGTGATTTACCATTTCGGCATTATAAACCAATTCGTTTACCTTGGCGATTTCTAAAGTTTCCGCTATTCTTTGCTTCAATTCCTCATCACTTTGCTCACCTAAAGCAGCCATGGAATTATTGAAATACGGACTTTGACCATTCAAAATACAATGTAGCTTGCCTGCATCACCATCGGGGATTCCCCAGCCGCCTTTGCCTTCGGTGTGCCACGGAACAAACACACAATCGTGATAGACCAAATTTGTGAGCGGTACAGGCACTCCCACTGCCGGACCGCCGTCCTGCGGCGTTACAGCATAAGGTGCATGATGCACTAAGTCAAGATACTGTACCATATTACATCCGATTTCCTCGCTGCTGACTATAAGGCCCTGCTTTCTGAGCATATCAAAGCACTCTCCTCGGGCAGCAATGCTCTGATGTCTTGTAGTCATATATTTAGGATTATAGTTTTCATCGCCCCACATAATTCCCCATACGTCAAGATATGTACCTTTAATTTTAACACCGTGCTCTTCTAACTCTCTGTAGGTTCTTTCAACAAACGGCTTTGCAAGCGTACTGTCCAAATAATTGTGCGGACCTCCTGCCCAATAATCGCAGTATTCCTTATTCATATTAATGTTGCAGACACATTTATCAGGGTCATACACGTCACTGTCAAGATAATAATCCCTATACTGGTCATGCAAACCGAACTCATAACCGATTGCGTCACAGTAATCGGCTAATTTTTTCATACCTTCATATCCGCCCGCTTTGGGATTCGGAGGGAGAATATACGGATGGAGATTGTCATAACCTCTTTTGCCCCAGCCATCTGTATGGACATAGGCTCTGTCAAGTCCCAGCTTTTTATACCTTGAAAACTTCTCAATCGTTTCCTCAAAGGTATTATGCATTACCTCTCCTATCTTTGTCTTTTTGTAAATACCGCTTTCGGGAACATTGTTCTCCATAATCCGCCAATGAATTATCGGCGCACCGATAAGCTTTTTTACATTGGGGTTTGCTTTGATTTTTTCATCTATCGTAACCAGTCTGCCGTGCTTTTCTTCGTTTTTTCTGAAATCCTTTGCTATTTTTACATAATCACAGTCACGCATAAAATGCATATGTAAAATCCGCTTATAGCCCACTTTACCTAACTGAGAGCACCATTTCGGAGAAGTTAATAAAGCCTGTTTTTTGTTATAACACGACAAAAGCGTGCAGTCATTGCTGTCATCAATAACAGCAGAAAAACCGTGGTTGCCGCAAACTCTGCCCCATAGTCCTAAATACGCATCACCGGTATTAATTTTTCTGCTGTATAATGTAAGAAGCGTGATTGCCTTTCGATTTTTCTGCCAATTATCATAAATTAACGTACCCTGTCGTATAGGGTCAACAGAATAGCTGTCATTTGGATCGTATTTCTTTGCATTAAACGGCTGAGGAAAGAAAAATGCTTTTATATCCATACCGTTTTCATTTTCACTTTCAACAGAAAAATCAATTCTGCCGTCATTAAGCAGTTCAGCTGTTACCTTTAATTTTAATGGCAGTATTCTGAATCCCACCGGGAACTTGGAGTATTCGGAAATAATTTTATTTTTGGTTGTTTTATGCTTAACAGATAAAGCACAGGAAAAAGGCAGTCTGTAAGACAAATATTTGCCGAACATTTTAACATTAAATGAAACAAACGGCTTTCTTCCTTGACCTATCCAACTGAACCCGTCGTGAATAACCTCATACTTTAAATTGTTGTTTAATAACTTTAAAATGGTGTTATTATTAGAGATTTGTATGGTTTTCATCACAAAAATTCCTTTCTTTATTAAAGTTTTATTTGGTTTAGTTTTATTGAAAAAGATATTTATTTCACGAAAATTAAGTTAATGCAAACTTTTTCGTTCATTGTTATGCATAAATTTTCTGTTGATATAAACGCTTTTCTATGATATTATAACAAATGTACTATGCGCAATATACCCACAATATCACACATTATAACCACTTTATCACAGTGGAGGCGGTCATTAACTATGGAGCAGGAAATTGTATATTATAAAACTATATCGGATAATCGGACTTATACTATAGCAATGTCCGGAATAACAGATAAAAATCCGTATTTTTATAACTCTCAAACCAAAAGCAAATACTACATTTTCGAGTTTTTGCTCAGCGGACAAGGTACAATAAATATAGATAACAAAACCTATTTCCTGAAAAAAAACGACTTTTACCTTGTTCCGGCAAACAGTAATTACGAATATTTTACAGAAGTTGACGACCCTTACCAAAGGTACTGGGTCTGTATGGAAGGAACTTTAATAGATGGTTTATACAACACATATTTCAAAGAAAAAAACATTGTAATTGCCAATACAGATTTTTCACCTTATTTTAAACAACTCTTCAATATATTAAAAAAATCGGATGATATTTTGGTAGATAAACATGATATTCCTCTTTTAATTCACGAGATTTTTTTGACTGCCGCAAATAACCTCTCTTTTCCTGAATACTTTAATTCAAAATCAGTAAAAGGGAGTGCTTCTGCGCTTAAAAATTATATCTGCTCTAATTTTTCAAGGTCTTTTTCATTACAGGAAATGTCTGATAAATTTTGTATGAGCAAAAATCAAATTATAAATGTCTTTAAAAAAGAATATCATATCACACCTCAATTATTTTCAACACTTTATAAATTGGATATGGCGGAAGAAATGTTGAAACGAGGCACGAGCGTTAAAGAAACCTCCCAATATTTGGGGTATTCGACGGACAAATATTTCAGTTCAATATTTAAGAAGTATAAAAAGGAATCTCCGTCGCAAGTTAAAAAGCATAATAATGATTCCGTCAATAATTAAAACAAATATGCTGAAAATATTGACTTACATCAGAAAAAATAATTTAGTCTGTCGCTCTTCTTATAACCCGATTTCAATAATACTGTTTCTAACTTTCTATGGATAATATTCAATACCTTTTTTCTTTTTCTGTTGTAATATATTTTCAAGTGGGTAGTTCACTTTCACCTGCCATTATGACAGGTGGCACCTGTCACCAAAGAACATATTTATCAATTAAAAAAAGAACCCTCTTGATGTAGAATGTATATCAAGAAAGGATTCTTATGGTGAAAAAATTATTGACATTCAAAATAATCTTAAATATAATTTAGAATTTATAAAATTCCTAAGGAGACTTAGAATTCAATGAAAATATATATTATTGAGGACGACAAAGTCCTTCGAACAGAACTGATGAAGCTGCTTTGCTCGTATGGCTATCACTGCGATTACAGTGAAGACTGGCAGAATATCATACAGTTGGCATTGCAGTCATCCCCTGATTTAATACTGCTGGATATTAACCTTCCACTATTTGATGGATTTCATATCTGTCGGGAAATCCGCAAGCAATCGGAAGTTCCGATCATTGTTGTTACCAGCCGCAGCACTGATATGGATGAGTTGATGAGCATGAATCTTGGAGCAGATGATTTTATTACAAAGCCTTATAATACGCAAATACTGGTTGCCCGTATTGCTGCACTTTTGAAAAGAAGCACGCATGTGCCTGTTTCAGAAGACATCGAGCATAAAGGTGTGATTTTTCGACAATCGAAAGGATTGATTTCTTACGGTACTGTAAGTGTAGAACTGACAAAGAATGAAATGAAAATTTTATCTGTTTTACTCAAAAATGCCGGAAAAATCGTTTCTCGTGATGAGTTAATGGATGAATTGTGGCAATCAGATGAATTTGTTGATGATAACACGCTGACTGTGAATGTAAATCGGCTACGAAAAAAACTGGAAAATATCGGTGCAAAAGATTTCATTGCTACAAAACGTGGTATGGGGTATTTGATATGAAATTTTCGACATTTTTAAAGGATAAATGGATTTTTCTTTTGTCACAGACCGGAATCATCCTGTTTATGGCGTTGCTGTTGAATGTAATGAAGATTAACAATGCTGTAAATGCCCTTGTTTGTATGTGCGTGCTCTTTATTACAGTCGGTGCTCTTGTGCTGGAATATAATCAAAAGAACGGCTTCTACAGAGAGCTTTACAGAAATCTAGGAACATTGGAGAAGAAATATTATATCTCCTCAGTAACGGAAGACCCCGGATTTGTGGAGGGCACAATTCTGATGGATATATTAAGACAGACCACGAAATCGATGAACGACGATATAGCAGACTATCGTCGGATGAATACTGAGTATCAGGATTATATTGAAACATGGATTCATGAAATCAAGATTCCGATTTCCTGTATTGATCTTATTTGTGAAAACAATAAGGGTAAAATGGCTTCCGGTGTGAAAGAGGAACTTTCCAGGATTGACGGTTATGTGGAACAGGCACTTTATTATGCCAGAAGCACCAACCTTGAAAAGGATTACATGATTCGGGAAATCAGGTTAGATGAATTGATAAAGGGAACACTCAAAAAACACTCAAAGCAGCTAATTTCAGCAAAAGCGACACCTCATTTTGATAACCTTTCCCAAACAGTATATGGTGATCCGAAATGGTTGGAATTCGTTCTGGGGCAGTTGATTGCCAACAGCATAAAATACAAAAAGGATACGCTTACGCTGACATTTTCTGCATATGAGGAACAGGATGACGTTCTGTTGTATATTTCAGATGATGGTATTGGCATTCCGGAGAGTGAATTACCACGTATATTTGAAAAAGGATTTACGGGAACAAACGGACGAAGTCATGCAAAATCCACCGGTATTGGTTTATATCTGTGTAGAAAGCTCTGTAATAAGATGCATTTGTCTATCTCGGTGTCTTCTACCAGTGGACAGGGAACAACTATGCAGATTAGTTTCCCGAAAGATTCAAGATTGCTTTTAGAATAAGAAAGTGTAAACAGTATTAGCGGACTGCCATAGTGTAGTTCGCTTTCTTAATGTGACAATTTTGTTCGTTTTATGTAAGATAAAACGATTTTAACTTATCGTAAACTCCGATATACTATGATTGATGATTCGGTTGGTTGATACCGTGTCTTCGATAATTTCGGAGGTAATATTATGAAGGAAATAATTACAATAAGTATGGGAGGGCATTATGAAACATTTTAATGCTTTCCAGCTAAAGTTTTTTATGGCGATGCTAATGGTGTTAGATCATTTAGACCATATTCCCGGATTTCTTCCGCCTTGGTGGATGGAAATTTTCCACGTTATCACAAGATGCGTTGCACCATTCTTTGCTTATATGGCAATAGAAGGTTTTATTCACACACGAAACAGACTAAAATATAACGGCCGTCTGTTTCTGTGGGCAGGAATTATGTTTGCAGGAAACTTCGGATTAAATCATCTGTTAAATGAAGATTCACTTACAATCTACAATAACATTTTCTTTACACTGGCAATGGGAATACTTGCACTGAACATATGGTGTTATAAGGTAAAAAGCACAAAACTTAGCCCTAAAACGATAATGGCACTACGTATTTTGATTGGAATTCCTGTTTCAATATTTGCATGTGTAGCATATGAAGGCAGCAATTCGGTCGTTCCGTTTATGTTGATATGCTATATTTTTCGTGATAAGATTAAGATACGCAATATAGCAATCCTTATATTATCGGTGTTGCTATTTATTCCTTCATTCCAGATATATCCATCTATGGAGACAACGATAAAGGCGCTGATGTTTAATAGTGATTGGCTGTTGTTTACAACGATTCCGTTTATGTATTTGTATAATGGAGAACGAGGACCAAAAACAAAATTCAGTAAATACTTTTTCTATGTGTTCTATCCGGCACATTTGTGGCTTTTGGCATTAATCGGATACTTAACAATAGTTTTATAAGGAGAATATGATGAAAAATATATTAAAAGTAGAACATCTTGAAAAATATTATGGAAATAAAGGAAACATTACACGTGCCATTGACGACATCAGTTTTGATGTTGCAGAGGGTGAATACATCGGTATTATGGGAGCATCCGGTAGCGGAAAAACCACACTATTGAACTGTATTTCAACTATTGACAGTGCTACGGCAGGACATATTTATCTTGAGGGAGAAGATCTCACAACGCTGAAATCTTCACAGCTGGAACGGTTCCGCAGAGAAAAGCTCGGATTTATTTTTCAGGACTTTAATCTTTTGGACACACTTACAGGTTTTGAAAATATTGCACTGGCTCTTACCATTATGAAAGTTCCTGCAAAAGAGATTGGGCAAAGAGTACAGAAAGTGGCTGAACTTCTGAATATCACCGATGTACTTTCAAAACATCCGTATCAGATGTCCGGAGGGCAAAGACAGCGTGTCGCTTCTGCCAGAGCAATCGTTACAAATCCTTCTATAATTTTGGCAGACGAGCCCACCGGTGCACTGGATTCAAAGTCCGCTCGTATGCTTTTGGAGAGTTTCCGAAAACTGAACGATGAAATACAGGCAACGATTCTTATGGTAACACACGACGCCTTTACAGCAAGCTATTGCAAGAGAATTCTATTCATTAAGGACGGAAAATTGTTCAATGAGCTGATTCGTGGTATGGAAAGCAGAAAAGAGTTTTTTGACCGCATTATGGAGGTTATTGCTCTTTTGGGAGGTGACCTGAATGCTGAGTAAACTGGCTTTCAAAAATGCATCAAAAAGCATTAGGGATTATGCAGTCTATTTCTTCACTCTGGTGCTTGGCGTATGTGTGTTTTATATGTTTAATTCCATCTATGCCCAGAAGGACATCATGGTAGTTACGCAAGCAACTGCCGAGTCTATGAAAGCATTGAGACAGATACTGTCGTATATTTCTGTTTTTGTAGCTGTAGTTTTGGGATTTCTGATTGTCTATGCTAATAATTATTTTATCCGGAGACGTAAAAAAGAACTTGGTGTTTATATGACACTGGGAATGAGCAAACGAAATGTTTCTATGATTCTTATGTTGGAAACTTCGTTCATGGCATTTACGGCATTAGTTATAGGGCTGTTGCTTGGAATATTTGGCTCTCAGATGATGTCCGTTTTTACTGCAAAAATATTTGAGGCTGATCTTTCTGCATATCGATTTGTATTTGCACCCGATGCCGCAGTTAAAAGTGTGATTTATTTTGGTGTAATATTTTTAGTGGTTATGCTCTTAAATACAATCGCAATCGGAAAATACAAGCTGATTGATTTACTATATGGTGGAAGAAAAAATGAGACCATAAGAATAAAGAACATGAAAACAGCAACAAAGGTATTTGTAGCTTCCGTATTATGTCTTGCTGCCGCATATGCACTTATTCTGAATAATGGAATTGTTCATGTCAATCTGTATTTTGCTTTATCAATTATTTTGGGAACTGTAGGGACACTGTTGTTCTTTTGGTCTCTGTCCGGTATTCTTATAAAGATTATGCAGCGTAACAAAAGACTTTATTTTAAACAGCTCAATATGTTTGTTGTGCGTCAGTTTTCCAGCAAGATTAATACGAATTTTGTATCGCTTTCTGTTGTCTGCATTGTCCTGCTGCTCGTCATCGGAATCTTTTCTACCGGGTACAGTATGCAGAACATTTTATCAACGCAGTTGCGTACAGAAATACCGTATGAGTATAGTGTTATAGACTATAATTATGGCGAATCGGATACGATTTCAAGCCGACTGCCCTCTGAAATCAAGGGCAGTAGCTTGATTGCAGACAGCTATGAATGTGTGGAAGGTACCATGGCAGAGGGAAAGGCATGCTATAAAGATTACGATGTTCAGATACCCGAAGCAATGTCTGCTTATGGATTTGGAGATACTCCTCTGACATTTGTAAGCCTGTCAGATTATAATGGCATGCGTAAACTACAAGGCATGGACGAGATTGATTTATCAGAAAATAACTACAGAATCTTATATGATAACGAAAATGTTCGTGAACTTGCAAAACAATTTCATAATAAAAATATCAATATTACTATTGATGAAAATGTACTTTCTCCGACGAACGAAGCTGAAAAATTTACCATGTCAAACAGTGACATGGGTCAAATCATATTTGTAGTCGCAGATACATGGATGAAAAATATGAATGTCGATACAAGGATATGGAATGTACAGTGTGTGAATGAAGACGCAGCAAAAGAATTTGGTGCATTGTTGGATAATTATCAGGAAAAAAGCGAAGAAGAATGTGTCTTTGTACATTACGTAAGTAAGCGACAGGTATATGAATCTTCGATTACTACAAAGGCAATCATAGCATTTCTGGCAATTTACCTTGGTATTGTATTTATGATAGCCTGTGGAGCAATTCTTGCTATTCAGCAGCTATCTGAAGCTACTGATAATGTAGAACGATACAATCTCCTAAAAAAACTGGGTGTAGAACGACGTGAACTGAATCGTGCACTGTTTGTTCAAATTCTTAGCTATTTTCTGCTTCCGCTTTTTCTGGCAGTGATTCATTCAATTGTTGGATTGACAGTGGCAAGCCGTGAAGTTATCAAAGTTTTTGGAAATATGAATGTAGCATCCACGATCTTTGCAACATCGGTATTTATTGTGTTAGTGTATGGAATTTATTTTCTATTGACATATGTGGGAAGTAAAAGCGTTATCAACGGTATATAATCGTTGTTCTATTTTACTAAGTTCAGAATTAGTTTTATCTGTATGCCAAGCAGTAATTACCCATATTATTGTGCTTATAACTCCACCTAAAACAGCAGACGCAATTGTTTGTACACTTCCGTTTTTACAGAATACTATTACAAGGACAAGTAAAACACTTATAAATATTTTTATTCCTTTTTTCATAACAACTCCTCAACAGATATGTTTTCATTGGTTATCAATTCGGAGTGTAAATGCTTATTAAGAATTTTCACAGGTTTGTCGCTGTGAATTTCCGTTACAAGTCCATTTTGCCATTTGAAGCTGATTTTAGCACCGTTTACAACCATATTGCTTACCTCGCCTGATTTACCGAAGTTATCCGGCAAGGCAGGGATAAGCTCAACTATGCCGTTTTCTTCGGTTATCAGCATTTCGTTTATGCCTGCAACAAAGCCGAGATTTCCGTCAATTTGGAAATAAAACGGCGGATGAACGCAGAAAAGATTTTTGAATACGGAATGAGCAAGCATACTGCGGATAACCTTTTGCGTCGTTTCCTTTTCACGCAGTCTTGCAGAAAGGCATATTGCCCAAGCCGCCGACCAGCCGATATATTGAGTTGAATTATCCGTTCTTGTCTTAAATAAATTTCTTACCCATTCGGTTTGATTTTTGTTAGAGTAAAAGCTGATAACATTAGCGGGGTAAAATGCATAAAGTGGCGAGAAATGACGGTGTCCCGGTTCGGGAGTTTCATAGTCCTTATGCCATTCGCAAATACCATTTTTGCCCTCCTTAAACGGATACAAAAGCGGTGTTTTTTCTTTGATTTCCGCTTTCAATTCGTTATCATCCGTCAATTCAAGTGCATTTTGAAAAGCCTGCTTGACAAGTCCCATATCAAATGCAGAGGCGTAGTCGAGCTTACAGCTTTTGCTGTTATGGGAGAAAACATTTTCAGGCGATGCAGAGGGACAAATAACATACTTGCCATCGTGCATAATGAGAAAACCACAGGCAAAGCGTGCTGATTCTGTAACAATTTCCTTGATTTTATCCGTGTAATCTTCAAGAAAGCCGTTTTTGTAATGAGCATAGATTTCATTAGAAAGCCACACACCGCAAAGAGGAGCGAACATATAGCTGCAGTCGCCCTTTACAGGAGGAGTTTTTCGCCACAAATCGACATTGTGATTGCACGCAAAGCCACGGCAACCGTAATTGATTTTTGCCGTCTTTCTGCCGTTTTGCATAGTTTCGTAAACCATATTTATAAGCGGCTCGATACAATCCGAAAGTCCCGAACGGCTTGCCCCCCAATAGTTCATCTCGGTGTTGATATTAACAGTATAGTTACTGCTCCATGGCGGACGCACGGAATTATTCCAAATGCCCTGCAAATTGAGAGCCTGACCGCCATTTCGGCTACCTGAAATAATCATATATTTGCCGTAGTTATACAGTAGCTCGGTAAGTGCTTTTTCGTCACCGCCGTTTTTAACCGACTTTAATAATTCGTCAGCCGTTGTGTCATTGTCGCAGTTAAAGGTTATGCTTTGATTGCTGTATAGCGAATCGTAGTCGTAAACATGATTTGCTTTCAAGGTGTCATAATCCTTGTTGACGGAATTCAGAAAAAACTCGCATTTTTGTTTAACCGCATTTCTGTTTGTTTCCGGCATTTCATCATAACCGTTAAAGCCTGTTGCAGTCGCAAAATACAAGATAAGTTCAGTTGCGTTTTTAATCTTGATTTGATTGCTGTTGCGACAAATTTTACCGTTTGTCTGCACCTGAGTTTGCAAACAGTAAGCCATACCCTTTTTCTCGTTATAACGGACAGGACGAAGTTCCGTCTTCAAATAATTCGGTGCTGCATAATCGGGAGCATTACCGAGGAGAAAGAGATTGTTTTTCTCTGTGTCAACTTGATATTTGAGTTTGCTTTTTGCCTTGATTTTCACTGAAAAAGGCTTTTTGGTCTTAATTCTGTAAGCGGAAATTTTATCGGGGTATGACGAAAAAGCCTCGGCGGTACAGCCCTTTGATTTAACGGTATGCACTGCGTTTGAAAGGTCAAGACTTCTTGAATAATCTGTTTTGTCTATACCGCTGAATTTTAGCGAAATTTCGCCCAAGGGCATAAATGCCTCGCTGTAAAAGCCTGTCAGCTTTTCTTCGCAAAGTGCGTCAGCCTCTGCGTTTTTTCTCTCGAAAATCAGTTTGCGCACACGCTCAAGATTTTCAAGGCTTTCGTTTGAATTATAATCTTTTGGATAGCCCGACCAAAGCGTGCCGTCATTGAAGCACAAACGCTCTTTTTTCAGTGAGCCGTAAATCATAAGCCCCATATATCCGTTGCCGAGCGGCAAAGCCTCTCGCCATATTTTTGCCGCTTTTGTGTACTTAATAGTCTGCATATCAAGTCTCCTGTGAATTAAAGCATATTTTTTATTTTTTCACATTCTGTTAAGTTATCAAAACCGTAAAATGTCTTTGCATTTTCAAAAAGAAATTTTTTCTTTTTGGTTTCTGTTAAGTCCTTTGATTTAAGCACAAAATCAAAGCTCATTTTATAGGTGATTTCAACCATTGTACGGGGATAATCACTGCCCCACATCAATTTGTTAAACCCGCAAATATCCGCTGCCTCGTTGATTGCCATAACAGCGGACGTATAAGGGTAAAATTCATCGTTAAAAAGCCATGTTATTCCACCGCTTTCGATATAAACATTTTTATTCCTTGCAAGCTTAATTTGGTCTGTCCAGCCGTTTCTCGTCACCATACCGAAATGACCGATGGCAATTTTCAAATCGGGAAATTGCTGTATCATTTCAAATAGAGAGCCTGTTTGAGTATTTCCGTCAGCAAGGTCTATTGAAATAAATTTACCGTTTTTATCCGCCTGCTCAAACACCTTATAGTGCTTTGTTAAGTCCTGTGTAGGCAGTCTGCCTGCACAGATTTTTATTCCGTCAAAGCCGTCAACACTAAACGGTTTGTTTTCCTCATAAAGAGAGCAAATTTTAAGCCTGTTTGGGGATTTTTCTTTGGCGGATAAAAGATAGCCGTCCTGATTGCCGTCGATTTCCTCCTGAGTAATAACTGCACCGTTTACCCCTGCATAATCCATATTTGCAATAAAGCGCTCTGCGGTGTTTTCGCCGTCGGTCATAAAAGGTGGCATCATCTGTCTGATTTCACCGCCGAAATTGCTTTTTCCGTTACCCACAGAAAAAACATCTCTGCCGTCAACCTTACCCTGTTGCGTTTTCCATAAATGTGCGTGAGCATCTATAATCATAAGGTTACACCGTCCTTAAATATTGCAATTTCACGATATCCGTATCGCTCGTTTTTAGTTTCTTTACCCTTTGCCGTTTCGATTATTAAATCAAACAGGCTGTTTTGATTTCCCGTCTGTGCGTCAAAATCTATCCAACTCTTTTTTCTTTCGGCAATGGCTGAATTTGTTGCAATTTTAATTGTGGGAACAGGAGCACCCAAGGGCGTTCCCCTGCCGGTTGTGAACAAAATCAAATGACAGCCTGCGGCAGTTAAATTGGTTACCGCAACCATATCGTTACCCGGACCGTTTAATAGGTTAAGCCCTGCCTTTTCGGCTGTATCGCCGTAATCAAGCACGGCGGTAACAGGAGCCGTTCCACCCTTTTGAACACAACCGAGCGATTTTTCCTCAAGTGTTGTAATACCGCCATCTTTGTTACCCGGAGAAGGATTTTCGCTGACAGGCTGATTGTGAGAAATGAAATATTCCTTATAATTGTTTATTAGCCCAACCGTTTCGGTGAACACATTTTCATCAACGCATCTGTTCATCAGTACCTGCTCTGCACCGAACATTTCAGGCACCTCTGTAAGCACAGCCGTACCACCCATAGACACAAGTCTATCGGTTATTTTTCCGCAAAGAGGATTTGCGGTAATTCCTGAAAGACCGTCGCTTCCACCGCATTTAAGACCGATTTTCAGCCTTGAAATCGAAACGGCGGTGCGTGTGTCATTTTCGGCAAGGCTTTGTAATTCTGTGATAATCTTTACGCCCTCGGCTATTTCATCATCAAAATCCTGACAGTTGAGAAAGCGTATTCTTTCTTCATCATATTCGCCGAGAGTCTTTTTAAATTCTGCGATATTGTTGTTTTCACATCCTAAGCCGAGAACAAGCACGCCACCTGCGTTTGGATGCTTAACAAGTCCGCAGAGCACCTTTTGTGTTACCTCTAAATCACCGCCGAGCTGACTGCAACCGTAAGGATGAGTAAAGCAGAATGCACCTGCTTTGTCTGCAAGCACCTTTGCGATACTGTTTATGCAACCGACCGTTGGAATAATCCAAACATCATTTCTTATTCCTATATCACCGTTTTTGCGTTCATAAGCGTTTATCACGGCAGGCTCGGTGCTTTCGGGATATTCAAAATCGGGAGAATATGTATATTCAAGAGTACCTGCAAGGGATGTTTTAAGATTATGGCTATGCACCTGCTCACCCTTTTTTATGTCCTCACAGGCGACACCTATGGGAAAGCCGTATTTTATAATCTGCTCGCCCTTTTGTATATCCCTGACTGCGTACTTGTGACTGTTATCAAGACAGACCTTAACATTGTCTTTTTCGCTGATTAAGACATACTCCATTTGATTGCCTCCCTGATTCCGTCACGGTGTATTCTTTCAAGGCTTTCGTTTACAGTATCAAGCATACCGCTTAAATCCTGTCCCCATAAATCTGTATTTGAAAGTATACTTTTTATATCATTATTTTTAATATAATCAACTGCGTATTCGCTGTCCGTAACCTCATTTGCTTTGTAATACTCAATAAGGCAGGCAAGCGAAAATACGAGGGGCTTGGGCATTAAATTTTTTTTATCAATATAGTCATTAACCGTAGGCAAAACCCTTGCGGTAAATTTGCTTACGGAATTAAGCGAAATTGATTTCCACAAATGCCTGATATACGGATTTGAAAAGCGTTCCAAGACTGCATTGGCAAATAATTTTATCTCGTCTGTATTGTCAAGCATAGGTAATATATAATCAAAAAGGCAGGTGTTAAGAAAAGCGTTTAACTGTTCATCCTTCAGGCTTTCGCCTACTGTTTCAACATTGCATAAAAGTGACGGAAAAACCAACGAGGTATGAGAGCCGTTTAATATACGCACCTTCATTTTTTTATACAGTGCAACATTATCTGTCCATATAACATTAAAGCCTGCCTTTTGAAAGGGCAGTTCATCTTCAAAATCGCCCTCAATTACCCACAAATGATACGGCTCTGCCGTGTCCAGAAGGTAATCACGATAACCGATTTCATCAAATATCTGTTCTGCCTCGTCCTTTCGATAGCCTGTTACGATTCGGTCAACAAGAGTGTTGCAAAATGTGTTTTCACTTTTTATCCAAGTGATAAAATCTTTGCCGAGTTCCCACTTTTCAGCATATTTAAGAACGCATTTTTCAAGTTCTTTTCCGTTATTATCAATAAGCTCACAGGCAAGGATAACAAAGCCGTTTAAATTGTTTTTATATCTCTTATAAAGGAACTGCGTCAGCTTTGCAGGAAATGAGTCGGCAGGCTTGTCGGTAATTTTGCAGGTGTCATCAAAGGAAATTCCTGCCTCGGTAGTATTTGAAACAATAAAATGCAAATCGGGATTTTTTGCAAGAGAGAGAAAGCCGTCAAAATCAGCATAGGGATTGACAGCACAGCTGATTGAGTTAATCTCGTTTATACTGCTTATCTCTTCGCCGTTTTCAATACCCCGTAAGATAAGATTGTATCTGCCATTTTGAGCATTGATTTTTTCAACTGCCTTTGAATTTGTGGGCGAAACCACAACAATTTTGCCGTCATACAAACCTTGCTTGTTGAGTGCGTCGATAAAATAATCCGCAAATCCACGGAGGAAATTACCTGTACCGAATTGTAAAACAGTTTCTTTCATATTTAATCCCCAAACTTAATTAATAGTTTAGCAAGCGTTCCGTCATTGTGTGAAAGTGCCTCAAAGGCAGCCGTTGCATTTTGCATATCATAAACTCCGCTTACCATTTTCAGTATATCCGCCTTGCCGTCCGCAACAAGGTCGATAAGCTCCTCAAAATCCCTTGTAAATGCGTTACGACTGCCGAAAATATTTAATTCTTTCTTCAAAATTATTGAGTGAACAAAGGTGGTTTCTCGCTTGCCGTTGCCGATTAAAATAATATTTGCACCGTGTGCCGCCTCATCAATACAATTTAAAAATGTTTCCGGTGCTCCGCAAGCTTCAACGCAAACATCAAAGCCGTTGCCGTTTGTAAATTTCTCGCAAGCGGTGTGCAAATCTTTATTCTTAACATTTACTGCACAGTCTGCACCAAACTCTTTTGCAAGGTCAAGACGACTTGACAGCATATCGGCAATAAGCACTCTTGCGCCCATTGATTTTGCTTTGATAAGAGCAAACAAACCGATAGGACCTGCTCCCATAATCAGCAGGTTGTCGCCGTTTTTAACCTCTGCCCTTGAAAGAGCGTGACAGCTTATTGAAAACGGCTCAATAAGTGCAAGCTCCTTTGCGGAAAGTCCCTTGCCGTCAATAATTCTTTCAACAGGCATTGTGATATATTCCTGAAAGCTGCCGTCACGCTGAACACCCATTGTCTGATTATCGTGGCAGGCATTGACAATTCCACGCTTACAGGCATAGCATTCACCGCAGTTAAAATACGGATTGCAGGTGACAATGTCGCCAATCTTTAAGCTTTTGTCATTTTCGGGAATTTCAACAATTTGTGCCGAAAATTCGTGTCCGGGTATTCTCGGATAAGTCGTGAACGGCTGATTGCCTGTGTAGGACGCAACATCAGCACCGCAGATACCGCAGTAAAGTACCTTTAACAGCGCCTCGCCCTGCTTTGCAACAGGCATTTTCTTTTCAATAATTTTAATTTCACCCGGTTTTGTAATTTGAATTGCTTTCATATTGCTTATGCCTCCGTGTCTATAAATTCACTGTTCCAAATAACCGCAGTTTTCAGCGGTGCACCTTTGGAATAGATTTTGTTCTCATAAGCGATAATAGGATTATCTGTAAATTCGTCCTTGTCAATCAATTCTACAAGGCTGTCAAACTTACTGTCACACAATAGCTCAATTGCCGTTTCCATATGCTTTTGTGTAAAGTTGATTGACGCTAAAATCACCTGGTTTTTGAAGCCGAAGGGCATTGTGTTGTAGGTTACTTTAGGACCTAAAGAAAAGCTGTTGTAAATTCCGTTACAGCCTAAAACATTTTGCTCAAAGGCTATGTGGTGTTCAACCTCTGTTCCGCTTGTACCTATAAAAATTGTTGCCGTACCGCCGATTTTGTCTGTTATTGCCTTGGCGGTTTCGCTTTCATTCATACCACTTGTTGAAAGATAATCGCATTTCAGTTCATTTTTAACAAACTGTGCCTTCTTACTGCTTGCATCACTCCGTGCAGCGAAAAGAATATTTGCGTCCTTTTGATTTTTGCAAATTTGGTCGCCGATAAACAAACCTGTTGTACCTAAGCCGAAAATAACTACACGGTCAAATGTACTTTTAACTGCAAACATTCTTGCGGTCATCTCGTCACATTTGCGTTTTGCAAGCTCAACACGGAAATTCTGCGCCTCACCGATATCACACATACGCTCATACTGAAATACTGCACAGGCATAAGGGTCGGAAAAAACAAGCCTTTTTGCAAGTGACAAGGGCAATTTGGTCAAGCCCTCATACTCACTCGGCAAGTGCAAAAGCATATCGGGATTGAAATATCCTTTGTCGCAGAAAATTCCGTCTGCACCGTCGCAACCGTATTCAAAATATGTTTCATCCTCAGTAAATCTTGTCGGGTCATAGCTGTCACCGCCACGAATTAAAACAATTGCAAAGCGGTTTTCACTCGGCACCCAAACAGCGCCCTCGTGACCGTTGATAAGCCTTTTTTCACCCTCGGGAAATTTCTTGTCAAGCAGTCCCTGTCTGCCCATTTTCATCAGCTCAAAATCCGTTCCGCAAAATCCGCAGAAAACAGGCATTGCTTCAATGCCCTCTTTTTTCTCCTCACCTCTTAATCTTTGGCGGGGAGGATTAATCAAATTAATTTCGCCGTATCTTAAAGACTTTTTTTCATCATTGACAAAATATGTACCGTATGTTTTCAAATTTACAACCTCTCAAAAATCTTTAATTTCTAAATTAACATTGTTATTTTCATCAATAGTAATAACTGTTCCGCCAAGAGTTTTTGATGAGAAATAGCAGTTATATGAGCTTTTTGTCATATAGCAAAGTTTAACTCCGTTATAATCGGCAACAAAATTGTTGTTATGGTCGTGACCTGCAAACATATGTGTACCGCCATTTGCTTGAAACGCTTCAAAGAACCCGTCGTTATCGCGTGCGGTACAACTGTCCTCCTGCCTCAATCCCATTTCAAAATTATCGTTAAGTTCTTTATATTCGGGTACGGGAACGTGCATAAATGCCATATTGGGCACATTTTTACCGCTCGTTTTGTTAATACCGTTTACTGCCCATTTGTACCACTCAATCTGATTTTCGTTTACACCGCCGTCGGTAATTGCGCCGTCAACTATTCTGTACTGACCATCATCAAGCATAAACAGAGAATAAACAACCTCGTTATTTCGTGTAAGATTAACGATATAATTACCCATACCGTTCATACCCTCGGGACCGCATTTGAACAGGCAATGCTTTGCACTTTCATATATTTCGCAAAGCTTTGATTTATCGGCTCTGCCCTCGTAATCGTGATTGCCGAAAACAGGCGCCCAAGGAATTTCAAATTTTTCCATAAAATCGCAAAACTGCTGCGTACAAATATCATTCCAAGCCGTTAAAACCGTGTCACCTCCAACAACAATTAAATCGGGTTTAACCTCATTGATAAGCTGTTTCAGCTGAATTTCACCCATACCATCCAAAATAAAATTGGTACCAAGGCAAGCACCGAATGAGGCAAAATTGCGAATATGAATATCGGTTAAGCAGAGGATTTTGAAATCGTCTTTTTCAATTTCAAGGCTTTGTGCATAATCGGGAGTATATGTATCCTCTGCACTCCATTTATCGCAAACGGCAACACCTTTTTGTTCTTTAAGTGCAACCGAGGCAAAATATCCATTGCAGATACAAACTATTAACACAAGTGCTAAAAAAATTGAAATAATAATTTTCATAGGTTTTTTACTTAAAAATACTTTCATTTTTATTCTCCCTTTTGTGCATATTGACATTCTATCCCTCTAATTGTATAATAAACAAGTAATAAATTATTGCGAAAATCTATCAGATAGTTTAGAAATCCTATCACAAAGGAACAGTCAATTATGAAGTGCAATGAAACGGGCGTTTTGAGAAAGTCCGAGGTATATTTTTCTTCTCCGTCACAAACAGCAAAAAAGATTTATTTTTATCCCATTAGTGCAGGGCATTTTTTCTGCGTTGAGGGCTATCATTTAGTGCGTAAAAATTACAACAGCCTTTTGATAACTCATATCCTTGACGGCAGCTTTACATATATCAAGGACGGAAAACACATAACCGCACACAAAGGCGACACGGTTATACTTGACTGCTACAAGCCCCATGAATACTATACAAACGACAGTTTTGAGTCAATTTGGATTCATATTGCCGGTGCAAATTCCTTCGAGTTGTTTGAAGAAATTGAGAGAAGCGAGGGCAATCTCATAAAATGCAAAGATGTTCAGCATTTAAGAAAACTGCTTTTTCGTGTTTTTGACGGTATGAAAGGCGATTATCCGACAACGGAATTAAGCGTTTCTCTTGATATTTACAAAATTTTCACAGAGCTGTTGAACCCACAAAGTACAAAGAGCAAGGGCGAAAGCAATTATGAAGACAGTATTCAAACCGTTAAAGAATACATAGCAGAAAACCTTAATGAAAACCTAACGGTAGGCGCTCTTGCCGAAATTGTTAATATGAGTTCATCTCATTTTTCAAGAGTATTCAAGCAACAAACAGGATTTTCACCGTATGACTATATTCTAATCTCCCGTCTTAACCGCGCGAAGTATCTTCTTCAGGTAACGGATATGACCGTGTCTGCAATAGCTTACGAAATTGGCTTTAACAGCGAATCAAATTTTATTTATTTTTTTACCGAAAATGAGGGGATTTCACCCGGTAAATTCAGAAAACTGAAATTCTAAACAATAAAGCCCTGACGATATTTTGTCAGGGCTAAAATTATACCTTTATCTCTCTTGCACTTATGAGCTTTAACTCGTTTGAATAAAGCGGTATATCAATTTCATTATACACATTTGAAATACCAAATTTTGTTTTAGGTGCGGTGCGGATAACAAGCGTGTTGTCCTTTTTGATATATTCATTATAATCTCTCAAATGCATAACAAATTTTCGGTCTGTGTTAAAGTAATCATTGATAAGCGTTTTACCGCTGAAAACCTGCAAATTTAGTCCGTCAAAATCAAATTCAAGCACCACATCAAAGCGGTTATCAAGAATGTTTCTCGGCAATTTCAACTCATAACAACTGCGCCTGCCTGTTGAATACAGAAAATAATTATACGGTAATTTTTGCTTGGTTGTCTTTGTAAGTGTAATTTCATTTTTAAGGTCGGTATCCGTTATCTGCTCGCAGTAAATTTTACCGTTGTCGCAGTAAACAGTACCGTCAATGAAATATGCTTTGCCGTTTATTAAATGAAATTGCTTTGCCTTTTCATAAGGTATAACGATGATTTTTACATCATCAATTTTTGTTCCGCTTTCACTGAAATTAAGAAGAATTTCCTTTCCGGCAACAGAGCATTTAGGACTTATACCCTCACATTCGGCAAAGTAACAAACCGTTTTGCCGTCAACAACTGTTTTGGCAACAGGCTGTGCAAGAATATAATCAAAATGTACCGAGCCGAGTGTTATGTTAAACGGATAGAAGAACATTGCTCCTGCCTTAACATCAATACTCGGCAGATTTACTGTTATATCATTAATGGTAAATGTAATATTTACACCCTTAAACTCCTTATATTTCAAGCCTTTTTCATAGGTTGAGGCAAAGAAATATCCGATACCATTTTCATCTGCTCTGACGGAGCATTTAAGAAATGAAATGTCACTTGGATTGCTACTTTTCAATTTTGGAAAGTATGCTTGCTTTGTGCAAATTTCCGTATCAAAATTGCTGATAAACAGATGCATAAGGCGGAGTCTGTCGCCGTGAGGACGGCAAACACCGTAACGGCTGATAGGTGCCTGAAAGTCATAATCAATAATCTGGTAATTATTCGGATAGCCTGTAAGCCTGTTTTCCTGCATAAGCCTATCGTTAGGGTTTGCACCGCCGCAGAACATATAATAACCAAGCCAGTTTACACCGCTTGCAAATTTTGCAAAGCCTACACCGTAGCCGTCCTTTTCGCTGATATACGGTCTGCGGTGCTGTGTTACCTGATTGCCCGGTCCCGTTTCACACATAGCATAAGGAACATCATCATAGGTGCCCTTTTGCTCCGCATTGCTTTTGAATAAATCTCCGCCGATTTCATCCTCTGTTTTGGCAGAAGTAATGGCAAATCGGTTGTTGGGTTTAAGCGCAGTTTTACCGTTAGTCCAGGGTGCGTCGGGATAACCGCCCATCATCGGCAGAAAATCATTATCGGGCTTGCCTGACGGCCATGCAGTCATTGTGAAAAACGGTGTTTTAAAGCCGATTTCCTCTGCAATTTTTCGGAGAGTTCTGATATGCTCCGTTAAGCCTGTATACTCATTTTCAAGCTGAATACCGATTACAGTTTCTCCGTCAAGATAAGGCTTTACCTCCTTATAAAGTCCCTGCCAATATTCTTTAACCTCTGCAAGATATTTAGGATTGTCACATCTTTTCTTCGCAATTCTATTTATGCGTTTAGGAAAACCGCCACGGATAACCTCGCCGTGACACCACGGACCTATGCGAAGAATACAAGGCATATCAATATCCCTGCAAATTGAGAGAAATGCAGAAATATCCTTATTACCCGAAAAGTCAAACTGTCCTTTAATTTCCTCGTGATAATTCCAAAACACATAGGTTGAAACAGTATTAATACCGCACTCACGCATTTTCAAAAGCGTTTCTCTCCACCGCTCTTTTGGAAGTCTTGAAAAGTGCATTTCGCCTGCAATAACGGTATATGGCTTACCGTCTTTTGTAAAATATTGCGTGTTTACACCATAAGGGCTTTTAATATTTGAATAGTTAAAATTTCCTGACTTAACCTCTTTCGGCTTTGCATTGATTTCAATTTTCATATATTTACCTGCTAATAATAAATTTGTTCCATTTTTTATTTGATAAAATTGTAAAGAGGGATGTTAATAATGCCGAGATTATCCAGATTACAATAACTGCGCTCCAGCCTGCTTTTTGAGAAACAGCCCCGAATCCGTATGATGACACAGCGCACCCGATATATGCAAAGGAATTAAGTAAGCCTGTTACACTCGAGGTATGTCCGCTTTCAGCAAATCTTACGGGAACACGGGAAATAATCAGATAATTCAATGAATACATTAACATTGTTGTCAAAGCCAAAAGAATGATTGAGATAATGACTGGTATCCTGCCAACAAAAAGTAAGCACAGCATGGGAATGATTGCAAAAGCTGCACAAATCCCCGCTGTTTTCATTTCGTTACAGTTAAATTTTTTGTATAACGGCATTACGATATATGCGCCGAAAGCGTTAAATACAGGAAGCACAACGGTGAGAAATACGGAAAATGACGGCAGAACACCGTATTCTTCCGTTATCATTGTCGGCACCCAGTTTGTTATGCCGTCTCTCATCATTCCATGCAGAAATGACGGTATAATTATTATTAAAAGTCCCGACGAGATGACAATAGGCAAAAAACCGGAGGGCGTATTTTTATCTGCTTTTTTCCTTTTTTCAGATATCCTTGTCATTGATTTTTCACAAATAAGGATAGAAATAAGCCCCAATAAAAAAGCTAATAATATAACCGTTCCTCCACAGATAAAAACATTATTCCAATTTGAATATTTGATAATAAGCGTTGAGCAAAGATAAGCGCATACTGTACCGACAGGCAAAGAAAGTGCAATATTCAGTATTGCCTTTTCACGAAGCTCACTGCTTATCGTCTGCGAAAATACGCGCAACAGCGGTGACCAAAGCATTGATTGAAAAATTCCGTTTGCTCCCCATATTACAGCCATAAGTACAAGCGGTTTTGTAAATGCCATGGAAAAACAGCAGACAGAACTGCCAAGCGCACCAAACAAAACCATTCCAAAGGGATTAACTCTGTCGCCTGCAATACCGCTTATAATCTGACCTACGCCGTAGCAAATGAAGAATGCTGTGCCTACAAGACCTATTTCGCTTTTAGTATAAATTCCGCTGCTGACTATTGATGCAATAGAAGCAGAATAGCAGGTCCTGCCGAAATATGCAGAGGCATATATGATCCACAAGGCTATAACAATAAGTCTGCTTTTTTTTACATTACCTAATGTGTATTTTGTCATTTGATTAATTCCTCAATCGGTTTTGATAAAGCAAGAAAAGTAGTCCTGTCCTGAATGTTTTGTGTGCCGTGCCTTGTTGAATGTCCGCCATGGTCGGATGCTATAACAACAAACCAATCTTCATTTTCAAATGATTCTCTTGCTTTGATTTCTTTGAGTAATTTATACGAAATTCTGTCAAGATTGCAAATGCCGGAAACATAGCGATAATTTCGTTCACCAAAACCGGTTGAATGACCGTTCATATCGGGATTTTCAAATATACCTAAAATAAAATCATCGTCATTTTTTATTCTTTCTTTAATATTTTCAAAGAGTTCGGAATCGTTTTCAAATTTGAAATAATACTGACTCAAGTTATTTTGTTCGGCAAAGGCAATTTCATTTTTGTAAGTGTTGTCAAAATGAATAGGCCAAATTGCATTAAACGAAGTCTTAAAACCTTTTTGTGACAACAACTTTAATACGGTAGGATAATCATTATCAAGTGACCAATCAATGCCGTTTTTCCACGGAGTTTTCATCCACTTACCGCAAAGTGCAGACGCCCAACCTTGTGCCGTGCTTGTTTCCTGTGGGGAGGTTTCTTCTCCGCCAACATAGGAAATATACAGCCCTCCGCTGTTTTTCACCTCGGATATTGCACTGAAAACGGCAGTATCGTTTGTGCCACTGACTTTTTCATTGTCGCTTTTAATCAGATATTTCATGGAGTCGCAGCGGCAACCGTCCCAACCTATAAAAATGCACTTGGGCTTTTTGGTTGACTTTTCAAAATGCTTGAGTATTACGCTTGAAATGATCGTTTGCGGAATTTTTGTTTCGTATGTATTGTTAAAAATTCCTTTTGCGTTGATTGTTTTAACATACTTTTTCTTTGAAAACATAACTACCTCGCTTTGCTTTGAAAAATATCGTTTATACAATCAAATTTAGATATTTCTTCAAAAACAAATGTATCTTTATTTTCATTTGCAAAATCTACGATTTCTGTTAATTCTTCAATATCATCATCGGATAATTCATTATTTTTATAATTTTGCACAATTGCTCTTATCTTTAACGAACGGATATAATCGGCGTGTTTTTTCTCCGACAGGTCATAGAAGAATATCGGCACAACGCAAAGAACCGAGACTACAATGCCGAGCCATGTTACGCTTTCAAAAGTGTTGTGCATTATTGAACTGTCTTTAAGTGCACCATCAATATTATCGCCGAAACCGACACCGCCGAAGCTCATAAACAGAGGCATAAGCGCACTTGTGAAAATACCGCAAAAAGTCATAACAAATGAAAGGCAGTTTTGCCAAAAGCCCTCAAGTCGTTTGCCTGTTTTCCATTGTTGGTAGTCGAGAACATCAGATGCCATAATATTGACAATATAGCTAAGCCCGTTAAAAAGATTTTGGAAAAATATAGCAACAAGCATAAGGTACGGACTGTTAAGCGTAAAGAGTTGCATAAATGCCATAACGGTAAATCCAACGGTAGATATTAACATAACATTTTTCTTGCCGAGTTTTTTAATCATCCACGGACCGACAAGCATACCCGGAACAAGTGCATTGTTAAGCACCATATTGCAAACAGTTAATGCAAATGCACCGCTTTGACCGCCGATAGCATAATTGCAAATCCAAAGATACATATTGATGTTACCTCTGATACCGACAACGATATTGAAAATTGTAATAATCCAAAAATATTTGTTTGTAAATAACTGTTTTGCACCCTCACTAAACTTAACCTTTGCAACATATTCCTTGTGAACAACCGTTCTTTCCTCAACTCCGAAATATATAAAGAAAACAAACAAAATACCACCGAGACCGCAAATAGGAAATGCGAAGCGGTAAAGTTCAATGTTATTCATTGGGTTTTCACTGCTTGCAAAGGCAATGCCTGCAACAAGCGGAATAACGATATTTACAACCGATGCCGGAATATTACAAATCAGGCCTTTGAATGCACCGATATTTGCACGCTCTTGCGATACGGGAGAAATAGTTTGTTCAATTCCCACAAGGCATTGACTTAACAGAGTGTAGAAAAAAGTGCCTATTTGAATAAGCATAAACATAATAAGGCTTGCAAGAGATACCTCAATATGCGATGCCGCAACTGCGAAAATCGGGATAGACGGAATATCGAATGCAAAGAGAATATTTCCTACCCAAGCCTCCGGTATAAACGGAATAAATGTAAAGCAAAGAACAGTAAGTATAGATGTCCACGGTAAAAACGGCTTAAACTTGCCCTTCTTTGAATTTGAATTATCTATCATCATAGATAGAATCGGAGCACGAATAAGACCGAATATTGATGCGATAATTCCTGAAATGAAAATAAACCCAGTTGATACCTTAAAATAGCTTATCATCATAGGAATGTTGATTGCAATAGTTGCCCAGCTTACTATTACGCTAAGCCACGAAACAGAACCGCTGCCGAGTGCCAAATTCAAAAATTCTTTATAATTTACATAATATCCTTCGGGCGGTATTTTCCAATGCTTTTTAAGATTTACAACTCCCGTTGATACTTTTTCTTTTATACCTGTTTTTTCATTCATAACAAATTACCTCTTATTGTATATAATATCATTATATCACAGCAATTTCTATAAGAATTACGATAAACTGCTATGATATTTAGAAATACTGCTGAATTTGTGATTGATTTTCTAAATTATAGGGCTGAATTTCTAAATAGATTTGCTTCGTTTAATGATATAATCAAATTACAAATCCGAAAGGAGAAAATTTCAATGAATTTACCGTTAAAGTTTAACTATAATTATTCCGAGTGTATGGTAATGAAATTGGGTTTGGCTATTCCCGATAAGGAACATAAGAACAAAAGCAAGGTGCTGATGACCTTTGATGAGGCACTCGACTACATAAAAAAGATTAACAATATCACGCAGGGGATTACAAAAATATATTATCTTGTCGGCTGGCAGTATCTCGGTCACGATGATAAATATCCCGATTTCTTCGAGGTCAACAAAGCGCTGAAAAGAAAAGAGGACAAAACCGCTTATGACAGCTTTAAGTGGCTTTCGGATGAAGCAAAAAAATATCATTCCGTAATAAGCGTTCACATCAATTTTAACGATGCTTATGACAATGCGCCGTCCTTTGATGATTTTGTAAAATCAGGTGCGTTGATTAGAAAGAAGAACGGCAAACCTAATCCCATTGAAAAATACAACGGTAGAAAATGCTACAAGACCTGTCACAAGGGGTATTATGAATCGGGACTGTTCAAAAGGCAATTTGACCGATTTGCAGATACATTCCCTTTCATTGCCGAATCCGGAACAATCCATGTTGATAATTTTCAATGCTATAAAAATTATGCACCGTATGTGAGCATTAAGGAAATGCAAAATGCAAGACGAAAAATGATTGAATATGTCAAATCAAAAGGTATTGACATCACTTCGGAATTTACATACAAGGAAAGCAACACGCTTGCGAATAAACCTATTTTCGGCTTACCCCGTGACCATTTCAAGTCATCGCCAATGGACACGGTTGGGCTTATTCCTATGAGCTGGTGGTGCTACCGAATGACCGACAAAGAATTGCTTGAAACATCTCCTAAAATCTACTGTCAAGGCACATTCAGAGAAAAAACGCTTAACAATATTTTCTATGGCAATATGCACGGCGAGGATATTGTTAAAAAGGATAACCCCGATTGGATAAATGATTTTATATATGCATTTGCAACATATCAGGTGCCCGGTCATTATCTTAATTCGCTGAAAAGAGTAGCAATAAAAGGACGGGTAAACAACAAATTCTGCGAATTTTCCGACGGTGTTGTTTCTTATGCAAAGGGCAGAAAAATAACCAAAAACGGAAAAATTATCAAGGACGGGGACACTCTGTTTCTACCATTCGTCCACGAGAAAAGCACATACATTGCATACAGCAAAAACGGTGATTGCCGTGATTGGAGCGTTTTTGAAGATGACAAAACAATGGCAGATGTTTACAAAATCACCGAAAACGGAAATGAATTTGTAAGAGAAATTCCAATCAATAACAACAAGCTTCACATAAATCTGCCTGAAAAAATCGGGTATAAAATCATATTAAAATAAAAACTCGGGAATCACAAAATCAATGCGATTCCCGAGTTTTTATATCATAAATTCTATTTTATCATTAAAGGCGGTAAATTGGGTTAACGAACTATCACCAAAACCCACCTTGATTTCATACCCGTTTTCTTTTCTTAAAACGATAACATTCGCCGCTTTTCCGCAAAGCATAAAATTTTCAACCGACATTTCATTCCACTCGTCAGGAAGATTCGGCTTGAGAGAAAATGAGTTAAAGCCTGTCGGTCTGTAACCCAAAATGCCCTCGGTGAATATACGCAAATAAAGTCCGCTTTCAGCCGATAATTGAGCCTGATTTCCCTCGGGAAATGCCTCGACAGGATACGGAATATGCTCACCCAAAAGCCTTGCGGAAGTGAATGCTTTAAGTAGTTCAACCGCTTCGTTTTGATGACCGGAATAGAACATACCCCTTAAAGCATAAAGGGTTGCTCTGTCCCAATATGTTTTCTCACCGCTTCGTGTGACAATTCCGCCGTTTTTGAACAGCTTATCGGAGAGCAGAGCGGACACCGTTTCGTTGCTTCTGTCATCAATTCCCATAGCAAGCGGAATAGCAATCCAAGAAGTCTTTGAAGTATCTTGATTTTCGTATTCGGCAACTGAATTGCATTTATTTTATCCATATACTCATCGCTGAAAATATCAACTGATAAATGTTTTCCGGTTTCAAATAATTCCTCAATGCCATCAGACTGAATTGCTCCCTCAAGCATTTTGCGGACACTGGCGTTCATCTGCTCAATATCCGGTGCATCGCCCTTTGTCAACTTGAAAAGTATAGAAACTTTTTTGTTAATTGTACAAATAATGGTACAGGTAATGAATCCTCATCTATAAAACGGTGAGGATTTTTGTTTTTATAAAATAATTTGTAAATTTTCCTTCAAAACACATCAACAAAACTTGAATTTTTCTCTGTATTATAGAGGGGTATTCTTTTGTTATGGTGAAATCAAATGTAAACAAGGTGTAAAGATTTTTGAAAAACACCCGAACAAAATGGAATTTTTTCTCCGTATAGTAGAGGGACTTTTTTCGTGGGTGAATTTTTGTTTTCAATTTTTCTTTTACTATCTTTTCTTTTTGAAAAAGTATCTCTCAAATAATACGAAAGGAGGCAGCGCAATGAAAGAAAGCTACAAAAGTTTTGATGAGCTACCGATGATGATATCGGTGTCGCAGGTTTCAAAAGTACTTGGAATATCTCGTACAAGGTCATACGAACTTGTCAATGAAAAAGGTTTTCCAAAAATAAAAATCGGCACAAGAATTGTTGTACCGAAAGATGAATTCAAGTTGTGGATTCAAAACAAATTAAGAAAGGATAAAAATTATGTACGCAAACAAAAATTACAAAACCGACGGTAAGGTTTACTATATGCCGAATAAAATCTTTGATGAAAACTTTTCGCCGTACGAATTTATGATTTATTGTTTTCTTGTTTCGGTTGGCGACAGCAAAGGCGTAAGTTTTTGGTCTGTTCCGAAGATGGCAAAGAAATGCAATATGTGTCCGACCACTTGCAGAAACACGCTAAAGTCACTCGAAGAAAAAGGCTACATAGATATCACTCAAAGATTTTTTGAAAACGCACAGCAAAGTAATATCTACACAGTTCATCAAATATAGTGTACCCCACTGTAAGAGCTGATGACAAATAATCTAAAAGCCTAAAGTTGAAAAAAATGGTAATTTTCTTTTGATTTGTTTGAATTGATTTTTAACTCGGTTTTGGATGAAATCTCGGCTCTTTTGAGTGGATTTTAGAGCAGGTTTCAAGCCGTCGATTTTAAAGCAGGATAAAGGGGTATGATTTTCGGGCTTTGAAATGCCCGAAAACGCCGTCCGGCAAAGCCTGTCGGCTTTTCGATTCGTAATACTTTTGCGTATGATATGAAATTCGTATGCAGTAAGGAGTGTTTTTCGCAGAATATCAAGGCTTTTGCGTATTCACTTGAGTGTTGCCGTATGATGATTAAAAATCAAGCTGTTTTGACAATACTGTGAGCAAAAATTGACGAGTTTGCTCCAAAATAGAGTAACTCATCGGACTAAAACTAAAAACGGCTTACAGGCGATTTGTGACGGCTTTTTGAAGCCAAAACAACAAAAACAAACACACAATCTTTGGTCTGGATATTGAAAAAGGTTTGTGATATTGTGTGTGCGAAAGGAGTGATAAAATGCAAAAACAACTGCTGACAAACGGCAACGCATTCAAACGAACGGACGGCAGATGGGGTGGCGTGGTTTGGTACAAGGATGAGAAAGGCGAACGAAAACGCAAGAGCTTTTCCGGCACAACCAAAGCCGAAGTCAACAAGAAAATGACGAACTACATAACCAAGTTTGAAGAAGAAATCATTGAAGCCATTGAGGGTAACAAGACTGTAAAAGACAGCCTATTAAATTACCTGCAAGTTTTTAAATACCCGAATGTTGAGCGAGTAACCTATGACCGTAACGAACAGATATACAAAAATCAAATCGTCCCTTACATGGGTAAACTCATTGTATCTAACATAACAGGTGCTGACATTAAGAGGCTGATTAGCACGCTGACCGACAAGGGATATTCATTCTCAACCGTCAAGCAAACATACAATCTGCTCAATGAATACTTCGATTATCTTATGCGTGAAGAGTTCATAAAAAAGAATCCGATGAACGCTGTGCCGACAATAAAAAAGTCAAATTATCTTGCAAAGCAAAACAAAGAAGTGCTTCCCGTATGCGAAACGATAACCGTATTTACCGATGAGGAAATTGAAAAATTCAAAGCAGAAGCATACAAGAAGTACCCTTCAGGCAAGCCGAAACACAATCAAGCATCAGCATATATTCTTATGCTGAACACGGGACTGAGAACCGCTGAAGCGTTAGGTTTAATCAACAGCGACATAGACCTTGAAAAGAAAGTGATGCACATACAAAGAGGTGTTAAAGAAGCACAAAAGCGTAACGGAACAGAGCGAAAAAGCGGACGAGAAATTGTTGTGGGCAAGCTGAAAACCGCTTCAAGCAAGCGTATCGTACCCTTAAACGAAACGGCTATTCAAGCGATTATTGAGTTACGCAATGAGCGATACTTCGGTGAGGACGCACCGTTGATACCCGATGCATACGGCAACTTCACAAGACCGTTGAACTTGCGAAAACGGCTTTATTCAATACTTGATGCGGCAGGAATTAAGAAAAAAGGCTTACACAGCCTGCGACACACCTTCGCAACAAAGCTTGTAACAGGAGTACGAGCAGAGGACGGATCGGTAAAAGCATTAACACCGAGGCAGGTGGCAGACCTACTTGGACACACAACTTCTGAGATAACCGAAATGTATTATGTTAAACGAAACACGGATATGCTGATGGGTATAACGAATGAATTTGAATTATGATTGATGCTTTTTTGATGATGTACCAAACGGATTGGGTGGACTGTGTGGCACAAAGTGAACAAAAAACGGTGCAACAATGAAAAATCGGCGTACGGAAAAGACCGTGCGCCGTAATTTTATCTATATAGGAAAAGTAAGTAAAATCGCCGTAAAACAAAAGCGATAGTTATCCCCAAAAGATTGCCGATGATATACAAAAGGACTTGAAGTTGCTTCGCAACCCCTCTTGCGGTGCCCAAAATATGGCGGTGTTACGCCATATTTTGACCGCTGCGCCATCCTCGCCTCGCTGCATCTGCCACCGGCAGCGCTCGGCGACGAAGCCCGGCACGCGATTTTGGGGTTGCATACTGTATTCTTTACATTGTGTTATAATGATTTGCTTAATCACTTGTAAATCCTTGATATATCAACGATTTTTAGTGCATATACTAAAAATTCAAGCTGTATCAATCAACCACAGAAAATTAAAAGTGTTAGAAAAATGTTAGAAAAAGAGCAAAAAAATAAAGCCATATACTACGAAATGGCTTTATATCAATGGCAGGGGCAGAAGGACTTGGTCTCGCCTGCCGGCTCGGTCGGTGCTTCTGCACTTCGTGCAGAGGTCTCCACCGGAGACCCGCACCCCTCGGCACGCGGGTTTGGAGCGAAAAGCACGCTTTCAGTTAAGCCGCGTGTCGAAATTCATTCCCTCAAAATCCACATAATAACAGCACTTTCGGGATTTGAAAGTGCTGTTACTTTTTGCCTTTTAAATTTTTGATGAAAATTGATGCTTTTTTGATGCTCTTGAAAAATGAGAAGTATCATAACTCAAATATAATGCACCCCACTGCAAGAAATAGTGACAAATAATAGTAAAACCCTTTCGGTAACGATTTATAATTCTTCTGCCTTGGAAGTTGTGTAAACTTGATAGTAATAGCTGTGGTCAATACCTTTCACAATATCTGTGCGTAACGAAAAATCAATCATCCTGCTCCTCCTAATATAAAATTCAGATTTTCTTATTATTTAATAGATACATCCGCAAATATCGGATAGTGGTCAGACATAGTTGACAATGCTTCGGGTGATACGATTACATACCGGTTTATCTCTGCCTCACCGTCAAGGAAAATATGGTCCCAAGTCGGTTCGTCGGCACCGTCAAGTGCGTTACCGCTGACTTTTTCTTTAGAAACAAGTCGAGTGTCGGTAAATTCTTTGCACAGATTGTCATAAATTTCAGGCGCATCCATTATAGGGTCAACGCCTTTGCCTTGGTTTTTCGTGTTAAAATCTCCTATTGAAAATACAGGAACATTATATTCTTCTTTAAGCTCTGCCGAAATTTCTGCAATCTTTTTTGTTTGATATTCCATATAAGAGTACATAAGTTCTTCTTCGTTTTCACGAATACAGTCAAAATGAGTTGAAATAACCGCAAAGCGTTCTCCCGTATTCTTGCTTTCAAAAATTCCCCAAACAGCACGGCGAAGTCTTGAGTCGTTGCCTTGCTCATATGCTATTTGCCCTTTGTCAATAAGGGTTAAGGTTTCGCTGTTATACATAAGTCCTGTCATTCTCATCAACGCTCCTGTCGAAAAAGAATAAAGCATTCTATAGTTGCCCTTATTACGCATAATGCAATTAAACCATTGGCCGCTGACCTCTTGAATTCCGATCACATCCGGCTGATATGTATTAACCGTTTCAAAGAACATTTTTGCCCTTGGACGTGCATCAGTGCCACCCCAGCTTTTATAATGAACAAGAAGATTTGATGTCATAATTCTGATTTCATCATCTTGCTTTGTGTTGTCGATTTGTTGCATTGCACTGTCAAAATTATCAGGTAGTGAATATTTATCTATTCCGCCTTGTATATAAGCGCCAATAAAAGTCCCCGAAATTCCCAAAGCAATAATAACACATAATGTTACAGCTATATATTTTATAATTTTTTTCATTGTTTTCCCTCACCACTTAGTAAAAATCAATTTATCGTTTTCGAATACGCCGATTGTACCCGAACCTATTTTATTATTGCAGCCAAACGGCTCTTTAAGCTCCTTAAACGCAAGGCAAACAGTATATTCCTTTTCAGGTGTTTTTATTACAACGCCCTGTGCCTTGGAAAAAGGTAGCGTCTTTTCACTTCTTGCTGTTTTGATTTGCTCAAAGGAAACATCATAAGGCACAAAATTTTCTTCTGTGTTTCCGTAAATCACGGTTATTAAAGAAGTGTTACCAAATGCAGAAAAGCTTGATTTTATACAATCGTTTTTACAAATCGCATTGTAATTGGAGGAATAAATCGAGTCCTCTTTTTTTATTTTTGCATTTGGAGTAACAAAGTGCATGTTTGCTTTCACAATGCCATCATCAAATTGTGCGTTTTTGGCTGAAATAGTTGTTTTTCCTGTCGGTGCAAAGTGAAAATATTGTTGATATGTATGGAAGCCTTTTGCCTTGAACACATCAACAATCACATAAATATCAGGCTTGATATAAAGAATTTTCCTCTCAACAAACGCATTTCTTGATTTCAAATATCCCAAATGTGCACCGCCTATCAGCGTGCAATATTCATTGTCAAAGCAGGGATACTGCACAGCCATAGCAGGATTTTTTGTTTCCCACTGGCTGCTCACATTCAGATACTGCTTATTGTCAATCAAGCAAACATTGTGTGCCTTGGGACTTTTTATGTATCTTCTTTGAGCATTATTAAGATAAGTATATCTGCCTGCGTCAATGAGAACATCTCTACCCTTAATCATCAAATCAAAATGCAGTTTGTCTGCATGAGCGTGACCTGCACCTGTATAGCCGTTATGAAAGAGCAGATAATTTGATGTATTTGTCTGATTTTCTCTCAATATGTAATTTCCGCTGTCGGCAAGAAAAGCATTATTAAAAGACGGAGGTATTTTGTCAATATTATTGTATTTTTCAATACTTTTGTTTCCTGTCTGCCACACGGTATTGAAGTCCAAACTGTCAAAGCCGTAATACTTAAAATCAGATCTGCCAAACACAAGAGCGCATCTACTCATAATATCTCTCATATCCGTATCGTCACTATCGCCGAAAAGTGGATTGTGACCGTTTGGCTTAACGGTTTTTAATGCCGCTTCTGCCATCTTTTCAATTTTATTTTTTAATTTTTCAGGCAGTGCAATGTTATTTTTGTCGGCATCAATTATAACATCAAGCAGCACCAATAAAACCTCGTTATGATAATTGTTTGACTGTTCCCATTGAAAGCCGTCGAACATAATTTGCAAATCCGTTTCCTGTTCTAAGCGTTTAAGTGCCAAAGAAATAATGTCATTATCATTGAAATATACACCTATATGAAACAGACCGCTGTCTTGAATTATTCCCCAATTACTGCCTTTTTGAAAGCCTGAATGTGCCTTTTTCAAAACCTCAATATGAGTTAAAAGGGATTTATCAATTTTCTCTTTCAATTCGCTTGAAAAGAATTTTGTACCCTCGATGTATTTTAATGCCTTCAGCCATCTGTCACCTCTCATTCCCACTTCAAGAGAACGCCATGGACTGTTGTTTTTGTAATCGCAATGCACGGTATCAAGCCAATTATCCAGAATTTTCACAAAATGATTTAAGTATTTTTCATCTCCTGTTAAATAATATGCCTGACCGAGTTGAATTAAAAAGCCGTGACGGTTAAGTTGAAACATAAATTCCTCGTCACCGTTGAGCTTATAGTACCAATTGATTTTTTTGCCGAAATCAACCGTACTTTCCGTTCTCTCCATATCTCTTGGAGAATCGAAAAGAAAACGATTTTCGCAAACTCGGTCTGCGGTTTTAATGGTGAAATCGCAGTAATCGCTCCAATTATCCCTGCAAAATTTTGCAATACTTTGTAATTCTTTATTTGCCATAATCAATCCCTCGTTAGCACACGCAAATGTTTTAAATCCTTTGCAAACTGCCTTTTACTGTCGTGCTTTACAAATTCCATAATCAAATACGGATTTGTTTTGCTTTCGTCAATTATCTTGAAAATTTCTTGCCACTTTTTACTGCCGTGCTTGAGTGAATAACGCTTACCGTTTTTGTTCCATTCAAAAATGTGAACGCAGGCAAGATAAGGGATAACCGCTTTTAGATTACTGATATCATCATCTGTTGAAAACGGCTGCCAATATGTTTTTACATTTTGCTTGTTTACCGCTCTCAAAAATTCGACAGAGCTTTTGCCGTTATCGTTATTAGTGCCGTTGTGAAATTCAAAAGCAACAGTTAAACCTTTTTGGCTTGCTATATCTGCAAGAGTTCTCGTTTCGTCTACCATAGATAAAAATTTAGATTCGTTCACATCAGCCGAAGCTTTGGTACCTTGCCAAATTCTGATGATTTTTGCGCCGATTGCGTTTGCTGTTTCAGTAATGCTTTCCCACAAAGAGTAATTTTCTTCGCCCAAACGATAATATGAACCGTAAGAAACTGCAGTTAAGCCGAATTCTTCTTGCAAAGACAAAACATCACGCAAAGCGTTAATGTCATTAGGAGGCAAATGAACATCACTGCCCCATTCAATATATTTTATATCATTTTCACTTGCAATTTGGCATATTTCTCTTCTGCTTTTTTTGCGAAATGTTACAGTTGTAAAGCCTATATTATACATATAAATACCTCAAGCCATCGTTTTGAGCATTTCAAATGTCACCTCATAAAGAGGGGGTTCGCCGTTATCAATTCTCTGAGCTTCATCTGTCATATATTCAGCCATTCTGACAACCTCATTACCAAGACTGCCTGCAATATGGGGCGTAACGATTATATTTTTACACCGTGCAATAGGTGATAAAGGATTTAACGGCTCACGGCAAAGAACATCAAGAAGAGCAGTCCTTGTCTTAACCCTTTTCATTGCCTTAACAAAACCATTTTCGTCCACTTGTTTGCCCCTGCCTGTGTTGATAAAGGTTGCGTACGGTTTCATCACATCGAAAAGTTTTTCACTTAAAACACCTGTCAATTCTTCTTTGTTCGCAAGGTGATTTGTAATTACATCGCACTGCTTAAAAATTTCCTCAAGCGTATGCGACTTTATATTCAAACTATTTGCAATATCTTCGGGCAAATACGGGTCATAGTAATATACTTCAACATCGTTTACTTTGAGTTTCTCGGCAACCATTTTGCCTATGCTTCCAACGCCGATTATGCCGACTTTTGCATTGTATATTCCGCCGCAGTTGCCTGCATATTTTGCCATTTTGTAATAATGCTTTTTAGTGTGAAGCGAGGCTTGATAAAAACCTTTAAGTGCAAGCAAAATTTGTGCGTAGGTATATTCCGCAACAGGTACGGCGTTTGCTTTCCAAGCGCTGAAAACACGGATGTTGCAGTTCAAAAATTCTTTTGCAAAATGCTGAACCGAGCCTGCAGAATAGAAAAGACATTTTGCATTCGGAAAATACTTTTTGATTTCGTTTTCGTCAAAATGCTCCATTCCCCAGGTAGAAAATATATATTCGGCATTTTTACAAGCATCTATATGATTATTTATGTTCTTTTTGCAAATTACCGTTTCGTACAAATCATAGCGGCCATTTAATTTTGACATAACTCTACCGGCATATACACGCTCTGCATTATACTTTTCGTTAGTAAGCAAAATTGCTTTTTTCTTTTCAATCAAGGCTAATCCCTCTTTCTGCATTGTACCTGTTCCATTCAGCTTCAAAGCTGTAATTCAAATCGGGTATTTCCCGAAGAGGTACAAATTCGCTTTTATAATTATCAGTTACTACCGCATAATTACGGTAATACTCGTTTTCTTCTATTTCTTTACCGTTTTGCGTGCATATTCCACCGCCTCTGCTTCCGATTTTAGGCAATATTTCGCAAAAAGCACAACAAATCATTAATTGTGTTTTTAGTGTATCTTTATATCTGTATAGTTCTAAAACAGACTTGAAATTATTATCTTTCAAATTATAATGTTTCAGCATTAACTGTGCGTCTGTTTTTTCTTTTAAGCTTAAGATTTTATCAATATCTCTGTTTTCTGCACTATAAAGACTCATATCGGTTGAAAAATCCGTTTTATCGTTTTTGCTTTTTAGGCAATTTTCAATATAGGATTTTTCTTCTTGCAAAGCCGTTTTAATAGTATCTTCATAAGCAAAACAACAGTCATTTTGCGCTATGTACTCGGAAACACGCAAAGCACCAACCTGCGTACTGTTGAGCGCAGAACCGCCCGGTCTGTAAATGCCGAATGTTCCTGCCGTTTCTCCTACGGCAAAGAGATTTTCAACGCTTGTTTGCCAGTTTATATCAACATCCGCTCCGCCGTTTATATGTTGCGCACAAACGGCAATTTCCAAAGGTTCTTTTGACAAATCGACCCCTTTGCTTTTGAAAAAATCAATAGCCTGAGGGTTGAGCTTTTTAAGCCTTTCAAACGGATTTTTGCCGTCTGCCCCTGCCGACAAAAGATATTCTTTAGCCTCATTACTCAATTTATTAAAATCAAACCCATTCGGATTTTTGCGATAATCAATATAAACCTTTTTGCCCATTGATTTTTCACGGCTGACTGCAATATCAATCTTTGAACTGCCGTTTATCTTTTTGCTGTCAAACGGCCATTGATAGCCTTTTAGAAAAACATTATTGCAAGCGTCGGTTACATCGTTAAAAGCATCGCATAAAAATTCATATTTATTACCGTACTCGTCAACAGAATAATATGTAGGTATAACCTGCTGATAGCTGCCGGATAAATTCCACTTTACACCGACAGATGCTACACCGTACTGCCATTCTGTCAAATTACAGAATTTACAGCCTGCATCGGCAAGCAGACCGAAAGCGCCTGCCTGAGAATCGGGATAAACTGTATTTCTATAAACAGTGGCAGCTCCGCCGGTAGCCGCTACAACATATTTGGTTTGAATTGGCAAGAGCTTGTATAAATCTCCGTCTTTTTGCAAAGCAATCACGCCGACCGCTTTGCCATTTCCTGTAACAATTCTAATCACCGCAGTTTCGTCAAGTAGGGTTAATTCTTTGTTTACAAGAACTCGTTTTTCAAGACATTCGGTCATATATTTTGATGTTAAAGGACCTGCGCTTGTGCCTCTGCGAGCATTATCGTGGTCGGTTTTATATCCGATAAATCTTCCGTATTTATCGGTAGGGAAAGGAACGCCGTATTCAACAAGATGGTTAAAGCAGCGCATACTGTTTACCGCTTCAACAAATGCAATATCACCGTGCATACCACCGCCAAATGAAAGCGCCTGCGCCATTTTAGTAGGGCTGTCTTCATCTGTACAGGATAGTTTGTAATAGGTTTGCTTGTCACTGCCTGCATTGCGTGATGTGCCGGCATTTTTGTCATATGTGATAATAGCAATGTTTTTTACACCGTTCAAAAGCAATCTGTCAGCCGTGGCATAGCCTGCCGCACCGCTGCCTATTATTACAGCATTATATTTTTGCATATTTTGCTCTCCTATAAAACAGGAATGTGCATACCGCCGCCACATTCAATAACCGTTCCCGTAGCATAATCCAATCCTCCCGACAAAATCGAAAGAACAGCTTTTGCATAGTCATATGCCTGTCCTATTCTGCCTGCCGGAATTTTGCCTTCTTGTGCCATTGCATTGTACTTTTCCTTGACAGAAGAAATCATATCTGTATCAATTACTCCGGGTCTTATTTCAAACACTTTTATATTGTCTGTTGCTAAATCAACGGCAAATAGTTTTGTAATCATACCGATGCCGGCTTTTGATATGCAATATTCACCTCGATTAAGTGATACTGTTTCGGCACTTATTGAACCGGTGTTTATTATATATCCTCCACCTTGATTTTGCATAATTTTTGCTACTGCCTGCGTCATAAAATATGTACCTTTAAGGTTGATATTCATAACATAATCAAAATCATCTTCGGTTATTTCAAGTATGTTTTTTCTTTTTTTAGGTGCAACACCTGCATTATTTATCAATGCGTCAACCGCACCAAATTTTTCAAACGCTTTTGAAATAACATTTTCACGGTCTTTTGAGATACTTATATCGGTAGGGACAAACAAAGCGGTATCCGAATGGTTTTTAACAAAATTCTCAACATTATCATTACTGTGTCTTGCACAAAGTACAACATTATATCCGTTTTTATTAAGAAGCTTTGCTGTTTCAAATCCCATTCCTCTTGCCGAGCCTGTAATAATTGCTGTTTTACTCATATTAATCACCATAGCCTTTTAGGCAACGAATTGTTTATTAAAAATCACCGTTTCAACCTGCGTTGCCTAAACAGGCGTGATGGTGATTTCTGCCATCTCAAAATTTTGCCAAAGGCGAATTTTGAGGGCATTATAATTATGTGAATAGTGTGATTTTTCACACTATTTCTCCGTATATTTTTTGAACAAAGGCAAATATACCTCTTTGTCACGAACAGGACAGCCCGCTACTCCGCCTGAACGCATCATCTTGCTGCAATTTCCGCATTTAATACACAGTTTATTTTTATCAAGCTTTCCGTTTTCGATATAGTCACGGTAAAAACTCGGATAAGCAAAGGTCATTCTGCCAAAGCCAACTAATGAACAGCAGCCGTTTTCAAGGCATTTTTCAGCAAAATCAACTGCCGTTTCGCCTTTGTATGATAAAGCGGATAAAATAAGTTTTAACTTTGGAAATTCTTTTTGTAATTCTTTCGTTATTTTAATAACTCTTTGGACTCCGATTTCACCGTCTTCGGGAGAATTGATATACGGACGGTTTATGTGCGGAATTAAATACGGGTTGCCTATGGTAATATTTACAAGTTCAATATTTCTTTTTTCTAATTCAGAAAGTATTTTTTTGGTTTCGGTCAAATCAATATTTTTCGTTTCACTTGAACCAAAGCCATAAGGATAAACAAATCCATCGTATGCGCTTAGCCTTGTTGTAACAATCATATCCTCATCAACGGCATTTTTCACTGCGTCAATACAATTATAATACAGCCTTGTCCTGTTTTCAAATGAGCCACCGTATTTTCCGCTTCTGCTGTACGCACTCAAAAACTCATCAAGCAAATATCCGTGACAGCATTTGATATCCACGCCGTCAAAGCCTGCTTTTTTAGCAAGCAAAGCAGTATGCGCAAATTTTTGCGGCAAAGCGTCACACTCTTCATCGGTAATAATGTGATAAGGCAAATTCTCCTTGTCTTTTTCATAAACATCGTTTCTGTATGCAATAATTGGTTCAGGCGTACCGTTTGGCTTACTGTATCTTCCGCTGTGAGTTGCCTGTAAAATAATTAAAGGTGTGTAGCCGAATTTTTCAATAGACACCTTGCGAATGTTATCCAAAAGAGATTTGTAGGTATCAACATTTCCTTCTGTTAGGTACAACTGTCTTGGATTTGCTCTGCCTTCTTGGCAAACGGCAGTCGCCTCAAACCATATAATACCTGCTCCGCTTTCGGCAAAACGCATATATCGTCTTTCAGTTAGTTTGCCGATGTTTCCGTCAGATGTTCCGTCACAGCCCTCCATAGGTTGAAACACTACACGGTTTTGAATTACTTTATTATTTACAGTCAAATTATCATTAAGAATCATATAATCACACCTCAAAGAATACTACTGCTCTTTATATTAGAGTATTTCTTTGATATATTCAACTTCATTTTATGCTGATTTATATTCATTTTTTGATATTTGAATTGATTTAGACGGCTGTATATGATATATTTTAATTATGAATACTTTAATTAATACTTTTGAAAAGAAAACGAGAACCGCCCAATCCGATTTATCATCACTTCACTTTCACAACGGATATGAATTTATTTTTGTAACAAACGGAAGCGTTTTGATTGAAATTGATAATATACCTCATAATGTAAAATCACCTGCGATTGTATTGCTCAACCCATTTGAGCAACATAAAATCACAGGTAAAAGCAACGACTATGAAAGAATAATCCTTGTGTTAAACTCAGACATTCTCGAGCAAAATGTTTCTCCTCATTTGATAGCGATGATAAAATGCAGACCGCAGGATTTTTCGCACGCTATTAAACCAAGCGAAAATGATTTTATGCGTATTTGCACAATACTTGACAGTATTTTTGAAGAAACAAACAATGACAATGTGTTTGGCGAGAGATATGTGCTTAATTGCATTTATAATCTGCTTATATTGATGTACAGAGCGCAAAGTAACATTTCAAATATATCTTCAAATATGATAAAGGTACAAACTTATATTGACGAGAATTATTCTGAAATAGAAAGTGTTTCGCAAATCGCTCAAAAATTTTGTTTATCAGTTCCTCATCTTTCAAGAACTTTTAAGGCTTACTCCGGATATTCTCCAATGGAATATCTCAAAAATACAAGACTTTATCACGCAAGCCGGCTTTTGATTTATTCTGATAGACGTGTTAATGAAATCGGTGATATTGTTGGCTTTAGGGATACAAATAATTTTATTAAGCAATTCAAAAGTAAATTTAACACATCGCCGTATAAATTCAGAATTGACAATGCAAAACCGGCTATTAAATAACGACACAATATTTTAGATTATTAAAGCCTCATTTTGCCGAAAAAGCAAATACTAAATATATAAATTAGATAACAGATTCAATTTCGCTATAAAACAGCTTTCCCGAAAGACTGATTTAGTCTTAAGTGGAGGGCTTTTTTGTCTTGAATCCATTGTCTGTTTTTCATTTAAGAAAAAAACATAATGGCAAAAATAAATTCTTAACTTGTTTTAACCGGGAAAGGCATTTTGTACCCCATCTGAGCAAAAATTTTTCAAATTTTTTGAAAAATAAAAAAATCGCCTGCTTCTCCCTTTGCATAGGTCAACAGACGAGTTGAAATTTTCACATTGTATAATAAACGATGTTGGAAATTGAAAGACCTGCTTGGAGGTTTTTCAAACTGATAAATCAAATTTTCTCAGGAGGTTATAAATATGTTAGGACGAATTTATCACGTGGGCTTAACCGTTTCTGATTTAGAGCGTTCAATTGCTTTCTACAGAGATATTCTTGGGCTTGATTTTCAAGGGGAGATTTTTATGGAAGGCAAAGAAACCGATAAAATGTTCCGCAAAGCAAATTGTAAAGCAAGGGTTGCTTATTTGAACGGCTCTAAAGCTGTTGAAGCTCCGCCGATTGAATTGATTCAATTCGTAGACAGCAAAATAAACAAAGTACAATCGGATTTATTTACAACATCTATTTCAGAAGTGTGTTTCTACACAAATGATATTGATTCAGCCTATAAAAAACTGCTTGAAAATAATGTGGAGTGTCTATCTGAACCACAGTATTTTGATTTTAGGGAAAACGGTTTTGGCGAAAGCAGAGCTTTTTATTTTAGGGATCCGGACGGCATAATTCTCGAAATGATGCAGCCGATTTGATAAGAAACTATATGCGAAAATCATTGCGACATTTATTATTGAACTTATTTCTTGTTTCGGTTGGCGACAGCAAAGGCGTATGTTATTGGTCTGTTCCGAAGATGGCTAAGAAGTGTAATATGTGTCCTACCACTTGCAGAAACACGCTCAAATCACTTGAAGAAAAAGGTTACATAGATATTACTCAAAGATTTTTTGAAAACGCACGGCAAAGTAACATCTACACGGTTCATCAAATATAGTGTACCCCACTGTAAGAACTGATGACAAATAATCTAAAAGGCCTAAAACAACGAAAAACAGTCATTTCTTCTATACATTGAAATGACTGTTTTTTTAATTTAACGCTTTATTTTTATCTCGCTTTACGTTTTGTTTTTCATTTTACGCCTCATCAATCAATTGAAACCTTAAAGCACAAAGGCATATCTGTTTCAATAGGACTGTCAAGTTCTATCTTTAAGAATCTGTTATTTCTTTCATAATGCAGATTTTGATTATATCCTAAAACCTCAACATTTTTTATATCGGCAGCAAACATATCTCCGCTGTATTTTAACGATTTAATCTTAAATGTTGTTCTGTCGGGCTTTAAGGCAAATATGTAAATGCTACCCGTTTTGTATGTAAAGCGGTAATCCTTACGGGAGTAATTATATTTTTCGTTAAATGAGCCGTTGCCGTGTTTTTTTCCTTCTCCGAAAATCTTATACGGTTGAGTTCCCCATATTGCTTCCTTGTTTTTGGCAGTCCAGTCACTCAACTTTTCCAATATTTGCATTTCTTCTTCACAAAAAGTTCCGTCTGCCTTTGGACCCAAATTCAAAACAAAGTTACCGTTTTTACTGATAACATCAACAAATGTTCCTGCAATTTTACCTGCTGTTTTGAATTTGTTTGTCGTACAGTAGCTCCATGAATTATATGCAGTAGATGTTTCGCTTTGCCAAATGTATGGAGAGGTCGCAGAAAGCTGACCTCTTTCACGGTCAAAAATACCGACATTATACATAATGGCGTCAGACTTATACTGAACGCAGACCTCTTTGCCCCATTCCACCGACCGATTGTAGTAATAGGCAAGAAATTTTTTCATATAAGGTCTGAAAGCATAGTTCATTACCCACCAATCAAAGAAAAGTGTTTCGGGATGATACTTATCAATCAATTCACAGGAATTGACAAGCCAATCCTCAAGCCACTCTTTTGTAGGAGTTATTCCGTGCTCCTGCTTTAGCAGGTTATGCAGATTGTTGATTTTATGGATGTTATGTGCAGGACCATAAAAATCACGATATTTTTCATCGAGCACTTCGTTATCATAGCCCACAGTCCTACCACCGTTCAAAAACCAAAAATGCTCTGCACGGTGACTTGATGTAGCAAATGTAACACCCTGCTTGTCACATTCTTTTCTTAATTCTCCTAAGAAATCGCAATGAGGTGCTTGTTTAACGGAGGTCCATTGAGATAAATCGCTGTCATACATTTTATATCCGTCATGGTGTTCACCCACAGGCATAATGTATTTTGCTCCTGCGCTTTTCAAAATGCCAACCCATTTTTCTGCATCAAAGTTTTCTGCCTTAAACATAGGCACAAAATCACGGTAATTAAAATCCTTGCCGTATTTCTTTTTATGATGCCAATAAACAGGGTTGCCCTTGTAATACATAAGCCTTGGATACCACTCGCTGTAATATGCCGGAACACTGTAAACGCCCCAGTGAAGAAACACACCGAATTTAGCGTTTTTGTACCAAGTAGGTACAGGGTATGCCGAAAGGCTTTCCCAATTATCCTTGTACCTGCCGTTTTCTATAACGGAATCAATTTTTTCTAAATATTCATCAAGCTGTTTTCTGTATGCGACTTCCATAATATGTCTCCTTAATAATACCGGTTACTCTGAACTCCGATGCTGTTCGTATCAGTCTCGCTTATTCCCGACTTATAGGCAGGCGAATTTTCTTTGAAAGAGAAATCGTTACTTTCAGAATCTGTAAACATCGGGTCTGCAATCAAAGAATTTGCATCACAACCTGACTCGCTTTTTCATTTTTTACTCCTGTGCCGATTTTATTGCACAATAAAGACTTTTATATATTTTATAGATTGAATTATAATAATCAATTTTTTCAGCATTAAACTCTGTTACTGTCAAATCGCAAACAGTCATTTTTTCACTTGCTTCGGTAACTGAATTGTAATATCCGCTTCCTACACTCGCCAGAACAGCAACACCTAACGCTCCGCTTTCTACACATTGAGATGAATATAGATTATTCGTTGTAATGTCGGCAAGAATTTGCAGCCACAATCGGCTTTTTGCACCTCCTCCACCGACCTTAACCGTATTCAAATCAATGCCTGATTCGCAGATAGCCTCACAGCAATCTTTAAGGCTGAAGCAAACACCTTCAAGCACGGCTCTGTAAAAATTAAAACAGTTATGATTGACTGAAATGCCCGTAAAAGAGCCTCTGCAATTAGGGTCAAGATGAGGTGTTCTTTCACCCATTAAATAAGGCAAATAGATTATTCCGTCACTTGTGATTTCCTTTGCGTTTTCATCAAGCTCGGCATAGCTATACTCCTGTGCAAAGTTCTTTCTAAACCAATTTACCGACAAACCGCAGCCCTGTGTCACTCCCATAATGTGCCACATATCCTCAACAGCATGGCAAAAAGTGTGCGTTCTTCCGAATTTATCATATATAGGCTTGTCAACTGCTGTGAACACAACACCGCTTGTTCCGAGAGAAATGCTTGTGCATCCCGGTTTAACAACACCATTTCCCACTGCGGCAGCCGCTTGGTCTCCTGCTCCTGCAACAACAATCGCATTTGTTGATAAACCAGTTTGTTTTGCAATATCTTCGGTTATATTTCCAACAACCTGTGAGCTTTCATAAACCTGCGGCAACAATTCTTTGTCAATATTGAATGCGGCAAGAATTTCTTTACTCCATTTTCTGTTTTTAACATCAAAATATCCTGTTCCGCTTGCGTCCGAAACATCGGTTGAAAAATTACCGGTTAAGCAAAAATTTATGTAATCCTTTGGCAAAAGCACCTTTCGTATTTTTGAAAAAATATCAGGCTCATTATTCTTTAACCACAAAAGCTTACTCAATGTAAAAGAGGTGTTTGGAGCGTTTAAGGTCAGGTCAATATATCTTTCCTTTCCGATAGTATCAATAATTTGATTTACCTCTTTTTCTGTCCTTTGGTCGCACCAAATAATGCTGTCATATAAAACCTCATTATTTTCATCAAGCACAACAAGACCGTGCATTTGACCCGAAACACCAATGCCCTTGATTTCATCGGAATTAACATTCTCGGCTGTTTTTTTCAAAGTATTAATAACGGCATTTTTCCAATCATTAGGTCGTTGCTGTGCCCAACCGTTGTGAGGCTGAATCAGCTCATACTCACTGCTGTTTGAAAAAACAATTTTTCCCGTTTCGTCAAACAGTACGGATTTTGTTGCAGATGTACCAACATCAATTCCGATAAAATAACTCATAAATCCTTACCTGCTGAAATAATATACTGATTAACAAGTGCTTCAAGATATTCCTGCTTTCCGCTTTCAGCTGTCGGCTCTCCGTTGTTCAGCGTATACTGTTCAAGCTCCGCAAGAGAGGTTTGCCTGTCAGTAATTCTTTTACCGATGCCCTCGGTGTATGAGCTATATCTGTTTTCGACGAAATTATCCATAACACCGTCTGAAATGATTTTATCGGCAACGATAAGGCCGTATGCGAAAGCGTCCATACCTGCAATATAGGACTGAAAAATATCCTCATAAGTATTGCTTGCTCGTCTTGCCTTTGCATCAAAATTAAGTCCGCCGTTGGTAAAACCACCGTTTTTCAAAACCTCGTACATACACATTGTTGTGCTGTATAAATCCGTAGGAAATTGGTCGGTGTCCCAGCCCAAGAGCATATCGCCTTGATTGGCGTCTATTGAACCGAAAACGCCGTTATCTCTTGCAACTCTCAATTCGTGTTGGAAAGTGTGTCCTGCAAGCGTTGCGTGATTCGCTTCAATATTCATCTTAAAATCTTTATCCAAGCCGTATTTACGCAAGAACGAAAGCACGGTTGAAACATCAAAATCGTACTGATGCTTTGTAGGTTCTTTCGGCTTCGGCTCAATGTAAAAATCACCTGTAAAGCCAATGCTTCTGCCGTAATCAACAGCCATTTTCATAAGATAAGCCATATTATCCTGCTCTTTTGCCATATCGGTATTGAGCAGAGTATCGTAGCCCTCTCTGCCGCCCCAGAAAACATAGCCCTGACCGCCGAGTTCAACGGTAATTTCAAGGGCTTTTTTAATTTGTGCCGCCGCATAAGCAAACACCTCGGCATTAGGAGATGTTCCCGCACCGCACATATATCTTGGATTATTAAAGCAGTTCGCCGTCCCCCAAAGAAGCTTTATGCCCGTTCTTTCCATTTCCGATTTGATAATCGGAACAATTTTGTCAAGATTGTCATTTGTTTCCTTTAAGGTTGCACCCTCGGGAGCAATATCACGGTCATGAAAACAGAAATATTCAATACCGAGCTTTTCCATAAGCTCAAATGCGGCGTAAACCTTGTGCTCATAAATTTCCATAGGCGTTTTTCCGCCGAAGGATTTGTCAATTGTTCCTCTGCCGAACATATCTGTTCCGTCGCCGCACATTGTGTGCCAGTAGCTCATGGCGAATTTAAGATGCTCGCTCATTTTTTTGCCTGCAACCATTTTGGTCGCATCATAATACTTAAACGAGAGCGGATTTTTTGAATTTATACCCTCAAATTTTATTTTTTCAATATTCTCAAAATACATTTTTCTTGCCTCCGCTTATTTTCTGCCGATTTCATTAAAAGGAATTTCTTTGAAATCGGAACATTCTTTTGAAATTTTACTGTCTGCCTTGATTCTGTAATCGCCGTTTTCATAATCCTCAAAGGAGCTTTTTGCACCGTTTAAGGTAAAGGTCTGATTGTTTTCAACGACAGAATATTTTTTGACTGTCTTTGCGATTTCACCGACCTTGTTTTGCTTTGAAATAATGATGTTATTTTGAACAGATGAGCCTGACGGATTAACTGCAAAGCCCTCGTCCTCTTCTCTTTCATAATCCTGATGCATACGCTCAATGCCGTCATACTTATTGCCGATTGAAGCGTTAAACTCCTTTGCCTCATTCATAAGCTGCCATAAACGGCTGTCAGGCGTTTTACAATTTTTTGCATACCAGCCGTCATTGTGATAACCGTCATATGCTCGGTCATCATAGAGTATCTGCTTTCCTGCATTGATTACTAAATTGTTTTCAATCATATTATCTCTGCCGCCGCCGACAAGGAAAGCGTAACCCGGGATATTGATAAGCACATTTCCGTATGCCGTCTGCCCTGAAGAATTATCGTCAAAGTAAATGCCGCTTGGTGTAAAAGTGCCCGAGCCGATATTGCTGATACAGTTATAGCGGACAACATTGCCGTAGGTGCTGTAGCTGTATCCCGTATAAATCGCACCTGCATCTGAGGATTGTAAAACTACATCGTGAATGTAATTGTATTCCACTACATTTTCATTGCCTGTATAGTAAACACCCATATGCGGTGCATTATAGATTTCGTTGTGAGAAACAACGTTGCCGATACCGCTTAAATTAACACCTGCTATATATGTTTTCTGAATTTCGCCGTAATCGTGCAGGCTGTTGTTGGTGACGGTGTTACTGCCATAGACAAAGCCCTCTGCACTGCCGCCCGAAAGCACAACCGCATCTTTTCCGATAAAAGCGACCTCGCAGTTTTCCACAAGATTATTTTTGCCGCTGACATTGATTCCGCAATCCGCCGCATTTTTAACCGTGCAGTTCACGATTTTGCAGTTTTCGCCTGCAACGTTAAGGGCATCGGCTCTTGTGCCCTGCAAGGTAAGACCATCAACGGTAATATTGGACGCTTTTTCTGTGATACTGATTATATTTTCATTGCTTGTTGAAAGCATAATTTTGCTGTTCTCATTTTCATCAGGAGGGTAAAAATACAATATACCGCTATCACGGTCTATGTAATATTCGCCCGGTGCATCAAGTTCCTCAAGAACATTGAAAAAATAATAATATCCGCCCTCCTTAAAGCCGTATTTACTGCAATATTCAGTAGTGATTGTCTTATCGTCATTTATACTTTTTATCGGTGTGGACATATCTGCCCAATCCCAGTAAAAGTAACCGAACGCCCACAAATCATTGGTATTTTGCCAGCTTTTTACTCTTGAATAAGTATCCTCGTCAAGGGCAAATGTGCCGCCTCTTTGATTGCGTCTTTCGAGCCACGATTCATCAACAGGTGCGGGAGCATTCGGCTCATAGCAGTCGCCGATGTCGCTTACTTTACCTACGGTTATATACGAATCGTTGGGATAGCGTGCAATTGTCATTCTTTTATCATTAAAGAACAATTCACAAGGATTTTCAGTTGCCGCATTGTCATAATACTCTTCCGTATTAAATCCGCCTGTCGCCTTGATTTTACCGTAATCCGATTTTGTAAGACCGTATTTTTTCAAATCAAGCATCTTAACCTTATCCGCTGCCTGACTGCTGAGCCTTTTTGCGGTTTCACCGTTGACAGAGGAAAAATCGGCAGGAGTTAAAATTTTGCCGCCGCAGAGGATAACCTCACCATCACCGTAGGAAGTGTAGGTAACGGATGTGCTTTTTGAAGAATCTCTTTCGTCAAACGCGATACCCGTTTCATAATATGTGCCCGCCATTATTGCAACGGTAAGGGATGCTTTATTTTCTTCAGAATTTGCAATAGCTTCACGCACAGCCTGCTGTGCTCTTTTGATTGTCTGAAACGGCTTTTCAAGTGTGCCGTCGCCATTGTCATCACCGTTTACGGATACATAGAAATCCGCATTTTTAACAAGCGCTTTCTGTCTGTCCGATTTTGTGTAAGCAAGTGCCGTTGGGGAAGCTATCGGTTCATATTTATTTATGTACGACATATATGTACCTACCGATGCTCCGATTACGGCAAGAGCCAAACCGACAGACACTGCTGAAATTATGATTTTCTTTTTCATAGAACTTCCTCTGTTTTAACTGTAATAAAGATATTTACTTCACCGTAAATTCTGTCGTTAAATATTCATCGCTGACCTTATTAAACGAATTTACTGCATACACATGCAAAAAGTATTTACCTTTCTCCAAGCCTCTTATTTTATTCTGTTCGGTATACATTATATCATTTCCAAGAATATAATTCTTTCCGAAAAAACGCACATAAGTTTTTTGACCGATTTCATTTCCAATTTCATAAATATAATACTTTATCGGGACATTTTGACAAGCACAATCAAAGCTTACTACAGCACCGTCTGATGTGCTTTCAGCAGAAATTTCAGCGTCACCAAAGGTCGGAGTAACGCCACTCCCTAATTTTTCGGCAGTTCTTGTAAATGAACTTTTCTCAAAAGAACGCATTATAAATTCTTCGCCGAATTCAATTCCGGTATTTAAGTTTACTTTTTTCAATGTGAACGAATTGCTTTGCGTATCTACATACATCAAATATCCGTTATTCACATTATTTCTGTCAGGTACATCTTCGAGTTTGTAAATACCGATAAGCTGAGGATTTACCATATAATCCTTTTTATCAAGTAGTCCCTGACTTTGAAAGACAAGATTTTTTTGTGAAATATCCGCCGGAAAGTCGTTTGCTTCATTTTCATCTTCATTATCAAGCCAGTCAAAATCGAAATAGCTTGTTGTTCCCGTATTGATAACGGTAAAATCTTTTTGCATAATTGCTCTTTCATCGCTCATGCAATAATGAGAATGTCCTGTAAATACAACCGCCTGCGGATATTCTTTTAAAATACTATATATTTCTTCATATTGCGGTGTTGCCCAATGTCCGCCATTCACAATATTGCTGATGGGCATATGGATAAAAACAAAAATAGGCTTGTTTGGATCTTCTGTATTTGCGGCAGCAAGTTGTTCTTTTAAAAATTCTATTCTTTTCTCATTATATGTTCCATCTGCAAGTGTATCGTTGCTTTCGGCAAGTTCTTCATCTCCTTTTTCAAGTTTTGAATTAGAAATGGAGATAAAGCTATAGCCGTTAACAATCGTTCTTGTGTTGAGAGGAAGACCGGTTGACTTGTAAAAATTGTGTTCCTGGTTGCCGCCGTAAAATTCATGATTACCCATAGGATAAATAATGTGCGGTGCTTCTGCTCTGTCCTCACCGTAAACATAGTCTAAAATTTTGTTATATGCGCTGTATGCAGCATAATCGCCGGTAGCGTTGACCATATCTCCGTTAAATACTATCATATCGACATTTTGACTTTTATAGTATTTTAATGCTTTTATAAGATGATCTGCACCATTCATAACAGTAGCATAATCCCAACCGTAAAGATTTTTTTCTTCCTGTGGAAGCTGTGCGTCTGAAATAATGCCGACTTTTATATAGCCTTTTGAATTTGCTTCTATGGTTTCAACAACATATTTCTTACTTTTAGGAACGGTGAGAGCCTTATAAGTAATTACTGTTGCCGTAATTATTATTGCCGATGTCAAAAATAAAGACAATATAATTAAATGTGTTTTCTTCATTGTTTTTCTATATCCTTTTTAATATTTAGCATTACTGAAATTGTTCTTAAAACAATTTTCATTATTTTTTTTCTTAATTTTCAACATATATATGCTCCACTGTTGTTTCGTCACCCATCGTTATAAGCGTACCGCCGTTTTGACCGGGTGTCTGAGAACATCTGTCGCCGGTTTTCATTGCATAAGTCAGCCTTACTCCCTCATACATCACACTGTAATTATTCAAGTGGTCATGACCTGCAAATACATATTTTGTGCTGTCAAGCTCCTTAATCACATTGAACATACCTGTATTTATATATGACGGGCATTCTTCTTCGCCCTTAACGCCGAAGTTTTCGCCTTCTGCACCACCTTCTTGCTGCCATAAATCATAAGCGGTTTTGAATTCGGGAAGTGGAATATGTATAAATAGCATAGAGTCTGTTTTTGTTTTGTTATATTCGTTAATTCCGTTTATCGCCCATTTATACCATTCAATTTGGCTATCATAGATAAAGTCATAATGTCTGTTCTCATCATCCTTATCGTAGTAACGGCTTGCATGCGTATCCATAAGAATAAGGCTCTGCACGATTTTATCGTTTTCTCTGATATTTATTATGTAATTTCCGATTCCACCGATATTATCGGGACCTTGCTTAAACAAACAATTTTCTGCTTCTTCGTATTTATTTGCTATCCATGCCAAATCAACATTTCCCTCACCGTCGTGATTGCCGTTAATCGGTGCCCATGGAATACCGTAGCTGTCTATTTTATTAATTGCTTTAATCACAGAAAATTTAGTGAATTTTGCCCAAACCAAATCTCCTGTGATAACTATTAAATCGGGCTTTTGCTTTGTAACAAGCGTATCAACCGTTTCATATACATTATCGGCTTTTCCGCACAAATCTAAAGCATCGTTAAATTGCAAATCGGTAATAATAAGAATTTTGAAATCCTTATTTTCTTCCTTTTCAAGAACAATCGTATCATTTATATCATAAGGTTTGTCTCTGTACCAATAGTCGTAATCGTATGTTTTTCCTTTCAAAGGAAACATCAATATTGATACGGTTATTAAAACGATAACTAAAAATACGCTTATACCTATAATCAGACCTTTAATTGTTTTACTCATTTTTCTTTTTCTCCGTTTCTATATATGAATTTAATAAAGCACAAGCAAGCGACAAGCCGCCTGCGGTATACAGTATGGGCTCATAGCTGATAAGTGCGGGCATAAATCTGCTTAAAGCAAAAATTCCCACAGCAAAAAGTACAAGCAATATATAATGAATCACACCGTTTTTTACTGTTGCACCAAACGACAGACCGATAAACAGTCCCGTTAAACCGCCCATAATTCTTGCTATCCACATAACGGCTAAGGTTATTGAATTAGTTTTCATTAAGGGCATAAGCATTTGCAGATGATAAATATTTAAGTATGTAAGCAGTATTATAAAAATGCCCGAAAACAAAAGTCCTAATGTAAGAAGCTTTTGCCTGTCAAATTTTTTCGGCAGTAAAACAGAAAGCAAAGTACCAACTGCAAAAAGAGGTGCAAATAAGGCTATCAAAATCGTAAATATTTCGTGTTCCTTCATTGCAGAATCATACACATAATCCTTAATCAAAAAAATGACCGAAGACAAGGAAATGCCTATGCTTGCAGATGTTAAAAACTTTGTAAGCTTTTTCATTTTGTTACCTCCTGTAAGTAATCAGATATTGCCTTTGTCAGCGAGCGTTCATCGTCTGACGGCAAATCGCAGTACTGACTGAATATCATAACGCCGCCGTAGCCTTTTAAGTAAGCGTAGGCTGTTTTGTCACGGATAATTGCCTGCGAATTGAAATATGTGTATCTGTCTTCCTTTGTGTCGCTTTTCTTCATTGTATAAAAATTATTGAACGGAGATATTTCTTCACTTATTGCGTTATACGCATATTGCTCCATTCTACCGCCCTCCCATGTTCCGTAGAACGGGAAACCGATGTTTATCTGCTCTTTTGAAAAGCCTTGAATTTCAATGTAATCCGCCGCCTGAACACAGCTGCTGAAAAATGAAGAATGCTGTCCGTCCTGATCAAGAATGTCATAGCCCATAACATTCACATAATCAATACATTCGATTGTTTCCGGCGTGTATTTTAATGCCCATGTGGCAAGGGCTAATGAAAGCGTTGCGTCCTCTTTATTCCACATTTCAGTTTTCATTCTTGCTTTCAGTTCCTGCAAAAAGCTGTTGTATGCGTCAAATTCGTCCTGCGACAATGGGAATTCCCAGTCAAGGTCAATGCCGTCAAATTCATATTTGTTGGCAAAAGCAATCATATTAGTAATTAGGGTATCCCTGTTTTCCGTAATGGATTTCATAACCCTCTGATTACCGTTTTCGCCCGATGGATTAAGAATAGTAATAACAAGATTTACACCCTTTTCGTCGAGTACCTCGTGGAGATTTCTCATCATTACGGCATAGTATTTGTCCTCGTCACGCTCTATACCGTCCCAACCGTCTGTATGAATTATTCCTTCCTCATCCCAACGAACATTGCCGATGTCAATATAATCGGTTACGGTATCGTAATAATCTGCATCTATAAGCTCCTTGATTTTTGCGTCTTTTTCAGCATCGGACAGCGTTGTGTCATCAATGATTCCGAATACGGAACCACCCAAGGTACTGTATGTTGAAACACGAAAATCATTCTTCTTTTCGGGAACGGCATTATATATTTCCATTTCACGGATTTTTGGCAGGTTGTCACTTTCCTCCACCGTCAGCTTTACATAACGAGCCTTGACCGTATCAAAGGTGCAAAGACGGTGAAATTCAATTTTATCGTTAGCATAAATTTGCGTAAAGCTTTCGTTATCGTCCGATACCGATATAGAGAATTTTTGCACATTAAGTCCTTTTTCTTTTAGAATAACAGAGTTGAAATCACAGCTTTCGCCAAGGTCAATCACCGATTCGCCGCCGTTTCTTGTTTTAAAGCGGTAAACAGAGCTGTCTTTCCCGTCAGTCATTTTATTACTTTTATCTTTAAGAGCAAGGTTTTCACTTTGTATGTAGTCCTGATTGGACGCATATTTTGAGCTTGTGCCCATAGCCTCGCCGACCGCCGAAAGCGAAATCAGCAGCACCATAAACAGGCTTATTACAGTAATCGTAAATTTTTTCATTATCGTTTAACCTCCAATGTTTTTATTTCAAATGGATTAAAATGCAGTTCATTCAAATCAACTACCTTTGCATTTTCAAAAAGCATATCCGTTTGCTTTACGCTGTTAAATTTAATATTTGCTTTGACCTTTGCAACTGTTTTAATTCCGGCTGTTTCATAAATTCTTACTGCAATATTTCCTCTATCGTTCACAAATACCGTTTCAATAATTATGTTTGAATTATCGCAGTTAAATATAGGCTTAATATCCAAACTGCCCTTGTAAATTCTTAACGGATTATTCAGCTCGTAGCCGATTTTTACAAGTTCACTTTCCATAGGCTTTTTGCTGTGGGGATAAATTGCGTAGGTAAAGGAGTGCTCACCTCTGTCGGCAGTTTTGTCAGGATAAACAGGACTTCTTAAACAGTTAAGACTGATTAAACCGTCTTTTACTCTGTGTCCGTATTTGCAGTCGTTAAGTATTGCAACGCCGTACTTGCCATCATAAACATCAACCCATTTATGTGCAGGAATTTCAAACTGTGCATAGTCGATTTTGTTATCGGTTTTTGTACTGCGTTCAATATTTCCAAACTGAATGTCGCACAAAACCTTGTCGCTGAAATTTTTAGGATATCCGTCAATGCGGAGCATTTTATGCGTTTCGTGCCAGCTGACCTCATTTTCAACCTTTATGTACGGACTGTTTTCCGTCAAAATAATTTTTTGCTTTAATGAGGACTTGCTATATGAAAATTCATTTTCCCTTACAACGCTGTTGCCGTCGATGTATTCACGGCTGTTTTTAAGCTTCATATCACTTGGCTTATGCTTTGTATAATTTATATCTATATCCCATGCATTGTACGGATGAACAAATCTGTCCTTATAAATTCTAACAGCATTAAAGCTTGACGAAACACAGTTGTAATCATTGTGCTTATCAACTATTTTTTCTATCTGTCCCTTGTTATTAAATACAACTTTTAGGTGTTCATTTTCAATAACATTCTTTGAAAAATGCAATGAGACAGGCAAATTTGCTTTTTCCAATTTACAAGCGGAATAAGGAGCAAGAGAGTATTTGTACCACTCACCATTATGTTTTGCGTAGCCCGAACGCTCAAAATCAATAGAATTTACCGCAAAATATGAATTTTCGTCACTCCTTAAATAAGAAACGGTTTCATCAATAATACAGTTCAGTTTTGCCTTTAAGATTTCATATCTTGCGTTACATTCCTCATAAACTCTGTGAATGGACGACCCGGGCAGAATATCGTGAAACTGATAGAGTAAAACCTCTTTCCAGATTTTCTCAAGCTCTTTATGCGGATATGCTTTTCCTTTAAGGTAGGCTAAGGTACAAACCCATTCAGCAAAATGGAGCAAACGCTCGCATTCTCTGTTATTCTTTTTTACCTTCCCCTGTGTTGTGTATGTGCCCTGATGCTTTTCAAGATACAGCTCACCCTTATGTTTCGGATATTTTAAAGTGTCCTTTTGAAGTTCTTCAAAAAAGCTTTCGGAAGAGGATAACTTAACCTTCGGCAAATATGGAAGTTTTTCGCATCTTTTTGCCATTTCCACGTGATATTCGCCCGGTCCTCCGCCGCCGTCACCGATGCCGAAAGGCATAAATGCAATCTTGCTTACTGCCTTTTCTTTATATTTTTTGCTGATTTTGTCAAAGGCATATGGCGTTGCGTTGGAATTGTAATCCCCCTCGGGCGGCATATGCACAAGCACCTCGCTGCCGCCCAGCCCCTGCCATAAAAAGGTGTGATACGGAAATTGATTTACCGTGTTCCAGCTCAGCTTTATTGTGAGAAAATTATCCATACCGCACTTTTTGATAATCTGCGGCAAAGCGGCGGTATAGCCGAAAACATCAGGAAGCCAAAGTGTTTTAACGTCCTTTCCGAATTCCTTTCTGAAATAAGTCTTACCGTAAAAGCACTGACGGATAAGGCTTTCTCCGCAAGGCAGATTTGTATCGGGCTCAACCCACATACCGCCCTGCGGCTCAATATTGCCGTTTTTTACAGCCTGTTTTATTTTTTCAAAAAATGCAGGCGACTGCTCTTTTATAAACTCATATTGCTGTGGCTGACTGCCGTTAAAAACATATCTTGGGCACTGTTCGCTTTCATAAATTGCATTTGAGAATGTTCTTATTGCTTTTCTTTTTGTTTCACGAACAGGCCACAGCCAAGCAAGGTCAAGGTGACCGTGTCCAACAGCATAAACGGTAAAATCCTGTTTGTATTTACCATCAAACATTTTTGATAAAGCATTTCTCGCCTTCAAGATATTTTCCGATTCTGTATTGTGTGCAAGTGATATTGCCTTGTTTATATGAGTCTTAATTTCTCTTTTATGTGCATTATCATTTACAGCGCTGAGGAGCTGATAGCATGCTAAAATATCGTAATAGAAATCTAATACATCCTGTCTAAAGACACAAATATCAGCTCTTTTAAAGCGTGCTTGACCGCTGCTTTTTCCACCTCTGCCGTTATTGCCACAGTCGGCATAAAATAATACTTTACCGTCCTTAAATGTATCTATTCGGTCTAAAGGAATTACCGCTTTGCCTTTGACAGTCTGAAAATTATCCACCATTCCAAGCACATTTGTTATGCCTTGGATAACTTCACCGTCCTTATTATAGATACAACCCTCGCCGCCGACATCAATTACAGCAACAAGATTTTTCTGCATATTCTCTATATCCGCTGTGAATTTGAACCATGCGCAGTCAAAAAAACCGCCCCAACTGTCGCCGATTTTTATATTATCGAAACGCTCGTTTTTCATATCGTCAAAGCATATCGGTTCGGTTGATTTATGCACAAACGCATTTAACTGTGCAATAGGTGTGTAAATGCTCTGCTTTAATTTTTTCAAAAAAAGCGAATATTTTATATTACTGTGATGCTGTAAAAATGTTCGTAAATTTTCGTCCATAATGTTCTCCGTTCTCGTGCACGATAATGTGTAAAAATAAAATGCAATGGCGTTGCATTTTATTAAAGTGATTTATCAACCTTTATATACAGCTGTGAATACTGATACTCGGGCACGGCTGTTTTTGCAACAACCGTTTCAAACACGCTTTTTACGGCGTTATATCCCTGCTCAAAGGGCTGCTGATAAACAGTTGCCAGTATATCACCATTTATCATAGCTTTTCTTGTTGTTTCGGTATCGTCAAATGAGCAGACCTTTATATTCCGTCCGCTTTCTTTAATCGCTTTCAGCGTTCCTGTAACACCGCCTGCGGTTATGCATACAAAATCAATGTTTCTGTTTTTTTGCAGCACGGTTTTCATTGCCGTGTAGGCTTTTTCGTTATCGTCATTATTCTCTATCACATCGGCAATTTGTATGTTTTCGTATTCTTTAATAACGTTGGAAACGCCCTCAACTCTCTGCTTGTGTCCTTTGTGCGCCGGGCTACCCGTAACAATACAAAGATTTGCTTTTCCGCCCGAGAGCAGACCGACAAGACGACCTGCCGTTTCACCGCTTTTCAGATAATCACAGCCCACATATGTAAGACGCTTTGAATCGGATATATCGCTTGAAAGCGTAATTACATTTATACCGCTGTCGGTCATTTCATCAATTTTTCTGCAAAGCCCTTTGTCCTCAACAGGGGTCAGAATTACATTTTTTGTGTCCTCGGGCAAATCGGAAACAGCCTTAATAATATCACAAGCGTTATATCCTTTTATTTCCTTTATATTCAGTTTTATACCGTAATCCGAATATTCACGCTCGGCGGCAAGCATTCCCTTTTTTACATCGTCAAAAAAGGAATTGCCGATACTGTTCATAATAACCGCAACAGGCACAGAGCGGTTGGAATATACCAATGCCTTTCCGATAAGATTCGGCTTATAATTATGCTCCTCTGCGATTTTTAGTATTCTTTCCTTGGTTTTGGGATTTACGCCTTCTCTCCCCTTCAAAGCACGGTCAACCGTACCTCTGCTGACCCCTGCAAGCTCTGCAATTTCTTTTGAGGTTATTGCCATAAATTCCTCCGCTTGACATTTTATTTCAAATATTATATAGTAAATATTGTTATGCTCGTGCTCGTGCACGGCTATAATGATTGTAATTCATTAAGTTAAGAAAGTCAAGAGGTATTTCTATGACAGAAGGAAATTACATACATCATAAAGAAAAAGGAAAGCATATTGCAGGGCAGATGACTCTGACAGAATTAGCGTCACAGATGCGCAATTCATCAAAATCAATAAAACGCTTAAATATCAAGCAGTATAACTGGTGGAACGAGGGACTGCACGGTGTTGCAAGAGCAGGTGTTGCAACCGTATTTCCCCAAGCTATATGCATGGCTTCAACCTTTGATGAAAAGGCTGTAAAAAAATGTGCAGATATTATTGCAACAGAGGTAAGGGCAAAATTCAATGAGAGTCAAAAGAACGAGGATTACAGTATATACAAAGGACTTACGCTTTGGTCTCCTAATATAAATATTTTTAGGGATCCACGCTGGGGCAGAGGTCACGAAACCTATGGCGAAGACCCGTATTTAACCTCCGTTCTAGGCTGTGCCTTTATTGAGGGAATACAGGGCGACGACGAAAAATATATGAAAGCCTCTGCATGTGCAAAGCACTTTTGCGTGCACAGCGGTCCCGAGGGATTAAGGCACACTTTTAATTCCGAAGTGTCCAAAAAGGATTTTTACGAAACGTATATTCCTGCGTTTGAAGCCACCGTTAAAAAAGCAAAGGTCAGCGGTGTTATGGGAGCATATAACATGGTGAACGGTGAAAGCTGTTGTGCCTCTGACAAGCTGATTGATAAGCTATTAAGAAAAGAATGGGGCTTTGACGGTTACTATGTTTCAGATTGCTCTGCAATATTAGATGTTATATATAAGCATAAAAGAACCCTTAATCCCTCAAAGGGTGCCGCAATGGCTGTAAATGCAGGTTGCGACCTTGAATGCGGAGTAGTATATTCATTATTGCCTGTATCCGTAAAGTTGGGATATACAAATAAAGAAACCTTAAAAAATTCTGTATCGAGGCTGATGGCAATCCGCAGTGCTCTCGGAATGTTTGATAAGGATTGCCCTTATAACGAAATAAGTATTAGTGATAATGCAACACCCGAGCACGAAAGCGAAGCAGTTAGAATGGCAGAAAAAGGAATTGTACTTTTAGAAAATGACGGTATACTTCCCCTTAAAGAAAACGCACAGAAAATCTTGATCACAGGATTTAATGCTGATAACAAGTTGGCTTACCTCGGAAATTATTTTGGAGATCCGTCGCATTTTGTTATGGTTACAGAAGCTATTTCACAATATAACATTGATACTGAATTTATAAGAGGCATACATCTTTATAATCAAAGCACAAAACATGACAAGGAAACAGCATTAAAATCTGCAGCAGAATCGGATATTATCATTATGTGCACAGGGC
>ENA-ORUA01000122-ORUA01000122.1-human-gut-metagenome-genome-assembly--contig:-NODE-122-length-81118-cov-4.943895_pt1 | contig 81118 bp, 85 predicted proteins | sample MGYA00242076_ERZ509201 | MGnify/ENA primary metagenome ERZ509201 (study PRJEB26280, sample SAMEA2338863) | human gut metagenome | biome: human gut; feature: human-associated habitat; material: faeces...
AGTAGCGCATGACTGTTAATCATGATGTCGTAGGTTCGAGTCCTACTGGCGGAGTGATAAGACACCTCAAGTTGTATAGCTTGAGTTTTTTGTACCCTAAACCTAAAAGGTCTAGAACATTCGTTCTAGACCTTTTAGGTTTTTATTTAGGGCGAGTAGCTTTTTGAGTAATTTTTATTTTACCGATGAAGTAAGCATAGCAACAAAATATTCCAAATGCCAAGCAACTAATAATCAAGCCAATCTTAAGGCCATAGGGAATAAAGGTAAGCACAACTTTTCCTTTACCACTAGGGACATCAACCTTCATGAACCCCTTTTGAGCTCGATGAATTTTAACTTTTTTATTATTTACTGTTGCTGTCCACCCCTTGTCGTATGGAATGGTGAAAAATAATGAAGCATTTGTGTGGCTACTATAATCAGTAAATACTTTATTTTTTGATGTAGTAACCTTGGTATCACGTTCATTAATAGTATCCATAGCAATCTTGTAGTTTTGAGTATCAAGGGCATAAAAACTAGGCTTATCAAAGGATATTGCTTTATTTCCGGGAAAATTAAGATTGATGGTAATTGCTTCTTCTGTTTCAAAATAGCCAAGATCGAAGAAATCAAAAGTATTGTCAGTAACTTGATTCCTTGTCACCCCATTTACAGTAGTTGACAAAGAGTGATTATTGTCATCGGACCAAGAAATGTTAGGAATACTAACGTAGAGTTGACTATGTGGCGGAGCAATGACTTGATAAGTGATAGTAGCAAAATCGTTATTCGAGTTGCTAACATTTTTAGCCACGCGCTGATTCAAAGTTTTAGCATCATTATCAGAAAGTTGGGATGGAACTCTTCTAAAGTATGTTAAGTTAAGTCCAGCTAGAGCATTTATTAAGGTAGTTTGATTGTCAAGTGTATTGACAGTAAAGTCAACATTAGTGTAAATCCCATTAGTCAAGATAGCGAGCTGGCTAGCATAATCATTTTGATAAAGTCTTACTGTCTTTTCAGAAGCTATGTAATTAAAACCATACTTATTCAGGTCAAAGTTCGATAAATTATATTTTATTCCGAAGAGACTATCAGCAATAAGTGTATTATTTTGGTAACGTAGGTTTAAATTAGTCCCTTCAGATTTGAACCCCAACCTGTCTAGTGTTGAGCTTGAAGCAGTATTTCGAATGGATGAAAATTGAGAAATACCATTATAATTGAATTTCATACTGTCGTTACCAGTTTGAGCCTCAAGCCTCTCCATACGGTAAAAATTCTTATTAGTCTGCTTCGTATCTGAAACCAATTTTGAAATTGCCGACATATTCCGTAGGTATCCTTCACGAGTTGGAAAAATCCACTCATTTCCAAGAGCTCCAACAACATAGTAAGTATTTAGTCCAATCTCAAAAATGCAGAATAAGAAGGTGAAACAGCGAAAAACACTCCTAGGAATCTGCTGTCTAAAATAGCTAATAAATAGAATGGCATAGGCTAATAGAAATGCTAGGCTTAATAGCCAGGAAACTGGTTCAATGAAACTATAGTGAGACTGAAAAATCCAAGTTAGTAAGTAAGCGACACTCAATCCTACGAAAGGTAGGAGCAGCCTTTGTAGAGAAAACTTTTCAATTCGGTTGAGAGTTTCTCCTGCCAAAAGAACAATTAAGAGAGAAAGAAGCCAAGAATAGCGATGGAGAAACATGTTAGGTGCATGCATACCTTGCCAAAACAAATCAAGAGGTTGTAAGTTGAAACTAGCAATAAAGAAAGCCAATAACAAGAAGTAGCCTAAACGTAGTGATAGCTTGATTTCCTTACTAATGAAGAAAAGTAGAAAAAGAATCAAAGGCAAGAGTCCCACATAAATCATAGGGATTGATCCAAATTTAGTAGTATCGTAAACTCCGACCAGATTTTTGGCAAAGAAATCAAAATAGTATGTGGATTCTGTCAACAAACTTGATGGAGCTGTAAACTTCTCACCATGTGTAGTTAAATCAAGTAATGTTGGGAGTAGCATGATAGTGCTGCTTAGACCAGCTAGTATAGAGACGATTCCAAAGTCTATAAAATGAAGGATTTTACTCTTCCATCCCGTGATAGTTATTAGTTGTATAATAGTGTAAAGGGTTAAAAAGATAGACATCATATATCCAAAATAGTAGTTTTGGATAAAAAGACAGGTCAGACTCAAAAAATATAGCCCGCGTTTATTGAATCTTAGTAAAAGGTGTAACCCTAATATGATTAAAGGTGCTAAAATAAAGACATCTAGCCAAGTATTAATTTCTAACTGACTGGTAGCAAAGCTCATCAAAGAAAATCCTGTAGAAAGACATAAGATGAAACTTCTTGAGACTTTGGTAAAGAGATGCTTAAAACTGAAGGCTCCTGACAGACCAGTAAGTCCGAACTTAAGCAGTGTTATGTAATAAAAAGCATCGGCCATTTGGCTGACGGTAAAGAAATAGTAGAGTGGAGACAAGAAGGAACCTAAGTAATAACTTGTTAGGGCATAGAAATTAAGCCCCAATCCACTTGTAAAGGTGTAAAAGAGGCTCCCATCTCCATGAAGTATATTTCTCAGTTCGGTTGCAAATATCACATACTGATGAAAACCATCACTTGTTAAAATAGTTCTCTCACTACCAGGATAGATTTTTTGGCTGTATAATACATCTATCACGATTAGTACTGGTAAGAAAAAAGCAGCCAGATAGAATAATAAGGTCGTATAGTATTTTTTATTTGTCATAATGATAATAAGACAGGTTGGGATATCCCAACCTGCATCTTTTTATAGTTTAATCAGCCCACAGTGCTTTGACTTTAGCTTGAACTTCTTCATTTTCAAGGAATTCATCATAAGTTTCATCGATACGGTCAATAACACCATTTTTAGAAATAACTACGATGTGGTTCGCTATCGTTTGGATAAATTCGTGGTCATGGCTGGCAAAGATAACAGACTCTTTGAAGTCACGGATGCCATCATTCAGACTTGAGATTGACTCCAAATCCAAGTGATTAGTTGGATCATCTAGAAGGAGAACGTTAGATTTCAGAAGCATGAGTTTAGAAAGCATGACACGGACTTTTTCTCCCCCCGAGAGGACACTAACAGACTTATTAACTTCATCTCCTGAGAAGAGCATACGACCAAGGAATCCACGCAAGAAGGTATCATCGTCTTCCCCTTTTTCAGCGAACTGACGAAGCCATTCAAGGATTGATTCACCAGATGCAAAGTCTTTAGAATTGTCTTTTGGAAGGTAAGAACGGCTAGTTGTAACCCCCCATTTGATTGTACCTTCATAGTCGATATCATCAGCTAGGGCACGAATTAAAGCAGTGGTTTGAATATCGTTTTGACCGATAATAGCTGTCTTATCTCCTGGACGTAGGATGAAACTAATGTTATCAAGAATGGTTTCACCATCCATCTTAACAGTGAGATTTTCAACTGTTAGAAGATCGTTACCGATTTCACGTTCTGCTTTGAATTTGATAAACGGATATTTACGGCTTGATGGAACGATTTCCTCCAGCTCAATTTTATCAAGCATTTTCTTACGAGAAGTTGCTTGTTTAGATTTTGAAGCGTTGGCAGAGAAACGTGCAACGAACTCTTGAAGTTCTTTAATTTTTTCTTCTGCTTTGGCATTACGGTCGGCCTGCAAGCGTGCAGCCAATTCTGAAGATTGTTTCCAAAAGTCGTAGTTACCAACATAGAGTTTGATTTTACCAAAGTCAAGGTCGGCCATATGCGTACAAACCTTGTTCAAGAAGTGACGGTCATGGGATACGACAATTACAGTATTTTCAAAATCAATCAAGAAATCTTCAAGCCAAGAGATTGACTGGATATCAAGACCGTTGGTAGGTTCGTCAAGAAGAAGCACATCAGGTTTACCAAAGAGCGCTTTTGCAAGAAGGACTTTCACCTTATCACCATTAGCTAATTCGCTCATATTTTGATAGTGAAGGTCTTCTGAAATATTTAGATTCTGGAGTAATTGTGAGGCCTCGCTTTCAGCTTCCCAACCACCTAATTCAGCAAACAGACCTTCTAATTCAGCAGCACGAACACCATCCTCATCTGAAAAATCTTCCTTCATGTAGATGGCGTCTTTTTCTTTCATAATATCGTAGAGACGTTCATTTCCCATGATAACCACATCAATGACGCGTTCATCTTCATAGTCAAAGTGGTTCTGACGAAGAACAGAAAGACGCTCATCAGGACCAAGTGAGATATGTCCTGTTGTGGGTTCAATATCACCTGCTAAAATTTTCAAAAAAGTAGATTTACCAGCACCATTAGCACCGATAAGCCCATAAGTATTACCAGGTTTGAAGGCAATGTTAACATCATCAAAAAGTTTACGATCGCTAAAACGAAGCGATACATCTGATACAGTAAGCATATAATATCCTTTATTTTTATTCTTAAATACTATTTTACGAGAAATTAGACTTTATTTCAATTGATTTTATAAGGGATTAATAAAGTCATTTGGAACACTCTTGTAATCTTTTTGAAGGCTAAATCCACGTCCCATAACTGTAGAAGCAGGGATAATGACAATGAAGGCAGTTTCGTCTATTTTTTGGATTTCTTCTTGGACTTTTGGGACCTCATGAGTTGACAAGGTGGTCATAATCATATTTTGAGAATGTCCAGTATGTCCACCAAGAACTGGAATTTTTGTTGCACCGCGATCAGCACCATTAGTGATGTAGTTTAGGATTTGATCACTCTTTTGTGAAATGATTAGGAGATTCCGTGATGAATTGAGTCCTACCATCATTTTGTCAATTGTAAAGGATACGATATAAAGAGATAAAATGGAGTACATAACAGTATCAGGAGAAAAGGCTATGGCGCTAATGGCGACAATGATTCCATCAACTATGAGTAGGACCATTCCTAGAGGTAGAGGTGTGTATTTATTAAGAATTTGTGTGATAATCCCTGTTCCCCCAGTTGAGGAATTCCCATAAAAGACTATTCCTAGACCTAATCCTAGTATAATTCCACCAAAAATTGATGCTAACAAAGGTTGTTTGGTAAGCGTAGGTAAACCTTCGGTTAATTTAATAAAAGTCGGGAAAACTAGAGATCCATATAAAGTTTTTAGGAGAACTTCGCGGCCAAGGAAGCACCAACATAAAATTAACAAAGGGATAGTTGTCGCTAAGACAAAGTTAGCATTATTCCAACCGAAAAGAGCATTTAAACTAATGGCTAGCCCTCCGACACCACCTGAAGCAATATTATTTTTAACTAAAAGTGAGTTATAACCAACTGCAGATATAAAAGAACCGATTGTAACTAAAAGTATGTCTATTATTCGACGTTTCATATATTATCTCCTAAATATGATATTCCTATTATCAAGTCTTTTTTAGTATCCGTCAAGTAATGACTATTTTGATTGTTTAGAAGGTTATGTTTCACGTGAAACTAGAAATATAACCTTGACAAGAATGGATAAAACAATGTAGAATAATAGTCATCAGAAGAGTAATTCTTCCTTTCTTTTTTAGAGAGCTGGTGTTAGGTGTAAACCAGAATGAAGGTGGAATGAATGGGCTGAGGAAAATTGACGAGTAACGTGAACACATAAACGTTAGGTTTGGCACCCCTTACCGTGCAACTTCTTTGTTGAGAAGTTTTGAGATGATAGCTTTACAAAGAGTTATCAACTGAGGTGGTACCGCGTATCAAAAGTGATTAACGCCCTCACGCATATTTTTGCGTGGGGATTTTTATATTAGAGAGGTAATTATATGGCGAAACCTATTATTTTGACGGGAGACCGTCCAACAGGAAAACTACATCTTGGACACTATGTAGGTAGTCTAAAGAATCGTGTACTGTTACAAAACGAAGATAAATACAAGATGTTTGTATTTTTAGCTGACCAGCAAGCCCTTACTGATCACGCTAAAGAATCAGAAATTATAAAAGAATCGATTGGGAATGTTGCTTTAGATTATCTTTCTGTAGGTTTGGATCCAGCGAAGTCTACTATTTTTATTCAAAGTCAGATTCCTGAGTTAGCTGAGTTGACTATGTATTACCTGAACCTAGTTTCATTGGCTCGTTTAGAGCGTAATCCAACAGTTAAGACGGAAATTGCTCAAAAAGGCTTCGGAGAATCTATTCCAACAGGATTTCTAGTTTATCCAATTTCTCAGGCAGCTGATATCACAGCATTTAAAGCTAATTATGTTCCTGTGGGGAATGACCAAAAGCCAATGATTGAGCAGACACGTGAAATTGTACGTAGTTTTAATCATACTTACAACTGCGATATTTTGGTTGAACCAGAGGGAATCTACCCTGAAAATGAGGCTGCAGGACGCCTCCCAGGTCTAGATGGTAATGCTAAGATGTCTAAATCCTTGGGTAATGGAATCTTCCTTTCAGATGATGAGGATACTGTTCGTAAAAAAGTTATGAGCATGTATACTGATCCAAATCATATTCGTGTGGAAGATCCAGGCCAAATCGAAGGTAATATGGTTTTCCATTATCTTGATATCTTTGGTCGCGAAGAAGATGCTGTTACAATTGCTGAAATGAAGGAACATTATCAGCGTGGTGGTTTGGGAGATGTGAAAACAAAACGTTATCTTCTAGAAATTTTAGAACGTGAGTTGACTCCAATTCGTGAACGTCGTTTAGAGTATGCTAAGGATATGGGAGAAGTGTTCCGTATGCTTGAAAATGGTAGTCAAGCTGCACGCGAGGTTGCTGGACAAACATTAGTAGAAGTAAAAGAAGCGATGGGAATTAAATATTTCTAAGAAATAAAAATAGGGGTCCAGATAATCTGGACCCCTATTTTTGTTTGGAAAAAGGTTTTCTTATAATCCTATGCGAAACCTGTTGACAAATCTATTTAGCATGATATGATATTATCAATTAAAAAATAGCTAGGGGTTTTTGTACCTCAAAACTTTGAGAAAAGAGGACGATTATAATGTCAAATTGGGACACTAAATTCTTGAAAAAAGGTTACACTTTTGATGACGTACTGCTTATTCCTGCGGAAAGTCATGTTCTACCAAACAACGTCAACTTGGAGACAAAATTGGCTAAAAATTTGACATTAAATATTCCAATCATCACTGCAGCTATGGATACAGTAACAGATAGTAAGATGGCTATCTCAATTGCTCGTGCAGGTGGCTTGGGTGTTATTCACAAAAACATGTCTATTGCGGAACAAGCTGAAGAAGTTCGCAAAGTAAAACGCTCTGAAAATGGTGTAATCATTGATCCATTCTTCTTAACACCAGAACATAAAGTTTCTGAAGCTGAAGAATTGATGGAACGCTATCATATCTCAGGTGTTCCAATCGTTGAGACACTTGAAAATCGTAAATTGGTTGGTATTATCACAAACCGTGATATGCGCTTTATCTCTAATTACGAGACACCAATTTCAGAACATATGACTTCTGAGCAATTGGTCACTGCTCCAGTTGGAACAGATCTTGAAACTGCTGAAAGCATTCTTCATGAGCACCGCATTGAAAAGTTGCCTTTAGTTGATGAAGAAGGTCGTTTGTCAGGACTCATTACTATTAAGGATATCGAAAAAGTTATTGAGTTTCCTAATGCAGCTAAGGATGAATTTGGTCGTCTATTGGTAGCAGGTGCTGTTGGGGTTACCTCTGATACTTTTGAACGTGCAGAAGCTCTCTTTGAGGCAGGTGCAGACGCTATTGTTATTGATACAGCACATGGTCACTCAGCAGGTGTTCTTCGCAAAATTTCTGAAATTCGTGCTCACTTCCCAGACCGTACTTTGATTGCAGGAAATATTGCAACGGCTGAAGGTGCGCGTTCGCTTTATGAAGCAGGTGTTGATGTCGTTAAAGTAGGTATCGGACCAGGTTCTATTTGTACAACACGTGTGGTTGCGGGTGTGGGGGTACCTCAAGTGACTGCTATTTACGATGCTGCTAGTGTTGCGCGTGAATACGGAAAAACAATCATTGCTGATGGTGGTATCAAATACTCAGGTGATATTGTAAAAGCACTTGCAGCAGGTGGTAACGCTGTAATGCTTGGTTCTATGTTTGCCGGTACTGATGAAGCACCAGGTGAAACTGAGATTTTCCAAGGTCGTAAATACAAGTCTTACCGTGGTATGGGATCAATTGCAGCTATGAAGAAAGGATCAAGTGATCGTTACTTCCAAGGCGCTGTGAACGAAGCTAATAAACTAGTTCCAGAAGGAATTGAAGGCCGTGTAGCTTATAAAGGTTCTGTTGCTGATATCGTATTCCAATTGATTGGAGGCATCCGTGCAGGTATGGGTTATACAGGAGCAGAAGATATCCAAGCTTTACATGACAAAGCTCAGTTTGTTGAAATGTCAGGTGCAGGGCTTATAGAAAGTCACCCTCATGATGTTCAAATTACAAACGAGGCGCCTAACTATTCAGCTCATTAAAAGACACAGAAGTACTTGCCAAGAGGCAAGTACTTTTGTGCATCAATATTTACATTAAGTTTACAATACATTCACGACAATAGAGTTGTTATTATAGGATTTAGGAGAAAGTTGTTTACAAGATATCCAATGTTTATTGTCACAGTTGTCAACAAAAAAAGCAGTTCATTAATCGACTTGCTTTTCATAAATAGTACCATTCTTAACTAAGAAGGTCTTTAAATTGGGTGGTAGGTTGCTAAGATGATCGAGTGAGGTTGTCGTCATGAAAGTTTGGACCTCTTCATCAATACTTTCTAGCAATTTAAGTTGACGGTGATTGTCAAGTTCACTCATGACATCGTCAAGGAGAAGAATAGGAAATTCCTCTGTCACTTTTTTAATTAGAGCAATCTCAGCCATTTTTAATGAAAGAATAAGGCTACGTTGCTGCCCTTGACTACCGAAAGATGCGTTCATGTCATTAATGTAAAATTTTAAATCATCCCTATGTGGACCAACACCGGTATTCTTTTTGAAGATATCTCTTTTGTGATTCTGGTTTAATGTAGTTAAAAATGCTTCTCGAATATCTTTGCTATTTTGTATTGGGATGTTAGATTCATAGGAAATTTTAAGACGCTCAATCTGATTTGAGAGAATACTATGATGTCCATCAGCTTCCTCTTCTAATTGCTTGATAAATTCTAGTCTATGTTTAATAACTCGTGCTCCAAAATCGGCAAGCTGTTCATCTAAAACTGAGAGGAAATTAATGTCTACCTTGTCAGTAGATTTGAGATAGGCATTACGCTGCTTAAGAACATGATTGTAATTTGATAGGTCTGAGAGGTAAACAGGCTTAATCTGTCCTAAATCAATATCTATAAATTTACGTCTTAGACTTGGAGATCCTTTTACAAGTTGTAAATCCTCAGGAGCAAAGAGTACCACCGTCATGTGACCTATATAATCAGATAATTTTGCCTGCTTGAGGTAGTTGACCTTTGTAACTCGTCCCTTATTAGATAAGTTGATTTCCAGAGGTAGGTTTCCACTATGACGGTGCACGATGCCGTTTAGTTTAAGACTATTTTGCTGGAACTGAATTAGTTCCTTGTCTAAATGGGTCCGATGACTACGTGTTAAGGCTAGAAAATAGATAGCTTCAAGAATATTTGTTTTTCCTTGGGCATTTCGTCCAAGAAAAATATTGAGATGTGGTGAAAAGCTCACAGAGGCTTCAGAATAATTTCTAAAGTGTTGAATATCAATTTTTTCAAGCCACATGGTTAGATTCCTGGGAAACGGACAGGTTTCCTTTTTGTTTTATTACTTTCTTTTGTTTGGTGTTTTTTTTGTTTCTTTTTGTTATCTTTATTCATTTTTTTTACAATAGCATAAACACGTGCTCTCTCAGCGACTTCTTTTTTATGTTTTTCAATTTCACTTTGTGTAGGAACTACGATAGTAATTTCAAGCTCTTCAGACGGTATGGTAATAACATCTCCATAACGAAGTTTTTTTCCACGCCGTTTTTCCTCCTCACCGTTGAATAAAACAACATTGTTAGCTAAAAAGCCCTTAATAGCTCCACCACTGTGAATGATGCTTAATTCTTTTAAAAGTGCCTGTAGTGTTATGTATTCATCAAATAATTTATATTCCATAGAACCTCAACTTTCTCTTGAGATAAGATAGCATAAAAATGGTATAATTGAAAGCATAAACTTTCTAGAGGTTATCAATGAAAATTGCTGATGGTGTATATGTACACTTCATTCCAACACAAAAATATAAAACTAACCGTATTGTTTTTCGAATGACAGGTTCTTTGAATAAACAAACAATTGCTAAACGGGCTCTAGTTTCACAAATGTTAGCTACAGCTAATCAGACATATCCAACAGTACAGTCTTTCAAAGAGAGATTAGCTTCACTTTATGGGACACAGTTATCAACTAAAGTGTCAACAAAAGGGTTGACACATAGTGTTGACATAGAGTTGACATACCTGAAAGACTTCTTTATTCCAATGAATACAAGTTTATTTTGGGAAGTCTTAGGTTTTTTGATGGATTGTCTTTATAATCCATTGTCAATAGTAGCGCAATACCAAAACAAAGTATTTGACATAGAAAAACAAAATTTAATGACCTACCTGGATGTTGATACAGAGAATAATTACTACTATAGTGAAGTTCAGGGACGAGAGCTTTACTTTGTAAACGAGGCTTTGAAAGTTCCCAAGTATGGGCGAGTAGAGCTTGTTGAAGCCGAGACATCGTTTACAGCTTATCAAGAATTTCAAAGCATGTTAACTAAAGATCGAATTGATATCTTTATGGTTGGGGAATTTGATGACTATCAAGTACTCCGAGGTTTACACAGATTTCCTTTAGAGGGACGCCAAGTTGATTTACAGTTTAGTTATAATCAACCTTATTCTAAAGTTGTGAAAGAAAAGATAGAGACTAGACAGACTAGTCAATCTATTTTACAGTTAGGTTATCAATTTCCTTGTCAATATGGAGATAAAGATTATTTTGCTTTAATTGTATTTAATGGCATGTTGGGTGAATTTGCTCACTCAGCTTTATTTACAAAGATTCGAGAAAAAGAAGGATTAGCTTATTCAATTGGTAGTCAATTTGATGCCTTTACAGGTTTACTAGAAATTTACGCTGGAATTGAAAAATCTAATAGAAATCAAGCTATGCGAGGGATTATCAGAGAGTTGAATCACATTAAATTAGGACGTTTTTCAAGTTCCCTTTTTAATCAAACCAAAAAAATTATACGGATGAATGCCCTTCTCTCTGAGGATCATGCATTAACACTAGTAGAACAACATTTTAATAAGGTTATTTTTGGCGATAAAAAGATCTCATTAGAGGATTGGTTAGATAAAATCGAGAAGGTTACTAAAAAAGATGTTTGCCGTATAGCACGTCAAGTCAAGCTACAAAGTTTGTTCTTTTTAGAAGGAGTATCTTAGAATGGCTGCTTTGAAAAAACGTTATTATCCAAAGATTGCTGAAGAAGTTTATTTAGCAACTTTAGATAATGGTATGTCGTTATCTATTATCAAGAAAAAAGGATTCATTGAAAAAGCTGCCTTTCTGTCTACAAATTTTGGGGCACTAGATAATCGCTTTTATATTGATGGTAAGTTGCAGACATACCCTGCTGGTATTGCTCATTTTCTTGAACACAAGTTATTTGAGGATGATCAGGGAAGGGATGTTACATTGGACTTTGTAAAGCTAGGAGCTGATGTCAATGCTTTTACCACCTTGGATAGGACAACATACTATTTTTCAACAATTGATCACTTTGAGGAGTCACTGGAGCTTTTGCTGAAGTTTACAAGTGAGTTTACAAGTTCCGAAGATACTGTCAACCATGAAAAAAGAATCATTGAACAAGAAATAAACATGTATCAGGATGATCCTGATTATAGAGTTTATTTAGGGTGTTTACAAAGCTTGTATCCCAATACTATATTAGGTCAAGATATTGCTGGAAGTATTGATAGCATAAAAAAAATTACTACAAAGGATTTAAAAAATAATTTTGATTATTTTTATAGACCGGAGAACTGTCATCTTGTCTTAATAGGCAATTTTGACATTGAACAAATTTACAGATTTGTAAAGGAAACGCGAAGTGAATTTACAATATCTCATAAAACAGTTGAAAAAGAAAAGCAACCCATTGAGGAGAATATCCAAAAGTTAGATAGTCTTCAAATGGACATCTCGATTTCAAAACTAGCCATTGGTTTTAAGAACGTCCATTTTTCCGATAATTATATGAGAGAGAGCATATTGGTACAATTGTTATTTAATTTATTGTTTGGATGGACATCGCCTTATTATAAAAATTGGTATGCTGAAGGAAAAATAGATGAGTCTATGTCAATTGAATATGAGGTATCTAGTAGATATTCATTTGTTATTATGACTATGGACACTGCAGAACCCATCCGTATGTCAAGTTTAATTCGTCAAGTGATGACATCGGCAGATAAACAAAGATTGTTGACAGAAGAAGCATTGGATCTACAAAAGAAAGCTTTGTATGGTGAATTTTTACGTAGTTTAGACAATATTCAGAATTTAGGTAGCCAGTATTTAGCTTACTCAGATGATGGCAAAACTTACTTTGATTTTGGTCAGGAATTGATGAGTATTACTTCTAAGGATTTGAAGGATTTTTTTAATCACTATCTCTCAAATCTGGTGATTACCGATTTTGTTGTCTTCCCTAAATAAGTAAATATTTGCTATAATATAAACACTAAAACAAAGAAGAATATTAGAAAGGGGAAAAATGAAGCGATACTCTCTTGGTGAGCAATTACGTGCAGCACGAATAAAAAAAGAATTAAGTTTATATGATGTAGAAAAAGTTTCAGGGGTTGAAGCGCAGTATCTTCTAGCTATGGAAATGGATCAACTTAAAGCTTTACCCAAGGACATTCAGCAAGAAGCACTTGAAAAGTACGCTACTTCGGTTGATTTAGATGGAAAACATCTGTACGAAGAGCAGAAAAAGAATGAGCGAAAAGTTAAAGAAGAAAAGAAACAAGTTGAACGTAAGGAAGATATTTTAGATACTAAAGTCCCCATGTCACGTTTTTCAAAACTTAAACGTGAAGAAAAAAGAAAGTCTAACTATATCCCCTTACTAATTCTGAGTGCGATTTCATTACTTATCATCTGTTCAGTTGGATATATTATTATTAGACACCTCTCTAACCAACCTCAGGTGATTAAGCCCAATACTATCTCTACAGCTAATCACTTATCAATTGCAAGTGGAGCTAAGTCGTCTCGAAGCATTTCTGAGGTTACAGTATCGGGGGCCAATGTTACAACAACAACTCAAGGAAATCAATTAATGGTTGATCTCTCCAATGTAAAATCTTCAGTAGTTTTAGAAGTGGAGTTATCAGAAAATAGTAACGATACATGGTTTTCTGTAGATAACTCAGATACTTCAGAGAGTTATTATCTTTCAAAAACGAATAAATCAAAATACTCTTTGGATCTTTCTGATAAAATCAAAACAACTCAAATTATTATCGCTCAACCTTCAAAAGTTACTCTCAAGATAAATGGAGAGTCACTTGATTTATCTCAACTAGATCAAAATACACCTAGCTACCTAACATTAAGAATTCAATAGAATCGAGAAGAAATGTTTAAAAAAGAAAATTTACCTAACTTATTGACACTTGCTAGAATTATCTTAATTCCCATCTTTTTATTGATGACATCACTTGCGTCGAGCAATGTGATGCATATTGCGGCAGCAGTTGTTTTTGCCATTGCTAGCATTACAGATTATTTAGATGGCTATTTGGCACGAAAATGGCATGTTGTTACTAATTTTGGGAAATTTGCAGATCCTTTAGCGGATAAAATGTTGGTAATGTCAGCTTTTATTATGTTAGTAGGTATTAATCAAGCACCTGCTTGGGTTATTTCAGTTATCATCTGTCGGGAGTTGGCAGTTACAGGACTTCGTCTTTTGTTAGTCGAAAACGGTGGCACAGTTCTCGCTGCAGCTATGCCTGGTAAGATTAAAACAGTGACTCAGATGTTATCTATTATTTTGTTATTGTGTCATGTGCATTTTGTAGGGACAATCATGCTGTATGTAGCTTTATTCTTTACGATTTACTCAGGCTATGATTATTTCAAGGGTGCAGGTTTCTTGTTTAAGGACACCTTTAAGTAGTACGATAAACCAATGATTGAAATAAAAAATTTAAAATTTAAATATAATCAAGATCAAACCTCCTATACTCTGAATGATGTATCGTTTCACGTGAAACATGGGGAATGGTTATCCATTGTAGGCCATAACGGATCTGGAAAATCCACGACAGCACGTCTAATTGGCGGACTTTTAGTGGCAGATTCTGGGCAGATCATTGTTGATGGTCAGGAATTAACAGAAGAGACTGTCTGGGATATTCGTGATAAAATTGGTATGGTTTTTCAAAATCCAGATAATCAATTTGTTGGAGCTACTGTTGAAGATGATGTTGCTTTCGGTCTTGAAAATAAGGGACTTCCCTATAAAGAGATGGTTTCTAGAGTTCAAGAGGCATTGTCTTTTGTAGGCATGATGGATTTTAAGGATAGAGAACCAGCCAGACTATCTGGAGGTCAAAAACAACGTGTGGCTATTGCTGGAATTATTGCCATGAGACCATCTATTTTGATTTTGGATGAAGCAACAAGTATGCTTGATCCAGAAGGTCGCCAGGAATTAATTCAATATATTGAGGATATTCGTCAGCAATATGGAATGACTGTTTTATCAATTACTCATGATCTCGATGAGGTTGCGATGAGCAACCGTGTTTTAGTTTTAAAGCAAGGTAAAGTGGAGTCCATTTCAAGCCCTCGTGAACTTTTTAGCAGAGGCTCAGAGTTGGTTGACTTAGGTCTTGATATCCCTTTTAGTGCGTTACTAACTCAGAAACTTAAAAATCAAGGTTTGATAGATTGTGAAGGCTATCTGACAGAAAAGGAATTGGTAGAACAATTATGGGAATATCTCTCGAAAATGTAAGTTATACCTATCAATCGGGTACTCCTTTTGAGAGGCGTGCCCTTTTTGATATGACAGTTACGATAAAAGATGGTTCGTATACAGCCTTTATTGGACATACAGGGAGTGGTAAATCAACGATTATGCAGTTGCTGAATGGACTTTATTTACCAACTAGTGGTCAGGTTAAAGTTGATGACACTATTATAAATAGTCAATCCAAGAATAAGGAAATAAAGCCAATCCGTAAAAAGGTCGGTTTAGTTTTTCAATTTCCAGAGAGTCAGTTATTTGCAGAAACTGTTTTAGAAGATATTGCTTTTGGACCTCAAAATTTCGGAGTTTCTAAGGAGGAGGCCGAACAGCGTGCTCTGGAAAGTCTAAGATTAGTTGGTCTCTCAGATGAGTTACGTGATCAGAATCCTTTTGATTTATCGGGAGGGCAGATGCGACGTGTTGCTATTGCAGGTATTCTAGCTATGCAACCAGATATTTTAGTGTTGGATGAACCGACTGCTGGTCTAGATCCTCAAGGACGAAAGGAGTTAATGTCACTCTTTAAGCAGTTACACCTTTCTGGAATAACGATTGTCTTGGTTACACATTTGATGGATGACGTTGCAGATTATGCAACAGCTGTAAATGTTATGGAAAAAGGGCGCCTAGTATTGTCAGGAACTCCTAAAGATGTTTTCCAAAAAGTCGCTTTTCTCAAAGAAAAGCAGTTAGGTGTTCCTAAAATCACAGAGTTTGCGCTACAACTGCAAGAAAAAGGTTATAGCTTTGAAAGTCTTCCTATTACAATAGAGGAATTCGTAGAGGTGTTGGTTCATGGATAAGTTAATTATTGGGCGTTATATTGTTGGTGATTCTTTTATACACCGATTAGATCCTAGAAGTAAATTATTAGCAATGCTGATTTATATTATCGTCATTTTTTGGGCTAATAATCCTGTAACTTATGCTGTGATAACTCTATTTACACTTTTCTTGGTTTTCTTGTCTAAAATCAAGCTTGGTTTCTTTTTGGGTGGTATTAAACCAATGATTTGGATTATATTATTCTCTACCCTGTTTCAAGTTTTCTTCAATACAAGAGGGAATGTGCTTTGGTCCATCGGATTTTTTAAGATTACGGAAGTTGGTTTAAATCAAGGTTGGATGATATTTCTCAGGTTTATACTCATTATTAGTTTTTCCACCTTACTTACTCTAACAACTACGCCGTTAAGTTTATCTGATGCAGTAGAGTCACTTTTAAAACCGCTGACTATTTTTAAAGTACCGGCACATGAAATTGGTCTAATGTTATCTTTGAGTTTACGTTTTGTACCAACCTTGATGGACGATACAACGCGGATTATGAATGCTCAGAAGGCGCGTGGTGTTGATTTTGATGAAGGAAATATTATTCAAAAGGTTCGGTCAATTATACCAATCTTAATTCCTTTGTTTGCATCTAGCTTTAAACGAGCAGATGCTCTGGCTATAGCTATGGAAGCCAGAGGTTATCGGGGTAGTGAAGGGCGAACAAAATATCGTCGACTTTTATGGAACTGTCGAGATACCTTGTCAATTATTGCTATTTTAGCTTTAGGGTTAATACTTTTTTATCTTAAGAGTTAATTCGTAAAAATGAATAAAAACTAGGTCTTAAGACCTAGAAATATTTGAAGAACGTCTACGTAGGCGTTCTTTTTCGTCTAATCTCAATCTACCTGTAATATTTTTAATATCACTAACAAGAAGATGTTATATTTGCACGGTATTATAGATACATGGTTATAGTTCTTCAGCTTAATCTGGATTAAAGAATCCCTATAGTGAATAAGCCAGTTGATTAACTATTAACCTATTGGTCATAAATAAAATAATTTAATAACTTTTACTAATATGGATTGGACTATAAATAGATAAAGGAGCATTATCATGCAAACAAAGAATACATTTAACACTAAAAAACTAGGTCTTTTTGGACTTGTTACAGTGGCAACACTTGGAGCAACAGCTTTAGCTAATGCAGAAACTTACACAGTTCAAAAAGGAGATACCCTTTCAGCTATTGCTAAGAAGAATGGTACGACAGTGGACGAAATCGTCTCAAAAAATGGCATCCAAGATGCTAATAAGATTTATATTGGTCAAAAATTAACGATTAATGAAACTACTGAGGAGCCAGCAGAGATACCTGCTTTAGTAGAAACATCAACAGATTCTACCCAAAGTGAAAGTAACCAAACGACCGACACAAATCTTTCTTCTTCAGAGGCAGCTGCTAAGGAAGAAATCGCTCAACGTGAGTCAAGTGGTAGCTACACAGCCCAAAACGGACAATATTATGGACGTTATCAATTATCTTCATCATATTTGAATGGTGATTTTTCTCCTGCGAACCAAGAAAAAGTAGCAGATAATTATGTAGCAAGTCGTTATGGTTCATGGACAGCAGCTCTTGCTTTCTGGAACGCCAATGGCTGGTACTAAAATTTTGTCATTGAATTGTGAGAAAATAAAGTAGAAACTCATACAAATAAGAGAAAAAATGCCAGATTTTTGGTATTTTTTTATTGAAATGATAAATCATTATAACATTAGGCATAATATGAATAATCGGCAGTAATATTACTAGGTTATGATGAATATAACTAGAAGAAACTAGGAGAGATTAATGTTTAAAAAAAGTTATAAGGGACATCGTATCAAATTAGCAGTAAAAAAAATCATTGGCGGTACCAGCAGCAATTGTAACGAGTTTTATTGTCATTTTGGTAGTTTCACTCTCTCCTTTAGTTAATAAAGGATTGGTTAACGCATTCTCGGATTCAGTTATACCAACTCCTTCAACAACATCAACAACGTCAGAATCAACAGCAGATTTGGTGAAATCAACAGAGGTTAGCTCAATCAAAGAGAATAAAGAAAAGGTTGAAGAAAGTAAAGCTCAATCAGAGACAATGACCGAAACAGTAGGAGCATCAGAAAAACCTCAATCAGAGTCTGCTACAACAGCAAGCATTGACGCTACGTTTACTCAAAATAATGGAGCAGCTTCTTCGGTTGCTGCTTCGACTACTGGAAATGGTTCAGTTCTTATCTCAAATGGCAACACTGCAGGAGAAATCGGTTCTTATGCAGCAGCACAGATGGCAGCAGTAACTGGAGTCCCACAGTCAACCTGGGAGTCGATTATTGCGCGTGAATCAAATGGTGATTATACTGTAGCAAGCAGTTCAGGGGCATCAGGTTTCTTCCAAACAATGCCAGGATGGGGTTCAACTGCAACAGTTGAAGATCAAATTCAATCAGCCTTGAATGCCTATAACGCACAAGGATTGTCAGCTTGGAATTACTAAGATTTATAGAAGTTGGGAGGTATCTCTCAGCTTTTTATTTCGGATATTAGTAATCGTTTTCACGGAGCTTTTTGTTATAATGGGTAATGAAAGGTTTAGCAATGAAACAATTTTTTAAATCAAAAGAAAAGTTATGGGTTCCCCTTATTATTGTAGTTTTTGCTGTGTTATTGGTTACGCCACAATTATTTACAAGAAAAGTCATTTTAGGTTCAGATTCCGTTTTTCACTATAATAGGTTTTATGAAGCCGCTATGCAATTAAAGAATGGTAACTTTTCTTACTTTTTATCTTTGTATGGCTTCCAACAGTCAGGCCGCATTGTCAATGCTCTTTACGGTCCTTTTTTTGCTTATTTACAAGGAGGACTTGTTTTAATAAGTGGCACTTGGTTTCGTTATCAGATTGTGTCGAGGATACTACTACATATATTAGCTGAGTCCTCAATGTATGCTTTGCTCAAGCAGTGTAAAGTTAAGACTACCATTGCCTTGTCATTAGGTTTACTCTATGCTACAACATTCTCTATCCAGTACTGGACGATGCGTCAGGGATTTTCTAGTTGGGGAGCAGCTTTATTACCTTTTTGTTTTATCCCAGCAATTCGCTACATTTTTTATCAAAAAGTAGAACCAATTAGACTTGCCTTATCCATGGCCTTGATTTTTCAAGTTCATGTGCTTAGCGCTTTAATGTTAGTGATGATGTATATTCCTTTCTATCTTTACACCTTTGTAACGTTATCCGTCGCTAAGAAGAAGGAAACCTTCTTGCAAGTCTTTATAGCAGTCATTCTTTTCCTCTTGCTGACTGTCAATATCTGGTTAATACTCCTATATTTGAGAGGCACGAATCATCTTTTAGATCCATTTATAAATAGGGAAATAGGTAAGAATGGAATTGATGGAACAGCAAGATACTGGCTATATACTCCAATTTCCTTAATGGTGTTACTCGTTTTACAGTTTGTTTATGCTATTTTGAATTGGAAGAAATTGGCCAAATGGAAAAAAATATTGCATTTTATCTATTTTATCTTCTTTTTCTTATCAACAGGTCTTTTTCCGTGGCAGTATCTAGTAGAAAATGGAAATACATTTGCTGAACTGATTCAATTTCCATTTAGATTCTTTGTTCTTGCTACCATTTTACTTTTAGCAATTACGGGGTTAACGGTCACGCGATTTGTAAACTGGCGAAAAAGTATTGCTGTTTTACTCTTTGCCTTTGCGGGCATTGGTCTCATTCAGAATATGATGGATACTACCGATCGTGTAAAAACTGCGGCACAAGATGGTGAACTTATTACCATTGTTAAACATACTTACGTTGAAGGAGATTACCAGACGATAAGTCTTACCATGAATGACAGTGACTTGTCACAGTTTTTAAATTTAGTTGTCAAACCCACACCAGATTACGTACCTATTTATGGGACAATAGGTAAGCAGAACACTTATGATCTTTATTACGAAAATATCGTTACTAATCAGAAGGCAGAAAAGCTACTAGAAGATGGTTATCTTGTATTAACTTGGCAGGCTGCTGAAGGGGAGAAAATGAATCTACCGATAGTTGTCTATAAAGATTCCATCTTGACACTAAATGGTAAAGAACTAGACAAGGATGACTATAACTTGTCAACGATTGGTACACCCACTGTTTCATCACAAGAAGGACATAATAAACTTGTGTTAAGTTATAATGAGCCAGGATGGCTATTTGTAGCGTTATTGACTCCAATAATAGTCTTGGCAGTAATATGTTTACAGTGTCTTTACACGAAAATAAATATCAAAAAGGTTACCACTAGGTAACCTTTTTGCATTATTCTTTAATCATGATATAATTAAGCTTGCGTGCTTTTACGCTTCAAAATCGACCTTCAAATCGATATTTGAATAACTAGACCCTTCAAGTCTATGTTAATTTTTATTTGATGGGAGGAGTTATCTATGACTGATAATTCAAAAACACGTGTTGTTGTTGGTATGAGTGGTGGCGTTGATTCATCAGTAACAGCCTTACTTTTAAAAGAACAAGGTTATGATGTAATCGGTGTTTTCATGAAAAACTGGGATGACACGGATGAATTTGGTGTGTGTACAGCAACCGAAGATTATAAAGATGTAGCAGCAGTGGCTGATCAGATTGATATCCCCTATTACTCTGTCAACTTTGAAAAAGAGTACTGGGATCGTGTATTTGAGTATTTCTTAGCAGAGTACCGTGCAGGACGTACCCCTAATCCAGACGTTATGTGTAATAAGGAAATCAAGTTTAAGGCTTTCTTAGATTATGCGATGACATTGGGAGCGGATTATGTGGCTACAGGGCATTACGCCCAAGTTGTTCGCGATGAAGATGGCATTGTCCATATGTTGCGTGGGGCAGATAACAATAAAGATCAAACCTACTTCCTTAGTCAACTTTCGCAAGAGCAGTTGCAGAAAACGATGTTTCCTTTAGGACATCTACAAAAGCCAGAAGTTCGTGAGATTGCTGAACGTGCAGGTCTTGCAACAGCCAAGAAAAAAGATTCAACAGGAATATGTTTTATTGGTGAGAAAAACTTTAAAGAGTTTCTTAGTCAATACTTACCAGCTCAAAAAGGCCGTATGATGACCATCGATGGTCGTGATATGGGTGAACATAACGGACTCATGTATTACACCATTGGTCAACGTGGTGGTATGGGTATTGGTGGCCAAAAAGGTGGAGATAATGCTCCTTGGTTTGTAGTAGGAAAGATCTTTCTAAAAATATTCTTTACGTGGGTCAAGGTTTCCACCATGAGTCGTTGATGTCAACTTCACTTGACGCTTCAATGATTCACTTTACTCGAGATATGCCGGAAGAATTTGAAATGGAATGTACAGCAAAATTCCGTTATCGTCAACCTGATAGTAAAGTTACTGTAAAGGTTAAAGGTGATAAATCTGAGGTGATTTTTGCTGAACCTCAACGTGCTATTACACCTGGGCAAGCTGTTGTTTTTTATGATGGACAGGAATGCTTAGGTGGTGGTATTATAGACCAAGCCTATAAAGACGGAAAAGTTTGTCAGTATATTTAACTGAAGTAAAGATCTGAGTTTCCAATTTTTAATGCATTTATGGCCTTTTTCGCTATAATGAATCCAATTTCAAATCTTCCTGCTTACATGGCTTTAGTGTGCAGACTCAAATCAAATTGTGATTGGAATTGACAAAACAATTTGATTTGATAAAATAATTTTAACAATAGTCATGATGGTCAAAGCTCATGGATGTTGCAGGTTTTTTGTCCTGCACTTCTTGCGAGTTTTGACTATTTTTGTGTTGTTTTAAGGGAGGAAAAAATGCAACATCAGGATTTTCGGATGAAAATTGATTCCACTGTTTTTGGTGTAAGAGCGACTGCTTTGATTGTAAAAGACAATCGCTTGTTAGTCGTAGAAGATGAGGACAGTTTTTATACAATTGGGGGTGCTATTCAAGTGGATGAAGCTACTGAGGATGCTGTGGTTCGAGAAGTAAGAGAAGAACTTGGTGTCGCATCTAGAGCTGTTCAGTTAGCTTTCATTGTTGAAAATCGCTTTGAACAAACTGGGGTCCATTATCATAATATTGAGTTCCATTATTTAGTGGACTTGCTAGAAGATGCTCCTTTAACCATGCAAGAAGATGCGAAGCCATTACCTTGCCGGTGGATTGCTTTAGATGACCTACATACTGTTAATCTGAAACCGGCATTTCTAAAAGCCGCCTTACCATTATGGGACGGACAATTACGACACATTCATCTTAAAGAGTAGGAGAAAAAATGACTTATAATTTTATAGAAGAGTACGATATTATTGTAATCGGAGCTGGTCACGCCGGTGTGGAAGCTAGCTTGGCTGCAGCCCGTATGGGATGTAAAGTTTTATTAGCAACCATTAATCTAGAGATGCTGGCTTTTATGCCGTGTAACCCTTCTATCGGTGGATCGGCCAAGGGGATTGTTGTTCGTGAAATTGATGCTCTTGGTGGAGAGATGGGTAAAAACATCGACAAAACCTACATTCAAATGAAAATGTTGAATACTGGTAAAGGACCCGCAGTTAGAGCTTTGCGTGCTCAAGCAGACAAAGCCTTGTATGCTATGACAATGAAACATACAGTTGAGCGTCAGGAAAACTTGACTCTACGTCAATCAATGGTTGATGAAATACTTGTTGAAGATAGCAAGGTAGTCGGTGTAAGAACAGCCACAAATCAAAAATACGGAGCTAAAGCAGTTGTTGTAACAACAGGAACGGCTTTACGCGGTGAAATTATCATAGGTGATCTCAAATATTCTTCTGGACCAAATAATAGTCTTGCATCGGTTACTTTGGCTGATAATTTGAAGGAGCTTGGGCTTGAAATTGGTCGATTTAAAACAGGTACTCCTCCTCGTGTCAAGGCTTCATCAATTAATTACGAAGAGACCGAGATTCAACCAGGCGACGAAAAGCCGAATCATTTTTCATTTTTGTCGAAGGATGAAGACTATCTTCAGGATCAGATTCCTTGTTGGCTAACTTATACGAATCAAGAGAGCCATGATATTATCAATAACAATTTACACCGTGCACCGATGTTTTCAGGTATTGTCAAGGGAGTAGGACCTCGTTACTGTCCATCAATCGAAGATAAAATTGTCCGCTTTGCTGATAAAAATCGTCATCAGCTTTTCCTTGAACCCGAAGGAAGAGAGACTGAAGAAGTCTATGTACAAGGTCTGTCAACAAGCTTACCCGAAGATGTTCAAAAAGAGTTGATTCACTCAATCAAAGGTCTGGAAAAGGCAGAGATGATAAGAACTGGCTATGCGATTGAGTATGACATTGTCCTTCCACATCAATTACGTGCAACACTTGAAACGAAGTTGATTTCAGGTCTCTTTACAGCAGGACAGACCAATGGAACTTCTGGATACGAGGAGGCAGCAGGTCAAGGTCTAGTTGCTGGTATTAATGCAGCTCTTAAAGTCCAAGGTAAACCAGAGCTTATTCTCAAACGTAGTGATGCCTATATTGGTGTAATGATTGACGATCTTGTCACGAAAGGAACCTTGGAACCATATCGTTTATTAACTTCACGCGCAGAGTATCGACTTATATTACGTCATGATAATGCTGACATGCGCTTGACACCTATTGGTCGAGAAGTTGGCTTGGTTGATGATGAACGTTGGAATATCTTTAAAATTAAGAAAAATCAGTTTGACAGAGAATTGACACGTCTGTCAAAAGAAAAATTAAAGCCTATCAAAGAAACAAATGAAAAAATTCAAGCTCTAGGATTTAAGCCTTTGACAGATGCCATGACAGCCAAAGAGTTTATGCGTCGACCTGAGATTGATTACGCTACAGCTACTCAGTTTGTCGGTCCAGCTGCAGAAGATTTGGATGCTAAGGTTATAGAGTTACTTGAAACTGAAATCAAGTACGAAGGGTATATCAATAAAGCTTTGGATCAAGTAGCTAAGATGAAGCGAATGGAAGAAAAAAAGATTCCGGAAAATATTGATTGGGATGCTATTGATTCTATTGCAACTGAGGCTCGTCAAAAATTTAAGAAAATAAATCCTGAAACCATTGGTCAAGCAAGCCGTATCTCAGGGGTTAATCCAGCAGATATCTCTATTTTGATGGTTTACCTTGAAGGCAATAATAAAGCTCGACGTAAAGTGGATTAACAGTCGTAACACTTGTAAAAGCCTTTTAATTAAGGCTTTTTTATGTTATAATTGTTAGATTAAGAGGTTTTATATGAAAAGATTTCACTTTGCAACTATTCACCTGATAATGATAGGACTAGTTCTTTTTGGAATTGCTACCATTTTTGTCCGCGTATTACAAACGGAGTCTGCACTCATTTTTGCGCTTTTTATCATTATGGTAGTAGTTGTTGCACTATTGCATTACCAAAAGACAACATATGAGTCTTTGGAAATAGAACAATTAGATGAACTGAATCAGGATGTGGAAGCTTCTTTGAAGACTCTTCTTGGAAAGATGCCTGTCGGAGTCGTTACTTTTGACGAAAATGACCATATTGAATGGTTCAACCCCTATGCTAAGTTAGTGCTTTCAGATGAATATGGGAACTTCAATAAGCAGTTGATTGCAGATTTTATCTCCCAGAAACGAAAGGGGTCACCTTCGAATGTGATAACTGTTGGTGACAATAAATACGCTGCCTTTGTGGATTTTGACAATAAGCTGACATATTTTATTGACAATGTTTATGATCAAGATGAAAATGTTGATCCAAATATGACTCGACCTGTTATTGGGATTATTTCAGTTGATAACTACGACGATGTGACAGGAAGTTTGCCAGATGCAGATGTTTCAAAAATCAATACATTTGTAGTAGGATTTATTTCTGAGTTTGCTAAGGCTAAGCATATTCATTATCGACGTATTGAAGGGGATCGTTTTTACTTCTTTACCAATTACAGTGTTTTGACAGAATTCATGGATCAAAAGTTTTCTGTCTTGGATGACTTTCGTCAACAAGCACAAGAACGTGGTTTACCACTGACTTTGAGTATGGGAATATCCTTTGGTACGCTTAAGCATGATCAAATCGGGCAAGTTGCTTTACAGAACCTTAATATTGCACTTGTTCGAGGCGGAGATCAAGCTGTTGTTAAGGAAAATGATGATCACAAGGAACTTCTTTATTTTGGAGGAGGCTCTGTCTCAACAGTTAAGCGTTCTCGTACAAGAACAAGGGCTATGATGACTGCAATTTCATATAAGTTAAAAACAGTCGAAAAAGTATTTGTTGTAGGTCACAAAAATCTTGATATGGATGCCTTAGGGGCTACTGTTGGTATGGCCCATTTTGCTAGTCAGATTGTTAGAAAGAGCTATGCTGTTTATGATGATATGGCTATGAATACGGATATTGAGCGTGCGGTAGAACGTTTGAAAGAAGATGGGCAGTCACCCCTTATTACACTCTCAGAAGCTGAAGAACTAGTCAACCAACACTCATTGCTAATTATGGTTGACCATTCAAAAATCAATCTAACCCTATCTCAGGATTTTTATGATCGATTTAATGAAGTTATTGTCGTAGATCATCACCGTCGAGATGACGACTTCCCTGAAAATGCAGTTTTGACTTTTATTGAAAGTGGAGCAAGCTCTGCTTGTGAATTGGTTACGGAGTTGTTACAATTTCAAGGGGCTCCAGAACGTTTGAGTAAAATCCAAGCTTCTATCCTTATGGCAGGTATAATGCTGGATACCAAGAATTTCTCTACTCGTGTTACTAGTCGAACTTTTGATGTTGCCTCTTACCTTCGTAGTTTAGGAAGTGACAGTGGAGAAATTCAAATGATTTCTGCTACGGATTTTGACGAATATCGACGTATTAATGAGTTAATTATTGCAGGCGAACGAATTACTGATGATATAATCGTTGCTACAGGAGATAACCACAAGTGCTATAATAATGTTGTGATTGCTAAGGCGGCAGATACTATGCTTGCAATGGCTGGAATCGAAGCAACCTTTGTTGTTGCTCGAACAAGTCACTCGACTGTAAACATATCTTCTCGAAGCCATAATGCGATTAATGTACAACGTATTATGGAAAAATTAGGTGGTGGTGGACATTTCAACCTAGCCGCCTGCCAATTACGAGACTGTAGTGTTTCTCAAGCGCAAAATAAATTAATTGAAACTATTATGGGAGAGTTGGCTCCCAAGGAGGATTAAAATGAAAGTTATTTTCTTACAAGACGTTAAGGGTAAAGGAAAAAAAGGTGAAATTAAAGAAGTACCATTAGGTTATGCTCAAAACTTCTTGATTAAAAAGAATCTTGCTAAAGAAGCAACAAAGCAAGCTATCGGGGAGTTGAAAGGAAAACAAAAATCAGAAGAAAAGCATGCTGCAGAGTTGTTAGCTGAAGCAAAACGCGTTAAAGAACAACTTGAGAAAGAAGAAAATCGTCTTCAATTTACTGAGAAGGTTGGGCCAGATGGTCGTACATTTGGTTCAATTACAGCTAAAAAGATTGCGGAAGGACTTCAGAAACAGTTTGGAATCAAGATTGATAAACGTCATATTGAACTTGAACATCCTATTCGAGCGATTGGCTTGATTGAGGTTCCTGTAAAGCTTCATAAAGAAGTGAATGCACAAATTAAGCTTAACATCAAAAATAGTGCTGAGTAATTCGTTGACACTATAAGTAAATCTTGTAAAGGAGGGAATAATTGTGGCAGAAGCTCAAGAATTACGAGTGCAACCTCATGATTTAGTAGCGGAACAGTCTGTTTTGGGGGCTATTTTCATTAACCCGGAAAAGTTAATTACGGTTCGAGAGTTTATCGAAGCAGATGACTTTTACAAGTATTCCCATCGTGTCATTTTTAAAGCAATGGTAACGCTGTCGGATCGAAATGATGCCATTGATGCCACGACAGTACGTACTATTTTAGATGACCAAGATGACCTCCAAAACATAGGGGGTATTTCTTATCTTGTAGATTTGGTCAATAGTGTCCCAACATCCGCAAATGCTGAGTACTATGCTAAGATTGTGGCTGAGAAAGCCATGCTTCGGCGTATTATAAATAGGTTGACAGAAATTGTCAATCAAGCATATGAGGGCACAACTGAATCGGATGAAATTATCGCAAATGCTGAGAAAGCCTTAGTTGATGTTTCAGAGCATAGCAATAGTAGTGGTTTCCGCAAAATATCTGAAGTTCTTGATGTCAATTTTAATACTTTGGAGATGCGTTCACAGCAAACATCAGATGTAACTGGATTACCGACAGGTTTCCGTGACCTTGATAAGATTACAACAGGTTTACACCCGGACCAATTAATTATTTTAGCAGCTCGTCCCGCTGTTGGTAAAACAGCCTTTGTGTTGAATATCGTTCAGAATGTTGGTACCAAGCAAAATAAAGCTGTTGCAGTTTTTTCCCTAGAGATGGGTGCAGAAAGCTTGGTTGATCGTATGTTGGCAGCTGAAGGTATGATTGATTCTCATGCTTTACGTACAGGTCAATTGACAGAGCAAGATTGGAATAATGTCATGATTGCTCAAGGGGCACTGGCTGAGGCACCTATTTACATAGATGATACCCCTGGTATAAAGATTACTGAGATTCGTGCACGGTCCCGTAAATTGTCACAAGAAGTAGAGGGTGGTCTCGGTCTCATTGTGATTGACTATTTGCAGTTGATTACAGGGACGCGACCGGAAAATCGCCAACAAGAGGTCTCAGATATTTCAAGACAGTTAAAAATCTTAGCCAAGGAGCTCAAAGTTCCTGTAATTGCCTTGAGTCAGTTATCTCGTGGGGTTGAACAACGTCAGGATAAACGACCGGTATTGTCTGATATCCGTGAATCAGGATCTATCGAGCAGGATGCCGACATTGTAGCTTTCTTATATCGTGATGATTACTATCGAAAAGAGAGTGAAGAATCAGAGAATGCGATTGAAGATAATACAATCGAAGTTATCTTAGAAAAAAACCGTGCTGGTGCGCGTGGAACAGTTAAGTTATTATTCCAAAAAGAATATAATAAATTTTCATCGATTGCTCAGTTTGAGGAATCGTAACTTTCAGATTTAAGGAGATATATATGAGTGACGCATTTGCAGATGTTGCTAAAATGAAAAATATTAAGGAAGCTATTAAAGCTCATGAAGGTCAGTTGGTAGAATTGACTCTAGAGAATGGACGTAAACGTGAAAAGAATAAGATTGGTCGTTTGACAGAAGTCTATCCATCATTGTTTATTGTTGAGTATCAGGACTTCGGTTCTCAAGCTGACGCTATTAATAATAGTTATGTTGAATCTTATACTTATTCAGATATTTTGACTGAAAAGACTCTCATTCGTTATTTGAGTCCCGAGGAACAAGCTGAAATCGAAAATAAATAAGAAAAAGCCTTTACTTGGGCTTTTTTTCGTGGTAAAATAGCGGAGTATGTGAAATAATAGCAGGATAAAATGAAGCTCGTCAACAGGAAGTCAGCTAGAAAAGTAACCTTTGCTGTTTGGGCGAAGTCTTTCTGAACGAATCAGGTTTATCTAAAATGTTATTTCCTAAAAATATTTTTTATAGGAGGACATTATTAATGTCACGTTATACAGGTCCATCATGGAAACAATCACGTCGCCTTGGTTTCTCACTTACAGGCACAGGTAAAGAATTGGCACGTCGTAACTACGTACCAGGTCAACATGGCCCAAATAACCGTTCAAAACTTTCAGAGTACGGTTTGCAATTGGCTGAAAAACAAAAGCTTCGTTTCTCATACGGTTTGAGTGAAAAACAATTCCGTAACTTGTTCGTACAAGCTACTAAAGTTAAAGGTGGAACACTTGGTTTCAACTTTATGATTCTTTTGGAACGTCGTCTTGATAACGTTGTGTACCGTCTTGGTCTTGCAACAACTCGTCGTCAAGCGCGTCAATTTGTAAACCACGGTCACATCCTTGTTGACGGTAAACGTGTTGATATCCCTTCATACCGCGTTGAAGTTGGTCAAGTAATCTCAGTTCGTGAAAAGTCAGCTAAAGTTCCTGCTATCCTTGAAGCAGTAGAAGCTACTATCGGACGTCCAGCATTCGTATCATTTGATGCTGAAAAACTTGAAGGTTCATTGACACGTCTTCCAGAACGTGATGAAATCAACCCAGAAATCAACGAAGCACTTGTCGTTGAATTCTACAACAAAATGCTTTAATTTTAATATTATTGTATCGAAAAGCCCGTTATTATGGGCTTTTTGCTTGTTTTAAAAGACTGTTTCAGAAATTTGCTTACCTTTTTGCTTACTTCTATATAGATTTTAGAGATATATCACAGAATGAGACGGATTTTTTGTTTTCTAACATAATAAGCTCCTAGTCATTTGTATTAGACTAGGAGCTTGTTCCATTATCTTATGATATGTGATTTTGAGGTATAGTTCATTTATTTTCCAGTCCACCTTAAAAGTCTGCTGAAACATTTGAAACGTAGTTGGTGAAGTAGGCTTCAAAATCTTTTTTAGTCGTTTGTACTCTTTCTTCAGAATATTCTTTATCCTCTATATAAGCTTGAAATCTAGGGATTTTCAAGTCTTTTTGTAGACGTTGTATTACTTCTGTTTTTGTCATAAGGACCTTTCTTTCAGTCTTTGTTTTATCATATTTTAAATTGTATAAAACATGTGTGTTGTTTTAATGCTTTACTTTTGATATACTGTCAAAGTTGTTTAAGAAGGGAGAAACTATGTCTATTATTACACTAATTTTAGCTGGGATTGTTGCATTGGAGCATCTTTATATCATGTATTTGGAAACTTTTGCAACACATTCAGACACAACTAGTAGAGTTTTTAATATGAGAAAAGAAGAGCTTCAACGCGATTCTGTTACAAACTTATTTAAAAATAAAGGTATTTACAATGGTTTAATCGCTGTATTCCTCTTGTATGGTATTTTTACAAATAGTCAGCTACTTGTAACTGTTTTTGTTCTTAATGTTTTCTTTGCTGCTGTTTATGGTGCTGTAACTGCTAATAAGAAGATTATTTTTACGCAAGGTGAACCCGCAATATTGACCTTGTTTTCACTTATTATCTCATTGTTCTAGGAATTTAATTATAAGAGAAAAAAGCTACTTTATCTACCGAGATACTTTGTAGCTTTTTTTGTGCTTCTGGTGTTATTTTATTGTGGAATAAATCGTAGAAGGAAGTCTGTCATTTCTTGAGGTGATTCCTTTTTGCCATTTTTTATCCATGCTTGACAAGCTCCAAAAATAGCATGAGCAAGATAAATGCTGGCATAGTCCTTCTCGAATCCTTTGAGAGCTCTTTTTTCAGCAGTAGGGTCAATAAAGTCTTTAGCTATCATACGCTGAAGTTTGTTTATCAGAAAATCTTGAATTTCTTTTGCTCCATTTGTAGATAATAGAGCTGAAAGAAGTTTTTCACGAGTAAGAATTTCAAAGATTTCGAGAAAGGCCCCTTCTTTCTTTCCTTCGTATTTATCAAAGATATACTCTAGTTTATGAAACAATTCTTTCTGATAGCTATCTATCATTTCAAATTTATCCTTGTAGTGAGTATAAAAACTTGAACGGCTAATCCCAGCTGTTTGAACTAGACGAATAGTTGTAATCTCATTGAAATCTTGGTCTTTAAGGCATATTACCAAAGCATCTAAAAGAGCTTTTTTAGTCAGTGAACGCCTTTGATCTTTTGTCATGTATTTCTCCTTTCACACAGTTTTATATAATGTGTCCAAAAAATAGTTTTTAAATATTGATTTATAAATTAATGAGCTTATAATTGATTATATCATAAAAATATACACGATGTCTAAAAAGGAGAAATATGTTAGCAGAATTAAAGGCTCTTCTAAAAAGTCCAAAGCTATGGATAACCATTATTGGTGTTTCATTGATACCCGCTTTGTATAATTTAATATTTTTATCTTCTATATGGGATCCTTATGGTAATGTGAAACATCTGCCAGTGGCAGTGGTGAACAAAGATAAGAGTGCTAGATTTCAAGATAAGGCGCTTAATATTGGTCATGATATGGTGGACAATATGTCTAAAAATAAAAATTTGGACTATCATTTTGTAACTGAAACTGAAGCACAAAAAGGAATAGAAGACGGTGATTACTATATGGTTATCACTTTCCCAGAAAACCTCTCAAGTAATGCAGCAAGTCTTCTGACAAATGATCCTAAGAAACTAGAAATTTCTTATCAGACAACAGCAGGGCATAGCTTCGTTTCTTCGAAAATGAGCGATTCTGCCATGTCTAAGTTAAAGGAGACTGTTTCTAAAAATATTACGTCAACTTATGTTGGAGCTGTCTTTAAGAGTATGTCTCAACTGCAGGGTGGGATGGGAACTGCAGCGAATGGGGCCAGTCAATTATATGCAGGTGCAGGAGCACTTCAATCTGGAGGTCAGATCTTATCAAATGGTCTAGGAACTCTTGCTGGTTCTACTCAAACATTGGCGACAGGTGTTGATACCTTGAGTTCGGGCGCATCTGCCTATACTTCAGGTGTGTCAACTTTGTCAGGTGCTTTGTCACAGTTGAATAGTAACTCAGAGGCTGTTAATTCTGCTGCGGGTCAATTTGCATCAGGAGCAGAAGCTATGAATACCTTAGTTACAGGTGCGAATTCTTTGTCAACGGCGCTTAGTCAAATGGCTACAGCAACAAGTTTATCTGAAGAACAGCAAACACAGTTGTCAAGCTTGTCAGCTAATTTAACTGATTTAAATACAGCAATTCAAAATCTTAATACGGCAGTAAGTAATACATCATTCCCTAGTGGAACATCAACAACATCAGTAGATACAAGTTCAATAGCGACTTATCTTTCAAATATTTCTTCTACAGCTAGTTCTATAGCTACAGCTAGTGCCACTGACAAAGCGAACGATTTGGCTGCGGTACAAGGAACAGCTGCATATCAAAGCTTGACAGCAGATCAACAAGCAGAGATTGCTTCAGCAATTAGTAATGCTGGCTCTACAGCTAGCAGCTATGCTTCAACTATTGCATCAGATGTGTCAAGCATGTCAACAGCTTTGTCTAGCTTGGCAGGCACGACAACAACTAGTAGTGGAGAATCAAGCAACTTAGTTTCTCTACAAACGTCTATTTCAGGCATTGCAAGTTCGGCAAATACTCTTCTTCCTGTAGCTTCCTCAACTATATCATCAATGCAAGCTAATATTGCTAATGTTAACTCAGTACTTGTTAATCAATTATCGCCTGGGGCAATTCAAGTTGCTTCAGGTGTGTCAAGAGCTCAAAGTACTTTAGCCACAGGTGCAAGCAATCTATTAACAGGTTTGTCAACCTACACTGGTGCTGTGTCAACGATTGCTAGTGGTGCACAAACTCTAGATGCTAACAGTAGTACCTTAATGAATGGATTTTCTACCCTTAAAAGTGGTACAAATGTTCTTAATACAGGTGTCCAACAATTGGCAATTGGAGGAAATAATTTAACAAATGGATTGACAAATCTGTCAACTAATCTTTTTACCTTGTCTGACTCATTAAACAAGGCTAATCAACAGTTATCACTTGTTTCTGTAAACTCAGAAAATGCTAAGATAGTCAGTGCTCCTCTAAAAGTGAAGAAAACTGATAAGGATAAGGTTGACACTAATGGTGTGGGAATGGCCCCATATATGATTTCGGTTTCTCTTATGGTTGTAGCTCTTTCAACAAATGTTATCTTTGCTAAAAGCTTGACAGGAAGAAGCTTTACGAGTCGTTTTGACTGGTCTAAAAATAAGTTATTTATCAATGGTATTATTGCAACTATGGCTGCAATTGCCCTTTATATTGCTATTCGATTTATGGGAGTTGAACCAAATCATCCACTAGCTACATTTGGTATGATTCTTCTTGCAGCATGGACTTTAATGGCGCTCGTTACAGCCCTTGTAGGTTGGGATGATAGATATGGTGCATTTGCTTCCATGATTCTGTTGCTTTTACAGTTAGGTTCTAGTGCAGGGACTTATCCAATTGAACTTAGTCCTAAGTTCTTTAAGGTCGTACAACCATTCTTACCAATGTCCTACTCTGTGTCAGGCCTTCGTCAAACTATTTCTATGACAGGACAAATCTCAGATCAAGTACGTATGCTAGTCATTTTCTTACTTATTTTTGTAGTTGTAGGTATTGTTATTTATAGACCAAAAACTGAGAATGTATAAACTAAAAGCCGGCTAATTTGAGCTGGCTTTTTTATGTTATTCGACAGTTATATTACCGAGATCGGAGGTGATGGTAAGTGTATTATCTTTTGAGTTCTTAAGGTTATTCGTAACATCCACCTCTCCTGAGTGACTATCTGCTTGAACATTGATAGTGTAATCTTTAAGAGCTATTTCAACTTCACCGGTTGTGACGTCAAGTTTATTGTGACCGTTAAAAATTAAGTTATTACCAGAGTATTCTCCCATTGCAATAGATAAATCTGCGTTAGTAAAAAGGGTATTATCACTATCAACACTACCAACATCAAGGTTAGCTTTTAGGTTGCTGACTATCATTTTATTAAAATTCAGGTTCCCCATATTTAGATTAATGTCTACTTGTCTAACCGTGCTATGGCTTAAATCTAGATTTCCAGTTGCTAAATCAACCTTTAAGAAATCAATCGTTTGTTTTTTAGGAAGTGTAATAATAATGGTTTGCTTTCTGACTTCCTGGTCGATAGCAGAAGAGAGGCTTATTAAATCTTTTAATTCGAAAAAGTTAATGTGTTTTTTAGAAGTCAAATCTAATTTAGAGTTGTTATCATTAATAGTTAATTGACCATCCTTTACAGTTGTGTCAATTGTATTTTTTATTTTTTGGTAGTAAGAAAGTGTAGCTTTGTTAACCTCAGAACTTTGAATTAGTACATTGTAGCTGCTACTTTTAATATCAATCTTATTGAAGTTATCAACTTCCTTCTTGACATAATCTAGCTCACTTTTATTTTGATTTTGTAAATCTGTCAAGCCACCTTGACTATAAACCCAAGTTGCTAATCCCCCGCCTAAAAATAGAGATATGAGAGATACTTCATGGACAATCTTTTTCCAAGTTTTCATGATTTTCTTACCTTCTTGATGTGTCATCTAATTGATGGAGTAATTAGCTTTACAATAAGTTTACAGATTTCAAATGAAATCAAAAATAGTAAAAGTGCTCCCCCAAACATCAATAGTCCTACACCTAGTCTAAATAGTGTTGAAGCTAGTGAAACACTTAGGAGAGAGAAACTTGTAGAGAAAGTGTGAACACCACTAATGAGTAAGACAAGAGTAAGAGCTAAGGCAGTCACCATGACCGCAAAAATGATCATAAGAAGTGTCATTAGCATAGCTAAGAAGAAAGGGAGAATTAGAAAAGCTACTGGACTAGCTAATACTGCGAGAATAGCAATCCAAATAATAGTTGTTTTATTGCGCAAACTAGTCGTATCCTCAATAACCTTTTCATCTAGTAGACGGCTAATGACTTCATGAGCGTCTTCCTTAGGTGTACCCAGTTCTGCAATAACTAGAGATTCATTTTCGGGTCCAGCCTCCTCAAAATATTACATGAAATATTCTAGAGCTTCTTCGTGGTCTTTTGGTGGTAATTTTCGTAGATATTTTGTTAATTTGGCTATATATTCAGTCTTTGTCATGTCTTAATCTCCCTTCCACAATACCATCCAGAGTTTCTTTGTAAGTTAACCATTCCTTATTAAGAAATTGAAGTTGCTCTTTTCCATATGGGGTAATACTATAATATTTACGTTTACGCCCTTGATAATCTTGGCCGTAGGTGGTCATATAGCCTGCTTTTTCAAGCTTTTTTTAGAATAGGATAAAGTGTTGATTCCTTGATATTAGCCGCAATCTTTATGTTTTGGCTAATATCATAACCATAAGAGTCTTCTCTATCAATAATAACTAATATTAAGAACTCAATCAGGGTTGACGATGTTGGAAAATACATGGTTTGCTCCTTTTATTTTAGGATAGGTATAAAAATTATATATAATTATTTTATATATTGAGTGTATGTCCTTTAGAAAGATATGTCTAAATTTTATATATAAAATTTTTATATAATAGGGCTATCTTATTTTTTATGATAATATGAAGTCAAGGAGTACTTATGACTATTAAAGATAAATTAGCTCATTACGAGCCGAAGCCATTGGGAGAGAAAGGACGCTATGCAGTTCTCTTGCCCTTAATATATGATGTAAAAACTGGTAAGTATCAAGTTCCTTTACCAAGTGCGAAGCGAACATATTTCTCAACCGGGTGAGATTTCTTTTCCTGGTGGACGTGTGGAAGACGGCGAGACTTTTTAAGAGGCTGCTATACGAGAAACTTGTGAGGAGTTAAACCTAGTTCCTAATCAAATTGACATTTGGGGAGAGATTGGTTATCTGATCCATCAGGGTAGAACCATCCATTGCTTTGTTGGAAAGATAAAGATAGAAAATTGGGAGTATATCCATCCGAATGAAGAGGTATACCGGCTGTTTACAGTTGAAGTTGACACATTGTTGACAAAAGAACCGATTTATTATACGGTGACTTCTACCTTAAGCGAAGCAAAAGATTTTCCTTTTTTCCTAGTAAAAAAACAGGGAAAAATATAATTTTGGGTACAGTGAACGTCATATTCCTTTTTACAGAAACTTGACAGAAAATATATGGGGGATGACGGCTATATTTACACATAGGTTTACAAATATCTTGAAAGATTTAGAGTCAAAATTAAAGATCAACGATAATATAGTGATCTTTTTGATATTAGTTAAGTTGTTAATTTGGTATTAATGGAGTAAAATCCGTTGCTGATGTAGGAGTTTAGGCTATTACTAAAATGATTTTCAAAATTAATATCCAGTTTTTTATCTAGGTAGTAAACTTTATATTGAACAATGACTTTTTCGATTTATTGTATCCTCTTTGCGACAGGAAGGTAGGAGTAAGATATTAATAGAGGCTATTATGTGTTTGTAATCTTTTTACTAGAACGAATAACTGTTATCTTTGGTAATAAAAAAGCCATAAAAATAATATTTTCATGGCTTTTTAATTCAATTATTTAACCTCATTCTGAGGTACAGTAAAATCTGTGCTTTTGTTTTTTTAAAAATAATATAAAAAGCACTCTAGCTTCTATAGTTTAAAAAAAAACTACAGATTTTAGAGCGCTAATGCTACCAGAAGGAATATACATATGAGGTTAGAAAGAATCTCAAAGTAATCTAAAGAAAGCTGATTTTTCACCTGATTAATATTATAATGTTAAGGATTTGTCATAGTTTTTGGTGTTGTTTTAAAAGTGAGTAGTTAGGAGTACAACAACCTTAAATTTCTTGTAGAGTAATCCCATGTTTTAAGTAAAAAATCAACCGATTTTAGAATTATTTATCGTCCTTTTTAACCATATTTTTAACACCTTCAATTGCTCCTTTAACAGCATCTTTGGCATCTTCGGCAACTTCTTTAACTTTTGAAACTCCTTTTTCAGCAGCTCCTTCTTTTTCGGTTTTTTTATCATCAGTTACTTTTCCGACACCTTCTTTAATAGCACCATTTGCTTGATTAAGTTTTTCTTCTACTGACATAGTGTTACCCTCCATTGGGAAATTAGATTATTGATAATGAACGTTTTTAAACTTTTTTAGGCATAAAAGAATTTAGTGAACTCTTGGTTTTGCTTTAGCAGTCTCTTTGGTATCTTCGGCAACTCCTTTAACTTTTTCCTTTGCAGCTGAGAGGCCATCACTCAATCCCTCTTTTGCGCTTTCAAACTTATCGGAAGTAAATTTACTTGTTGATTCAACAACTCCAGTTGCTCGATCTTGCAGGCTTACTGAGTCTGCTTCATGTTGCTCTTTAGTCTTGATATCAACAACATCTACATTAACTTCAACCACTTCCAAATTAGTCATATTAGAAATTTCTGAAACAACAATTTCTTTGATTTTCTTGTATAATTCAGGAATATTCCTTTGATATTCGACAACTACTTTCAAATCCACAGCAACTTGCTTTTTACCAACTTCAACATTGACTCCGCTTGCAACGTTATCAGTATTGATAAGTTTTCCAGTTAGGTTTGAGAAAAAGCCTCCATCAATAGCCAGCAAACCTGGAACATTTTCTAAAGAAAGACCAATAATTTTTTGAATGACTTTATCTTCATAGGTCAATTCGCCTTTTACTTCTTCTACTTTTTTTTCTACATTTGACATATAAATCACCTTTACTATTTAAATAATTGTTTTTGTTGAATATAATATCCAATTCCAACTCCTAGAGTGGCACAAATCAAGACAAATAAAGTCTTAAAAAAACCATAGGATAGGATGAAGCACGCTAAGATAGCACCCGCCAATCCGGAAAGAAGTAGATATTGGTATTTTTTAAACCATTCCATTTTTTTACTTCCTTACTTTACACGACTAACAGTTTTTTTACGTGGTGGTTTTGGCTTGTATTCTTTTACAGAAATATACAGTTTTACACGATGATTCATTCCAAAAAACTGTTTCAATCCATCAGCTATCTCATCTTTAATTATTTGAGTTCGTTTAATAATGTTGTCTGATGGAAGCATTTGTCCTTCTACGTGAACTAAACATTTATTCTTACGACAGTTTACCTTAATAGTAGGATCCTTTATAAAATTGTGATTAGCAACCACACAACGTACAAATCCTTCAATAGCTGAATTTTTTAATTTTAGGTTCCCATCGACATCAGGTAACTGAATCTCTAAATATTGTTTAGGATAAAAGAGTGTAACAAGCATTAGAAACCACACTAAAGCTGAAAGTACTAGAGCACCCCAGAAAATATATCTTGAAAGATAAAATTCTAAAAAGGAATTTTGATTCCAATCAACTAAATGAAGTCCTAAGCCACTGAATTTAAGATAATCTAGCAAAATAGGAATCAAAATTGTCAAGATTAAAATACATAAAATAAGGTAAAATATTTTTTTGTTTTTTGACATATGAATCCTTTCATCAATAGAATTTGAACTTTAATCTATTCCTGTCAAGAAAGGTTCAAGTTCAATCATTTTTCCCTAGGAAAAATGATACTACTGAAACAACAATAACCGCTCCTAAGATTGATGGAATTAATGCCATTCCAGCTAGACTAGGTCCCCATGCACCGAAAAGTGCTTGTCCAACAGATGAACCGACTAAACCTGCAATGATATTAGCGATTATTCCCATGGAATCTCCCTTTTTAGTGATTCCACCTGCAATAAGACCGATAAGCCCTCCTACGATAATAGCCCAAATCATAATGTCCTCCCCTTTCTAAATTGTGGCAAGTTAGATTGTTTGGAAAATCAAACAATCTAAAGAGTTATATTTTAGCTAAAATATTTTTTATATTAATCTTAACAATCATAAGATTAATGTTAGTATATACCTTTGCGAATAGTATAGGTCAATAAAAATGATAAGTCAAAGGAATGATCTCGCTTATAAAAAAATAGAATGAAATCTGTTAATTGTTTTGCAATCGATTGCATATATTTGCAAGTATATTTCTGATATGATTCTTGTTATTTTTTGAACAGTTTTGTAAATACTCTTCATTATGGTTATTATTATCAGACCATTCTGACAATTGAATAATTCATCAATAAAACCTTTGATTATGGTGGTATGACCATAAGATTTTTAGCCAATTAAAGAAGTCTAAATGATACACAGGATACTGTGTTATTTTCAGTAGGAGTTTAAAATTCAAAAAAGGAGATAATTATGGATTTTAGAGAAACATTGAATTGTCAGGATTACACTAAATTAGACAAATTTAGTAAATAGCTTGAGGGCTTTGAACGACTATTTAGAGACAAGGATTTGCTTGAAATGCGTTAGGAATTAGCCAAAATTAATAAGGATGAGGTCGTTGGTTTATGCTCAGAAATTAATGGATATAAAACAGGTTTTATGGATGCACTAACCCTATTGAATTCTGAACCAGATTTGCAATCTTTCAAAGAATTGTTTGAGGAGTGGTGGATTGATTATGAATTTGATCAACGTATCAATGTGCTACTTGGTCAATATCCTTATACCAATTTTGAGGAGAGAATTAATTATGAATTGAAAGAAGAATATGGAACTAGCTCTCGTAAAGAAGTTGCAAAAATAATGATTGACGATTTAGAAATGTCATCAGAGGACGAAGCTAAAAAGTTATTTCTTCAAGAAATCCTTTCATTAGAAAAGAGATCAAACGATATCGATTAACTTCTTCAAAAGTTGACCATACTAACAAAGAGGGAGTACTGTTATGGAAAAAGTTTTGAAGGATGGTAAACTTTATTCTCTAATTGAATTTAGGGATAGAATCTATGAGGATTTAGATTTATCAAAAAGTGACTTAACCACTTTATTGTGTGCGATGTTGATTGCATCTATTGGTTTGAATATGAATACTATTCCAGCAATCATAGGGGCAATGTTAATTTCTCCATTAATGACACCTATCCTTGGAGTCGGCTTTGCGTTAGCAATTTTAGATACAAAACTTCTCAAAAAGTCTTTTAAAATTCTTTTTATTCAAGTTGCAGTAAGCCTTTTAGCCTCTACACTTTATTTTTTACTTTCACCAATTTCTTATGCAAGTACGGAAATTATTACTAGAACCTCACCAACAATTTGGGATGTTGTAATAGCATTTGTCGGTGGTTTAGCAGGAATAATTGGAGCACGAAAGAAAGAAGCTAATAACATTGTTCCTGGTGTTGCTATTGCAACAGCTCTTATGCCACCCGTTTGTACTGTAGGTTATTCTATTGCCACAGGAAATCTAGAGTATATGGTAGGTGCGTCATACTTGTTCTCCATTAACTGCAGTTTTATTATGATTACTCATATATTGGCACTAATGTGATAATGGTGAAGAATCCATATGTTAAACATAATCGATAAGCCTCTAAAATTCGAAAAATTTTAATTCTAGTCTCTGTTCTGGTATAGTAAATTTGTAACACTCCTACCTAATAAGTTAAAATATTCATTAGAATAGGAGACATAACATGAAACACTATCCAGACGAAACACGACAAAAAATTGTTCGACTACATCATTCAATATAAAAAACTATGATGATCTTCAACAAATAGATAAGGAAAAGGAACCCCTAATTAAAAACAAGTAATGTGAAATACTAATTCGATAATCACAAGCAAGCGCTGAAAAAGTAAAGTGACTAGTTGTCCTTAGGAGAAAATATCGATGAAAAAAGTAATAATAATTATTAATCCAACTTCTGGAGGAGAAGCAGCATTAGATTATAAAGAGAGCTTGGAGAGTAAGGCAAAAGAGTACTTTGACTATGTTGAGACTAAGATTACTCAAAGAGCCAAAGATGCGACTCATTTTGCCCAAAATGCCTCTGAAGAAAAATATGATGCAGTGATTGTTTTTGGTGGAGACGGTACTGTAAACGAGGTTATTTCAGGGATTTCTGAAAAGAATCACATTCCAAAACTAGGGATTATTCCTGGTGGAACTGGAAATCTAATTACAAAGATTTTAGAAATCAACTAAGATATTGCTCAAGCCATTAAGGAACTTGGTTTCAAGTTTACGAGTACTATTGATGTTGGAAAGGCTAATCACAATTATTTTGGCTATATCTTTAGTGTTGGATCTTTACCAGAAACTATTCATAATGTTGATATTGAAGATAAAACAAAGTATGGTATCTTTGCATATGCAATCAAAACGATGAAGTCCGTTATGACAGACAGTGTATTTAATATTCATATTGAAACCGAAAATGGCAATTATGAATGAGGAGCTAGTCAGGTATTAGTTCTCTTATCAAATTACTATTCAAACAAAAAACTATTCGACGAAAATAGAGATGGATATGGAAATATTTTAATTTTAAAAGATGCCTCCATCATTTCTAAATCATCTATTATTCCAGATTTGTTAAAAGGGGATATAGTAGAAAATAATAATATCGAATATATCAAAGTATGCAATATTAAGATTTCTTCAGATGTTGAGTTAGAATCAGATGTTGATGGAGATAAGTCAGATAAACTGCCAGTAGATATAAAAATACTAGGAAATCATATCGAAGTGTTCTAAGGCATGAAAGAATAGAGTGTTAATATTGATAATTAGACATTAGTTCTATTAATTAATCCAAGGAAGGGTATTTATGACAAAGGGAATACTAATGAAAGCTCCAGATCTTTTTACAGTTGACGAACAGTTAGAAATTCAAGAACGATTAAAAAGTAATGATATTGAAGTTGCTTTCCTTAGGGATGATTAGATTCAAGCTTCGTTCTATTCTTTTATTGAGATATTGGTTAATAATGACTTTTTAAATGAACTTGAAATAGCTCTATGTGTAGATATTTTGAAAGATATTATTAAGATTATTTATAAAATAAAAAAAGAACGTAGTGATACTTGATGCTAAACAAAATGAAAAACCTGCTAAACTGACCATTAAATTTAATACCGATAAAGGAACAATATATCTAGAAGTGCCATGCGATATTCCTGACTATGGACTACAGGAGTCCATAGAAAAAATTATCGAAGCAAAATGTATTCTCGATAACAATAGCAATGAAGGTCTAAATGATTTGTATATTGTTGAAGATAAATCTGGAAATTTGTCAATTATGACATTAACCGAGTATATTAATTATAGGAAAAGTATTAGACAAGATATATTGCTATTATTTAATCATGATTAAGTTGACTTGGCTCAGTATGAACAGAAATCAATTAAGAAAAAGGTGGAGAAAAAGGTAGAGATTGAATTGAAATACAGTTCAATATATAGAATTTGACAAAAAGAAAAAACGCTTGAAATCAGCGTTTTTCTTTTCTATTGATTCGTATTGAATCTTTATTTCACCTCAGTAAGAGTTAAATAATACTATTTTAGCTATCTTAGAAACGTTGATATATCAATGTTTCTAAGTGATTGATTTTCTCTTTTTAAAAAAGGTAGTGATAAAGGTAGTGATAAACGTTTTACGTTGTTAATTCAGCAATTTTATCAAGATAGAGGTTTACAGCTTCAAATTGTTTTTGTGGCGCTAATTCTGCGTAAATGTCCATTGTAGTCTTGATTGACTTATGCCCCATTCTTAGTTGTAACTCTTTCCAGTTTGCACCTGCATTTAACATCAGACTAGCATGTGTATGTCTAAAGAGATGAAAACCATAATCAGGTAATCCTAGAGCTGACAACCGCTTTTTAAGCGTCGTACGTTCATTTCTATCACACATATAATTCCCATAGATGGTTGGGAAGATTAGTTTTGATTGTGGTAAGTTATGTTTACTAAAATAATCATTCATTTCTTCGTAGAAGGCTTCTAAACCTATAAGAATCTCTTCAGGAACTGCTATTTTTCGATTTCCTGCGTCTGTTTTAGGTGTTCGTTTACAAATGACTTCACCTTTTAGACCATATTTTTTATTGGCACTCTTCCACATCAATGTTTTATTAACATTAATAGTATTATTTTTAAAGTCTAGGTCATCGATTTCTAGAGCTAGTAACTCATTGATACGTAGTGCTGAAGCTAACAGTGTCTGACAGATAACCTTAAAACGGCGGTTAGCTCGCGTATTATCAAGACTGTCTAAATAATCCAACCAAATAGCTAAATCGTCATCATGAAGTACCATTATTCTTTCTCGGTGTGATTTGGGTTTAGGTGGAATCTTGATAGACTTAGCAGGGTTTTGAGTTAGCCCAGCATTTGTAATACCATAATCGAAAATATCACTCAATTTATGGGCAATAGCACCAAAATCTTTGGCATTACCCTTGTCAGCCCTAAGAACACCAGATTCAGCGCACGATTTAGCTTTTCGTGCTAGATGGTTAATCCAAATTTGTATATCAGACGCTTCGATTTGTTCGATTTTATAATCACCAAATTGAGGAATGATATAAGTATCTAGGTAGCCACGTACCCGATTAATCGTATTTTGTGACGTTACCCAGTTGACAAAATTGGCAAACCATTCTTCTGCTAGCTCTTCAAAGGTATCTATTCTAAGGGTTTCTTTAACTGTTGAACCACTTTCTTCAAAGTTTATTTTGGATTCAACAATTTTTCTATCTAATTGCCTCAATGTTTTAGCTGATAAGGAGGCGGTTACTCGTTTACCAGTTTTAACATCTGTACCAATATAAACACCTTTTAAGGAGTAGCTAATTTGACCGTTAGCCTTTATTTTTTTAGTAACTTTTTTACCGTTATATTCAATAATTTCAGTTTGTGCTTTATTATTCATTTTTGCCTTTCATAATCGGATAACCAAAAGGCTAAAATAGTACCCTCACAATCAATTTTTGATAATACTATTTTAGCATACTTTACTCTTTTAAGGGGTTAGAAATTTAATAACATCGTCTAGTTTATAAAAAACAGTACGAGTAACTTCGATATGCGGTTCTAGTCTCGGTAAACCTCTTAGTTCCCAAGATTTTAAAGTATTAGGTGAAATATTAAGTAAACTCAGTAACTCTTTTTGAGTAAGTAGAGGTTTTGAATTGTTGCTAGTCAGATTTTGTAAAATCTGAATTAGTACATTAAGGAGTTCTTCAATTTTTGATAGTCGTAATTCATTCATTATCATTTACCTCGTTCAAGTAAGTTTCAGCTAATCTTTCACGGCGTTTGGGGCTATGTCGTCTTGAATCTAAAAATTTTGAGAAAAAGAATGTCTTATTAAATATCAATTTTAATAACTCAGTATCGTATTCTCTGGCATACCATACTAATTCTTCAAATTCAGTAAAGTCATTATCTTCAATGACATCGATAACATCATTAATAAAATCATCAGTACTGTTATCAACGATAAATTTATCTAAATCAAATCCGCAGCCTGATTCGATATCCTCAATGTTGTATTGGGTCTTATCGTCATTTTCTGCATGTGTGAAGTAGTTATATAGACCAGTTGGTGACATCACCACTTCTACATGAGAAGGACCGTTTAATTTAGTTGTTATTAGTTCTGAGACTTGGGAATAACTTTTCAAAGAATCAAAGAAAAATGCGCCGTGTTTGTGAGATTTTTTTAGTTCACCAGTTTTTCGGTCAATATCTAAATCGTGCCAAGGACTGAGAACATAGGGGACTTTGATGTCATCTAGTACTGCTAAATAATCTTCAGGGGCACTTTCCTGATAAAAAATGAATGTCCATTTATTGGAACGTTGTTCTTTTGCCAAATGTTTACCTCTCTATTTGTTTCTTACATTAATAAGGAGAAATGCTCGAAGGATTCGGATAGTTTAAAATATTTTTTTCATTTTTATGATTATTGATTATTGAAGTATTGGGGCGGTCGTAGTAACCGCCCCAATACTTCTGACCTAAAACAAAAAAGGGAGCTTGTAACTCTTGCTTCGCAAGTTACAGCTCCCCCTGACTTATCTTCTAGTACCTTCAAAATAGAGGTGGTTTCTAACTCTCTTAGGATTTGAAAAATAATAATCCTCGTTTATATTTGTAAGGTTTTCACGAATATCTGTTATCATATTTGTTAATAATTTTACGGTTTGTTGTTCTTTTGGAACAGGGATATCAACTAAAATTTTATCATGACGTATATCTACTATTGACCGTTTTATGGTCTTATTGAACTGCTGAATGATAGGATTCTTGGTTTTAATCAGACCATTCTTGCCTGTAAGGTAAGCTATGTCTGAGGGTTGGATTTGTTTTAAGAAGTTCCGTATTTGGAAAGTTTGGAAAATAGATTTCACATAGTTATCGATACTGTCATTAGCAAATCTATTTATCGTTTCAAAGATAATTAGACTGCTAAAAATGGTTATGCTTGTGCCAATAATACAGAGAGCAAACATGTTGATAATCATTAGAGCTTCAACTATCTCATGTAAAAATGGTGGGGCTGATTTTGTAATAAATGAGATGGTTAAAACTAAGCCAAGTGACGTCATTGCTATTTTAATCAGTAATACGTTTGTGTTAAACGTTGACCTATAAAAATTATTTTTCAATGTAAGATACCTTTCTTTGTATAGTACGTGGGGCAGAGTAGTGGGATGACCTCATAGGGGTGTTCGTTATCTATCACTTGAATCAATCCTGTCCCATGCCCAGTTGGAATAACAATCCCAGCAGGGTCAAGGTCTGGAAATAGAAACTGAGTAGTTTTCTTATTGATATTTCCGACCTGTATCAGTATGTTAGCCTGTTCCCTTACTGATACAGGAATTGTAGTGTGGTCAAAGCGCTGAGAAATAAGACAAAGGTGTACCCTTGTCGCTCTTCCTAAGAGAGCTATTTGGCTGATAAGGGAGAAAAATGATTCTTTAATAGTTTTATTTACTCCCTCAGAAAGGGCTAAAACCTCATCAATAACAATGGTTAAGTGCTTAAAATCATGATTTGGGTTATCAAATAGAATAGCTTGTCTTTTCTGAATAAGATTTAAGCAATTGCTTAGTGTTTCATTGATTTCAGAAACAAAGTCTGATTTGGAGCGGTTTTCTTTCGGATGAATAACGGGGATATTATTTGCTCTAGCCCAGCGACTAGGCGTGTCAAATTTAGGGTCAACAATAATAATATCTGAGTTATTTTTACTTTTTAGAAATTCGAGTAAATAAGTAGTTAAGTAACTTTTACCCCCACCACTTGAACCAGAGATACAGATAGAATTCACTTTATCAAGGTTGATGGAAAAGCCACGCATTATAGGAATTGTTTTTTCTTTAATTGTTTCAGCGAATTGGGTTAAATCAGAGATGACTAAACGCTCAGAGGTTCCACTTTTCCAAGGGAAGAATAAGCCTCTTTGTGTGTGAATATCATCTGTTTTCATGGCTACGAAATAGGTTGTATTTTGCTTTAAAAGTGTGAATCTTGGATAAAGAGAAGCGTTAGCGATTAAGAAAATCTTATTATAAAGCTCATCATCCAAAATATAAGAGCAAGGTAGGCGAGGAATAAAGATAAAACCATCATTTTTGATGGCAATATCAAAGCTATTAGTATAGCTTGTTTCCCCTTGCATAATAGCCCCTAGAGCCATGTTTAGACTTTGAAGTAAATAGTTTTTAATAGTTTCGTTTGCTTGATGCATCTGTTTTATTTAACCTCTTTGATTCCGTTGGCTTTAAAATAGACATTGTATTGAATTTCGCAGGCTTGTAGAGTGTCAAATTCAATGATAGACATGAAACTTGGTAGCTCTGGCTTTTCTTCAAATTTAACTTGGAAGGGGTCTAACCCTTCTTGTGAAAACCAAGCTTTATAAGCTTTAATCTCACTTGTTGGTCGTCCATTTTCAAATGCACGCTGTTCTTCTAACTCTGTACTTAGACTGTAAACAGGTTTAGATGGATTTACATAGTCGTTTGCAGTAGTTGTTGAGTATCCGCCGTTGCGGTATTTTGTTTTAATTGCCATTATGATGACCTTTCTGTATAATAAATATAGTTAAAAGCGACATGCTCGGTTAAAGTCGTGAGCTTGACTTTTGGTTGTTTCCTCCTCTCATTAATAAGGAGAAATGCTGGAAGGATTCGGATAGTTTTAAAATAATTTTTTCATTTTTTTCTTTTAGTAGCTCATCTCACTAGTAAGTAGAAGAAGCGAACCAATTCGAAGTAACATAAAAGAAATACGTTTGTAACAAAAATTTAACTTGACAAGTTTCGTAAAAATTGCTACTATTCATACTAGACGATAGGCTAGTATGATTTAATAAAACAAAGGCTGGGGATTTTCCAGCCTATTTTTGCTCCATTAAAAGAAATCAGTTAATTCTTGCTGAAGCCATTCAACTGTTTTTTCATATCTACGTTTGACGGTTTTATCTGACAATAAAACTTCTTTAGAGATTTGACGAAATGACTCCATTTCAATGGCACGTAGCTCAATAATACGTTGGTCGATTTCATCTAGTGTAGCTAATAGCTTATCAATAGCTTCTATTAGCTCAACTCTTGCTAGTATGTTTACAGCATCATCATAATCAACTAGTTCTATATCTGCGAGTGTTGACTTTTCACTAACTTGAAACTCAATGCTTCCCAGTTGATAGTATCTATCTTTTCTTAAGCTGTTTTCAAATGGTTGGTCAAGTAAGTGAAGTACTTCTTCCCAGTTTCCTTGTGCGACTGCTTGTTGAATCTTTTGTTCACGACGTTCAGAAACTCTGTTCATAGATACGTCCCTCCATTTTTGAATTTGAATAAAAAGTTATTCAAAAATAAATAGGGGTTCTGGGGCAGAGCCCCAAGAGTTGAAATTGCGTACGCAATTTCAACAAGAAAATTGAACAAAATTAAAAAACAAAGTATTCACTTTGCCTTTTAATGTGGAATCAGGGTGGTATAATAGTAAATAAGTATTAGTATGGTTGAGGAGTATTATGAACGCTAGAAAACAGAAAAAACAAGCTAAAGATTTTATTGAGCGTTGGAGAGGGAGAGGAAATGAGCGACAAGATAGTCAATCATTTTGGCTAGACCTATTAGGCTCTGTTTTTGGTATAGAGAATCCTAGTACCTATATCACTTTTGAAGATAAGGTCATGCTTGATCATACTAGCTTTATTGATGGGTATATCGAAAAGACTAAGGTTTTGATTGAGCAAAAGGGTGCTAATAAGGATTTGAATAAGGCTATTAAGCAGTCAGACGGTACTTTTTTAAGTCCATTTCAACAAGCTAAGCGATATTCAGCCAATCTCCCTTATTCGAAGCGTCCACGCTGGATTGTGACTTGTAACTTCAATGAGTTCTATATCTATGATATGGAGCAACCCAATGCAGAAGCTACAGTCATTAAATTAGAAGACCTTCCAGAAGAAAGTTACCGTCTAGAGTTTCTAATCGATAAAACCAATGAACACCTTGAGCGTGAAATGCAGATTTCCATGCAAGCAGGTGAAATAGTTGGAGAAATCTATGAGGCGCTTCTCAAACAGTACAAAGACCCTGAAAATCCAGAGAGCCTTCATGCGATTAACCAGTTGATTGTCCGCTTAGTATTCTGTTTTTATGCGGAAGATTCTGGGCTATTTGGTCATAAGCTAGCATTTCATGACTACCTAGCTCAGTTTCCACCTCAGTTTTTCAGAACAGCTTTAATTCAATTATTTGAAGTTCTTGATACCCCTATTTCTAAACGTGACCCTTATCTTGAAGAAAGCCTTTCAAGCTTCCCATATGTCAATGGTGGGATGTTCTCTGAAAAAGATATTGAAATTCCTAACTTCACGGAAGACCTTCGTCAGCTTATCCTAGAGCATGCCAGTTCTCAGTTTGACTGGTCAGATATTAGTCCAACTATCTTTGGGGCAGTTTTTGAAAGCACTTTGAACCCAGAAACACGTCACTCTGGTGGGATGCACTATACTTCTATAGAAAATATCCATAAAGTCATTGACCCGCTCTTTCTCGATGACTTAAAGGATGAGCTCAATGCTATTAAAGGCTTTAAGCAAAAGTCAGCGGTTGAGCAGAAGGCGAAACAGTTCCAAACTAAACTAGCCAGTCTAACCTTCTTTGACCCTGCTTGTGGGTCTGGTAATTTCTTGACAGAGACTTATATTTCTTTGCGTCGTTTGGAAAATGAAGCTATCAAACTCTATATGGGCGACAGTGTTCGTCTTGATGTTGAAGAGCTTGACTTAGTTAAAGTAAAACTTAATCAGTTCTATGGGATTGAAATCAATGACTTTGCCGTTTCAGTAGCTAAGACAGCCCTTTGGATTGCGGAAAGCCAAATGCTAGAAGCGACTAAAGAAATTGTTTATGCCGAGATTGACTTTCTCCCATTGAAATCCTATACCAATATTGTCAATGCGAATGCGCTCACAACTGATTGGGAAGAAGTAGTGGATAAGGACAAGCTCAGTTACATTATTGGAAATCCGCCGTTTTTGGGTGCTCGTGTCATGAGTAAAGCTCAGAAAGTAGACCTATTAAATGTGTTTGACGGATATAAAGGGGCAGGAAACCTTGATTTTGTTTCTGGGTGGTATTTCAAATCTGCTCAACTTATGCAAGGTACAGAAATTCAGACCGCTTTAGTATCAACTAACTCTATTACGCAAGGAGAACAGGCAAGTCTTCTTTGGAAAATTCTTATTCAAGATTTTTCGGTATCAATAAACTTTGCTTATAAAACCTTCAAATGGAACAGCGAGGCAAAAAATAAAGCAGCAGTTCATTGTGTCATCATTGGATTTGGTAAAGACATAGCAAATAAAAAGATTTTTGAAACTACAGAGAAAGTCAAGAACGTTAGTCATATTAATGGTTATCTAGCTGAAGCTAGTGATATTTTTATCGAAAATCGAACTAAGCCAATTTGTAGTGTACCTCATATGATTTTTGGTTCTATGCCAAATGATGGGGGTGCTTTAAGTAATTTCTCAACTGAAGAAAAAAAAGAGATTTGCAAATCTTATCCTCAAGCAGAACAGTTCTTCAAAAAACTTGTTGGGGCAAGTGAATTTATCAATAATAAAGACCGATGGACGTTATGGCTATATGATGTAAACCCTGCTGAATGGAGAAAAATAAAACCTATTTATGAAGCAGTTGATCAAGTACGTAAAAATAGAGAAGCGTCTAACCGAGCTTCTACTAAAAAGTTAGCAGAAGTACCATATCTTTTTGGAGAAATTCGACAACCTATTGGAGATTACATGATTATTCCTAGGGTATCATCAGAAAATCGACGGTATATCCCTCTTGGCTTTACTAGTCCTGATGTTATTGCTAGTGATGCTGTCCAAATTATCCCCAACGCCTCTCTATATCATTTCGGTATCCTAACTTCAAACGTTCACATGGCGTGGATGCGGACGGTAGCAGGGCGACTTAAATCTGATTACCGTTATTCTGCCAAGATTGTTTACAACAACTTTCCTTGGCCTGAGGTAACAAATGAGCAGGAGGAGAAGATTTCTCAAACAGCTCAAGCTATCCTTGACGCTCGTGCTTTGTACCCAGATTCTAGTCTTGCTGATTTATATGATGAGTTAACCATGCCACCAGAACTCCGTAAGGCTCATCAAGCTAACGATAAAGCTGTCATGCAAGCTTACGGAATGACTAAAGAAGTTGACGGCAAGAAAACATGGCTAACCGAAAGTGAGACTGTAGCTAGGTTATTTGAGATGTATGAAGCTCTAGCTAAATAATAGGCATAATTTGGAGGAATATAATGTTTTCATATCAAACATTTTTAGATGAAAAAGGTGGGGTCTTGTCATTTGAACAATGTCAGGAATATCATCAAAAGATATTAGATGGCATGAAAAAGGGAGATGCTGAGTTCGAACAGTACTGGGTAGACTTTGTAAAGAATGCTATTGAATATACGCAAATTCGCTCCAAGTGGTATCTGATTAGCCGTGAAGAGCGACAAGCTACTGATGGCAGTCGTACTAATAAGCATAATCAAGTGATAATGGCTTTGAAATTGGTTGTACGCTATCTAGCAAGTGAAGGAGTGGATAGCTCTTGGTTTGACGAAATAGAGTCAGACCGTAAGAAAATTGGAGATTTCGCCAATTATATTACTTATATTTATGCCGTTAATGGTCGTTAAGCAAGTTTTTATGACTTGCTTTTTTTGTTTTGGTAGTGACGGAAGTAACAAAAAAAGCCTGACAATGCTGTCAGGCTCAGGGTTATCCGAATATATCTTATTTCAAAAAAGGTAGTGAAAAAGGTAGTGATTCGGTTGATTTGTATTGCGATGTAGTGAAATTTGAAAAATCAATAATCGCATAAAATCAAGGTTTTCAACGTCTATTGACGTGTATTGAATCCCTATTTCACCTCAGTAAAGATTACATGTTTACGCAATTTTGGTGAGTATTTTTTTAATTGAAGACGGTCTGGAGTGTTACGTTTGTTTTTTGAAGTAAGGTACAAGCGTTCACCAGATTCTTTGTGTTCAAGTGTAATATTTACGCGCATGGTATCTCCCTTCTATTATTTAGCTGATGCAGCTTTAGCGATTTTACGTCCTTTGTAGTATCCTTTAAGTGATACACGGTGTGAACGTGAGTAATCTCCAGTTGTTTCGTCAAATTGTACTGATGGAGCAGTCAATTTGTAGTGTGTACGACGTTTGTTTTTCTTCGCTTTTGAAGTGTGACGTGCAGGTACTGCCATTTCTTTATTTCCTCCGAATTAATAGTTATGTTCTTGATTTTAAATCAACTATAACAGAATAACATATCTTTATTGTAAAGTAAAGTTACTTGACAAAAACTTTTTATCAATATATATAGTTAAAAGTTATATAGAATGATAGTAAATACATATTTCACAGCTATAACGGAAAGTTCTAGAATAGGCTTATTGTAACATTAAGTGAAAGAATAAAAAGGAGTAAATAACTATGAGTAAAGTACATTATCATTTTGATCATGTTGGTTCTTACCTTCGTCCACAAGCTCTAAAAGAAGCACGTGAAAAATTTGCCAATGGTGAGATTTCGCAAGAAGAATTACTGAAAGTACAAGATGAATTGGTTAAGGAATTGGTTCACCATGAGGTAGAAAATGGTCTTCAAGTCGTTTCTGATGGTGAATTTGGTCGTTCTTGGTGGCACCTTGATTTCCTATAGAACCTAACTGGTTTTGAAGCTTACCAACAAGAAGATTCATATAAATTCCATAGTGCTAAGACACGTACAACCAACGTCCGTATCAACGGTAAAATTGCCGAAAATCCCAACCATCCTTTCTATCGCGACTTTGAATATCTTAAATCAGTGACTCCTGAAGGAATCACTCCAAAAGTAACTATTCCAAGTCCATCACTCATCATTAAACGTGACCACCGTAGTGATCTTTATGCAGATTACTATGATTCATGGACTGATTTTCTTGATGCTTTGACTGATTTTCTTGATGCTTTGGCTAAAGCTTACCATGATACCATCCAACATTTCTACGATTTGGGTGCACGTTATGTGCGATTGGATGATACAACTTGGGGGTATTTGATTCAACAGTTTGAGAATGAAAAAAATAATCCTGAGAAAACAGCTGAGTTGGCAAAAATTGCTGAGGGTGATGTATACACTATTAATAAAGCTTTGGAAGGTCTTCCAGAAGATTTGACTTTGGCTACTCATATTTGTCGTGGGAACTTTAAATAAACTTATCTTTTTGAAGGTGGCTATGATTCAGTAGCTAAATATCTTGGTCAATTGAACTATGATATTTTCTTCTTGGAATATGATGATGCGCGTTCGGGTAGCTTCGCACCACTTCCAACGATTTGGAATAACCGTGATCATGTTGAATTGGTACTTGGTGTGATTACTTCTAAGGATCCAGTTTTGGAAGATGTAGATGCTGTCATTGCTCGTATCCATGAAGTGGCTGAACTTGTACCACTTAAGAATCTTGGAATCTCAACTCAATGTGGTTTTGCCCCAATTGAAGAAGGTAATATCTTGACTGAGCAAGACGAGTGGAATAAATTGCAATTGATTAAAACTATTACTGATAAGGTTTGGTCATAATAGAAAGAGTGTATAGGATGGGGTAAGCCTGTCCTATTTTTAATAGCAAGAAAAAGTTTCGTGGAAGATAAAGAGACAAAACAAAGAATTCTACAGTTTTTTGGGAAAAGGAGAGCTTCTAATAATTTCACTACTTGTTTGTTGATGAGTAAGCTTGACCATTATATATACCCAGAGGTCTATTTCTTTCTTACGTTGAAAAAAACCTGCACCATTTCCCAAAAGCTATGTAAATTATGATAGAATAGAGTGATTATATCTGTAATAACGGAAAAGGAGGGCAGGTCTATTTGAGGCCTGTATCATCATTATGAAACTTCAAAAACCTAAGGGAACGCAGGATATTTTACCTGGGGATAGTGCCAAATGGCAGTACGTGGAGAATGTTGCACGTGAAACATTTAAAAAATACAATTATGGTGAAATTCGTACGCCTATGTTTGAACATTACGAGGTCATTTCACGTTCAGTAGGTGATACAACTGATATCGTTACTAAGGAAATGTATGATTTTCATGATAAGGGAGACCGTCATATTACACTCCGCCCAGAAGGAACAGCACCGGTTGTACGCTCTTATGTAGAAAACAAACTCTTTGCGCCAGAGGTCCAAAAACCTGTTAAAGTTTATTATATTGGATCAATGTTCCGTTATGAACGTCCTCAAGCAGGACGCTTGCGCGAGTTCCACCAACTAGGTGTAGAGTGCTTTGGCTCAAAAAATCCAGCAACAGATGTTGAAACAATTGCCATGGCCTACCAACTCTTTAATACGCTTGGCATTAAGGATGTTACTCTTCATTTGAATAGTCTTGGAAATACTGACAGTCGTCTGGCTTATCGTCAGGCCTTGATTGACTATTTGACACCAATGCGCGAGAGTTTGTCAAAAGATAGCCAACGCCGTTTGGAAGAAAATCCTTTGCGAGTACTTGATTCAAAAGAAAAAGAAGATAAGGTTGCAGTTGAAAATGCTCCATCTATCCTTGATTATTTAGATGAAGAAAGTCAAACTCACTTTGATGAAGTGCGTGCCATGCTCGATAGTCTTAACATTCCATATGTGATTGATACTAATATGGTACGTGGTCTGGATTACTATAACCACACGATTTTTGAATTTATTACCACTATTGACAAGTCTGAGTTAACAATCTGTGCGGGTGGTCGTTATGATAGTTTGGTTGAATATTTCGGTGGTCCAGAAACAGCTGGATTTGGTTTTGGACTTGGTTTAGAACGCTTGCTTTTGGTTCTTGATAAGCAAGGCATTAAACTTCCGGTAGAAGAAAGTCTTGATGTCTACATTGCAGTACTTGGTTCGGGCGCTAATGGCAAAGCTCTTGAGTTAGTTCAATCCATCCGCTACCAAGGATTTAAAGCTGAACGTGATTACCTTGGACGTAAGATTAAGGCACAGTTTAAGTCAGCAGATACCTTCAAAGCCAAGACTGTTATCACATTAGGTGAGAGTGAAGTGGAGTCAGGTGTGGTTAAGGTCAAAAATAATGCTACTCGTGAGGAAGTTACTGTAAGTTTTGAAGAGCTAACTACAAACTTCGCAACAGTCCTCAAACAGTTAGAAAAGTAGGGGGTATATGGTTAGTATAGTTGATATGCTCAAACGGAGTGAAAAATTCAGTTTGGCTTTTGATCGTAGTATGCCCATTCGTTTCCAACAACAGTTTTGGCAGTTGATTGCATTTCTCGATAAACATGAGATTACGTGGTTTAATGATGAACCTGCGAGTGATCATGCTATGTGTCAACAATTGCTTGGTCAAGTTTGGCGCCAAGATTGTCAAGATGTAGTTTTGAATTTTGAAACCCAGGAACGCTATTTGGGCTGGCAAGTAGATGAGGAAACTGATGAACTTAGTGTTATCATTGAAGATGTTTATGGTTTCCGTTGGAATAGTTTGCTTGATTTAGAAACAGCTGACTACCGTTTTGAAGATTTTGAAGAATTTGCTGAAGATTATGTGGATACTAGTGAATTGTTTAAACAATTTGGTAAATAGTTTTATAAAAAAGAAAGTCTATTAAAATTCGATCCTGAAATGGGTGGGGTTTTGATGGGCTTTTTGCTATAATAGTTAAGACTAAAAAATTAACGAAAGAAGTGTATTTATGGAACGTTCTATGTATGCCGGTCGTGTTCGTAGTGAACATATCGGAACTACTATTACTTTGAAAGGTTGGGTATCTCGTCGTCGTAACCTCGGAGGTTTAATTTTTATCGATCTTCGTGACCGTGAAGGTTTGATGCAGTTGGTTGTTAACCCTGAAAATACTGATGCAGCTGTTGTTGAAACAGCTGAGAGCTTGCGTAGCGAATTTGTTATTGAAGTAACAGGAACAGTTGAAGCGCGTGAACAAGCTAATGATAACTTGCCTACAGGTGCTGTCGAGCTTAAAGTTGAAGATCTTAAAGTCCTTAATACTGCCAAAACAACACCGTTTGAAATCAAAGATGGTGTTGAGGCTAGTGATGATACACGTATGCGTTACCGTTACTTGGATCTTCGTCGTCCAGAGATGTTGGAAAACTTTAAGCTTCGTGCCAAGGTAACTCATACCATTCGTAATTATCTTGATGACTTGGAATTTATCGATGTTGAAACACCAATGTTGACAAAATCTACACCAGAAGGTGCACGTGATTACTTGGTTCCAAGCCGTGTTAGCCAAGGCCACTTTTACGCTCTTCCACAAAGTCCTCAGATTACTAAACAATTATTGATGAATGCTGGTTTTGACCGTTATTATCAAATTGTAAAGTGTTTCCGTGACGAAGATTTGCGTGGTGATCGTCAACCTGAGTTTACACAAGTTGACTTGGAGACTTCTTTCCTTAATGAGCAAGAAATCCAAGATATTACAGAAGGATTGATTGCTAAGGTTATGAAAGAAACTAAAGGGGTTGAGGTGACACTACCATTCCCACGCATGTCTTATGATGATGCTATGAATAACTATGGATCTGACAAGCCAGATACACGCTTTGACATGCTTTTACAAGACTTGACAGAACTTGTCAAGGATGTAGACTTCAAAGTATTTGCTGAGGCACCAGCTGTTAAGGCGATTGTTGTTAAAGGAAATGCAGATAAGTATTCACGTAAAAGCATTGACAAGTTGACAGACTTTGCCAAACAATTTGGTGCTAAAGGTCTTGCTTGGGTTAAGATGACTGATGGAGTTCTAGCAGGTCCAGTTGCTAAATTCTTGACAAGTATTGAAGAAAAGTTGACAGATGCTTTACAGATTGAAGAAAATGATTTGGTTCTTTTTGTAGCAGACACACTTGAAATCGCTAATAACACACTTGGTGCTTTGCGTAATCAAATTGCTAAAGAACTTGACATGATTGACAACACTAAATTTAACTTTCTTTGGGTTGTCGATTGGCCAATGTTTGAGTGGTCTGAAGAAGAGGGCCGTTATATGTCCGCCCACCACCCATTCACTTTACCAACAGAAGATTCTGCAGCAGAACTCGAAGGAGATCTTTCTAAGGTACGTGCTGTAGCCTATGATATTGTCTTGAATGGTTATGAGCTTGGTGGTGGTAGTCTACGTATCAATCAGAAAGACTTACAAGAACGTATGTTGAAAGCCCTTGGTTTCTCTGAAGAATCTGCCTATGAGCAATTTGGTTTCCTTCTCGAAGCTATGGACTATGGATTCCCACCACATGGTGGCTTGGCTCTCGGGCTTGACCGTTTTGTTATGCTTCTTGCAGGTAAAGATAATATTCGTGAAGTGATTGCCTTCCCTAAAAATAATAAGGCATCCGATCCTATGACTCAGGCTCCAAGTCTTGTGGCTGATAAACAGTTGGAAGAACTTGCCCTTCATGTAGAATTAGAAAATGAATAAAGCACCTCTTCATAAACATGTTAAGTATATAGAGAAAAAATCTGCAAAGAAAATGGGCGTTTTACAAGCGGCACGTAGTATCTCTCGTGAAAAATATACTGAAAAATTTTCAGCGTCAGTACTCTATGGGCTCTTGTCATCAATTGCTGTGAATTTCTTCTTTCAACCTGGGCATGTCTACTCCAGTGGATCTACAGGGTTGGCGCAGATGTTATCAGCATTGAGTCTCAGGACTCTGGGCTTTGAGATTCCAGTATCATTGACTTTCTATGCGATTAATATTCCACTCTTGATTTTAGCTTGGTATAAGATTGGCCACAAATTTACCATCTTCACCTTCATTACGGTAACAATGAGTTCCCTTTTTATTCAGGTGATGCCTCATGTGACCTTAACGGAGGACCCATTGATAAATGCTATTTTTGGTGGTCTGGTCATGGGAGCAGGGATTGGTTTCGGTTTAAAATCACGTATTTCTAGCGGAGGAACAGATATCGTCAGTCTCACTATTCGTAAGAAAACGGGTCGTGATGTTGGGAATATCTCCTTGATTGTCAACGGGATTATCATGATTTTTGCAGGTATTCTTTTTGGCTGGAAATACGCTCTCTATTCTATGGTTACAATTTTTATTTCTAGTCGAGTAACGGATGCAATTTTCACTAAACAGAAGAAAATGCAAGCCATGATTGTCACAAGTAATCCTGATCCAGTTATAAGGATGATCCATAAGAAACTTCACCGTGGTGTAACGATGATTAACGATGCGGAAGGAACTTATAATCACGAAAAGAAAGCAGTATTGCTAGCTATTATTACCCGTGAAGAGTATACGGACTTCAAGTATTATATGAGAAAAGCAGACCCTAAAGCTTTTGTTTCAATCGCAGAAAATGTACATATTCTAGGTCGTTTTGTTGATTTAGATGATTAATAAAGAAGGGAGTTGACGACTGTTTGCTTCCTTTTTTACTAGAGAGAATTCTTGACGAAATGCCAGCATGGCTTTACAATAACAATATGATTAAATTTTTAATTCCAACTGCAAAAGAAATGAAGCCCAGTAAGGAAGTCCCCTCCCAAAAACTATCTGAAAAGAGTGAAGCTATTCTAACAGAAATGGCTAAGTTATCCACAGACGATTTGTCCATAGCTTATAAAATAAAGCCTGAGCAGGCTGAGAAAGAAAAGCAGCGTTGGGATGCAATTTTAGCAGGTGAAGCGAAGAATTACCCAGCTGTCGAGCTTTTTAACGGACTGATGTATCGTTACATTAAACGCAAGGACTTATCCACATGTGAAAAAGATTTCCTCAGTCACCAAGTATTTATCACATCTTCTTTTTATGGGATTATTCCCGCTTTCTATCCGATTCAAGAACATCGTCATGACTTTCATACAAAGGTTAAGGTTAATGGTCAGTCCTTAAAAAATTATTGGCGTGCTGAATATGACCAATTCCTAGAAGATAGTCAAGTTCCAGTTGTTTCCTTGCTTTCAAGTGAATTTGAAGATGTCTTTAGTCCAAGTCTTCGTAAGCAGTTATTCACAGTTAGTTTTATGGAAGACCGTAATGGTATTCTTAAGACACATTCAACGATTTCTAAAAAGGCTAGAGGAGCTTTTTTGACAGCTGTAATGGAGGAAAGTTGTCAAACCATAGATGCCTTACGAGACTTATCCTTTGATGACTTTTACTATCGTAAGGATTTATCTTCTGATAGTGAATTGTTTTTTGTAAGAAAAGTTAAAAAAGCCTGAGTTACAAACTCAGACTTTTTCTTATATCATGTCTTTACGATCGACTTGCTCATAGTTTTTTTGACCGTCATTCAACTTGTCCCAGATAACAACCTTTCCTTGATCAAGAGATTTTTTGACATCAATAATACGTTGATTAGATGATCCTCGAAACTGGAGCATAAGGTTCTTTTTAGTAATATCAAAACGTCCATCTACGAGAATGTCAACGAGATGAAGAAGTTCTATCTTATCAGGAGTTTCAAGCATTAGCTCTTCCCAAGTATAACCAGTCCAAGACCAAATGTCTTTTTCGGGTAGTTCCTTACGGATACGCTTGACTAAGGGAGTTAGAATACCAGTATTTAGAAAAGGTTCTCCACCCAGTAGTGTGAGACCTTGCACATAGGGTTGTGCTAAATCTTGTATGATTTGTTCCTCTAGTTCTTTGGTATAGGGAATCCCTGCCTTGAAGGACCAGGTAGCAGCGTTATAGCATCCCTCACAGTGAAACATGCAACCAGAGACATAAAGTGAGTTACGGACCCCTTCACCATCAACAAAATTAAAGGCCTTATAGTCAATAATGCGTCCTTGGCTAAGCTCTTCGGACTTCCATTCTTGTGGTTTTGGTGTATTCCATGTCATGATTTTACTCCAAATCTATCCAATAGCGCTCAGTTTCGTTACAAATGTCCTCTAGTTGACCACCGTTGGCTAATATAACAGCTCGGCTGGCTGGATTTTCTGTGCTACAAGTGACCAGAGCACGCTGAATATTCTTCTCCTTGGCTACTTGCAGGCCTTGACGGAGAGATTCTTTTGCATACCCCTTGCCACGTTCAGATGGACGGATGGAGTAGCCAATATGACCACCTTTTTCTAGTAAGCGCCCATTTAAACGAAGACGAAGATGTAGAAAACCAAGAGCATGACCTGATTCGTTGAAACTGACCAGCTGTATAGCAGGAACCCAGTTTTCAGGGATATTAAGTCCTGCTTCTGACTGAAGATTTTCTTCTAGCCATTCTTCATAAATAAAATTGTCCGCGTTCCAAAATCCACCATCATGGACAGATTTCTCCCTTTCAAATTCACCCATCATGTCTAAGATAGCTTCTTTATCTGCTTGACTTGGTCGGCGTAAAATCATCTTATTTCTTCTTTCCAGCTTTTTTTAAAAGGGCTTGGACACGTGCTTTTTTGTCATTTTTGACGGTTGCATTTTTTTCGTGGTAACGTTCCACCTGTTGCATACCTTTATAATCTAATTGATATTTACCCATTGTATCCCTTTCTAAAAACTAAATAAGCAAAGCAGTTGGAGGGAATTGGAGGGTATTATCCAGCTGCTTCTAGTTTATTATAATGCATTATAGGTCTTATTAGAGATGTTTGCCACCATATTTGATAGTTGAACCATTCATATGTTTGACTCGGGCTGAGATTTCTTTGTGGCGTCCTTTAACCATAGGGCGGGCCTGTGGATTCCCTAAATAACCGCAAGTACGTTTGACGACATCAACTGTTTTAGGATCTGTGTTACCACAATTAGGGCACATGAACCCACGTTCTGTTGGAGTGAAATCCCCTTCAAAGTCACACTTGTAGCATTTATCAATTGGAGTATTAGTGCCAAGATAGCCGACACGGTCATAGGCAAAATCCCAAACAGCTTCAAGTGCCTTAGGATTTTGTTGTAGGACTGGATATTCACAATAATGGATGAATCCACCAGTTGCACCAGCCTCTGGGTAATCTTTCTCAAATTCCAACTTTTCAAATGGTGTTGGATTTTTACGGACATCGTAGTGGAAGGAGTTGGTGTAATATTCTTTATCTGTGATATCAGTTACGACACCGAATTTTTCAGTATCCAATCGACAGAAGCGATCTGTTAAACTTTCTGATGGTGTTGAATAAACAGAGAAATGATAGTCATATTCGTCAGACCAACTTTCACAAGCATTTTTCATCGCTTTAACGATATTTAAAGTAAATGTCTTGGCTTCTAGATTAGTTTCCCAATCGCTACCATAAAAAACAGATGCTACTTCATAAAGTCCAATGTAACCAAGTGATACGGTTGCACGACGATGTTTGAAGAGTTGGTCGACGCTGTCGCATTTACGCAGACGCTGACCAAAAGCGCCATACTGATAAAGAATAGGTGCATTGGCAGGTGTAGCTTCTTTTACCCGCTCAACTCGGTAAACGAGAGCATCTTTGGCAATTCCCATTCTTTCTTCAAAAATTTCCCAAAATTTATCTTGGTCTCCTTTAGACTCTAGCGCAATTCTAGGGAGATTAAGGGTGACTACGCCAAGATTCATTCGTCCAGAATTAACTTCAACGCCATTTTCATCTTTCCAACCCTGAAGGAAGGAACGACATCCCATAGGGGCTTTGAAGGAGCCTGTCAATTCAATGATTTTGTCATATGATAGGACATCTGGATACATACGCTTAGTTGCACATTCAAGTGCTAGCTGTTTAATGTCGTAGTTAGGTGAGTTAGGTTCCAAGTTAAGTCCGCGTTTTAGGGTGAAGATGAGTTTTGGGAAAATGGCTGTGCGGTGCTCTGATCCAAGGCCTAAAATACGAACTTGGAGGATAGCTTTTTGGATTTCACGTTCAAACCAGTTTGTTCCCAAACCAAAACCGAGAGAGGTAAATGGTGTTTGACCATTTGAGGTGAAAAGCGTATTTATCTCATATTCAAGAGATTGCATAGCATCATAGATATCTTTACGCGTTTTAGCACGAGCATAGTCTTCCTGTTTTTCCTCAGTCACCCATTCTTTAGCATCTGCTAAATGTTTCTTGTAGTTGAGTTCTGCATAAGGCGCCAAGAATTCATCGATGCGATCTGCTGTACAGCCACCATACTGACTAGAGGCAACATTTGCGATGATTTGTGAAATTTGTGCTGTTGCAGTTTGAATGGATTTGGGACTTTCTACTTCAGCGTTACCGATTTTAAAACCATTTGCCAACATGCCTTTGAAGTCAATCAAACAACAGTTTGTCATAGGCGTGTAAGGGCTATAGTCTAAATCGTGGAAATGGATATCTCCCTTTTGATGAGCATTTGCTACATGTGGAGGAAGCATCTTAAGTCCAACGGATTTTCCAACAATACCTGCGGTTAAATCACGTTGTGTATTGTATAAATCACTATCCTTATTGGCATTCTCATGAACAACAGCCTGATCTTTATTAACAAGTTTGTTAATGGTGAAATTGATATCAGTAGCCTGAGAACGCTCAAAATCACGTTTGGTACGGTAGTTAATGTATTCTTGAGCGATAGCGTATTCGTTAGCTTCGAGTAACTCATGCTCTACGATACTTTGAATTTCGTATATTTTGATATTGTGAGAGAAGCGATCATTGATTTCGGCCACAACACGGTTGGCAATTCCCTCCAATTTAGTCTCAATTAATGGTGTGATAGGTGTAATAGTTTCGCTTGCTTTGAGAATAGCTTCATATATTTTACTTGAATCAAAAGTAACCATACGCCCATCGCGTTTGATAACTTTGATATCGGGGTTGACTGTAACTTTTTCTTTTTCTAATATAATCATCTAAAAATCACCTCGCTGCTAATTATAGCACTAATTATAGCACTAGGCAAAAAAAAATCAATATATTGTGGTGTATTTTTATCTCAACCACTATATATTGATTTTCGACCTATTTTAGGACATAGATAGTATATCGTTCAACGCCTTTTACAGGTGCTTTTTTATAGTTTTTTGAAAGTGTCGATTTAAACTCAGAAGGCAATTGCGTATCTTGTTGGACAACAAGATATTGTGCAGAATCTTGAACAAGAGTGTCTAAAAGAGCCTTTTGATGACTTGATTTAGCTGTGTTAAGATCAGGAAGAACAAATGGTGAAGCTGATTTACGATTACTTTTCAAATAAATTTTTGCCGATGAATCATAAACGTAAATAGTTTCATCTTTCTTGGTATTTTTAGCGAGGTAATTTGCGACACTGCTACGTTCAGCATTATTTCCTAAATCAAATAGGAACATGATGATTGGTATAGCAAAGGCAAATGCAAAAACGACTATAGGTAAGAAATAATTACGGCTAAGGAAGATACCAAAAACTTTTAGCGTGCGGATTTGGTTATCATTACGACGTTGGTGAGAGGTTCGCTCCGCTCTCTTTTTAATAGCATCATCCAGAGAAAGTGCAGTCAAGACTAAACCATATGGGACGATGGTAAGAATGCTGTAAAGTCCAAAACTTTGAGAGAATAGACTGTAAACTAGTGTAAAGATAAAGCTAAGGATTAATACCCATTTAATGATTTTATCTTTAGCATCACCAAGGAGATGGTTACCTATAGTAACTACACCAATAAGGAGTCCAGAACCTATAACAGCAAAACTTTGGTAAGCCAATGTCAGTAGGAAGTTATTTTTTTCTACAGCGAGTTGTGTAAAGTTGTAAACTAGAACTTGATTAATATAGTCCGAAGTGATTTGCAAGTTTAGGATGAAATAAAGGCATAGGTACAGTACTAAAATATTACCAAAAATAATACAAAGGACTTGATAAAAACCACGAGCAAAGTGCTTGTTGACAAGATTGTAAACGAATATTGTCACAAGTGACAATACCCAGAAAATAAGAGTTCGAGCTTCAAAGAGTGCTCCAGTAGCACCAGCAAAACCGTAAAGAATAAAGGCTTCATCACGACTGTGACCAGCAAAGTACCGGGTTAAGAAGAAAATAGCACCGAGGACAAAAGGCATGGCAAATTGGATAGGATAGAGTCCACCAAAACCAAGTGTTCCATTAATTAAAAAGAAAATAATACTAATTAGAGTTGCAATTTCCTTCTTATTTGTCATATGCATGACAACCTTGTAAAGGTAGCTGCCAGAAAGATAGTAGGTTAGAAACTGTATTGGAATTAACCAAAGAGTAGACCCCAGACGAAAAGCCAGAGAAATTAGGAAATAATAGAAGAACCCACCTGTCGCAAAAAAGTCAGAATAGGGTAAACTACCGTTGGCAAACATTTTTGCAATGTAAAGGTTTTGGGATTGTATATTATTGGAAAAGTCTGTAAAGCAAGGGACTGATATACTACATGCACTCAAAATCAGACTGAGGATAAGGATATGTGTTTTATGCTTACAAGGAAGTGAAATCTTAGTTTTTTTCTCTATCTGATAAGAAGTTGATTCTTTTGTACGCCCTTGAATTGTTACTTCACCCTTTTCAGATTGCTTATCATGTGTATGAGATTGATGGGGGCTTCGATGATAACCTTGATAGCTACCTGATCCTAGGATATTGTCTTTGTTATATGGACTCAAATTAAACTCCTTTGCTGTCATTTTGAAAGTTACAAATAAGGGAAAAATCCAAAATTTCTTATTTAAAGTATATCAGATAATACCATTTAGTCAATTTCTCTCTTATTTCTTACATTTAAGAAAAAACCGTCTAAAAAAGAGACTGAAATAAACTATTTCAGTCTCTTTTTTAGAAGTAAATGATTAGGCTTAGTTACGCCCAATATTATTTTTTAGTTTTCATCGATAAAGCTATTGAAAACTTCTTCGATCATATCCCATTCAGCATCTGAATCTTCAGGAATTGGTTGAAGGTCGCCTTCAGTGCCATCCTCATTTTCAGTGAATGAGTATGCCTGGATTTCGATTTCTCCATCTGCATCTTCTTCAGCACCAGCTGGAACCAAAAGAACGTAGTTCTTACCGAATTCTTCACGTCCATCAATCGTTAATAAGATTTCAAAAAGTGTTTCATTCCCTTGTTCGTCTACTAAAGTGATGACTTCATGGTCATGGTTGTGATCGTGATTGTGTGACATATTGTTCTCCTTTTTGAAGAGAGTACTCAATAGTGAGGTGAATCTAGAAGTTCTGACTGGTAGTTCACTAGATTGTCGCTCGACTAATCGGTCTCTATTTACAGTTTATTAAAACATTCGATCGAGGTAGTTTTGCAGAATAAGTTGAGCAGCCAATTTATCAATAACTTTTTTACGCTTATCACGGCTGACATCTGCTTGTTCAACTAACATACGTTCTGCCTGAACAGTTGTCAATCGCTCGTCTTGATAATCTACAGGAAGGTTAAAGATTTCCTTAATTTTATCACCATAAGCTTTGCTAGCCTCAACACGTGGTCCTTCAGTGTTATTCATATTTTTAGGGAGACCAACGACAAATTTATCTACCTGATATTCTTTAACGAGTTCACCTAGACGGTCGAAGCCAAACTCTTTAGCTTCCTCGTTAATTTTGATAATTTCAACGCCTTGGGCCGTAAAACCAAGTGGGTCACTAATAGCAACACCCACTGTTTTTGAGCCAACATCAAGTCCCATTACTCGCATTAGAGGTCAGTTCCATTTCCTTTAAGATAATAGCGAACGAGTTCTTCAACGATTTCATCACGTTCGTATTTGCGAATTTGGTTACGGGCATCATTGTAACGCGGAACATAAGCAGGGTCACCGCTCAGAACATAACCAACGATTTGGTTGATAGGATTATAACCTTTCTCAGCCAACGAACGGTAGACATTTGTCAAAGTATTACTGATTTCATCTTTATCACCGTCGTTTAGGTTGAAACGAACAGTTTCATCTGTAAATCCCATACTGACACCTTCTTTCTATAAGGATTATCTATTAGTTCCTTATTATAACATAAGTATACCCAAAAGTGAAAGACGATGAACATTAAAAGAGATGACTGATGTCATCTCTCTTAATGTCTAATAAGATTAAACGCGTTCAACTTTACCAGATTTAAGTGCACGAGCTGAAGCCCAAACTTTTTTAGGTTTACCGTCGATAAGAACAGTAACTTTTTGAAGGTTAGGCTTAACGACACGTTTAGTTTTGTTCATAGCGTGTGAACGGTTGTTTCCAGAAACAGTTTTACGTCCTGTAAAGTAACATACTTTAGCCATTTCGTGTTTTCCTCCTAGGTAGAATTTATTACGGATGTGCTAGCACCACATACCAAAATATTCTATCATAAGAATTTAGGTTTGACAAGAACTATTTATAATTTCTTTTTACAGAAAAATAGTATATTCTTATTATAAGAAGAATAAATAGTTAAAAAAAGGAGAGAAGATGCCAGATAATCTTGCCTTACGCATGCGTCCACGTTCAATTTCAGAGGTGATTGGTCAGAAACATTTAGTTGGTGAAGGTAAAATTATTCGCCGTATGGTAGAGGCGAATATGCTGTCGTCAATGATTCTCTACGGACCTCCAGGAATCGGGAAAACCTCGATAGCCAGTGCTATTGCAGGAACAACAAAATTTGCTTTTAGAACTTTTAATGCCACTGTCGATAGCAAAAAACGTCTACAGGAAATTGCAGAAGAGGCTAAATTTTCAGGTGGTTTAGTTCTACTTCTAGATGAGATCCATCGTTTGGATAAAGCGAAACAAGATTTTTTGTTACCATTATTAGAGAACGGAAATATTATCATGATTGGTGCCACAACCGAGAATCCGTTTTTTTCTGTAACACCAGCCATCCGTAGCCGTGTACAAATATTTGAGTTGGAACCACTCTCTAATGAAGATATCAAGGAAGCTATTTTGAATGTTCTAGGGGACAAGGAGCGTGGCTTCGCCTTTGAGGTTCACTTAGATGATGATGCTCTAGATTTTATTGCGACAGCTACTAATGGTGATTTACGATCGGCATATAATTCTTTGGATCTGGCTGTCATGTCGACACCAGCTTCAGGAAATGGTCAGCATCATATTACCCTAGACATAGTGGAAAATAGCTTACAACGCAGTTATATTACTATGGATAAAGACGGTGATGGGCACTATGATGTCCTTTCTGCCTTGCAAAAATCTATTCGAGGATCTGATGTTAATGCCAGTCTTCACTATGCGGCACGTTTGGTTGAGGCAGGGGATTTGCCTAGTCTAGCACGTCGCTTGACTGTGATTGCCTATGAGGATATTGGTTTAGCTAATCCAGATGCACAAGTTCACACGGTCACAGCCTTGGAAGCTGCACAGAAAATAGGTTTTCCGGAGGCACGTATTTTGATTGCCAACGTAGTTATTGACTTAGCATTATCACCTAAGTCGAATTCGGCTTATAAGGCAATGGATGCTGCCCTGGCGGATCTTAGAAAGTCTGGGAATTTACCTATTCCGCGTCATCTGAGAGATGGACACTATGCTGGAAGTAAGGCACTGGGTAATGCACAAGATTATAAGTATCCACATGCCTATCCTGAAAAGTGGGTTAAGCAACAATACCTTCCAGATAAATTAAGAGGAGTCAATTATTTCCAACCTAATGAAACTGGGAAATACGAAAGAGCTCTTGGAGCTAATAAAGAACGAATCGATAAGTTATCTAGATAATACGAGAAGAATCAACGAAAACGATTGCAAAAAAAATGATTTTTCCTCTTGCAATAATTTTCAAAAGTGGTATTATAAAAACATAGAAATTGCTGTGGTATACGAATCCACATATAAGTGTTGACCGACTAATTTTTGTATTATCGGGAGACAGAGGTCTATTAACAGTGTGCAGGCTGGCTCACCCAGAAGCAACTGAAGTTAGTAGCGAGTCGCCCACCTGCTTTTTTACGTCGCGGGTTCAATACAAACTGTGGATCATCGGTACCAATACAGCATCCAGCCTCCTTAGCTCAGTTGGTAGAGCAGTGGACTCTTAATCCATGGGTCACAGGTTCGAGCCCTGTAGGGGGCATCAAACTTCAACAGTAAAAGCCTTGATAACCAAGGCTTTTTTGCTTGTCTTAAGAGCATTTGCCCCATCGTTTGCCCCACATTTTTTTATGAGCAATCTTTCCAGATATCTCTGATTTGATTAAATTCCTCAAAAATTTTCTCTTCTAAAGTGTGTCCATATACTTCTACCAACATTGAAATATCTCTATGCCCTAGAATTTTTGCAATAACTCCAAGGTCAAACCCTTTGTGCCAGAGGTAGCTTCCATAGGTGTGACGTGCTCCTTTTGTCGTGATAATTGGATAAATGTCCAACTCATTTAAGAGAACACTCAAAGCTTTATTGACGCTTGCAATATCTGGAACTGAATGAATATATCCAAAATGTTGAAAGATCATTCGATATCGATTTTTGATTCCTAACTCCATGTTTGCTCTTTCTTGCTCCGTTTGTAAAAGGCGCAAAATTTTGATACACTCTTCGTCTATTGGAACCATCCGAATAGACGTTTTATTTTTTGGTGGAACAAACTTATGAGAGAGAGTATTATACCTCCTGTATGTTTTTAACAATCCTCTGTCAAAATCAACCTCATTCCAAGTTAACGCTACTAACTCTCCAAACCTCATGCCTGTTTTTAATAGAAAATAGACGATATAAGGAACAATTGAACGTTGGTAATCGAATTTTCTCTTTACTGCTAAAAGTAAATCCAGATAGTCCTTTTCTGTATGTAAATATTTCTCTTCTGTCATCTGTTGTTCTTTGGATGAAAACAACTCGACATGTTGTGTAAAATCATCTATTAGAACTTTGTCAGCAATTGCCATTTGGATGCTCTGATGAATCCCCGTATTCAATCTACCAAGAAAATTTCTACCAACTGTTTGCCCATACTTATTCATAATTCTTTGGTATTCACTCGCACGAATTTGAGTGACTTTTTTATTTCCAAATAATCTTTCAATTGTGTTTTTACGGAGAAGATATTTTTTCTTTGTTTCTTCCGACCTACTACTTGGTAAAATTTTTAGTTCAATCCATTCTTGATATAGATCGGCAAGAGAAATATCTCTAGAAATTCTTTTTCCTAAACGAAGTTCTTGCAGAATCGGTTCAGCTTCTGACTCTGCAAGTTTTTTTGTTTTAAAACCGCTATTATGAGCAACAGTTTTTCCTTCGTTACGAATTTCATAGGTCCATAAATTACTATCTCCTCGCTTTCGGTAACGAACACTTGCCATATTACGCCACCTCTGTTCCTAGAATCTCATTTACAACACTTTTTGGAACAACCATCAAACGTTTGCGATTATAAAATGTATAGCCTCGTGATACAAGTAATTCTCTTGCCTGATGGATGATATCATTTGCAGTGTGAGGGCGATAGCCCATTTCAATTAATTCTTTGTTGCTAATTAAATTATTATCCATAGTTATCCTCCTTATTGATTTTCTAAAGTCAGAAACTCACCTACAAGTAGTTGTAATTCTGTATTTAATTTAGGGAGATTCTGTATTAATACTTCTTTTAATTCTTCCGCAAATTGATTCGTTTCTTCTCTCAATAGTTTGCGGACTCTTGTTTTTTTCTTTTTGATGCTGTCTGATTTTAAATTTGGAAAAGCTAATGATAACAGTTCAGGATTGCTTAGAAAGATAATTGTAAAGGCTCTTTGATCCACTCGAATATGTTCTAGCTTATAAAATCCGAAATTATCAAGTCGATTCATAATATCTTGCACCATATCCTCCCCAATCGCTTTAGTTCTGAGTTGGAACTCTAGTCTCCACCAAAACGGATTTACACCCAAATCTAGCTTCTCTTCGCGCTTATGAGCAATGATTTCTTTATTCTTATCATATAACCTAACTTGTACATTACTACCGCTAGAACCCCAATATTTCGTCTCTAATTCGCCCCCTCTACCATAGAAGACCTTATGGGTAACACCACCTTTAATATGTTGCAAATTAACGATTTCAGGCCTGTTGAAAATGTCAAATGCCAAATCAAAACGAGACAAACGTACCGTCAATGAATTCAATCTGGCAAAGTACATTAATTGCCTCCATACTTTCATTCCATCAAATTCTTTTAAAGTGTTAGGATTGAAATCAATCCGAATCAATTGTTCACCTCCATAAGTGGATAATTGGAAAAATATAATATTGATTGAATCATACTCATTAAAATCCTTAGCTAAAGTAAAGACATCATCTCGCACGTTATCATGTATTTCAAATGAGTCAACTCTTGTACTTATTGCCTGTTTCAGATTTTTGAAAATTCGTCTTAGGGAACCAGTGTCTGTATCCCAGATAACCGTTAATCTATCAATACTGACATCTAACCTCTGTACTAATTCTCCTATTTCACATCGTTCTTGAATGCTTCTTAAATCTTGTATAGAAACCAACAAAATTGTCCCCCCTTCTTTTAGATTTTTTAGGCCTCAGAAACACCGTCAAATCAACGTTTGCTCGTTCCGTCGTTCTTTGGACGTTGTCCTAAGTGTACCTTTTTGCTGGCTGTTAGAATAGCCAGCTTTTGCTTGGCTAGAAATTGTCTGGACGGCAGCCTGCAGGACTTCGCCTGACTTCACGTCAGGCTCGTCCCTTGCCCTTGTCCACACAATTTCTAGCTCCAAGGCTTCGAATAGTCATCAGTCATAGTCATAGTCTCATCCTCAAATTCCTCCTCACTCACTATTCCTAAACATATGAGCTATTTGTATCATTTAAAAAATATTTTGAGCAGTCAACTAAAAACTTGATTTGTAAGTTTATAGGTGATAGAATAAGTTTAAAATACAACATAGGAGTTTATCATGACCTTTATTATTCAGAATTTTGGACCCAATTTGGCACGACTACGCATAGAAAAAGGAGTAAGTCAAACTCAACTTGCGGAAGATTTAGGAATCGGTAAACAATCCATCTCTGACTACGAAAAACAAAAAAGCTATCCTACCTTTGCAAATTTGGATAAGATAGCAGAATATTTTAATGCAACTCCAACCCAACTATTTGGAACTAGTAAAGAGATTGAATTAGAAAAGAGTGTTCTTGAATCGAATGAATACTCTGATAAAGTAAGTGAGATCTTAAAGGCTGTCAAATACATCGAAAATTTTCTAGAAACTGATGGACAGTACTTAGAGGATTTACTTTACCTAACAAGAGGCAAACAACTATACACAGAAGATGGAGACGAGTTGTATACTGATCCAACTTCTCAGAAAAGAACATTTCATAACCAATATGAACCTGGTTTTATTGTAGCAAGAGACAAATCTCCACTAGAACTCTTGATTGAAAATAAGGAATTATTTGATAAATAGAAAAAGCGAGTTTGAACTCGCTTTTTCTGTTATGAAAGAAATAACTTATTTTCTAGTTTTTTAGATAAATCCTCTCTCCAAATATCCGTCACGGTCGCTTCTTACCAGTTCTTTGGGCTTACGCAAGATTTTAATCAATTTTGAGTTAAAAATAAATACTCTAAATACTCATTCAATTCATTAATTATTTAGTCAATGGTTGCTTTGTATCCACAATTCCAAATAGTTCTAAATGAGATTTTAGGAACTTTGAAAACTTTAAAAAACGCATTCTTATCACTTTGAAGATAAGAAAAGAGAGAACGAATTGTGTCCTCTCTCGATGTTAGCTTTTCATCAACTCAAGACAGTTGACAAAGAGCCTTTCAGATATACAATTTGTCTATAGACACTATTGGCATAACTACTTTTTCAAATGAATCACTTTATCATAGCGCTTCAAGTCTTCCTTGGTGTAGTGGTGAATGACCTCCACCACAGCTTGAGGAAGTGAAAAGAGCAGCTGGTTGATTTTTTCTTGATTTTTGGCGTCCAGGTTAGCCTTGACCTCATCTGCTAGGATAAACTGTCGCTTGTGATAGAGAGCACGGGCGATTTCAAGGCGCTGTTTTTCACCGCCTGATAAAGTTTGGTTGCTGGGTACCTTGCCTTTTAGGCTGAGGAGCCCTGTTTCTTGCAAGATGTTATCCATTCTTTGCTGGTCAATTTCCTGTCCCAGAGCGATGTTTTCCTCCACAGATAAATCGTCAAAAACATGACTAGATTGCAAGATATAGGCACCAGCCTGATAGAGTTGACAGCTGGTTAGTTCCCGTCCTTGATAACGAATTTGCCCCTGACTAGGATGGATTTCCCCGTATAGGATGTTGAGCAGGGTGGTTTTGCCCGCTCCGCTTTCTCCGATGATAGCAATCTTTTCCCCAGCGTGGATAGTCAGATCACAAGGAGCTAGAATGGTCTCCCCATCCTTCTCCACACTGACCTGCTCCAACTGGATAGGAAAGACAGATTGGTCAAATATGCTGTCAGTAGCCAACTTATTTCCAAACAAGTCTTGATACTTATCGCAGAGGGACTTGGCAGACTTGCGGGTATTGATAAAGTAGGACAGTTCTTGAAACTGGTAGCCGATGTTGTGGGAGACCAGATAAATGCCGACAAAACTAGCCGCAGAAAGGTAGTTCTGGTAGGTCATGAATCCGCCAATCACAATGGGCGCCACAGAGCAAAATGCATCTATACTGTTGATAAATAAACTGTTTAGTGACCGTTGCTTTTCGTAGGACACTTCTTCTTGCAACGCCTGTTCTAGGTCTTTAGAAAATCTCTTGAAAAACAAATTCTGGCCCTGATAATGACGAATAGGAGCAATACCTGCAATCATATTGTTGACACGGGCGATATAATTCTGATTTGCCAGGGATTTTTGCTCCGCAATCCTATCCAAACGCTTCGAACCCAGTCCGCTACACAAAACTGGTACCGAGTAAAAGATGATAAACAATAACCCCAGATAGAAATTGGTCCAGAGGGCATATGCGATGGAAACGACTGTAAAACCTAGCGAGGATACGATAATGACGGTCGGTTCTATATAGCTATTTTCCAACTGTTGGACATCATTTTCCAGATCAGACAGCACCTCCTCATCAGGAATCTGACGGCTGTATAAAAAAGTCCGAAAAATAGCGCGTTTTATCCCAACCTTAAAGTCAGTCATCAAACGAGCATAGTAATAGCGCTTCCCAGCCAAGCCCAGGACAAGCACCAGATTGCCCCCAATCCCCCAGAGCAAAATCTGCCAGAGGAGATGCAACTGGCGGTTGGTAAAACTAGCGACGATATACTGGATAAGGGCAGGGGTGATAATGGCCTCTAACCAAGTGATGACGATGGCTAGAAAATAGAAGGTGAGATGTTTTTTCGTTACATAACTCCTAAGCATAGCGTATAAACCCCCTAAAATTATTTACCAACCTAGATAATTTTTCTCTGTCCTTGGATAAATATATAATCTGTTTAATACAGTATTCCATCAGTTCTGGTTTAGAGCATTCAAGAAATTCCCCATCTTCACTAATTACAGAAGAATATCCATCAATAACATTGGCAACGCATTCCAAGCACATACCTCTACACCAGCAGTTTTTACACTTTTCAAAGTTATCTTTGTTGTTAAATGATTCCGCTTTAGGACTGTTGTGAGTTCCCCAAAATCTGAAACATAGTTTCTTACTACCATCTACATCATAAGTTAATGTATTCGAAGGGTCAATATCATCACAAAATGTACGATTCGTACTCTTGTATATCATTGATATTAATACATCATATAAAATAGGACTGATAAATGCCTTCTCATTGTTGTTGATTACATGTTGAATGGATTTATCTATGAACTGTTTTCTTTCAGCCAAACTTTTTTCCATTTCTTTCACAATTAGCACTTTATTTTTAGTAAAAACATCATTTATATTAAAATGCACATCCATATCAGTAAAATATTGAAAGATATCTTCTCTACTTAGACCATTTTTTTGATGAAGTCTAGTATATGTCGAGGCTATTTCAAAATTTTCATAATCAATATTCTTTAAATAATTAATAAAACGTAATGTTTTTCGATGGCTCCCTCTTCCTCTGAGTCTATCATGAACAATTTCTGGTCCATCTAAACTTATGGTTAAATAAGGATGAAATTTAACAAGCATTTCTTTAACACGCTTATTTAAAACAGTACCATTAGTAACTGTTTCAATTTTCACTACATTTAATAATGTAGATAATTTTTCTATAAAATATATAAATAATTCTATATTTAAAAAAGGTTCTCCCCCAAAAAGTATGAGACGGTTGATTTGTGTAACTCCTTTACTTGCTATCTCTTGGATAATATTATCAGCAGTAGTTAAATCCATAATACGATTATCCATACCATAGTTACCACCATCTGCATAACAATACGAACAAGATAAATTACAACTATTAGAAATATTTATAACTACTTTTTTTAATACACCATCTTCAACAGAATCTAGAGTTGGTGAACTTTGTTTTGAAATAGGTGACAAAGATAAAGTAAAATTAACAGAATCAAAATAATATGTTCCTATATCTGTTTCTATTGTCTTTATCATAATTATCCTCCAGACTAAAAACTGAGATGAGGAATCACTCCTCATCTCGGAAGAAGCTATCGACCACCGCCACAAGAATGACTTGGACCACAGCTAGCATTAATTACATACCCTTGATCAAACTCTAAAAGTTCTTCAAGGTCAATCACCTGAAGTTTTTCCATGGTTTTTACCTCCTTTATTTGATAGTTTCATCATATAACCTTATCAGAAGAGGATAATATTTTCCCTTATACGCAATTCACCTCATGTCATCTAATACTTTTTGTAAATAATTTTCAAATTTTATAGCTATTTGATTGCTATCTACCAATTTCGTGGCAGCAATACATTTTCTCATTTCCAAAACAGCATGTCGATTATTATTTTTCTTTAGATCATATAAATTATTAGCATAATGGAGCACTAGTTTTTCATACATTTCAGTCTCTGAAAAGTTACAATATTTTAGCTGTTTTTCAAAATAAAGAGCGTCCATCCATTCATTGCGTTCAATACAGGTGATATAAGCATTGAGCAACATAGTTGCCAATAAACGTCTATTATTTGGAATATCTCTATAAAAATCCGAACGATGACACATTTCTTTGGCTAAAATCATCATTGTGTTATGATTTAAAGCGTCTATTGTATTCATAAACAGTAGCAATTCATAATAACCCCAGTATTCCGCAGAAAACAAGTAATCACTGATAGTAACAATCTCTTGGTCTGTTACATAAGTTTCTCCTGATAAATCCTGTAATCTTATTTTAATCAAAATTGTGTTAAATGAAGCGAAAGGTTCCTTTTTATCCTTCTTTTCCATTTGGCTAATTAATAGCTTTTTCATTCCGTCTATATCACGATTTGATACTAAATACCGAATCTTTTCTAAAAGTTCATTAAAGTCATCTCTGCGGAAATCACGTACAGCGTAAACAAATTCTTCGATAGGCATATGTATTGCATCTAACGCTAAAAAAATTGCTGATGGTTAAATCAGCCTCATCATTTTCAAATCTTGAGAGATGGGAACTTGAAAGACCTGATTTTGCAACATTTTTTAAAGATAAACCTCGAGATTCTCTAAATTTTTTAAAAATTTTTCCATATTTCATTCTAGTCACCTCCTAAATTGCTTATAAGGGAAATTTCTTCACAAATATTAAAAATATTATATCATATAAGAAAACGAAAAGAGGTATTTACCATGAATAAAAAAGCATTGTTTAGTTTGTTGTTTGTAATACTTGAAGGTATTATCGTTATCGGAGTAGGTTAGCCAAATGATAAAGAGATTAGGCAAGAAACCTTAAAAATAAAAAATAGCTTAGAATTGCGTCATTATAAACGTTGATTCCAAGCTATTTTTGGTTATTAAAATTTTAATCAGAAGGGTAAACTTGTAGTTTTTGCCCAACCTCTCTTGATTTTATGGAAAAAGAATCCCGTATTTTGGATACGAAATGCTTTCAATAAGTGTAAATCAGTTTTAACGTTTACTAAATTTCGATGCTTTACGAGCCTTTTTCAAGCCTGGTTTTCAAAGCAAGTTGGAAACCTTTATGAGTCATTCGTTTTTGCCCCACTTTTGCCCCATTTTGAAATAATTATATTTAAAAATGCTCCAAGTATCTTCTAAAAATAACTTATATTTCAACATTTTTGATTATTTTCAATATGAAAAATTCATACAAATTCATGTAGGGGGCATCATACTATACATAAAAAAGCCTTTAAATAAAGGCTTTCTTACTTGTCTAAAGAGGAAATGTCCCATCATTTGTCCCCGAAATAATTTCCAAACTTTTGATAAATATTATTTTTGTATAAATTAATTTTTGTTGTGTATAGTAACATTGAATTCTCAATTTAAAGTGTAATAATACTATGAAATCTATCTAGTAGTTTTTCCTGTAAGTGATGAGAGACAGTAATGTACATCCTTGTAGGATCGTTTAATAGCTGGTTCTCAATTAGAAAAGCGTTATCTCTATCTAAATTTGCCATAGATTCATCCATTATTATTACGTTAGTTTTAGTAAGATAGGCACGTGCAATACCTAATCTTTGCTTTTGCCCTTCTGATAAAAAAGACATACTTACTTCATCATCTAATCGTGGAATTAAATCTATTAAATTAACTTGTTTAAGGATATTGATAATTTCTGATTCATTTATTTTATTATCCCAAAGTGTTAAATTATTTCTAAGAGAATCATGATAAATATGAGTAATATTTCCTATATATGAAACGCTTTTAAACAATTGAGATTCTTCAATATCAGATATCTCTACATCATTGTATTTTACACTTCCACTATATTGCTTATTATTTCCTAAAATTATATTTATTAAAGTTGATTTTCCACTACCTGACTCTCCAACTATGGCATAATTTTTTCCTTTTTCAAAACTACAATTTATATTTTTGAAAATTTCCTTATCTTTGAAGGAATACCCGACATTAGTTAACTTGATTTCTTCAATATCTTTATCAATATATCTATAATGGGAACTCTTCTCAAAAGCTCCAAATTTTTCAAATATAATATTTACTGATGATATTGATACCTGTAATTGATTAAACGTAGTTAATGAGTTAAATATATTTCCGGAAATTTGTCCGACTGATGATATTGAACCAATTGAAACTTGTTTTAAAATGATAAGATAACCTGTTAAAAGTAGTACTAACATTTGAGAAATAATTGAAAATAAACTCATTATTATTTCAATTAAGCTACTAGTTTTAATAAATACTATTTTTTCAAAAATAAATTTTTTTATTACCTCTCCACATTTAATTGATAACATCTCTTTTTTATTTGAATAATATAGCGTATCATATCCCAGTAATTGATCTGTTAGTGATGAAATAAATGTTTCATTACCTATAGAAAATCTTTTCATAGCTTTTTCCATCTTATGGGCAAAACTTCGTGGAAGGTAAGTTAGGATCAAAGTAAGTAGTATAGATAAAAGCACTATTCTATAATCATAACTAAACAGAGCAATAATTGAAAAAAAAGTTGTGAAAACTGTTGAAACTAATGAATAAAAACTTTCAAATCCGCTTTCTTCGATAATTTTTATATCGTTATTTAAAATTGACAAGTGTTCTCCAACAGTCTTATTTTTAAATTCACTAAACGATTTTCTAGTTAGACTGTTAATATAATCATCTCTGAGAGAAAGAGTCATTTTTTGAATTAATTTAGTCTGATTTACTCTAATTAAGTATGTATCTGCCAAAAATAACAAATAAACTCCAAATTCAATGCCTAACCATATGAGGAAGCCTTTAAAATCACTTTCAACCAATTTATTTAACATGATTGAGAGTGTGACTGATGCTCCAACTAAAAATGCAGAACTAAATCCTATTAATATTATATGTATAAGATTTAGCAGTTTATATTTTAGTATATATTTTTTCATTATGTTATTCCTTAATTATATTTAGCAACTCATTAATAAAGTACAACTGCCCCAACATTCCTTTTGAATATGTATAATCAATTTCTTCGGACATCGGGTCTATCAATATAGTTTTTGTATTTTGTTTAATAGAAAAATCAAAAATATGTTCGCAAATCTTAATACTCGTTTTAAGAAATGAAGTTTCTTTAAAATAATAATAAAGCCAAGCATTTGCCAAACCCAATCCTGCTAATCCATAATACAATGAGGTTCCCTTAGCATATGTATAACTAATTCCTTCTGATAAACTTCTAATCCATTCATCGAACTTCATTGTATTGTTATTTTTACTGAACTTAATAAGTTCAATGATTAACCCAGAGTTACCAGTTATTAAATATGGGCTAAAATACTCATTGGATTTTATATATTTCACTCCATCAATACACTTAATATCATTTTTGATGATTGAATTTAGGACCTTTATAAAGTAGACTCTATCACATATTTTAGTGTCATTGAAAAGTCTGAGTAGATAATATTTTTGATAGTAGCTCATATTATGTAGTAGTTCATCTAAATTACAATTTAAAAAAAGTTCAAAATTATTATCAAGTATAGCGATTCCGATTAAGTCATCTATACTTTTATTACAATTATCATAAAGAGAAGAGAAACTGGGATCGCTAGAAAATTTTAAATCCATATTACTAATATGTTTATAATTATCAATTGACTCTAATATTGTTTTTCCATAAATTTCAAAAGTATTATGGGAAAGTATAGTTTCTGTTAAATCTTGTTGCATTCTAACTATTTTTTCTATATTTAAACCCATTTCAATAAATTTTATTATAAATGTATTCTTAAAGTCCACTATACTAAAATCATTAATAAATTTTTTTCTTAAAGATTTAGGTAAATTATTCTCTAAACTCATTTTATAAAATAAATTTAAGGTACTCACTCCTGTATTATCATATTTTAAAAGACTAGTAGAATTAGTTAATAAATCAATTATACAATACCACATTTTAACAATATCTCGCTGTTCATTTTTTTGAGAAATGTTTTTGGGATAGCATTCATTTGTCGTCTCAACAATAATTCCATCATTCTTATTATATGCGGTTTCGAGATCAATAAAAAATACTCTATCATCATTTGTTAAAAGAATATTACTTGAAGATATATCCTCTAATATTATTCCCTCCTGATGGATTTTATATAAACTTAAAAATAGATTAGAAATTATTTTTTTTACTTTTTTATTATATCTTCCTAACTCGCTAGAATTTCGTTTTATCAACAAATTATATTCAGGCTTTAAAATATCCAATCTTTGTCCATCAATGAATTCCTCAACAAGATATAAATTTCCCTCAATTGTAAAGCACTCAATGTAATTTGGAATATCGACTTTACCTTTCAATTTTTTTAGAATACATTTTTCATTTAAAAGGAGATCTATTGCTAAAATCTTTTCTGTAATATATACTTTTTTTCTAGCTTCTTTTATAATAACCTTTTCTTCATTAATAGTATCAATCGCAATATATACATTACCTGCTCCTGATTTATGAATAATAGATTCCATTTGATATCTATCATGGAATAAAGATTCAATATTATAGTCATCTACAACTTTATTAAATATGATATCTTCAACAAATGGGGGACATGTATAGTATGGTTCCGTTATATCTTCATAAAAGGTTCCATTAAATTTAAGTTTTGGTCGCTCATTATTAATTAAACGTGCATTCATTACTCCATATCTATAAAAAATTATTTCTGAGTCTTTATAACTTCTATCTGTCAAAATTTGAACTCCAGTATATTTGGGTATCTTATCATATAGTTCTTCCAATAATAATAAAAAAGTTTCTTTGTTTTTAGGATATATAGTTATAAATTTTCCAATCTCTAATTGCGAAACGTGTTTTGATAAAATACGGAATAACTCAGATATTTTATTGATATACTTAAATGGCGTTTGAAAAATAGAACAAACATGGTAAACATTATCTAAAATAGACTGATAATCTATTAAATTAGCAGATATATGAATTTTCCAACCTTGATAAGGAACAAAAGCATTTGAATATGAAATATAATCATATATTTCCCCTTTTTTTCTATTAATGATTCTCTTTTCACTTGGTGTAATTAGTTCTTCCATGATAAATCTCCTATTAAAAATAAAATACTGCTGTATAACTATATAACTAGTGTAACAGCAGTATTTTATTTTTAGTAAAAAGTGTCATATAATAGAATTCAATAATTCTTCATATTCATTTTCTCTCATTAGCAGTAAATTCTCAGCACCTAAATTTTTGAGGGATTCCAAAGCTAGTTCAATTTTCTTCTTGCCGACTTCTATTTTACCTATAAGTATCCAATATGTACCTATTAATATATTATATTCCACTCGCTCATAGAGATAAACTTCAGGAATGGTAAGTGTATCAAAAAGATCAATATAGAACTTGGCATAATTTAGTTCTTTCCTCTCTAAAAATATTGAGATTCCGTTTAAAATAAGATCAATTTTTATTTTTTTATTTTCCTCATTATTACCAAATAAAGTAGTCTTATAAATAATTTCTTTTATTAATAAATTTAATGTATTTGTAGGCACCGCTGACATACTATTACCTAATATTACTAACTCTCTTTTCCCCCATTGATCTACATCGAAAAGATAATCAGAAATAACTTCAATATGTTTTTTATTCATTTTTTTACCTGTTATCGATATTAAAAATGAATCAATCAAAATAGAATTATATAAAAATATTTTTTTGTGTGTTGAATTAAACTTTTCTATTTCTTCATAATAATATTTTTTTAGAGCAGGTATGTTATTTTGTTGAAATGCCTTACTGACCCTTGCTAGTAATTCCTCAGTTCTTGTAGGATTATCTTTCGATAAAATTCCGTAAATTTCTTCGATACTTACATCCAAATTTTCCAATATACAAAGAAAACGAGAAAGTGAAATCTCAGACTCGCCACGTTCAAACTTAGATAAAAACGAAACCGAAAGATAATCACCAGCAACATCTTTTAATGAAAGTTTTTTTGATAATCTAATTTTTTTCGTTAAAGAACCTATGTCAATAGTATCAATCATAAAATAACTCCTTTTATACAATTATAACAAAAAACGCAAACATAGTGCAGTCTGCGTTAACCTTTTGAATATTAGGAGTATATTGTAATACGAAGTCTATCTTTAAATTCAAAAGAATCACTTGGTAAACTGTTCAAAATTTGAATAATCATTTTTCTCCTTAAAAACTTGGACAGTAAATCGTAATACGAATTTTATCCATTGGAACTGCAATTGTTCCTGGTAACTTATTTAGGTTTTGAGTAGTCATTTTTTTCTCCTTTCTAAATCTTATAGACATATTATATATTTTTGCAATAATTAAGTATTAATATTTTCATATATAGGAATTGCCCGATACTGTCAATAATTATGTGTAAACACTCAAGTAGAGTTGAAGAATGTTAATCAAATAAGCTTTCAAGTGTGTCAGCACATTGGCCAAACCCTTTATGGATGCGTTGATTTTGCTTGAAATTATAATCTTCAAACAGGGTAACTAAATAACGTTCCAGAGCCTCCTCGTTAGGAAAAAGAACCTTCTTTTTCGTTTGACGTTTGATTTCTTTGTTAAGAGACTCAATGAGGTTTGTCGAATAAATGCTATGCCAAATCTGGTAGGGAAACTGATAAAAAGTTAAAAGATTATCCGTATTCTCCAGACTTTCCATGACTTTCCTATACTTTGGTTTCCATTCGGCGATAAAGTTCTCTAAAATTTGCACTGCCATTTCTAAATTTTCAGCACGATAAATCGTTTTAAATTGCTCCAGAATAACCGCTCTATCTGCTCGTTTCACTTTACTAGCTAGATTTCGACTAATATGAATTAAGCAACGTTGTTGTTTAGCTAATGGGTAAGCCTGATTGATAATCTCTTCAAGCCCCTTGAAGCCATCGGTCACTACAAGAGAAACCTGTTGGATTCCTTGGTTTTGAAGCTTGTCTAACAGGGTGGACCAAGAAGCATTGTTTTCATTTGGGGCGATTTCATATCCAAGAACAGCCTTCTGTCCTTCTGGTGTAATGCCAAGTGCGATATGAATACATTCTTTACTAACGGTTCCACGTCTTAAGGGAAGATAGGTTCCGTCAAGAAATAAAACAGAGTAATTGGCTTCTAAGCTTCGCTCATGAAAAGTAGCGACATTCTCCTGAGTTGCTTTTGAGATATTAGAAATTGTGGCAGGACTATAGTGATGACCATACATTCGCTCGATGATATCACTAATTTCTCGAGTCGTTACACCGGTTTGATA